>Ga0335072_10015262_pt1 | contig 10910 bp, 4 predicted proteins | sample Lox_Sample_21_FD_206725 | JGI IMG/M metagenome (GOLD analysis project Ga0335072, IMG submission 206725) | Soil microbial communities from Loxahatchee National Wildlife Refuge, Florida, United States - Lox_Sample_2.1 | ecosystem: Environmental > Terrestrial > Soil > Wetlands | place: USA: Florida... | reverse complement strand
CGGATGAATCGCGGCTGTAGAACAGCGGCACGATCTGTTTTTCCAGAAGCCGATAAATTCGCTCGGCGTCGAGCCGATCCTGCTCGGCCTTATCGTCCAGTTGCGAGCCGTCGCCGATGGCCCAGCCGTTGCGCCCGTCGAAGCATTCCGGCCACCAGCCGTCGAGAATGGAGCAATTCAATCCGCCATGCAGCGGCGGCTTCATGCCGCTGGTGCCGCTGGCTTCCTGCGGACGCAGGGGATTGTTCAGCCACACATCGCAGCCGCCGACGAGATAGCGGGCGACGTTCATGTCGTAATCCTCCAGCAGCACGACCCGGCCGACAAACGCCGCCGATTGGGCAAAGCGATGAATCTCGGCCGCGAATACCTGCCCGCCCATGTCCTTCGGATGCGCCTTGCCGGCGAAGATAATCTGCACGGGGCGTTTGGAATTTCCCAGGATTTTCGCCAGCCGCGCCGCCTGCTTGAAAATCAGCGGGGCACGCTTATATGTGGCGAATCGGCGGGCGAAGCCGATCGTCAGGGCATGCTCATCCAGCGCATCGGATGCATTCCGCAGCGCCGCCGCATCGCCATGGCGGATCGCCTGTTCGGTCAGTCGCTGGCGCACGAACCGCACCAGTTTCCGCTTCAGTGTGCCGTGGATCGACCACAGCTCTTCATCGGGAATCTTCGCTGGATCGGGATATCGGTCGTGGATCGGAATCATCTCCGGCGCCAGCCAGGTGCGGGTGTGCACGCCGTTGGTCACATGGCGGATCGGAACATCTTTCGCGTCGGCGACGTTGTAAACGGGCTTCCACATCTCGCGTGACACTTCGCCATGCAGAGCCGACACGCCATTGCAATGCCGGCTCAGCCGCAGGGCCAGCACGGTCATGCAGAATTCTTCGGTGTCGCATTCCGCGTCTTCGCGGCCGAGCGCGAGCAATTGCTTTTTGCTGATTCCCAGATCAGCCGCATATCGGCCGATGTATTTCAGCGCCAGTTTCGGATCGAACCGGTCATTGCCCGCCGGCACGGGCGTATGCGTCGTGAAGACATCGGACGAGGCCACCCGCCGGATCGCGGCGTCCAGTTTGATTCCATCACGCGTAAGTTTGGCGACGCGCTCCAGCGCCGCGAATGCAGCATGCCCTTCGTTCATGTGGAACACATTGGCCTGCCACCCCATCGCGTCCAGGGCCATCACGCCGCCGACGCCGAGCAGGATTTCCTGACGGATGCGATATTCGCGATCGCCGCCGTACAGATGATGCGTGAGCATGCGGTCGGCCGGTTTGTTTTGCGGGATGTCCGTGTCGAGCAGATAGAGCGTGACGCGCCCCACCGTCTGCCGCCAGATTTTGGCCGCGATCTGCCCGCGGGCCATCGGGACATGAATCGTCTTGCCCGTCTCTTCCAGCGGCAGTTCCGAGAAATCGAGGGTCGGATAAATCACCCGCGTCGCTCCATCGGCGGCGAACTCCTGCACGTAATAACCGCGGCGATAGAGCAGCCCGACGCCGACAAACGGCAGGCCAAGATCGGAGGCTGATTTCACATGATCTCCCGCCAGCACGCCCAGCCCGCCGGAGTATTGCGGCAGCGATTCATGAACGGCGAACTCGGCGCAGAAATACGCGATCTTGAGCTTGCCGAGGTTTCGCTTCGGCGCGGCGAGGTATTTCGCCAGCTTCCGCTCGACCGCTTCCAGCCGCCGCGAAAAGTTTTCATCCTGGGCGATCGCCTCGATCCGCTGCGGTGTCAGCAATTTGATCGTGCGCAGCGGATTCTGATTGGTCGCGGCGAAGAGAGCAGGATCGACGCTGGCCAGCAGTTCCGCCGCGTCGGCATTCCACGACCACCATAAATTCCCCGCCAATTTGCGGAGGCGAGCGAATAAGTCGCGTTGAACCGTTTTAGCGGATGTGGATGTTTTCATGATGATGCCTCGTTTCGTTGTCGTTCAGATTCGACCGGTGACTTCCGCCAGCGCGCGGAGTTGCGCTTCGACGGATTTTGGCATTGGCCCGCTCATCCGCCAGCCCCAGTTTCCTATTTCGACGCCGGGCACGTTCATGCGGTGCGCCGCGCCCAGTCCGAGCGCGTCCTGGACGGGAATGATGGCCATATGCGCCACCGACGCAAAGAGCGCGCGGATGAAATTCCAATGCTGCCCGCTGGATCGTCCGACATACGCCGCGGCGCGACATTTCTCGGCGCGCTCGCGCGTCTCCCACCAGCCGGCGATGGTCGGATTATCGTGCGTCCCCGTGTATGCCACGCAGCGGCGCGGATATACGTGCGGGCGATGATAATCACCTTCGCCAAAGGCAAACTGCAAGATCCGCATGCCGGGAAACTTAAATTTGTCGCGCAGGGCAAGCTGCTGCGGAACCGGCGAGCCTAAATCCTCGGCGATAATCGGCGCATCGCCCACATCGCCGCGCAGCGCCGCGAAAAGCTGATCGCCGGGCACCGGCAGCCATTTGCCGCGGATTGCATTGGGCGCCTTGGCCGGCACCGCCCACAATCGATAGAAGCCAAGAAAATGATCGATCCGCACCGCGTCGAAATCGCGCAGGGCCTTGGCGAATCTCCGCCGCCACCAGGCGAACTTCTCGGCGATGTGCACCGGCCAGCGGTAATGCGGATGATTCCATTTCTGCCCCAGCGGCGAAAACGGATCGGCCGGATACCCGGACACGACGGTCGGCTTTCCATCGGGGCCCAGCAGAAACAAGCGGCGATTGGCCCACACATCCGCGGAATCATCGGACACAAAAATCGGAACATCGCCGATCAGGCCGATGCCACTGGAATTGCAATGCTTCTTCAGCGCGGTCCACTGCCGATCGAAAATCCATTGAATAAACCGCTGAAACTCGATCGCGTCGGCGTGTTCCTTCCGCGCCGCCGCCAGGGCGTCGGATTTGCGCAGGCGCAATTCCGCCGGCCAGCTCAGCCAGGATTTTTCGTTCTGTGCGCTCTTGAGCGCCGAATAGAGCGCGAAGTCTTCGAGCCAGTCGGCATTGTCATGGGCGAATTGCTTGCGCTCGTCGCGATCCAGCTTTCCTGAATTGGCATACGCACGGGCCAGCACCGCATTTTGACGATGGCGCTGGCGGGCAAAATCAATCCGCCCTTTGCCCGCCGATTTCGCGGCGGTCAGATCGCGGCGTGAAATCAGACCGTCCTGAAATAATAGTTCCGGCGAGATCAGCCACGCCGATCCGGCGAATGCGGAATGGGATGAATAGGGCGAAAATCCAGGCGGCGGTCCGGGCGGGCTGGTCGGCAGCATCTGCCACCAGCGCACACCGGCGCGCTTCAGCGAATCGGCGAACTGATGCGCCGCCGGACCCAAATCACCGGCCGCGAACGGACCGGGCAGGCTGGTCGGATGCAGCAGGATTCCGGCCGATCGCGTGGATAGCGCGGGGATATTTCCTCTGGGTCTCCTCGCCATGAGGGCCAGAGAGTAACCCGATCAAGCCGATCGGGCCAGTCCTGCCGGCGGAGCGATGACGCGCTTGCGCAGCAACGGCTCAATCTGGGCCGGCGCAAGCGGCCGGCAGAACAGAAAGCCCTGGAACTGATCACAGCCGACGCCGATCAGAAATTCCCAATGCGCCACCGTCTCCACGCCCTCGGCGACGACATTCAGGCCAAGGCTCTTGGCCAGCGCCAGGATCGCGACCACGATCGACCGCCCGCTGCCGCCCCTGGCGGGATCCAGCGAATTGTTGATGAACGAAATGTCGATCTTCAGCGTGTCCAGGGCCAGCCGCTGGAGATAGGCCAGTGATGAGTATCCCGTGCCGAAATCGTCGATCGCCGCGCGCACTTTCATCTGCTTGAGCAGGGCCAGCTTTTCCGCCGCGTCGCGCATGTTGCGCATGAGCAGCGTTTCCGTCAGCTCCAATTCCAGCCACGGTTCGGGCAGCCCGGCCGCCTGCACGATGCGCGAGATCGCCGGAATGAAATCCGGCTGGGCGAATTGAAGCGTGGAGACATTCACCGCGATTGGCGTGATCGGCAATCCGGCGTTGGCCCATGCCCGCGCCTGGCGGGCCGCCTCTTCCAGCACCCACGCTCCCACCGGCAGAATCAGGCCGGTTTCCTCCGCCATTGGAATAAATTTTGCCGGCGGCACCATGCCCAGCGTCGGATGCTGCCAGCGGACCAGCGCTTCCAGCGCGACAATGGCGCCGGAGCGGTCAACCTTGGGCTGATAGTGCAGGGACAGCTCGGCGTTATGCACCGCCTGGCGCAGAGCGTTTTCCATGTCCAGGCGGGCGGTGACGCCTTCGCTCATCTCCGGCGCGAACGCCCGCGTGGTGTTGCGGCCGGCGTCCTTGGCGCGGTAGAGAGCCAGGTCGGCGTTCTTCAGCAGCGACGCCGGATCGGTCCCATCGCGCGGATAGACCGCCGCGCCGATGCTCACCGTCACGAACAATTCGCGCCCGCGCAGGTCGATCGGCTGCTTAAACTCGGCCACCAGATCTGCGGCGACCAGCTTGACGTCCGCCGGATCGGTCAGATCGGTCAAGATTGCCGCGAATTCATCGCCCCCCATGCGCGCCAATGTATTGCTCGACCGCAGCCGACTGCGGATGCGATGGGCGACCTGGCAGAGCATCTCGTCACCCGCCTGGTGACCGTAGGTATCGTTGACATATTTGAATCGATCGACGTCCAGCAGCAGCACGCCCGCCGGCTTGCCGCTGCGCTGGGCCGCGGCCAGCGCCTGGGTCAAGCGGTCGGCCAGCAATGTGCGATTGGGCAATTGCGTCAGCGCATCGTGATGAGCCTGAAACGTGAGCTGGTCGGTCAGCTCATGATGCTCCAATGCCACGCCGGTCAGTTCGCTGGCGAGTTTGAGCAACTCGCTGGCGCCGGCGCTGGGCCGCTGATCGTCGCGGCGGTAGAGCACGAACGCGCCGGCCACGTTCCAATGTCGCGAGCGGATCAGAATCGCCCAGCAGGCGCGCAGGTCATGCTCGAGCAGCGCCGGCCGCAGCGATTCCCAGGCCGGATCGGTCAGCAGATCGCAATACAGCACGCGTTCGCCCCCCGCGGCGATGCCATCGAAGCGGGCGACAAGCTGATAGATCTGCTTTTCGATCGACGCATGGATCGGCTGCGGAAGATTGGGAGCGCAGTGATAGACGATGCCCGCGCTGATCATGATGCCGGCCGCCACCGCGTCCGGCTCGTGTTTTTCGGCGGCCGCGATGAGCCGGCGCAGGATGTCGTTGAACAGGCATCCCTGCGCGATCATCCCCAGCACGTCGCCGCGCACCTGCTCGCGATATTCCATCTGCTTGCGCCCGCTGATGTCGCGCGCCGATGCATGCACTTCGCGCACGCCGCCGCGCGTATCGGGAAGGGTGCGGCAGGTCGCTTCAAGCCAGACATACTGACCATCCTGCCGGCGGAAACGGAACTCGACCGTGCCGGTCTCGCCGATCGACCGCCGCTCGCCGTAGCGATCGGCGACGGCCTGCGCGTCGTCCGGATGCACAAACTCCTCCAAACGCCGGCCGAGGAGTTCTTCCGGGGCATATCCGAAAATGGCGATGCACGCCGGCGAAATATACAGATAGGCCCCATCCGGCGTATGGCGCGAGATCACATCCGACGAATTCTCCGCCAGCACGCGGAATCGCTCTTCGCTTTCCTGGAGCACGAGCGCCTTCTGCGCCAGCAGGTCCATCAGCCGCTTGGTCTGGATGGACGTGCGCACGCGTGCCCGCAGCTCGGCCGGATCGAATGGCTTAATGAGATAATCGCTGGCCCCCAGTTCCAGGCCGCGGAGTTTTTCTTCGGTGGCCGACGCGCCGGTGAGGAAAATGACTGGAATATCCTGCGTCGCCGGATTTACTTTCAGCCGGCGGCAGATTTCAAAGCCATCCACGCCGGGCAGATCGACATCGAGCAGGATCAAATCCGGCCGCAGTGAAACGGCGGATGCGACGGCCTCCTGGCCGTCGTAGCAGGACAAGAACTCCAGCGACTCGCCCGCCAGCCAGACCTGCACCAGCTCGTGCACGTCGGTCGAATCGTCAATGATGAGAAGCCGCTTGCCGGCCATGCGTCTCCTGACTCGGATCGTATCCGTCCACGGTGCGTATCAGACCGATCAGCTCATCCACGCCGGTCCGGATCGATTCGACCTGGGCCGTGGTCTTGATGAGCGATTCGGCTCGCGCCGCCGCCTCGGTGATCTTTGGAAATCCGTACCCTGTGCCAACACCCTTGAGCTGGTGGACCAGCCGCCGCAGCTCATCGATGTTGTTTTCCGCCAACAGGCTGCGGAGCGAATCGACGCGAGCGGGCAGGCGAGAGACAAATCCCGCAACGGCCTGCCGCATGGCGGCGGCGGTTGCTTCGGCGCCGGCCGGCTTGGGCGCGGCGGGCTCCGGCGGCGCGGCGGTCTTCACCCGGCTCAGATAATTATCCAGCGTCCGCAGCAGCAGATCGCGATCGATCGGCTTGGTCAGATAGTCCGTGCAGCCGGCTTCCATGCACTTGGCGCGGTCGCCGCTCATGGCGTGCGCCGTCAGCGCCAAAATCGGCAGCGTGTGGCCAAGCCGGCGCAATTCGCGCGTCGCCGCGTAGCCGTCCATCTCCGGCATCTGCATGTCCATCAGCACCAGGTCGAACGCCTCGCGGCAGACGAGCTGGCAGGCGATTCGGCCGTTGGGCGCGATCACCACTTCCGCCCCGGCCGTCGTCAGATGCAGGGCGATCAGATTTTGATTGTCCACTCCATCCTCGGCCAGCAGAATCCGGCCCCGCAAGGTGAGCTGGCCGTCTTCCTCGCCGGGCGAGCCCATGCTGATCATGGATTCGGTCAGATTCTGCCGCATCGGGACGCCCTCGAGCGGGCCGCCGTCCACGTACAATGTGAACACGCTTCCATGCCCCGGCTTCGATCGCACGGTCAGATCGCCCCTCATGTATTCGACCAGCCGCTTGCTGATGACCAGCCCCAGGCCGGTACCGCCGTATTTGCGCGTCATCGACCCATCGGCCTGCACAAACGGCTGGAACAGCCGGCTGATCTGCTCGTCGCTCATGCCGATCCCGGTGTCGCTGATCTCAATCCACAGACGGCTGCTGTCGGTGAGCTTCTCCACCCACATCTTCAGGCTCACCCCGCCGTGCTGGCTGAATTTGATGGCGTTGTTCACCAGGTTCATCAGCACCTGCTTCAGCCGCAAAGGATCGGTGCGGATTTCCGCCGGGATCTCGCCGGCGAATTCGACCGCCAGCGAAAGCTGCTTGGAGAGCGCCTTGGACCGCAGCGTCGAGACAACCTCGACCACCACCCGCGCCGCATCGGTGGGGATTTTCTCGACGGTCATCTTCTCCGCTTCGATCTTGCTGATGTCCAGAATGTCGTTGATCAGGTCCATCAGGTGACGGGCGTTTCGGCGAACGATCTGGAGCGAATTGACGCGGTCGGACATCGTCTGGCCCGGCTGGAGCAGAAGATCGGAATAGCCGAGGATCGCCGTCATGGGCGTGCGGATTTCGTGGCTCATGTTGGCCAGGAACGCGCTCTTGGCCCGGCTGGCTTCCTCGGCGCGCTGCTTGGCCGCCTGAAGCTCCATCGTCCGCGACGCCACCATCTCCTCCAGGTGGTCCTTGTGCAGATTCAATTGCACATCGCGCTGCTGAATCTGCTCGAGCATCGCGTTGAAGCAATCGACCAGCGTCCCCAGCTCGTCGTCGTTGGCCTTGTGCGCGCGAACGGAATAATTGCGATCGGTGGATACCGCCAGCGCCGTCTGGCTCAGGTGCAGAATCGGCCCGACGATGATCCGGCGCAATCGCATCGCCAGCAGCAGCGCCACGCTCATCGCCCCGAGCATCACTCCTGCGAAGACCTGCTCGTACTCCCGCCGCCGCGCCGCCAGCGCGCCCAGGTCGGATTGGAGATAGACCGAGCCGATCAGCTTGCCGTTGAGATTGACCGGGCACCAGACTTCCAGCCGATCGGATAAGAGCACCCGCCGCAATGCGGGAAACTCCGGGGCCGGCGGAATTGCAACCTCATCGGACCGGTAATACGCCGCCAGCCGTGTTCCCGTGCCGTCAAAGACCGCCGCGGCCACGACATGCGGCTCGGCCCGCAGCGACGCCAGGGTCTGCGCGGCGTCCGATTCGTCGCGGAACGAGACCGACGCGGTCGAATTCTCCGCCAGAATCTCCGCGTATGACGCCGTGTCGGTGACGAAGGTGTTCAGGTAGCTCACGTAGTCGTACACCGCCAGCGCTCCGCACGCGGCGATGAGCGAGACGCCGGCCGATACGACGCTCACCGCCAGCAGCTTGGCATTGAGCGTCTCGGGAACGAACCATTTTCGTCTGGACGTTCTCACCGCTGATAAATCCTTGCCAGCTTCATGAGCTTGGCGCTGACTTTGAGCCGGGCGGCATCCGTCGCCGCCGGGCTGATTTCAAAACGAATCCGGTTGTCTTCCAGCAGGAAGCGGATGCCGCCGCCGGCGGGAAGAAACTGCTCGCTCTCGCCAACCGTCAGGACCGGGATGGTTCCCAGCTTCCCGAACAGCGCCGGCAACTCCGAATCCTGACTTTGGGGAACAAATAAAACCTGACAAGGCCCCATTTCATCCGTCGAGGCAAAATGCTTGACGACAATCGGCCGATCCTCGGCGGTTTTGCCCTGCATCGCCTCTTCCAACGCCCCATCGAACGGATCGTCCCCCAGGACCGCCACCACAAAGGGCGCATCGGCGCTGCTATATGTATTGTTCGGCCAGGTGACGAACTGGGTGAAGTTGTAGAGGAAGGCCGCTTTGACGACGTATTCGCGCGCGGGTCCGTCTGCCGCGGCCGGCGTCGACGCCAGCAGCAGCACGCCCAGCAGCACCTTCCGTGGCCTGGACCACTCCAATTTCATTCCGTTCCTCGCGGCCTATCCGCCAACCGTGCCTCAGAAGGACATCTGCAGTCTCAGGTAATACGCCCGCTGCACCTCGCTTGAGAGCAATTGCGAATCGAAATTCCCGAATTCCGAGTGCCGCGCCTGGAGAATATTCTGCACGCCAAACGACACGGTCGCGCTGGGCGTCGGTTTCCACGACACCCCGGCGTCCAGCCGCACGTGCGCTGGCACATCCTGCGTGTCGTACGTGCTCACCAGCGTTGGCAGCGCATCCACGTAATAGACCGAAGTGTTGAACTGAATGTTCTTGGTCACGTCCATGTCGGAATGGACCTGGAACTGGTTCTGCGGCGTGCTGCCCTCGACCGAGCGAATCACCGGGTTGGGAACCAGCGCCCCGTTATTGCCCTGCGGACGCAGAATGACCTTGCAGAACGAATAACTCGCCCCCAGCCGCCACTGCGGCATGGCCTGCCAATCGAGACTGAGTTCCGTGCCGTAGGTGTCCCCCTCCAGCGCGTTGGCGTAGGATACGCCGTACGGAATGAAATAGGGCGGGCCCGTCACCAGCGGATCGTAATTGATCAGATCGTGATAGACGTTGTAAAACCCCGTCACGTCCGCCGTCACGGTCTGCACCGGCTGCGTCTTGTATCCCACCTCGTACGAAATCTCCTGCTCCGCCGAGGGATTAGGATTGTGCGTCGAGATGAATCCGCCCAGGCTCACCGTCTCTTCCTGATAAATCGACGGAACGCGCACCGAGCGCGAAATCGCGCCCCAGAAGGAATTCTGATCGTTCGGCGTAAACAGCAGCCGCGTGCTCGGCTGCACCTGGAAGTTCACGAATTTGTCGTACTCCAGCTTCGTGCCGCTGAACCACTGGAGCCGGTCCGGAATCAGCGTGATCTGGTCCTGAATGAAGCCGTTGTAGAGGTAGTCCGACACATGCGACGGCGAGAAACTGCCGGGATAGTCGTCGCCGAGGAGGATCTCGCTGTCGCGCGCTCCCAGGCCCCAGGTGATCTCCAGCGGATTTCCAATCGCGAAGCGATCCTGGAATTCGCTGTCGAACGTGTCCTGCTGCACATTGGCCGGAAAATCGCCACTGATCTGCCGGTCCCAGTAGGCCTCCAACGACAGGCCGTTTCGCTCATCCTGCACGTGCGTCCAGCGGCCCAGCACGTCGGCGCCGTTTTCGTAATCCGTCTGCGCAATCGGCGGCGGCACCGCCTCGGCAACCTCCTCCAGCGGCTGGTAATATCCCTGGCCCTCGAAGGTGAGCGTGTCCTCGCGCGACGCCTGCCGATCGATGCGAAACCCGCCCTCATAGCTGGACCAATCGTCGTGGGTCGGATTGTTAAAGCTGTCCACGCCGCCGTCGGTGTAGCCGACTTTCTCAAAGACGCGATAGTACGTGTCGCCGTCGATCTGACCGCCGTAGCGAACCGATTCGTTATCGGCGTCGGTTCCCACTCGAGAATCGGCCATCCATCCCTGCGTCTGGTCGGCTGACTTGGTTTCAATGTTCACCACGCCATTGACCGCGTTGGATCCCCACAGCGTCGCCCCCGGCCCGCGGATGACTTCGATGCGATCCAGGTCGTCCAGTGGATAATCCACGGTGCTCCAGCGCACGCCGCCGAAGACCGGCGTGTAAAGCGAGCGGCCGTCCTCCAGGACCAGCAGATCGTCGGCAAACAGGCCGTTGAATCCGCGCGAGGTGATCGCCCAGCGGTTGGCGTCGATCTGTGCCACGTCCATCCCGGGGACCAGGCGTAGCAATTCGGGAATGCTATCCATCCCCGAGCGCTGAATGTCCTCCTGCCCGATAACCGTGACGGCCGCCGGCGCGTCCGCCAGCTTCTGCGGCTGCTTGGCCACGCTGGTGACCTCGACGTTCATCAGGTCTTCAATGCTCAGATTGGTCAGGTCCGCCCCCGCCGGCTGCGTGGTCGGCGTGGTGGTGGTCGCCATGCCCGCCGCCGCCGATGACATCGTAAAC
>Ga0335072_10015260_pt1 | contig 10910 bp, 13 predicted proteins | sample Lox_Sample_21_FD_206725 | JGI IMG/M metagenome (GOLD analysis project Ga0335072, IMG submission 206725) | Soil microbial communities from Loxahatchee National Wildlife Refuge, Florida, United States - Lox_Sample_2.1 | ecosystem: Environmental > Terrestrial > Soil > Wetlands | place: USA... | reverse complement strand
ATTGGCCGAGCCGTTCGAGATGAGTCTCCCCGCCGTGTCCAAGCACTTGAAGGTCCTGCAGCGCGCGGGGCTGGTGACGCGCGGGCGTGAAGCTCAGTGGCGGCCATGCCGGCTGGACGCTCGCCCTTTGAAAGATGCGGCTGATTGGGTGGAGCACTACCGCCGCTTCTGGACTGAGAGCTTCGATCGGCTCGACGAGTATCTGCACAAATTGAAAAGCGAGGAGAAGGCACATGCCCGCAAGCGACGCAAGAGCGAGTGAGGGCCCCGCTCAGCCAAAGCATGAACTCGTCCTCGAGCGAATATTCGATGCGCCGCGGGATCTGGTGTTCAAGGTTTGGACCGATCCCGCGCACGTCGCCGAGTGGTGGGGGCCGCACGGATTCAAAACCACCATTCATGCAATGGACGTTCGCCCCGGCGGCCGCTGGCACTACTCGATGCGCGGTCCCGATGGCAACGACTACCCATTCGACGGTGTGTACGCCGAAGTGGTCGCTCCGGAGCGCCTGGTCTTCGAAGGCACAATTCACGCCGATACCACCCAGGGCGTCTGGACGGAAGTCACCTTTGCCGAGCAGGGCGGCAAAACCAAAGTGACGGTTCGCCAGGTATTTTCGTTCGAATCGGCGGCCACGAAGGGCGCGCCGATTGGCTGGAATCAGCAGCTCGACCGCCTCGCCGCATACCTGGCCAAGCGCTGATTTCGCGAGGGCGAGGAGAGCACCGGCTCGATCGGATCTTGCGAGGAGGAATTTTCATGGAACCCACTGCGAAATCGGCCCCTATTTCAAAAGCGGCTCTTTGGATCGGACGCGTCATCAGCGGCCTGGTAGTGTTGTTCATGATCTTCGATGGCGTGACGAAGGTCATGAAGGTGCAACAGGTGATCGATGCCACAATTCGCATCGGGTTCCCAGTCTCCACGATCGTGGGGATCGGGATCACTCTGCTGATTTGCGTCGCGCTATACGTGATCCCGCCGACCTCGGTTCTCGGCGCGATCCTGCTGACCGCCTACTTCGGCGGCGCGACCGCCGCGAACATTCGCGCGGGCAGCCCCCTCTTCAACACGGCCTTCTCAGTCTCGTTCGGAATCCTCACGTGGCTTGGCCTGTATCTCCGCGAGCGCCGCCTACGGGTGCTGGTTCCGTTGCGCAGTTAGCGAAGATGGCCAAACCATTGAGCGACCCTACCTCCGCCGCTTTCGAAGGCCAGCGACCCAATCCTCGAGCCGCTTTATGTCAGTTTCGATAACAGCCGGCTCCGGGATGCCGGCGTTCACCGCGCCGGATTCATCGTGAACGAAGCCAGAACAATAAGTCATCTCGGTATCCACACACTGGACGTCAACATCGGTAATGTCGACCAGCGCTCTCAAGCGCTGTGTTGACACCCCATCCCCGAACCGAACAACTACCTCGTTGAGGAGGACCTCCTCGACGGCTCTCTCCCAGGACTGGCGCAGGCGATCGTAAATCCACTCGGCCTTTTGCTCGTAAGCGGCACGGTCTCCCTTGTGCAGCACGGAAGCGGCAGCCTGCAGCTCGCTACGGAGCAGACCGACACGCTTGCTCACTCTCATTGCCACCCACGGCGGTCCCTCCTCAGGGAGGCCATGCCGCGGGCCCCCTCGGCGCAAGCTACACTCCTTCAATGGCACACCCACCTTGCGGGAGTACTTCGTGAGCATCAGGAGAAAGACGATGTCGTGGGTAAAAACCACGACCTGGCGCTGCCTCGCCTCGTCCACCAATTTCCTGGCAACGCGTACTCGGTAGTGATGGTCGAGCGATGACACGGGATCGTCAAGAACAATACCCGATCCGTTGTTCGTGGTTTCCAGCTCGGCTAAGAACCCGGCGAGCGCCACGCAGGTCTTCTCCCCTTCGCTCAAGACTTCCGACGGCGGAACATCTCCCCGGGCGATCAGCGACAGCTCGTAGGGATGTTGGCCAACCGAGCCGAGGCCGAGCTTTACTTCGACTGGCGCCGCAGCGAATCCCAGACTACTGAGATTCCCCGCGAATGCGCTGCGCAGTCGAGCGGTCACGACAATTCTCGCCGCCTCCCCTTCCTTGCGGGTAATCCAGGTAGTATCGCAATCGTTCCGGGCACGGTCGAGGAGTGCGCAGTATGTGAGCGCGGCCACCTCATGCTTGAGGATGTCTTTAAGCGGGGCGAGTTTCAGGCGGTCATCTAGCTCATCAAACTCGTTTTGCATCTTGAGGCGCTCATCTGCCCGGCCGGCGGCGCGAAAACGTTTGATCTCTTCGGCGATGGCCGCCCGGATGCCAGTGAGATCCGGACGTGGAGGGAGGCTACCCGGGCGACCCGCTTTGCGACCGCTTGCTCTGCGGAGCAAGTAGCGGCGCCGAAGTTTTGCGGCGACGAGGAAAGATTTTACACTCCGGCCAGTCGGCGTACCACTGAGGGCCGCGTCGCGTTGTTGAGTACCGGACAGGGGAATTCTGAGTGTCTCCAGTTGCGCCCTGCGGGTTTGCGCTTCCCTGTGCGCTTGGCCGGCGCGCTGCTGCAAGTCGTTCCGAACAAACTGTTCGAAACTGGTTAGGCGCTCAGCCACGGCTGGGCTGATCGGTTGCTGACAAAGAACACAAAGGGCGTCTTGACGCGTGACAGGGAAAGACTCGGAATTATACGCAAATGCCTCCGAGTAACGCCGCGCGGATTCCCAGAGCTGTTTCCACGCATCGGTACCGAGGCCGGCAAGAGCCGAGTTCTTAGCGAACGACTGGCTGGCTGCGTCTGCCGCTTCGGCGGCGGCGCCCGCGGCTGAAATCTGTGTGTCGAAACTCTGCAGCGCGGCATCGGAGAGTGACACCTCTAGGCTCGCGGCGAGGCTATCGAGGTCCCTCAAGCGGCGCGCGCGCCCCTCGAGGAGATCGGCCTGGCCGCTGGGACCGTCCTGGAGGGCCCGCGTCAGAGTCTTGTAGCGTTCGCGCTCGGCATCGCTCACACTGCACAGCGTATCGATGTGCTTGGGCTCGGTCTGCGGCGAGAGGTTGGCGATGAGCGTGCCGGCGGCCGTGTGGTGACGGAGGGAAAGCAGCCCAATTTGCGGGGCACGCGCGCTATCGAGCGCATCCTTCTCAGCTTTGAGCCTAGCCGCCACCGCGCGGCATGTCTCCGCGAGGTCCTGAAAGACCTGGAGAATTTCCGGAGTGTAGGTGAGACGATTGCTCCCTTGGATCTGGGCGGCGGCACAGTTGGCATCGAATACGTTGATCCTCGCCAGCTCGTTGTCTGTAGGGGCTCCGTCCAGCCAGGTGAATGAACGCTCTGACGCACCAACGCGGAATTCAACCGTTGCGCTCGCGGGTTTGCCCGGGTCGGGTTCAAACACACTGGGCCGGATGGGCCCTCCCGGTTGGCGCGCACGTCCGGCCTTCTTGAGAATACGGGCGACGCCCGATTTCCCGGAAGCGTTGTCGCCGTAAATCACGGTCAGACCCTCCGGCGCGAAGGTAATGGGACCAGATGCGAGGGCGTTGACATAAGTAATGTCACGGATGGCGAGCAAAGCGACGGCGGGTGCCGAAACGCCCGAAGGAGGAATGTGACTCCTCGTTGCGGGCTCGGGGGAAGGCCTGCCCGGCGTTGGTAGACCTTGGGCGGCCCTCGCCATTGCTGCGAGGTCCTCAATCTCAGCTCCCGTGATTTTGCCAGCGAGAACGCGTCGCAGAGCATCGCGCTGCCAATTAGGGAGTCCCTGCGACCACGCGAGCAGGTCGCCAAATGTGAACGTAGACACCAGCAGACCTCCGCTAGCGCCGCCAGGATTCAACTAGTTATGGTAGTGCAGATTACCTCAACCGTCGAGGCTCTGGGATTTTTCCGAAATAGCGTCCGGGTAGCTTCCTTAGTTGCTCGCGCGTGCAGTACTTCCCCCGCGCCATCCTGCTAGCCTGCTTCGGTAGCTCGAAATCGAAAATGGAGATTCAGATCAGGACCAGCCCGACCCCACCTTGGCGTCAGAATTTTTCGCGCGGGTCGATGCTGTGGAATCCGTAGGTTTCGTAGCGCGTGGTGAGCTTGCCTTCGCGCAGGCTCACCACCGTAAAGCCCTCGGGCGTGCCCATGCGCGGGCCGTGCCACCAGTTGCCGCAGACGGCGCCGCTCGTGATGTACTGCGTGTCTTTGTAGCTCACAATTTCGTTGACATGCGTATGTCCCTGAAGGACCGCGATCACGTTATGCCCTTCGAACAGTTTCAGAACCTGAGGCGTATTCGCGACCGTGAGCGTGTTGTATTTCGGATTCGGCTCATCGATCGCGGCATATGTGGTGAAGGCGGTGACTAGCGGGACATGGGTCACCACGATCACCGGGGCGCCCGCGGGCACGCTCTTCAAGTCGGCTGCGAGCCAATTCAGTTGCGGATCGTCGATGCGGCCTTCCCACATGCGGTCGGGGGTGGGCTGGATCGAGTCAAGCACCGCGAAGTGATAGCCACGATGGTCGAAGGAATAGTACGTCCTGCCGCCGATGCGCTCTTCGTACATTTTCTTTCCGTATGCTGGATCGGCGGGCGAGACGCCGCTCTTCGTCTCGATGCCGAAAACGTCGTGATTGCCGATCACGTGGTAGAGCTTCATCTGCAGCTGCTGCTCGGTTTTGCGGTAGAGATCGTAGACGAGCGCGGCGCGCGAGCGATTCACACCCAGCGCGTCGTAGACGTGATCGCCGCCCATAACCGCGAATTCGCTCTTGAGTCCCGCGATCTTGCGGAAACATTCGTCGCATCCTTGCGGCGCATTCAACTCGGGCTCGATGTGCGTATCGGTAAAAAAGACGAAATCAAACGACTCCGCCCGGCCTCCCGCCCAACTGACTTTGCTCGCGCCCAGGGCAGCCGCCGCGGCCGCCCCGGCCATCGTCTGAAGGAATTTCCTGCGATCCAGAATCATCGCAGGCGCCGCCACTCATTCCATCTCTGCTTCAGATCAGGAAGGACGGACGCGAGATTCTTTCGAACGTTTTCGCGGCTGGTCATCGGGTGAGGAAACGAAACGGCCCACACGCCCCAGCGCCCCAGGTCCACCGACGCTACTTCCCTGAACTGACGCTGATCCGAAACCTCCCAGATCAATCCGGCCCGGCTGGCGTCCGGAGCGATAACAAAGGCATCTCCCGCGTTCGCGGGCTCCGCCTCAAAATCGGTAATCTTTCCGAAAGTGAAGCCGTCAACGACGACGTCGCTCAGAACTTGAAAGCCGTGATAGACAGGCGCACCGGCGGGCCGAGCGATAAACGCAGGCTCGGTTTTCGAACTGCTGCGCGCGGCAAGATCGACCGCGAGCGGCCGCCCCGTCGGTAAGTCTCGCTTCCCTTGTTTGTCCCTCATCGGCGTGCCTCCTTTCCTGGTTTATCGGCGAGGACGAGCGGCGACGGGCCCGGCGCGGGCTGCAGGCGCGCGTTCACGAAACCCGCTTCTTCGAGCCACGAGCGAATCTCGCCGAAGCTGTACACGTTGCCGTTCGTGGTGTAGAGCAGCATGTTGATCGCGAAGGCCAGCGACGTCACCGGGCCCTTTCTTTCGTCGTTGACGAGAAATTCGCCGATCGCAATTGTGCCGCCAGGTGCGAGGGCCGCGAAAGCTTTTTTCAGCAGCGTTTGGTTTTCTTTCGGGCCGAGCACGTGGAGGATGTGCCCCATCGTCACAATCGAATATCCCGCGCCGAAGTCCACTTCGAAAAGATCGCCCGCGCGGCCCTCGAACTGGTCCGCGACGCCGAAACGCTTCGCCACGCGCAGCGTGACGGGCAAGATGGCCGGCCAATCCACCGCCGTCACGCGGACCTGCGCCGACGTTTGTGCCAGCGCGATGCCCCACACGCCTGAACCTGCCGCGAGATCGATGACCGGCACCGGCTGCGTTGCGCGCGCCACGCCGAGCGCATCCGCAAGAGCCCGCGCGGCTGGATATGCCACGGGCATGATATCGAGCACCAACTGTCGAAGAACTCAGCGGCCACTTCGGGCCTCTCCGCGCCGCCTTCGAACGGTTCGCCGGTTCGCATAATTTCAGGCAGCTTCAGAAAATTCGCAGCCAGCGTCGACGGCACGAGATGCAGGAACGCGCCCATGTAGCCCGGCTTTGCGCTCACCAAAAACGTCGCGCTTTCCGGCGTCAGCGAATACCGCCCATCCGCCGATTTCGCCAGCAGGTCGATTCCCACCAGGAGGTTCATGACGGCCGCAAGGCCGCGCGCCGAAGCGCCCGTTTCCTTGCTGACTTCGTCGAGCGTTTTCGGGCCTGCATCCAAAACGTCGAAAACGCGATTTTGAGCGGCGCTGTCGATCGCCAGCGGCTGCACGAAGCACCAGGCGATCTGCAACAGCCGGTCGGATGTGACTTGAGCCTGAGGATGAGAGCTCATGATTTCGCCCTCTCTTGCCAGCTGCGAAATGCTACTGCGTGGGTTCGGGGGTGGTAGCGGCCGTAGCGGTCGTGGCGGAAGGAGATGCAGGCGGCAGCTTGGCCCGGATCAGCGCTTCCACGCGATCCCACACGGCCGGATCGCATTCGATCTCGGTGTGCGACGTCGCCATGTGGCGGTCCCACCAGGGATAGGCGGCGTAGCACGCGACCGGATTCTTGCTGTAATCGAAACGGAAATTACCGAGGATCTTCGTCCGCGCGGGATCGGCGGCGCGAATGTAGCTCTCGCCGTGCAGCCATCCATGCGGCTGGTAGAAATTGACGGCCTCCTCGACGTTCGCCGGAATCACCACGTCGTTCTCGCGGTATTTCTCGACGCTATCCACCTGAATCGTGAGCAGCACGGGAATTCCCTGCTTTTGCAGCTCTCGCGCGAGCGTAACGACCTCCGACGCGCCCCAGCTATGCCCGTAGAGAATGATCCGCGCATCTTCCTTTTCCTGCCGGCTGAGCCTGCCGTCGTGATTCGCATCGAGCACGCTTAGAATCTTCGCATCGGCCGCGTTTCTCCTATGGTTTTCAAAAGCGGCCGCGTAAACCCCTGTGGGATACGCCGCGCGGAGCCGCGCCGCAAGGTGAGCTTCCATGTGCGACAAATTGTTGTGGCTGACGTAGCCGCCCACGAATCCGATCACAATGTCGGGAGAGCTCCGCGCAGAATCGGCGGACATTTCCCTAGCGGCCGTTGCGCGGGCCTGCGGCCCTTCGCCGAAAGCCAGCACGCAGCAACCAACAACGGCAAGCGTGATGAAACCAATGCGCATCGATTCACCTGCGGCGGGGTGGCGAGATCATAGCAGGGAAAGGCGCGCGGGTGAAGGCGTCCCGGCGCCGCAGCGGACGGCCGCGGGCCGGGAGGCACGAACGACGCTGAGAATCAGTTGCGCTCGGGCGCAGGCACCGGGGCTCGCGTGTTGAGGAACCGGCACACGTCCTTCACCGCGTTGCTCAAGAGTGTGGTCTGTGTGGCGTAGATCGTGTCGCCACCCTTTTGGATGACCATGAAGCGATAATTCCCAGCCCAGACCGCGTTAATCATGAAGTTAGAACGCTTCGGGTTGGTCGTGAGAGTCACGTTCGGGCACTTCTCGCTGAGATGCTTCATGATTTCCACCGGATCGACGTTCGATTGCCGCGACAACACGATCTTGAGCTGTCTTCCCGGCGGCGGAGCCGACTGCGCCTTCGCCGCAGGAACCACCGCCACTCCCGCCAACAGCAACATCGCCAAACCAATTATGAATTTTTTCATTGCCGAACTTCCTTTCGCCCGGCTGGGCCGGGAATGAATGTTTCTAGAGACTCTACATCCTTACTATTGCCGCCGGGAGCCTGTTTCGTTCCCGCCCGCGCCGCCTATGAACGAAAAAGGATCGCGGCGCCAAGATCCTCACAGCCGGAACAAACGTATCCTTGCTAATTAGAACCCCAAACGGGGAAAAATGTTGTGCCGAGCCGTGCGGAAAAGTCAACGACAACGCCGCCCGCTCCGCGAAGGCCACCAGCTTGACAACGGCTCGGGCAAGAAGCAGACTCCCGGCAACATTCCTCGTGAAAGCTTCGGGAGGCACATTCGAATGAAAACAAACTACTGGGCCATACTCGTTTGCGCGATCGGGTATTGGCTGCTGGGCGGCCTGTGGTACGACGTGCTGTTCGACAAGCAATGGATGGCGCTCGAACACATGCCCGCGGCGCAAGCCAGCTCGGCGAATCCGATTTGGATCTGGCCGTTCATTCTCACCTTCTTGCTGAATCTGCTGATCGCGTTCGTGCTGGCGCAAATCTGCATCTGGCGCAACGCGAACACGGCCGCACGAGGGGCCGCCATGGGCATTCTGCTGTGGCTGGGCATCGTCGGACCGATCGTTTACACCACCTACATGTACGAAATGCGGCCGATGCAGCTATTCGCGATCAACGAATTTTATCCCCTCTGCGGGCTTTGCCTGATGGGCGCGATCCTCGGCGCGTGGACGAAGAAAGCCGCGTAGCCGGCGCGAAAATTTCTCCGCGGCGAAAAAAACGCCGGCGATTTATTCGCCGGCGTTTTTCCCCATTCGAGATGGAGGGCGCTCCGATCGCTAGTGGTGGTCGTTATCGCGATCGTGGCCCTGGCTGTGACGCCAGTCGAAATACTCCTTCTGCTCGGCTGGGCTGCGCTTGCGGAAATCCTCGTCGCGCCGGTGCGTGTCGTGCTCCCACTGATGGTAGTAAACCACCTCGCCGTCATTCCACGTGTGGTAGTCGTGATAGTACGGATCATAGACGCGCGCGGCACAACCGGTGATGGCAGCCGGCACAGCAAGCGCGGTTATCATGGCAATAGAAATAAGGTGCTGCTTCAAGAAGCGCATGTGCTTTCCTCCTCGCTGGAATTGATGGACGTGCCCACAACCAGCCACGATTTTATTCGTTCGAGCGAGAGGGAAAATACTCATTCTTATAGGGGAAAACCTGTAGGAACGTTTTTCACGCAACTCGATATTTCTACATTTATGTCCCGAGGGCCGCACCGCAGAAACCCGCTGGCAATCAACCACTTGGTAGGACATCGAACGCGGGCATTTACGTGCGAATACCGGTTTGCCGGCCAGGATTGGCTCAGGAGTCAGGATATGAAAAGGACAGACGTGTTCTTGGCTTGCGTCGTTTTGCTGTGCGGCGCGTCGCCGATGTTAGGCGCCGCCGCGAATCCGGGAGCAGCTCCGGCCGCGTCGCGCGCGGTTGAAGCGTACACCGGCACGATCGTGTCTCTCAACGGCCAGCGGTACATCCTGCGTGACGACGACAACAACGTCTGGTATCACCTCGACGATCAGCAGGACGCATCGAAATTCGTCGGCAAGAAAGTCCTGGTGGTGGGGAGGCTGGACGCGCGCACGGATGTAATTCACGTCGACCAGATCGAGGAAGCGAACAAGTAAGTAACGGGCGGGCTACCAGCCGTTGCGTTCGCGCAGCGACGTGATGTGCGCGACGTGGTGTCGCCCGTGCCAGGCGTACAGCGCAAGATTCTGGTTCAAGCTCAGGGCGCCGAGTTCAGGATGACGAAACGTGCGCATCCAATCGTCGGGCGCAAGCGAGCGCAGCAAGAAAATCCAGCGACGGTGAAGATTCTCGAGCAGAGCGAGTGACGGCTCGATCGGAGGAGTTTTCGCGTCGGCAAGTTCGGCCCATCGAGCTTCCTCATACGTCTTCACGACGGGCTGGTCCTCAGTGAGAGCCAGCTTGAAGCGCACGAACGCGTTCATGTGGCTATCGGGAAGATGATGGACCACCTGGCGCACGGTCCATCCGGCGGGACGATACGGCGTGTCGAGTTGGGTCGGCGTGAGATCTTTGACGGCCGCTGAGAGACGCGCGGGCGTTTCCTCAATCTGAGCGATGAACTGGCGGCGCTGATCGCCCGTAACGCTTGCCGGTCTTTCGAATTTTCCGACGGGATAGCGCAGATCCGTCGTCATGGGCTGAGCCTCCACTCGAGAATCGCGTGTCGTTGACCTTGAGACAAGACCCAAATTGGCAGCTTCTCGCGGCGAGCTACGGCTTCGCGGCTGCGTAGAGCGGCGAAAGTTCGCGCAGGCGCTTCACGGTTTCCACGACGCGGCCGGCGACGTAAGCGACTTCCTCTTCCGTATTGAAGCGGCCCAGACCGAAGCGGATCGAGCTGTGGGCCAGTTCTTCGGGAACGCCGAGCGCACGGAGAACGTAGCTGGGCTCGAGCGTGGCCGACGTGCAGGCGGAGCCGCTCGAGACGGCGACGTCGTTGATGCCCATCAGCAGCGCGTCGCCTTCGACACCGGCGAAACTGAGATTCAGATTGTTGGGCAGGCGGTGCTCCATCGTGCCGTTGATGGTCGTGTCGTCGAGGCGCGAGAGGATCGCTTCTTTCAGGTTGTCGCGAAGAGTGCGGAGGCGATCGTTTTCGGCGCTCATTTCTTTTTCGCAAAGCTCGCAGGCTTTGGCGAGGCCGACGATGCCCGGAACGTTGAGCGTGCCGGAGCGCATGCCGCGCTCGTGGCCGCCTCCATCGATGATGGGAGAGAGCTCGACGCGAGGATTCTTCCGACGAACGTAGAGCGCGCCGACGCCCTTGGGGCCGTAGATTTTGTGCGCGGAGATCGCCAGCAGATCGATGGCGAAGCTGTCGACGTCGATGGGAACGCGGCCGACGGACTGGGCGGCGTCGACGTGAAAGATGACGGAATTTTCTTTGGCGATTTTGCCGATTTCCTCGATCGGCTGCAGGACGCCGATTTCGTTGTTGGCGTGCATGATGGAAATGAGGATCGTTTTCGGCGTAATCGCGCGGCGCAGCTGATCGAGAACGATGCGGCCGTCAGCGGCAACGGGGAGATAGGTGACCTCGCAGCCTGATTTTTCGAGGCGCTTGCAGGTGTCGAGCACCGCTTTGTGCTCGGTCGCCTGCGTGACGATGTGATTG
>Ga0335072_10015259_pt1 | contig 10911 bp, 9 predicted proteins | sample Lox_Sample_21_FD_206725 | JGI IMG/M metagenome (GOLD analysis project Ga0335072, IMG submission 206725) | Soil microbial communities from Loxahatchee National Wildlife Refuge, Florida, United States - Lox_Sample_2.1 | ecosystem: Environmental > Terrestrial > Soil > Wetlands | place: USA: Florida... | reverse complement strand
CGCGCAGCACCTTACCAACGATTTCGTGCGCCTCGCGGAATGGCACGCCTTTACCCACCAGATAGTCGGCGAGTTCCGTGGCGACAAGGGCGGGATCCTGCGCCGCTTCGCACAGCCGCGCTTCGCGGAAGCGTGTGGCGGCGAGTGTAGCTGCGGCGATCCGCGTCATCCCGAGCGCCTGATCGTGCGCCGCGAAGACGGGTTCCTTGTCTTCCTGCAAATCGCGCTGGTAGCTCGAGGGCAAACCCTTGCACGTAGTCAGCAGAGTCGTGAGCGCTCCGTACATCCGGCCTGTCTTCCCCCGGATCAGTTCCCAGGCATCGGGATTTTTCTTCTGCGGCATCAAGCTGCTCCCGGTGGAGTATTCGTCGGGCAAATCGAGAAAACCGAATTCGGGTGACGCGAAGAGAATCATATCCTCCGAGAGGCGCGAGAGATGGAGCGCGTGCGCGGCAAGCGCGAACAGAAACTCGAGCGCGAAGTCGCGATCGCTTACGGCGTCGAGGCTGTTTGCAGTGATGCGCGAAAAGCCCAGATCGCGGGCAAGGGCCATGCGATCGAGCGGAAAGGCACAACCTGCGAGCGCGCCCGAGCCGAGCGGACACGCGTCGGCGCGCGCGCCGGCGATCGCGAGCCGTTCGGCGTCGCGCGCGAAAGCTTCGCCATGAGCCAGCAGCCAGTGCGAAAGCAATAGCGGCTGGGCGTGCTGCATGTGCGTGGTTCCGGGCATAGGAACGGAAAGATTGCGGCCGGCCTGGTCGCTTACGGCACGGAGCAGGGAAGCGACTGCCGCGCGAATCTCGCCTGCCGCCTGCCGCACGTACATGCGGAACTCCGTCGCGACCATTTCATTGCGGCTGCGGCCGGTGTGAAGCTTTGCGCCGAGCGAGCCCAGCTTTTCGATCAACGCGGTCTCGGCGAAATGGTGGACGTCTTCTGCCTTCGACGCATCCAGCCACGCGGGATCGGTTTGCGCGCGCGCTTCGATCTCATCGAGGGCTTTCACGAGCCGCCCGCACTCCTCGCTCGTCAGAATGCCGGCGGCCGCGATCGCGCGCGCCCACGCGCGGTCGAGCGCAAGCTCCTGCGGCAGCAGCCGGCGGTCGAACTGCCACGAACGCTCGAACTCGTAGAACGACGCGTCCGGGGGATGGTCGAAACGCCCGCCCCACATCTTTGAGCCTTCGGATTGCGTCATCTGACAGCGGCCTCGAGCGGCACTGTGATAGGGAGCGCGAAGAGATTGATGAAGCCCTCGGCGTCCTTCGGGTTGTAGCCTGCCATACTGAAGCTGGCGAGGCCGGGGCGATAGAGCGAGTAGGGCGACTTGCGCGACGCGGTGTTCACGTTGCCCTTGAAAAGCGAAAGCGTCACCGAGCCGGTGACGCGCTTCTGCGAATTCGTGAAGAACGCGTCGAGCGATTCGCGCAGCGGCGTGAACCACATGCCGTAGTAAACCATCTCGGCGTAACGCAGCGAGAGAATCTGCTGGTAATGCGCCGTTTCGCGGTCGAGGCAAAGCGACTCCAGTTCCCGGTGCGCATTCACGAGAAGCGTGCCTGCGGGCGTTTCGTACGCGCCGCGCGATTTCATGCCGACGAGTCGATTCTCGACGATGTCCATGCGCCCGACGCCATTCGCCGCCGCGATTCCGTTCAGTTCTTCGATCAGAGTGAGCGGATCGAGCGTCTTGCCGTTCACGGAAACGGGAGTTCCCTCATGGAAGCCGATTTCAACATTCGTGGGCGTGTCGGGCGCGTCTGCGGGCGAGACGATCCACTGCCACATCGACTCCTCGGGCGGGTTCGCGGGATCTTCGAGCACGCCGCCTTCGTGGCTCAGGTGCCAGATGTTGCGGTCGCGGCTGTAGATATTCTTCGTGGTCTGCTCGACGGTGACGTTGTGCGAGCGCGCATAGGCGATTGCTTCTTCGCGCGATGAAATCGTCCATTCGCGCCATGGGGCGATGATGGCAAGCTCCGGCGCGAGCGCCTTCGCGGCGAGCTCGAAGCGCACCTGGTCGTTGCCCTTGCCCGTGCAGCCGTGGGCCAGCGCATCCGCGCCGACCTTTTTCGCGATTTCCACCTGGCGCTTGGCGAGCAACGGGCGCGCGAACGAAGTTCCCAGCAAATATTTGTGTTCGTAGACGGCGCCTGCGCGCAGCGTGGGCCAGATATAGCCGGTAATGAATTCTTCGCGCAGGTCTTCGATGAACGCCTGACTCGCGCCAGTGGCGAGCGCCTTCTTATACGCGGCTTGCAGGTCTTCGCGCTGGCCGAGATCGCCGATCATGGCGATCACTTCACAGCCGCCGTAATGCTCCTTGAGCCACGGAATGATAATGGAGGTATCGAGCCCTCCGGAATAGGCGAGAACGACTTTCTTCGGCAATGAATTCTCCTTATTGATTGAGCAGCGAGTGCAGGATCGCCTTCTGAACGTGGAGGCGGTTCTCAGCTTGGTCGTAGACGATGGAGCGAGGCGAATCGATCACGCCTTCGGTCACTTCGAGCCCGCGATGCGCCGGCAGGCAGTGCAAAAAGACGGCATCCGGCAGCGCGCGGGCGAAGAGCGTTTCGTTCACCTGGTAGCGAGCGAAGACCTTTTCGCGTTTCCTGGATTCCGATTCCTGGCCCATGCTGGCCCAGACGTCGGTGTAGACGGCCTGCGCGCCGGCCACAGCCTCATCCGGCGAGCGCATGACCTCGATTTTGCCGCGCGTCTCGCGAGCCACGCGCTTGGATTCGGCGACGACGTCGGCGGCAGGCTCGTAGCCCTTGGGTGTCGCAACGCGAACATGGGCGCCGCAGCGCGCGCCGATATTCATCAGCGAGTGGCACATGTTGTTGCCGTCGCCGACGTAGGCGAGCTGCAGGCCGCGCAGGTCGCCGTAGCGCTCCTGCAGGGTGAAGAAATCGGCCAGCGCCTGGCACGGATGGAACTTGTCCGAAAGCGCGTTGACCACCGGGATGTCGGCGTTGGCGGCGAGCTCGTCGAGCGAGTCCTGCGCGAAGACGCGCGCCACGATGCCCTGCACCCAGCGCTCGAGATTTTTCGCGATGTCGCGGATCGGTTCGCGGTCAGACATCTTCGCGCCCGTGTGGTCGAGAAAAATCGACGAGCCGCCGAGATGGGCGATGCCGGTCTCAAACGTCACGCGCGTGCGCAGCGACGGCTTTTCGAAAATCAGCACGAAGACCTGGCCCGCGAGCGAAGAACGATAGCGCTCGGGATGCGCTTTCATTTCCGCGGTGAGCGCGAAAAATTCGCGCAGGCCGGCCGGCGTGAATTCCATGCCGGTGAGCAAATCGTTTTTGAGTGCGAGCGGTGTTGGCGTCACTACGGTGTCCATGTTTTTTACCTCGTCGCGGCGATGGCGACCGGTTCCAAACGGGTTTCAGGGGCCTGGGCGCTGGCAGGCCACGGTTTCGCCGATTTGGCGGCGCGCGCCAGCACGCCTTCGAATTTCTTTAGGAAATCGGCGACGTCCCGTGCGCGAAGGATGAACGGCGGCAGCAGCCGGAGGACGTGTTCGTGCGTGCAATTGATTAGCAGGCCGCTTTCGAGCGCTTCCGCCACGAACGGCGCTCCGTCGACGGAGAGATCGACGCCCTGGATCAGGCCTTCGCCACGTACTTCGCGGATGAACTCGAAGCGGGACGCAAGCTTCTCGAGTCCTGCGCGAAGCTCGGCGCCACGCTCGCGGATGTTGAGCAGCAGGTCCTCTTCTTCGACCACGGTGAGAAATTCGAGCGCCGTGGCGCAGACGAGCGGGCCGCCACCGAACGTCGAGCCGTGCGATCCCGGGCTGAACACTGCTGCCAAACGCTCGTTGGCGATCAGTGCGCCGAGCGGAAGGCCGCCCGCGAGCGGCTTCGCGACCGTCACGATGTCGGGCAGCAAATCGAATTTCTGGTACCCGAATTTGCGGCCGGTGCGCCCGAGGCCGCACTGGATTTCGTCGGCGATCAGCGCGGCGTCATGGTCGAGTGTCAGCCGGCGCGCCCGGCTCCAAAATTCCTCGGAGACCTCGAAAATGCCGCCCTCGCCCTGAATCGGCTCGATCAAAAGGGCGCATACGGAATCGTCGAATTTCGCGTCGAGATCGGCCACGTCATTGAGGCGCACGAATTCGACGCCGGGAACGAGCGGCTCGAAGGGCTCGCGATACTTCGCCGGATAGGTGACCGAAAGCGCACCGAACGTGCGGCCGTGGAAGGAATTCTCCATCGCGAGAAAGCGCGTCTTGCGCGGCGCCTCGCCGGCCGCGGTCTTGGAATGCGCGTATCCGCGCGCCAGTTTGAGCGCCGCTTCGATCGATTCGGCTCCGCTATTTGTGAAGAAAACACGGTCTAGCCCCGACCATTCCGCGAGCTTGCGCGCGAGCGGTCCCTGATAGGCATTGTGGAAAAGATTCGAGACGTGCGTCACGCGGCCCGCCTCGCGCCGGATCACGCGAACGAGCCGCGGATGCGCGTAGCCGAGCGCGTTGACGGCGATGCCGCCGAGAAAATCGAGATATTCGCGACCGTTGGCGTCGTAGACGTGGCAGCCGCGCCCGCGCGTGAATACGACCGGCGGCCGCCGGTAGGTCTTCACGAGATAGCGCGCCTCGTCCGCAAGAATCGCCGCCGATAAGGACTGCTTCGACGTGCGCGTCGACTGTTTTTTCGCCGCTTTCTTTTTTGCCATGGCTATTGCGCCGCTCCGTGCGCGGCTCTTGCCCGCGTCCGCGTGCCCGGACGAATCACGGGCAGCACCCGCGTGCCCGGGCAGCGTCCCGCGCTCGCCGCTGCAAGCAGGGCGCGGGGCAGGGTGCCGCCGACGATGCGCACTTCGGAAACGCCGCCGGCGAGCGCGCGCTTCGCCGCTTCGAGCTTCAGAATCATCCCGCCCGACACCTTGTGTCGACGGATGAGATCTTCGATTTCGGTGCCGCGCACGGCGCGAAGAACCTTTTCGCCGTCGAGGACGCCCGCAACGTCCGTCATGAAGATCAGCCGGTCGGCCTCGATGAACTCAGCGGCGGCCGCGGCCATGTGATCGGCGTTGATGTTGTAAAGCTCGCCATCGGCGCCCAGCCCCATGCAGGAAGCGACGGGGACGATCCCTTCGCGCCAGAGCGAGCGCAGAAAATCGACGTTCACCTCGGTCAGGTAGCCGACAAACCCGAGCCCGCCCTCGGTCTCCTCGATCTGCATCGGCTCGGCCAGAAAGCACGCGGCGTCGCTGGCGCTGATGCCGACGGCCGGCTGGCCGGCGAGCGAAATCGCCCCGGCGAGTTTCTTATTGAGCAGCCCGGCGAAGACCATGATCGCGGCATCGCGCGTCTCGCGATCGGTGACGCGCAGCCCGTTGACGAAGCGGCTCGCGATGCCCATGCGCGCAAGCGTCGCCGTGAAAATCTTGCCGCCGCCGTGGACAACCAGCAGTTCGTGCCCCGCGCGCGCCAGTTCGGCGATCTGCCGCGCCAGCGAGTGAACGTCTTCATCGCGCTCGAGCAGAGCTCCCGCGATTTTGATCACCATCCTCATAGCAATCCCGCCGTTTCGGGATACCCGCGCATCCCATTGAGATTTTGTACCGCTTGCCCCGCCGCGCCCTTACCGAGGTTGTCGAGACATGAAACGACGATCAGCCGTTCGCCCGCCGGATCGAGCGCGAAGCCGATGTCGCAGAAATTCGTGTGCGCCACGTGCTGCAGCTCCGGCAAGCTGCCTGCCGGTAGCACTCGCACCATGGGCTTTCCGGCGTAGAACTCTCGGAAAAGCGCTTCGACGTCCTCCAGGTTGCGCACGGGATCGAGCCAGACGTACAGCGTCGAAAGGATTCCTCGATCGATCGGCAGCAGGTGCGTGGTGAATACGAAGTCCTTTGCCACAAGACCGAGATGATCGGAAACTTCGGGCGTGTGCCGGTGCGTGAAAAGGCCGTAAGCGCGGAAGTTTTCGTTCACCTCGACGAATTGCATCTCCCGCTTCGCTTCCTTGCCCGCCCCGGTTGCGCCGGATTTGCAGTCGCAGACGATTCCGCGCGCCCTATGGATCCAGCCCGCATCGACTAGCGGCTTCAGCCCGAGAATCACCGAAGTCGGATAGCAACCGGGATTGCCGACGACCCGAGCCTTCGGCAGTGCGTCTGCATAAAGCTCGGGCAGACCATACACTGCTTCGCCGAGAATCTTCGCGTCGGGCGCAGGCAGCTTGTACCACTTCGCGAAGGTCTCCGGCTGGCGGAAGCGGAAAGCGCCGCTCAGATCGACGATCTTCAGCGCGGGATTGGCCGCAAGCAACTGGGGCACGAGCTCGAGCGAAGCTTCGTGCGGCGTCGAAAGAAACACCACCTCGGCGCCGCTGGCCGCCACGGCTTCGACCGAAAGCGCTTTGCAGGGCGCGTCGCCCCAACCGCGCAGCTGCGGAAAAAGCTCGGTCAGGCAACGGACGTGCGCGTAGTGGTCACGCAGAAAGAACGTCGGTTTCTCGATCTGTGGGTGCCGAAGCAGGAGCCGGGCCAGCTCGAATCCCGCGTAGCCCGTAACTCCGACGACGGCGACCCGTGTTGGGTCGGTCATCGGAGCATTTCCTCCACGCGTTTGCGGACGGCGTTGCAGGCGTTTCGAGAGGAGCAGATGACGAGAAGCGTATCGTCACCGGCGAGCGTGCCGGCCACCTCCTTCCAATGCTCGCCATCGACCGCTACGGCCAGCGGATGAGCGCCGCCAGGCGGCGTCTTCAGCACGAGCATGTTCTGTGCGGCGCGAATGTCGAGCAAGTATTCCTTCAGCGCGCGAGCGAGCGCGGGAACCGCCGTCGTCTCCTGCGTTGTGGCGGAGGCGAGCGGCCGGTAGCCGGAAGACGTCTTGACGAGCCGCAGCTCGCGCAGGTCGCGCGAAAGAGTCGCCTGCGTCACCCGGACGCCGAGATGCCCGAGCTGCCGCCGCAGCTCGTCCTGGCTCGCCACGGCTTGGCCGTTGAGCAGCTTCAAAATCTGTCCTTGCCGGAATCGTTTCTGTACGCCCATGTTCGCCGAATGCTTGAATATGCACTCTCTTGCATAATCATACAGCGCTCATCATGCGTGTCAAGTATTCTCTATGAAGGATGCGATGAATTGATCCTGCGTTGCAGAATTGTCGCCGACACCGGCGCGAACAGCCCCGACACCGTGTCGCGCATCGGCTGCCGAGGGAATTCTTCGAGACTCGCGAATTGCAATTGGCGAAACTGCGACGCAGACTCGGCGCTGCGAATGCAAAGGAGGACCTGGCGGGGGAACAACGCGGGGATGGTAGGCCCGTGCGGGCTCGAACCGCAGACCTCCACCGTGTCAAGGTGGCGCTCTAGCCAACTGAGCTACGGGCCTTCTGACGCGAGTATCTTAGCACAGTGGCGTGCTCGCCACGCGGCCAGGGAAGGGAACCAAGAATCTCCGCGAATCCGAACGCCGTATTACGCGTGGAAATCGCCTACGCCACGAAGCGATAGCCCACGCCGCGAACGGTGAGCAGGTGGCGCGGCTTTGAGGGATCCTCTTCGAGATAGCGCCGCAAGCGCACGATGAAGTTGTCGATCGCGCGCGTGTCGGTGTCTTCGCGCACTCCCCACACATCCTCGAGGATCGACTTCCGCGACACCGTCTTCCCGGCGTTGCGAATCAGGTGCCGCAGCAGCTTTGCTTCCATCAATGTCAGTTGAATCGTGTTGCCGTTGTCGCGCAGCTCGAGCGCGTCGAAATCGATGGTGCGGCCGCCGACCGAAAAACGCTCGGCGGTCCCCGCTCCGACCGTTTCCCTTTCGTCGCGCGCGGTGGCGGCGGCCTTCTGGGTCGCGCCTCCTCCCGCTTGCCACGCGCTTCGCCGCAGCAATCCCTGAAGCCGCGCCAGAAAAATCGGCAGTTCGAAGGGCTTCGGCAGATAGTCGTCGGCGCCCGCGGCGAATCCTTCAAGCACATCCTCGGCGCGGCCGCGCGCGGTCAGCACCAGCACCGGAACGTAGTTTTTCGCCTTGCGCAACGCGGAAACCACGGCAAAGCCGTCGATTCCCGGCAGCATCACGTCCAGCACGACCGCGTCGAATTTCTCCCGGCGCTCGACCAGCCGTTCGACGGCCCCCTCACCGTCTCCCGTCACGGTCACCGAGTGCTTCTCGGCCTCGAGATTGAATCGCAGCCCTTCGGCCAAGTGCGCTTCGTCCTCAACCACCAATATCCGGCTCACGCGGCGCTCCTCGGCAGTTCCATTGTGACCGTCGTTCCGCCGGCCGCGCCTCCGCTCTCGGCGAATACGCGTCCCCCGTGCGCCTTCGCGATCGACCGCACGATGAAGAGGCCAAGCCCCGTGCCCTTCACCTGCGACATCGATCGCCCCGGCACGCGGTAAAATCGCTTGAAGATCCGGCCCAGCTCCTCCGTCGGAATTCCAATGCCGCGGTCGCGCACGCGAAGCACCACCTTCTTTTCATCCGGCGCATCGACCGAAACCGAAACGTCCACCTTGCCGCCTGAATATTTGATGGCGTTGTCGAGAATATTGGATACGGCGGTGCGAAGCTCGCCCGCATCGCCCTGCACGTTGATATGCGTGCCGTTGGTCGGCCCTTCCCACCGCAGCCCAGCGGATTGCAGGTGGTGCCGCGTGCACGCAAGCTCCATGCATTCCCGCACCAGGCTGCCGAAATCGAGGTGCGTCCTCGGGTGCGCGCCGCGTTTGTAGCCGACTTCGCCTGCTTTCAGCACCTGCTCGACCGTGCCGCGCAGCCGGTCCGCATCGGCCAGCATCAGCTTGTAGAATTCCTGCCTCTGCTGCTGATCCACTTCCCGCCGCTGCAGCGTCTCGAGGTACAGGCGCAGCGACGTGATCGGCGTCTTCAGTTCGTGCGTCACCGCGTTGATGAAGCTGTCGTGCCGCTCGTTTCGCCGGATTTCGCGCACCAGGAAGATCGTGTTGAGGATCAGACCCGTGATGATGGCGAGGAAGAAGATCAGGCCGAAGAATAGCAGCACTCTTTCGCGCCAGTTCAGGATGATCCAGCTGCCCGTGAGCGCGACGGCAGCAAACACGAGGCAGATGCCCAGGATCAGAAAGAACGCGATCGTGTTTCGGCGGCTCGAGATGCTCATCATCGGAGTTTCATTGATTGTACAGCGGACGGCGGGGGAAAAACTGGGGAGATGCCCGCGTTGCAAAGGCATCTCCCCGAAAGGATTCGTGGGAGGCGGAAACCCGGCTACGCGGAGACCAGATCGCTCTCCGGCTCGCCGACCAACGCTCCGGCCGGGATGGGCGGTGTATCCACAGCGGCTTCGTTGCCGTGCGCTTTCTCGGGCAGCGCGATCGTATACACCTTCTTCGCCAGCCCGAGCTTCTTCAGCATCCAGATGCCGTACCAGTTGAAATCGACCTCATACCACGCCAGCCCGTGCCGCGCCGACACCGGATGCGCGTGGTGGTTGTTGTGCCAGCCCTCGCCAAACGAGAAGAGCGCCACCCACCAACTGTTCGTCGAAAGGTCGCGCGTTTGAAACCGTCGCGTGCCCACCATGTGCGTCGCCGAATTGACGAGCCACGTTGCGTGCAACCCGAACACCGTCCGGAAGAAAACGCCCCACAGCAGGAACGGCAGCCCGCCGATCGCCAGCAGCACGACTCCCAGCACGATCATCGGCACGTAATGATACTTCGTGATCCACACGTGGAACTTGTCCTTGGCCAGGTCCGGAACGTACCGCGACAGCGTCGTCGTGTCGTGGTGCATCGACTTGCCCATTAGGATCCATCCCATATGGGCCCACCACGTGCCGTCGACCGGCGAATGCGGATCGCCTTCCTTATCTGAATATTGGTGATGGATGCGGTGCGTCGCCACCCAGAAAATCGGCCCGCCCTCCAGAGCGAGCGTCGCGCAGACTGTCAGGAAGTATTCCAGCCACTTGGGAGTCTTGTAGCCGCGGTGCGTCAGCAGCCGGTGGTAGCCCATTCCGATCCCGAGGCTCCCCGAAACCCAATACAAAAAGACGGCCAGCAGCAGCACCTTCCAGCTGAAGAAAAACAGAGCGACAATCGCTCCCACATGAAACAGAAACATCGCTGTGGCTGTCACCCAGTTGATTTCGTTGTCCGTGGCCGGGCGTTTCCCTAGGTCGCTGAGAGTCATGGGTCCCTTATGTGTTCTATTTTGTTTTTCTGCTTCCTGCGGTGCGATCTCAGAATAGCAGCCTGAGGGCGAGTGTTTTGTAATAGTTATGTAATACCGAAAGTCGGCGTTGTAACGGTTAATTGTACCCGCAGCCCCTGTACGTCCGGACAGGTTCGGCCGAGAATCGGCGCCGATCTCGGCCTTCGGCTTGTCAATCCGGCACGTTTCCCGGATAATCGATTCTCCCCAGCTTCGATTTGCACTTCGGCGCTATGGTGCAACGGTTAGCACGCGGCCCTTTCAAGGCTGAAATACGGGTTCGATTCCCGTTAGCGCTACCATCCTTCACATGAGGCCACGCTCCGACGTGCACGTGGTCCGCGTTTTTGTCCGTCAGCGCGACCCGTATCGCGGGCGAGTCTCATTGCTTCTCCTCGTAAAGCTCGTCTCTGGTCCCGTGCCCGATGTCGGTACTGTGCTCGGATCGCAGCCTCCTCACCAAAACCGCCTTGGCGGCCCTCGTTGCGCCGCCGTGCTTTTCCGCGGGCACGACTCTGGCGATGACCTTTCCGTGTGACGTAACCGTGTAACTCTGGTCTTGCCGGACGGCCCGGAGCAATTTCGGAAACTTGCGTCTGGCGTCGACCGCAGATATAAAGCCTTTCCAAAGTTCGCCTCCCGCAGTAGTTGTGACACAAAAGAGAGCGGTTGCATTCTCCTCGCACGCCGATCGAAACGATGACCCGCATTCTTATTATATGCCTTGACGCGTATATGC
>Ga0335072_10015257_pt1 | contig 10911 bp, 10 predicted proteins | sample Lox_Sample_21_FD_206725 | JGI IMG/M metagenome (GOLD analysis project Ga0335072, IMG submission 206725) | Soil microbial communities from Loxahatchee National Wildlife Refuge, Florida, United States - Lox_Sample_2.1 | ecosystem: Environmental > Terrestrial > Soil > Wetlands | place: USA... | reverse complement strand
ATACTAAAAACGCCCTCAAGAACTTACCTATCTATCTTGTACCAGACGACAGCGTGCACTGTGGAGTGCTCCAACACGCTATCCAAGATCGAGATGTCCATGGGATGGAGCCGGCTTTAAGCATCTTGCACTCGAGGTCATTTTGAGTGAATCATTTTTCAAGAATCAAGCCTGTAGCTAGAATTTTCTGCGCCTAAGACGGCGGGATGTACCAGAGCATTGCAATTAATCCTTTCAGATTTGTTTACACCTCCCTCAATCTAATGTTTTGAATGCTGTTCGACTCCCTAACGAGCAACCCGTCTCATGGTTAGGCTGCAACCTCGGTGATTTACTCTTTCATCGCCCTCCAACTACCCACCGCTCACTTCGCCTCAACATCTGCTCAGCCATAATACCTTCCCTCTTCAAAGCTGTCTCCACGATACCACACGTCCCCAACCCATCAAAGGCCATCGGCGTAATGGCGAACAAGATCGAATTCTCACCTGCGATCCCTATTCCTCCGTTTTTTGATGTCCAGAAGCGCATCCAAGAGCTCCGCGGCTCCTAGACCCGAACAACCCTCAGTTCCAACCCGAACAACAGCATGTCAATATCAAAGCCGCCATTAAGCTCTACGGGGATAAGTCTACATAATGGAAGGAAAAGTTGTCACTCGAGAGGAGATGTTCAAAGGATCTGCCTGGGCTTGGGGCGAGGTACATTCTTTCAAGTCCCTCCCTTCTAGAAGAACTCATCTAACGAATGGGCTCAAATTGCAGCGAATGCGTTATCGGCTTGCTCAAAGGTTTGCCTACGGTCATGGGCCTTTTGGTCCGACCAACCCAGCCCAGAAATTTCTCCTTGTCGAATCGTCTTATTTGCTCTGCAGAGAATCCTTCCACACGTCACTCGTCAAATAAGGTCGTCTCATTTTCCGACTGGCTCTCAGGTTCGAGCGATAAATAGCCAAGATGAGACTCCTATAATTCGCAGCTAAAGCAGTACTGCAAAATGGAAGATTTTCAGACAAAAGAAACCTCACCGGCGTCCTCAATGCTTTCCTCAGCCTACGATCCCTGCCCGAACTCGCCCTGGGTCCTACCTGCACTTAAACCAATGCCAAAAGTACAGATCCGACATTCATTGGGCTAGTATGGAGGGGCCAGGTTGTGGAGGACACCATCAACAACAACGACAGCCAGCCCTAGGGGAGGAAGGGGACTTTGCCGTAAACGCTATCATGTACAGTGAAGTCCAGGCCGAGCCCACCGTCAACCCTAATGACCAAGAGAGAGGAAAAGGAAGAGAAAGATGCTTGTTGCTTGCCCTATCTGGGCTGCCTAGCTACCTATGTAGGGTGTGTGTTCCATGTGTGCCAGTCTGTCTAGGCTAGGGGGTGGTATCCACCCCACCAACACTAACCATCAAGCAAGACCTCCATAAGTACACTGTGCCTCACTATTGACTACGCTATTTCAACGAATCCTAAGAAAGGCTCGCTAGCCAGGTACCTCGCGTCTGTGAAAAAGATACTGAGAGCTTTATGCGACAGCGAGTACAAGATCATACCCGCAGAGCAGCAGGGGGAGATCGAGAAGGACATTTTTGACACTTACATGGGTAATCTTTTGCCCACTAAAGCGTCTGACCCATTAAGGAACACTTGGAAGGACCGCGGCTTTTGCGGAAGCCTGACAACATTTAAGTAGGGGGACAGTTAAACAGGCTACCCAGAGTTTCGTCAGATGGTATTTGACTTCCTTTCCATGCCAGCTATGTCATGTAAGACCTAGTGAGTCCTCAGTCAGGCCAGGCACACGATTTCGGATACTCGCCCTCGCCTAGGCGACGCAATCATCGAGAATATCGAGTGTGACAGGCACTGGATGCGAACAGGGCTGGGAACGACAGTCAGGGCTCTTTGGGCCCACCGACTGAACCTAGGAAAGCATGGTGCATCGATACCGCTCACTATGTAACCTTACTTAGGAATTCATCTGCATGCTTGCTGCGTGGGTGGCGTGCAGATGTGTAAGTAGCCTAGCAATCATCAGCCAACCAAAAGAAGCCGGGACATGAGACTGCCTTCATTGAAAAATTGTCAGCCAGAATAGGACTAGTACAGCCTTTCGCCCTAGTAGCTGCTCCCCTCAGCCACGCCGGTGTGCTCGTATATCTAGTAGGCTGTGCTCTGAGATGCCGAGGCACAGTAAGTATAATGGCAAGTATCATACGTATATTAGGAAGCTGGTATTCCTATCCTTTTAGATAGTTCAAGCAATTCAGCATCTTCCTCCGTCTGACAAAGATACTGGCCTCACAAAGCTTAGGACATGGCCTGTAAGGATGCAGAAGAACTAGAAACAGACTTTAGTATAGCAGAGTTCTAAGCTGTCGAAAGCAATGACGGGTAAATGGAACAGCAGCAGTGTCAAACAGCATCAAAAGTCTCGAGTTAAAATGTACCAGGGGAAGAAAAAGGAATATACTGCCTCCATCAGCGCCGAACTGCTAGCGTGCTTTAGTTGAGAGACCAGTGAAACCTTAATACGGCCAATACCTGACCTGCAATTCACCGCTAGATTGTCGCATCAATACTTGAATTGGCTAGTATGTGGCGTTTACAAAGTCGAGGGCTTGCAACCGGAGGAGATGGGAGGGTGTATAAGATGCACAATCTTGAGGGAATCGATGGCAAGCAACCCTAGGCGTGCACCAAGGCTCATTGACGACTGCCGACAAGGAGCAAGGTGATTCTTTGGAATGGTGCAGGCCGCTGCCGCGGTACTTCTAAGCCTCCCTTTTTGCCTCGGGTGTCCTGCAGCCGGCTGCTTGATTACGTACCATGGCCTTATCCAAAGCATCGTCAAACCTTGGGGTCAGCGGGAAAACTTCTCGCCGGCCGGCAATCTGTCAATCATCTAATTTTTCGGGGAGCTTGCGGCTGTTTCACGGGGAATCCCACGCTAGTTATTTACCCTTTGAACGAAGCGAAGTTCGGATGAAATATTTCTGAATTCCATTGTAGATTTCAGTGCATTTTTCAGGGCTACCAGATAGGGGCATGACACTATAAGATCTTTCAGCAAAGTACTCGTCGAAATGGTGCCTAATGCAACAGTAGAAACCACGCAATATCGGAGGAATTTCAATGCGAATATTCACCACATCGGTTTAGCGCGTAAGTTGAGGTGCCTTGGTGCTTGAGGTTAATTACCGAACAAGGGCCTATTTTCCAGAAATCTGTTACAGAATGCGACATCTGGGGCCCCTGGTTTCGCGAAAGGCTCAGTGGAAGATCTTGTAGATACGACAAAGCCGATAAATGTGCGATTATGTGCTACACGTCTCTCAGTCATCGTTGCCCATTAGGTGCACTTTTGCTCGCTCCGTCGTCGATGCATTGTTCTAAGCTAATCCTCACATGCCACGCTCTGATTCCTTCGAGCAGCTCTTTCTTTGGCTTGCAGACCTTTGACCGAAGTGGGTTCTGCGTGGGTTCTGCAGTTGTCTCCGCCGGAGTCATTGTTGCCGGTCCATGCATTTTCCATTTCCTTCGTCTTGCGCTCTCTTCACCTCTCTGCGCTTTGCAAAATGCCACAAGCTCTAGACGCATGCTCTTATCTTTTCCAAGGCATCTGGATTAATTGGAGCAAAGGAGCTATTTCCGGCGCCACCTTGACGTTGTCGCCAAGAAATGCAGCAGTCTTAGTCGCCGTTCTAGCATTGTTTGTTCAGATGACCGGATCACAATTGTGGACAGTCTTTCAGTTCATATTCCATCAATGTCGGGCCTCAAAGGAGCCTCTGGATGGCTACTACCACCAACAACAAGCGGTCCTTAGGAACAATACGTCGGACCTCAACACTCTACGCCAGCTCTTGCGAATCACGTGGGCGTGGCGGGGAAAGGCAAGGAGGCCTTTTCGAAGATCAGTACATCTCCTGCTCTGGGCATTTCTCCACTTCGTCCTCTTTGGCTTGGCCGGAGTATTCTCTTCCACTGTTGTTACTGCGGGAAAAGCGGCACTGTCACGAAGTCCGTACTGCGGAGTCCTGAGCCCTTCATACTTGCAATCACTGGGGTCGGCCCAGACGCCTTTAGTCAACCAACGCAATCTCGACTTGCAAGCGAAATCAGAGGATGATACTCAACTTAGCCAGGAATATGTGCAGACCTGCTACAATGTCACAACCCCCCCGTCGAGTTGCTCGTCTTATGCGAGAAGGCAGCTTTCCTGGACCACGAAGCGTAATGTTACTTGTCCATTCGATTCACCAGTATGCCACCCCTCGGTTCCGGCCGTCTCATTTGACACAGGCTATATCGACTCCAGCGATGACCTTGGACTGAATGCGCAGACCAAAGACCGAATCTCATATCGCAGGCTCACCACGTGCGTGCCTCTCAACGACAAAGTGTACATCACCAGCTACAGAAACGTGTCCTCGGACAGTGGAGGGCCCAATCTCGAAGCAGTTGACGCATACTATGGGCCATCAAATGGAGGTGATAGAAATGCTACATATTCATTTGGAAATTTTACCCAGTATTTCGAAGCAGACCAGATCGACGACTTCAATCCGTATCAACTGCATCAGGAGAGCGCCTACAGTGGAAGCGGATGGGAAGCTCAAGGCTCTTTCTCTCCCATTCGCGAGCTCGCTCGCCCGAGCGCGGACACCACTCTTGCATTCCTCTCCTTCGACAAGGCGTACGCGAAACCAATAAACGACCCCTGGTTCGCAGCCCATTACCCAAGCGAACTAGTGTCAAATGCAGGTGTGACCTACAAGGCCTACATGCGCGACATTCCAGTGACTACACTTGGTTGCACGGAGCAACATCAGATCTGCACTGGCGGCGCCTCCAACTCTACAGCGAGGAAATGTACGCCCTTGATGGGAATGTACCAGATCCAGACCGACGCTGGAGGTGTTACGTCCTTAAACTTCACCGATCGTCAAAACTCAACGTACGTGCGGGTTTTCCAGGCGGTCGGAGACTCAATATTGAGTGTCCTGCTATCGCGCCTTATACAACGGGACATGCCCCTCCTAGCTCGGAAACAAGTGATATTGATTGTGAGCTCATACCTTCCCGACAACCAGTGGGAAATGGAGGCGGAATATTTCTTCTCAATTGGCATGGCACATCTCCAACGCGGCGTGGTCAACTACGGCACTGGCCAGATGTCGCCTGACACGAGCTTCATAGCAGTGGCAAATACAACTGCAGACAAGTGGCTCTGTCAGAACCTCATCGTCGGCGGCACTTCCTTCCAATCTTTCAGCCTCCTAGCGCTCACCCTCGTGTTCGTCCTCGGGACGCTCATCGTCCTATTCAGCTTGGTTGTGGACGACATTTTTGCATTCGCCCAGCGCCGCTGGAACCGCGGCGTTATCGGCCGAGAAATGTGGAAAGCCAACGACACGCTGCAGATCCAGCGCATGCTGTACGAACACCAAGGCTGTGGCACGTGGCACGACGAACCCAATGGCGTACCTGTCACAAACTTTGGAGATGAGATGGGGATGTTGGAGGTAGGAGACATCGCGATGCAGAATGGTCGACCCGCAACCCAGCTCTTCACTGAGACGGGGCAAAGTCCAGATAGGCCTCCCAAAATGCAGTTGCCGTCCTGGGTGCGGAAATTTTCGTCTCATCTGAGAGGTGTGAAGCATCCTGCTGGAACAGGACATTCATCTCTTGACAATGGAGGCGGACTGCGGGATTTGACTTGGGAAAACGAAATTTAATGGTAATGAATCCTCCGTTGAAACAAGAAGAGTCTACCTCTAGCGCCAACCAATGGCGCGAAATAGAGGTGAAGAAACACTGCCGCCATGCCAAGTACCAACTAAAACCCAGAGCGACTTGTCTGCGAGTTCTGTTTTCGACATGACAATGCCGGCAGCGCCTGCAAATTGTTGCGAGCAGGCCGCATTTCGGTTGCGATTCGCAGGCTCGTACACCTCAGCTGGGTATCGGGCAGCTCGGAGGGCTTCAGCTGGGCGGGAACCAGCTAATGAGGTTCAGCTGGGCAGGGACCGGCTATATCGTACGAGACAGGTACTCGACCGATAGGGTTTCCTTATATCTACCAGTATCAGCTCGCTACCCAGGTAGATAGATATTAAGCAGTGCTTCCACAACCAAGATATATGCATACTGTGGTGGGGCCAGTTGGTCACTAGCCCCTTATGGGCACAGGAACTGTCTTTTGAGCATCTATTAGAGATAGCGAGGACACACCCAAATAGACAACAAGCAAGCTTCCTGCCCAACGTGTCTCTGAGTCTGCCTTTCCCCACCAGCCTCTGTCTGGCCATCCATCTGTATCCAAGCTGCTTCTTTCGTGTCGGCTCCGTGTCCGTGTCTTCCGCGCCCCTAGTCTTACTGAGCGCAATTGCCTCCGGTAAAGCTCATCAAATTTGCTGCCTTGAATACCCTCTACAGAAGTGGTCATGGCCCTCAAAGTGGTGAGCTCCAGATTGAACAGATTTGTGGTCCTGCGGCCAGACGTCCATGTAGTGGGGCCAAGCATGCAGCTGACCAACAGCTTGGAATGAGCCAAATATTTGCTTCATGCTCCAGGAGCAGGGCATCCATGTCAGTGGTCCGCTGTTGTGGCCCCCAAAGTTTCCAGATGACGCCGACGCCACCGCTGATATCTGAAGGGAGTCCATTGAACTCGAGCTGCCCACCAAAGAAATAGTATTCCAGAGCACATCCGAGCTCCGCTTCCCGATCGAAGTCTTCAAGTATCGGTTCTGGTACCATGGCTTCTCCTTGTCCTCCTCTCCCAACGCTCTCGACCAGATCGCTGCTGTGGAAGACTGCATGGACTGCCTCATGCACGCAAGTAACAGCGAGCATAAACGATTTCCGGTTGAGAGCTGAGGCGGACAATGTTCCGTAGATTGGAGATTCCAAAGTTTGGAAAAACTTAGACGCAAGACAGCTCAAGACTGGAAATGTTGTATCGGCCACTACGCGAGTAATGCCGTACCTTTTCAATGAAGTTGAGGGGAGCACCAGTAAGCACGTGGTAATATTTGGCGATCTCTGCAAGTTCATCGTTGTATTCTCTTGCTTCGTGGGAATTGGGTTCATAGTCTTCAAAGATCATAATTTTCGGGGGCTCGGCGTTGGCAAAGAAGCCAATCTCGGCATACGTAGTTAAGGACAGCGAAGAAATTTCCAACATAGTTGTAGCGAGTCGAAGAGCTGGCAACATTCCGTGGTAGACGTGGTCTGGTATCATCCTATCTTGCCGTTGTTAGTGCAGTTTGGAGTAAAGTTTGCGATAGTGACTGGCATTTCTCAGATCGTAGAGGATGGTGTAAGGTATTAGGAATGTCTTTGGAACGGGGGGATTTACGAAGGATGAAGCATTTCAAGAGCCGACGGAAGATTTTGGAAAGGTGAGAGACTCATGCTCAATGGACGTGTTTTTGTCGCCCATGGAATGAAATAGTCCAAGCGTCCTCATCTTCAACGTGATTGACTTTGTGCGCGAATAAGGCGATTTCTCCTGGCTGAAAGTTGGTTGCTATATTTTTGATGAGCTCCAAGTGTGATTCTGGCCGGAGCTCGGCGTCTATATTTTCCACCGGCCTTAGCGCCCAGGCCAATTACCCCACCCTTCGGGGGTTTGACGCTAGAGCCTTGAAGCTGGCCCCCTTTGTCGCCAAATTGCAGGCGACGGAGTAGAAAGCAGCGGCAAAGACCAACAGGTTCGGCGACCCATATTCCACGTCTGTACGATGACACATTTGTCCCGAATTTGTCGGTCGAATGCAGCGGGCTATAAATTGGCAATAGGCAGAGAGTGCAAAGTGACGTCGTCTGTACTGAGGTCATTGGTTGACGAGATCAGGCTGAGGATGCGCTCGTGTAAGGCTTCCACAGCCTTGTCTGCAGGGAGCTATGAAGTGTTAACCAGAATGGCAGCGAGCCATCACAAAAATATCTGACGGACATTGCCATCGACGGCGACAGCAGCATAGATCTACTGTAAATGCGTCGATTTCACACTCATCTGGAGACTGTCCAACGATTATTTCCTGCACGGGACTGCGTTCAGAACATATCACAGTCAAAATGGCGCTTTCTTTTTCGTTAGGTACTGGTGCTCTTCTTAGCTGGGGATTCTCTGCGGGAGATATAGCCGTCATGGCAGGTGCTGGTAGAGCCGCAGGCACGTGGTTGGTGGCTCAACTGAAGGACAGGGCCTTGATAGACTTTCTCTCTGTGGACGTCGACGAAATTGTGACTCGCCGTGGCCTCGTGGACGTTAACACGCTACATCAACGTTGGGATCGCAAGTTGACTCTTCTACAAAATGGGCGACCGGTGTCAATTGTTCACCCTGCCGGGGATCGCAAAACTGTCGTCGAGAACCTGGATCGGTTTACGTGGATAATGATCCTAGTGGTCAGTGCACTTGACGCATCTGTGAGCACTCGTGAGCTTCGTGCAGTGATGTCTCGCTTCTTGAACAAACTATTCGAAGAGAGTCCGATTGGGACTGACTATTTAGAACACGAGCTGAATCAGCATATCCAAGGTTGGCGGTCTTCTGCCTGTGTCCGCGGAGTTCTCCATAGCGCAAGAGACTCCTGGGAGAGTCTCGGCCAACAGAAGTTGCACTGGCCGGGCTACGTTCCTCAAGGTGACCATGGTGAGATCCTTCGGTTGTTGTTTTGGTTGGTCAATGGAGTGGATACTGTCTTCTCAACAGCCTCAACCGACGTCTTTTGCATCGCTGTTGTTCTGCAAGCCCTTGGCGTGGAGATGACTACAGTAGTCGGCAAGGTTGCTGACGCAGATGAATCTCGATTGCTGGTGTGTCTGGATTCGAGTCTTACAACAACTGGTATAAGTGGCACTGCTAAGGCCAGATGGGGAATGCGAATCCCACTTGCTTTCATGCAAGAATGTGTTTCTGTCTGGCCTGGTGATCAAGGACTCAATAACTCGCTACGAAAGATTTTTGAAGACGGGATGGATGCGGTTGAAGCGGACCATGCCAAGGTGGTGCTTAGGTCTGTCGGCGGCATGCCAGTCTACCGGATCTCAACCGGCTATGAAAAGTCAACAAGGAAGCGTCTTGCCGCTCACGAAAGTCGCCTCGCAGCAAGCTTCCTGCCAAAGCACGCCTACGCCACTGCCCAGGGGCTAGGAAGACTCGTTGGCGCCATGAACTCTGACGATAGTTCATCCCTTGATTCGTATCTCAAAAGGTTTCCACAAGCAGAACTTATCTTCAATCTCGAGAACCACATCTCGGAGTCAGCACTGGCTCAGTTGCAGACCTACTTAATGGGCTTCTATTATGGATTATTCGCACCGCTGCTGGACACTTCAACGCTTGTTAAAGAGGAAGGGTTTGGATCCTGGGCCTTCGCCGACACACAGTTCCTGTGCCAGGTCATGTCGTTCCTTGCGGATGACTTCAAGGAGGAATGGACCCTAGTCAGCCGGCCGAGCTTGCTAGGCTTCGTTGCATACATGTTCGCCGGCGCTCAAGCCGAAATGATTGAAGGGATGACGGCCTCAGCTGTTGGGGTGGTTGCAAAATTGTCACTACTTACTCGGGCTACTCTAGGGGCAGTGACTGGTTTCGAAGAGGCTGTCAAATTTTCTTTGCTTGATATCGATACGGCAGGCATTCCATGTAATGCGAAAGGCATTGTTATAGAGGGAAGTCGTCTGCCGTTGGAGGCGATCGGTGTCGATCGAAACGGCAAAATGCTTGATCAATTTTCCAACTCCGACTTGAAGGATGGCGACACAGACTTCACGTCCCACATTGTACCGGACTGGAATCACGACGTACAAGCTTGCCTCGTTGCATTCAGACATGAAGGCAGACTTGTGCACAGTCTCCCGCCGTCCCTCATTGAAAAGGCCCTTGAGAGAGTCTGGTTGCGCAGCCTACAATTTCGTAGCTCTGGAGAGGCTTTGCCTGACGACGTGGACGGTATGCAAGTTAAGAACATCGATCGTATGACTAGTATTTCTATTTCCCGTCATCACGGCGGAAGGATCTTTCGTGCTGGGGAAGAGGATACTGCTTTACTGATCCCCAGTCTGAGCATGCCGAAGGCACGAGCGTGCATTCTGGGGATGTACCAGAACTTCATCGACGGGACACGCCAGACAGAGGAGTACTCTTTCGTGCCAGTTGGAAATTACCAAGACGTCGTAAGTGCGTTGAAGCAGGGCAATAGAAATCTGGTCGCGACTGAGGTGCCAGCGCCTCGTTTTGCAGGGTCACTACCATTGAAAATGGGGGAAGATAGGTCAAAGGGGGTATATGGCTTTGAGACGTCTATGGAGGAGGGTAGAGCATCGAAACCAACGAGAGCGCGGAAGAGTAGCATTTGATTGATGTCGGTACTAGAGTCAGTGGGTGAAAGCCGGCCTTTTTCTGTCAAGGCTTTCACAGGTACAGAGACTCATGCGGTAATGCCCTTGCAACATGCCGATGCTGTTGATTTTGAGTCTAACATTCCAACTTGGTTTGCGAGCTCGCGTGTGTCTGTCCTTGTGTGCAGCTCTTCTCATCATTAGCGAGCCTGTTAACTCAAGCTATGGTTGATTCTACCAAGGCACAGTCTGACGTTACTGAAACTCAGAGCTTGGGTTCATGAATGCTGGTCTAGAAACGAGGATATTCGGCTGCACATTCTATCTGCAGACAACTTGGAAAGTTGAGTCCGGGTAAGAGAGAACAGTCGAATGAATGGCTTTGCGAACTATGTGATTAGCGATACCTGGCCGTTGGGTAAGCTCGGCAATCTTCCCCCTGAGATACGGGCTCTGAGCTGGCGTCTGCTCATTCTATCGACTTATCTAGCCGAATCGCAACAGAACGATGGCCACGTCTTCAACTCTAAACCTTTGTCGGCCCTGAT
>Ga0335072_10015256_pt1 | contig 10911 bp, 10 predicted proteins | sample Lox_Sample_21_FD_206725 | JGI IMG/M metagenome (GOLD analysis project Ga0335072, IMG submission 206725) | Soil microbial communities from Loxahatchee National Wildlife Refuge, Florida, United States - Lox_Sample_2.1 | ecosystem: Environmental > Terrestrial > Soil > Wetlands | place: USA... | reverse complement strand
AGGTCGAGCACGGTTCCCCGCAGGGCGGGATGGGCGCGCAGCAGGGCAATCAGCAGCGACCCGTCGCCGCCGCCCACATCGACGACGTCGCCGAGGGCGGACCAGTCGTAGGCGGCCGCGACCGAGGAGGCCTCGGCGCCCTGCTGGCGGCCCATCAGCGCGTCGAAGGATGCAGCCCTGCCGGGATGGGCGGCGAGGTCGTCCCAGAACCCGCGCCCGAAATGCCGGGGGAAGGCCGGCTCGCCGGTGCGGACGGTGTGCAGCAGCTCCACGACGGACATGTCGGCGTGCCCGACGGCGCCCTCCAGATCGATCCACGCCCGGATGCCCTGCGGGTGATCGTCGCGAAGCCACTGCCCCGCATCAGTCAACGCGTAGGCCCCGTCATCGTCGCGTCGCAGAAATCCAGCGGTGACCAGATGATCCAGCACCCGGACGAGCGGATCGGCTGCCACAGCGAGACGGGCGGCGAGTTGCGGCCCCGACCTCACTCCCGCGGTGATCGCGTCGGCGACCCGCAGCGTCGCCGCCACCCGCACCGCCATCGGCGTGATCAGATCCGCCGCCGGCCACAGCGGGCCGCCCCACGCCCACTCCTGCTCCACCACCGCAGCCTCCCTTGTCTGCTCTGCGCGTCCCACGCATCGAGCCGGACACGCCGAACCTACCCAGCCGAAACCCCAGCCCGGGACGTCACAGGTCTGCGCTGGCTCGTCGCCACCCGTGCCAGCTTTTCTGGTGGCCTCGGGACGAGGCAGCTATGTGCGAGATGCCCTGTCCAGCACGCCGTCGATCACTACATCAATGGCGAAGCGAAACCGTTCGTCGGCGTCTCCAGCGACCAGCTGAGCGGTGTGGGCAGTAATTAGCGGAAAGTCGTCGGCCGGCAGGCGGGCGAAGTTGGCCGTGATTTCGGCCGCCAGTGCGCTGGGGTCGGTGCGCCGCAGCCCGGCCTCGATGGCGGCGAAGGTCACCTGGGCCGCGAGGATGTCGGCCGCCCACGCGGCGTCCTGAGCGTCGAGGCCACCAGCCAGCAAGATTCCCAGGAGGTTCTCCAGCAGCCGCATGGCCACGTCGGTCCGCGGCGGGTCGACCATGGTCGCTGCGGCCATTCCGGGGTGCGTGACGAGTTCCGCACGCACCCGCTCCAGGAGGTTGTGCAATTGGGCACGCCACCGCGACGGATCGGGCGTTTCCAGCTTGACCGCCCCGATGATGCGATCGAACATCGCCTCCAGCAGGCCGTCACGGCCGTCGACATAGACATACAGTGAGCCGGCTCCAGTATCCAGGGCGGCCGCGACCCGGCGCATCGACACAGCTTCCAGGCCCTCTGCCTTGAGGATCGCGAGGGCGGCGTCGACGATTGCCTCTTCGCTCAGCGGCGCCTTCGCAGGGCGATCACGAGTCGAGCGGGGGCGGCCCGATGTCTTCATCTGCGGTGGACCTCCAGGTGCTGGACGGCAGGGCGATCACGCTTGACCCTAACGCCGTGCCTCACGTACATTGTACGTAACGAACGGTGTTCGTTACAAACACTGTTCAGGCCTTCCGAGCGGCTCGCTGCTACCTCTAACCAGAAAGCCATCATGGACACCGCCCCCACCATCACCAGCTCTTCCACCGAAACGCAGCTCTACAGCATGCGCTGGATCGTGGCGGCTGTGGTGCTGGCCGCCAACACCATGGACCTGCTCGACGCCACGATCGTGAACGTCGCCGGCCCCTCTATTCACCGCGAACTCGGCGGAGCTGCCAGCACGATCCAGTGGCTGAGCGCCGCCTACACCCTGGCCTTTGCCGTCCTGCTGATCGCGGGGGCACGGCTGGGAGACATCTTCGGCCGCCGCCGGATGTTCCTGCTCGGCTTGATCGGGTTCACTGCCTTCTCCGCCGCCTGCGCCGCGGCGCCGGGCATCGGCATGCTCATCGCCTTCCGCGCCCTGCAGGGAGGCCTTGGCGCCCTGATGATCCCGCAGGGCTTCGGCCTGCTGAAGGAAGTCTTCGACGACGAGGAACTGGGCCGGGCAACCCGCCTGTTCGGCCCGTCAACGGGCCTGGCCCTGCTCGGCGCACCAGTCCTCGCCGGTGCACTCATCGACGCCAACCTGTGGAACATCGGCTGGCGACTGGTCTTTCTCATCAACGTGCCGATCGGCCTCATCGCGCTGCCGCTCGCGATCCGGTCGCTGCCGGGCGGGGCCAGTCACCCCAACCTCAAGCTCGACATCGGCGGCGTCTGGCTCATCGGCCTGGCCCTCGTGGCGATCATCTACCCGCTCATCCAGGGCCAGACCGACGGCTGGCCAGCCTGGACGTTCGCGCTCCTCGCGGCGGGCGCGGTCCTGCTCTACGTCTTTGTGCGCTACGAGCGACGCCGCAACCACAACGCCTTGATCGAGCCATCCCTGTTTGCTAACCGCATGTACCTCAGCGGCATCGCGGTCATGCTGTCCCTCTTCGGCGCCTTCGGCGGACTGCTGCTCTGCGTGTCGCTGTACGGCCAGCTCGGCGAAGGGTGGTCGCCGATCCACGCCGGCCTGACCCTGACCCCGATGGTCGCCGGCATGATCGGGGGCATGCTCGTATCGGGCATGCTCGTCAAGCGACTCGGACGCCACTTGCTCCACATCGGCATCCTGTTCATCGCGGCCGGCACCACCACGCTCGCCCTGATGCTGACTGGCGTGCCCAGCGCCTCGACCTGGGACCTCGTTCCCGGCCTGCTGCTGGTCGGTGCGGGAGTCGGCATCGTGCTCGGTCAGCTCATCCAGTTCATCATCGCCGCGGTCAGCATGAACGAAGTCGGATCAGCGTCCGGCGTCATGGAAGCTTCGCAGCAATTGTCGACCTCGCTCGGCGTTGCGGTTCTCGGCACCATCTTCTTCGCGATGTTCAAACACCACCCCGCGACCGACGCTCTCCGGGTCACCTCATGGGCCTGCCTCGTCCCCCTGGCAGCCGCCTTCATCTTCGTGTTCCTGCTGCCCAAACACGCGCAGCAAGACGAAAGACATTGAGAAGGAGGACCGGCGGCCCTCGGGTCGTCGGCTGACATGGGAGCGACGACCGGGCATGGCCAGGATCACCGGCGGATGCCTCGCTACCCTCTCGTGCGTGCGTGTACTGGCGATGACTTAGGGCCCAGTGGATCGTCCCCACTGGTGGCGGCCCGCGGTACCGGTCCCGGTCGCCGTGAAGCAACTTGTCAGGAGGCCATCGTGTCGCAGGTCCGGGTGCACAACTTCTCAGTGTCGCTGGATGGGTTCGGCTCCGGTGAGGGGCAGAGCCTGGAGGCTCCGTTTGGGCATGCGGGAACCCGGCTGCACGAGTGGTTCTTCCCGACTCGTACCTTCCGCGCCATGCAGGGCGAGCCCGGCGGCAGCACCGGCATCGACGACACTTTCGCCAGCGCCTGGGCCCCGGGCATCGGCGCCGAGATCATGGGGCGGGGCAAGTTCGGCCCGCACCACGGTCCCTGGCCGGACCAGGAGTGGACCGGCTGGTGGGGAGACACCCCGCCGTTCCACACCCCGGTCTTTGTTCTCACCCACCATCCCCGGCCCTCCGTCCAGATGAACGGCGGTACCACATTTGACTTCCTCGACGCCAGCCCCGCCCAGGCGCTTGCGCAGGCGCGCCAGGCCGCCGCTGGCGGGGATGTCCGCATCGGCGGCGGTCCGGCCACCATCCGCGAATTCCTGGCCGCCGGCCTGATCGACTACCTGCACATCGTCGTGGTACCGATCGTGCTGGGCCGCGGGGAGCGGCTCTGGGACGGGCTGGAGGGGCTCGAAGACCGGTTCCAGATTGAGGCCGTGAACAGTCCCAGCGGCGTCACCCACGTCACCCTCAGCCGGCGGTAACAGCAGGGCAGCGGCGATGCTGGCACGGCCGGGCCGGAGAGCCGTTCGCGCGGTAACGACAGTCACTCTGGCGATCCAGGCTGCCGCCCAGATCAGCGGTCATGCCTGTCACTCCTTGCTGGTCACCGGCCGTCGGGCAGAGCTTGTGCGCGGTGACTGGCTGCGCGGCGTGCGGGTACGGCGCTGAGAGCTAGCCCGGTGGCCAGGCCGAGGACGCCGCCGGCCAGCAGGGCAGCAGCGATCCAGGGCAGCGATGACAGGGACGCGGCGATGCTGATGTGCACGGCGACCAGCCGGGACCCGTCGGCGTTCATGGCGGCCACCGTCCAACTGCCACTACGGTCCGGCCAGACCAGGGTCTGGCGGCCGGGCCCGGCCGCGCGGATGGCCCAGATGCCGGCCCGGGTGGGCGCGGTCGCGGGAGCGCCGCCAGGGTGCCTGGTGTAGACGGGGTGGTGGTGGGTGACGCCGCGGACGGTGTCGTAGCTCACCCCGGCCAGGTAGTGGCTGGCCGCGGCAGCTGGAGTAATCCCGGCGAACACCGAGCTGGTGCCGGGAGCCGCGGAAACCGTGATCCTTACCGTGCCGAGCAGCGATCGCGGCACGGGCAGGCCACCGGTCGCCCCGTAGAGTCCTGCCGTGCTGCTGATGACGGCGTAACCGGTGGTGCGGTAACTCCAGCTGCCCAGGCCGATATAGCCGCTGTGCCGCTGGGTCGTACTGGCCCACAGGGCCACGCCGCCTGCACCGAGGACCCCGAGCGAGCACAAGGCCAGCAGCAGGCCGATCACCGCGGAGATGATCCGGGCCGTGGTCCACCCGGCACGCCGGGCCGGGCCCGTCCTGGCACTAGGCGATCTGAGCGCAGTCATGTCCATTCCTTCCGTCTGTTGTCGGTCTGCTCACCGGGCAGCGGGCTGGGCGGCGAGCGAGCCGGGCGCGGGCAGCCCGAACACACGCCGCTTGGCGGCGTCCAGGACCGGGGCGGGCAGCATGCTGAGCAGGGCCAGCCGCCGTGAATCCTTGCCGGTCAGGTACACCGCCCGGGGCCGGCTGGCGGTCAGCGCCCGGGTGATGGTGGCCGCCGCCACATCGGGCGGACTGCCGTTCCCCTCGCGGTGACTCATCACCTTGAGCATGTTTGTGAACGCCGCCTGGTACAGCGCGCGGCCGTCAGAGCTGGCGGCGGCCATGGCCGCCGCGGCATCGCGGGACACCTTGTCGGCCGCCCCGCTGTTGATGCTGGCCGGCTCCACCAGCACGACCCGGATGCGCCACGGCGCCAGCTCCTGGCGGAGCGACTCGGCCAGCGCGGTGAGAGCGGCCTTAGCCGCGTCGAGCGGGCCGGCGAACGGCGGGCTGAACCGGACACCGATCGTGCTGACGATGACCAGCCGCCCGGCCGCCTGGCGCAGCAGCGGCAGCATGGCCTGGGTGACCGCGAGCTGGCCGGTCACGTTGACGTCCAGCTGCTGCCGGAATGCGTCCAGCGGTACCAGCTCGGCCGGGCAGGCCAGGCCGTACCCTGCGTTGTTGACCAGGCCGTCCAGCCCGGCGATGGCGTGCCTGCTGATCGCCGCAGCCGCCTGGCTGATCTGGCTGGCGTCGGTGACGTCGAGCAGTAGTGGGGTGATCTCGCCGGGGGCCGCGGCGCGGGCCAGCCGGTCGCCGTCGGCCTCGCGCCGGATCCCGGCGTAGACGTGCTGTCCGGCGGCGGCCAGGCGCAGCGCGGTGGCCCAGCCGATGCCCGAGGAGGCCCCGGTGATCAAAGTGTGCTTTCGCGTACAGTTCATTGGCTCCTCCGTTGCGTGAAGCGGCGTGAGCTAGCCTGCGTTACCGCGGCGAGCCGAACATCCGCCAGCTAGCGGACTCGACGCCCGCGCCACCGACCTCACTGCCTGCCGGTCAGCCGGCCAGCGGCCGCGCGCCGGTCGCGACGCTGCTCGAGTTCGGCCTCGGAGACCAGTGTCAGCATCGGCTTACCGGGGATGCCGATCATGACGACGACGAACCTGGTCCACGCGTCGTGGAGATGGTTAGCCGCCCGGTAGTGGATGACATCGCCGCCCGGCTCCCAGAAGGCCTCCCCGGCCCCGATCACCCGCTCGGGTTCACCTTCGAGCTCGAATGTCATCTCGCCTTCGAGCATGTATCCGAAGACTGGCCCGGAATGCCGGTGCGGTGGCGTGCCCGGATCTCCCGGCGGCAGTTCTACGGTCATGGTCATCACCTCGGCCGGCGACGGTACGGCCGGGGGCTGCTGCACGAGCAGCACGGTCAGGGCGCTGGACGGTGGGACGGGCGCAGGCATGGGTGTCTCCTCACTGGTGCTGGTCGGCGGGACACCGTTAGCCTGCGGTGGCCGGGCTGCGGGAACATCGGCCAGCCAGCGGATGTCCGCAGGCCCCGTGACCGGAGGCGCCATCCTGGGTGGTCAGTAGCATCGGGGCAATGGGTGTGCTGGCGCCGCTCCCCGGCATCCGCGGGCGCACGGCCGAGATCTCGGTCCTGGGCGAAGCCCTGGACCGGGTCGCGTCCGGCCGCCACGCTGTCGTGCTGATCGAGGGCGAAGCCGGGATCGGCAAAACGCGTCTGCTCGATGCGGCGCTGCAGGATGCGCACGGCCGGGGCATGCAGGTAGCGGCGGCCCGCGCCGAAGAACTGGAGCGCACCCGCCCGTTCGGCCTGGTGGCGAGCATGTTCGGTTGTGCCCGGTCGGCACCGGATCGGCGGCGCGCGGCCATTGCTGAGCTGCTCTCGTCCGGGGGCGGCGAACAGGCGGCCCCGATCACGGTGACCAGCGACCCGGGCTTGCGTTTCCGGGCCGTGGACGCCCTGGCCGATTTGGCCGAGGAACTCGCGCTGGCCGCACCACTGGTGATCGGCGTCGATGACCTGCAGTGGGCCGACGCATCCAGCCTGCTGACGTTGGGCGCACTGAGCCGCCGCGTGGCTTATCTCCCGGTTGGCCTCATCGCCTGCTTCCGGCCGTCGCCGCGGCCGCCCGACCTGGACCGGCTGTCAGCCATGCTGCAGGCGGCCGGCGCGCGGCACCTGCTGCTGGGCGGGCTGGCCGACCAGGCGGTGACCCAACTGGTCGCCGAGGCACTGGCCGCGGCGCCGGGGCCCCGCCTGCTGGCCGGGATCTCGGGAGCGGCGGGCAATCCGCTGTTCGTCACCGAACTGCTGGCGGCGCTGGCCCAGGAGGGCGCGATCGAGACCGCTGACGGGCAGGCTGATGTGGCTGAGATGACCTTGCCGCCGACGCTGCGGCTCACCATCCTGCGCCGCCTGGGTTTCCTGCCCGTCAGCACGCTGGACAGCCTGCGGGCGGCCGCGGTCCTGGGATCCAGCTTCACCGTCACGGACTTGTCCGTGACGACGGGCCTCCCCGCCCTGGAGCTGTCCAGGGCGCTGACCGAAGGAATCACCGGGCAGGTCCTGGCGGACGACGGCGATCGGCTCCGGTTCCGCCACGACCTGATCCGTGACGCGATCTACGAAGACCTGCCGCTCAGCGTCCGCCAAGGGCTGCACCAGGAGGCAGGCCACCGGCTGGCCCGGGTGGGAGCGCCGGCGCTGCAGGTGGCCGAGCACTTGGCCCGCGGAGCCCGGCCGGGAGACGCCGAGGCCATGGCCTGGCTGACCAGAGCCGCCCGGGAGGCCGCGGCGCGATCCCCCGATATCGCCGCCGACCTGATGGCACAGGCCATCGGGCTGACCGTGCCCGACGATCCCGCCCGTGCTGAGCTGATCGCCGAGCAGGCCAGCAGCCTGATGCTGGCCGGGCGGATCGCGGACGCCGAGGCCGCCTGCCGCTTGGTGCTCGGCCGGGACCCTGGGCCGCAGGTGGCAGGTACCGTCCGGATCTGTCTCGGTCAGGCGCTGCTGGCCCAGGGACAGGTGCGTGCCGCGCTGCACGAGCTGGAACAGGCGGCCCAGTCACTGACGCCCGGCGACGCCGGTCAGGTCGGCTCCCGGGCCTGGGCCGGCCTCGCCCGCCTCTGGCTCGGCGACCTCGCCGGGGCTGCCGCCACGGCGGAACAGGCGCGCCAGGACGCGGTGTCGGCCGGCGATTTCCCTTCGATCAGCGTGGCCATGACCACCCTGGCCAGGGTGGCCGAATTCCGCGGCCGGCTCGGGGACGCGCTGCAGATCATCGACGACGCCGTGCGGCTGGCTGACATCAGCCCGGACCGTCTCGGGCACCGCTATCCGGTCGGCACGACCCGGGGGCACATCCTCATCCAGCTCGACCGGCCCGGTGCGGCCCGGTCCGCGCTGGACGCTGGCCGGCGGATCAGCGAGGAACTCGGCGTTCGCTGGCCGCTGCCCACCTATCAGGTGTTCCTGGGCTTCGAGCGCTACATTGCCGGGGAATGGGATGATGCCGTCGCCGAGCTCGAAGCGGGCCTGGAGCTGGCCGAGGAGATCCGGGACAGCTACAGCCGCGGCTACGCGTCCGGCGTGCTGTCCCTGATCAGCTTTCACCGGAACGACCTCGGCCTGGCCCGGGAAGCGGCCAGCGCCGCCGCCCGGGATCTGGCCGGCTGGAGTCCCGGGTACAGCACGAGCTGGTCCGCGTGGCCGCAGGCTCTCATCCTGGAGGCCGACGGCCAGCCCAGCCAGGCGCTGGCGACCCTGGCCGATATCTGGGACAGGTGCGCCAGCGCCGGGCTCGCGCTGGAATACCCGGCCGTCGGGCAGGATCTCGTCCGGCTCGCGCTGGCGGCTGGTGACCGGGAACGGGCCCGTGCTGTCTCGGCCGCGGTCACCAAGCTCTCGGCGGCCAACGACCTGCCCTGGATGACCGGGGCGGCGCTTCGCTGCCAGGGCCTGGCCGAGGATGATGCCGAGATGCTGCAGGCCGCCGCAGCCGCCTATGCTCGCGGATCGCGTCCGCTTGGCCTCGCGCTGTGCTCGGAGGACGCGGGCACCGCCCTGATCCGGCACGGCCGGCCGGACCACGGCCGTCCGCTCATCGAGCAGGCGGTCGGCCTGTACGAGCGTCTCGGCGCCACCCGTGATCTCGCGCGGGCCGAGGCGGCCCTGCGCGGGGCGGGGGTCCGGCGCGGCCGCCGGGGCGCCCGCGGCCGGCCGCAGTTCGGCTGGTCCAGCCTCACCCCCACCGAGCAGACCGTGGCCAGCCTGGTCGCCGACGGGCTGTCCAATCCCCAGATCGGCCAGCGCATGTACATCTCGCGCCGGACCGTGCAAACACACCTTGTGCACGTATTCGCCAAGCTGGACATTTCCGCCCGGACTCAGCTCGCCGCCGAGGTTGCCCGGCGGAAGACCTGACGGGATCGGCCAGCTGGCGGATGTCGCGTGTCTGCCGTCCCGGCAGGCTGCCGCTGACACGACCAGAAACCGGCTTACACGTTGCAGAAATGCTTTTCAGCAGCTGACACGTCCCGGAGAGGCAGGCATGAAAGCGATTATCGTGGGCGGGGGGATCGGGGGGCTGGCGGCCGCGCTGGCGCTGGTCCGGCACGGCTGGGACGTCGAGGTCCTGGAGCGGGCACCGGCGTTCGCGGAGGTGGGCGCGGGCTTGTCGCTGTGGTCCAACGGGCTGCGTGCGCTGGACGCGCTCGGGGTGGGTGCGCAGGTCCGCGGGCGGGCCCTGCTGGAGGGCCAGGCCGGTATCCAGGACGCTGCTGGGCGGTGGATATCACGGACCGACACGGCCGCGCTGGAGCGCCGCTTCGGGCCCGTGGCCATGATCCATCGTGCGGATCTGCTCGAGGTGCTCCGCGGCGCGGTCCCGGCAGATTCGCTGCGCCATGGGGTCACGGTGCGCCACGTGTCGTCCGCCGGAACGGTGGCGCACTCCGGCGGTGAATCCCGCGCCGACCTGATCGTCGGCGCGGACGGCATCCGGAGCGTGGTGCGGGCATCGATCTGGCCGGATGCGGCGGCGCCCCGGTACGCCGGCTACACCGCCTGGCGGCTGGTGACCCCGCCGGTTCAGGTGGATGGCACCGCGCTGGCTGACACCGTGGAGTCGTGGGGGTCGGGTGAACGTTTCGGCTACTCCCCGCTCCCCGATGGGCGCGTCTACTGCTTCGCCGTGGCCAACGCCCGCGAAGGCGACCCGGGCCAGGGGCTGACGGGGCTGCGCGCCCGGTTCAGCGGCTGGCACCGCCCGATCCCGGCGCTGCTGGACGCGGCCGCCCCGGACGCCGTGCTGCACGACGACCTGTACGAACTGCCACCGCTCCGCACGTACACGGCGGGCCAGGTGGTGCTGGTCGGGGACGCCGCGCACGCCATGACCCCCAACCTGGGCCAGGGCGCCTGCCAGGCGCTCGAGGATGCGGTGGTACTGGCCGCATCCCTGGACGGGCCCGGCGGGCTAGCGGCGTACGACCGCGCGCGCCGCAGGCGGACGCAGATGATCACGCTCCGGTCGCACCGCATCGGCGTGGCCGCCCAGTGGGAGTCCCCCGTAGCCGTGCGCCTGCGCAACACGGCGCTCCGGCTGCTGCCCGACTCGTCGTTCATCCGGTCGCTCGCGCCGGTGCTCGACTGGGCCCCATAAACATCCACCTTCATAACGCCAGTTGAAGATGGAGGCGTTCATCATGATGCGGTTTGCGATTGTTGGCGGGACCGGGCTGGCCGGGCGTTATGCCAGAGAAGCACTGTTTCCGGCCAGTGGCTCGCCACTCAGCGGCGGGGGAGCGGTGCTCTCCCGCCGCCGCCGGATGTGGGTAGACCTAGTACCGCATCTACAGCCTGCACCGCTGCGGCTACCGCCGGCGGGTCGAACAGGTCAAGCTCGGTGTGCCCGGGGGCCAGTACGTCATGCCCAGCGGCTATGGCGACCGCCTGGAACGCGCGCCCGAGAGCACCTGTCCCGCCCGTGATCAGAACACGCACGGCATCTCCTTCCCCTGCTGGTACCCGGCTGGCCAGCCATGCGCGCTCAGCGCCCGCTCGATTGGTGGCTACCGGTTGACCGGCGGCTACCTGCCCGAGCCTGAACAGCCGGTTCGCTAGGCAACCCGGTACAGCTCGTACTCAATCCGTTTTGGCCCGGCGA
>Ga0335072_10015255_pt1 | contig 10911 bp, 10 predicted proteins | sample Lox_Sample_21_FD_206725 | JGI IMG/M metagenome (GOLD analysis project Ga0335072, IMG submission 206725) | Soil microbial communities from Loxahatchee National Wildlife Refuge, Florida, United States - Lox_Sample_2.1 | ecosystem: Environmental > Terrestrial > Soil > Wetlands | place: USA... | reverse complement strand
CGGCGGCAACAGATAGGCCTGCTCCGGGTTATACTCGTAAAAATTGGGCATCGCGCAGCCTCCTGTGCGCCAGTATAACCGCACTGTCCAGCCCAGTTGCCACACAGACTCTAAAGCTCCGACCCCCAGTGCCGGCCACATTTTTCCGCAAGCTGTGAAGTCTGTGCTACAGGGTGGCGGTAAGGCGCGCTAAATTTTCTCCAAATAATGGGTGGCGGGTAATTCGCGCAGTTGCTGGGCTGCGGATTCCGCGGTGATGTCGCGCTGCGGCATGGCTAGCATTTCGTAGCCAACCATGAATTTACGGATAGTGGCCGAACGCAGCAGTGGCGGATAGTAGTGCGCGTGGAGATGGAATCCCGGATAGGCCGCATCGTCGGTAGGGCGCTGATGGAAGCCCATGGTGTAAGGGAAAGATGTTTGGAAAAGATTGTCGTAGCGAATGGCGAGCTCGCGAAGGATTTGCGCCAAGGCTTGACGCTCTGCATCATGCAGGTCCGGCAAGCTGGAGACACAACGGCGGCTGAGGAGCAGGGTTTCGTAAGGCCAGACCGCCCAGAACGGAACAACAACTACAAAGTGCTCGTTGAAACAGACGAGGCGCTCCTGCTTCTCGAGTTCAAGTTTTAGATAATCCCCCAGCAGGCTGGAGTGGTGCGTTTGGAAATAGTCGCGTTGCGTGGCCACTTCGCGCGCGAGTTCGTCGGGAACGGTTTCATTCGCCCAAATCTGGCCGTGAGGATGGGGATTGCTGCAACCCATCATGGCGCCGCGATTTTCGAAAATGTGGACAGCGCGCACGTTGGGCTGAGCAGCCAATTCGGAGAATTGCGCGCACCAGGTGTCAACGACGGCGCGGATTTCGTCGACGCTCATGCGCGCGAGAGTCAAGTCGTGGCGCGGAGAAAAACAAAGGACGCGACATTGCCCCGATTCGCTTTGCGCGTTGAGCAGTTCCCTTTCTTGGATATTTCCTGCTGGCGTATCAGAACGAAGAGCGGCGAAATCGTTTTCGAACACGAAGGTGCTGGTGTATTGCGGGTTCCCAGCGCCGCCCGCGCGGGTGTTACCGGGACAGAGATAGCAGTCCGGATCGAAGGCAAGGGATGTTTCGGCGGGTGTAGCTTCGACTTGGCCTTGCCAGGGCCGCTGGGTGCGGTGGGGCGAAACCAAAATCCACTCGCGGGTCAGCGGGTTGTAGCGCCGGTGCGGATGCGCAGCCAAGTCAAAGTGCGCCATGGATTCGTCTCTAGTCCTCCGGGTAGCCGTTGGGAAACTTCTTGTGCCACTGCCAAGCGCTGTGGAGGATCGCGTCCAGGTCCGGGAACTGCGGTTGCCAATGTAATTCTTTGCGGATTTTATCGGAGCTGGCGATCAGGACGGCGGGATCGCCTTCGCGGCGCGGGGATTCGACAATGGGGATTGCGCAGCCGGTGACGCGGCGCACTCCATCGATCACCTCGCGCACGGTGAAACCCTGGCCGTTGCCGAGGTTATAGAGGAGCTGGCCGGAACGATCGAGGGCGTCGAGCGCGAGAAGGTGGGCGGCGGCGAGATCGCTGACGTGGATGTAGTCGCGGACGCAAGTGCCGTCGGAAGTGGGATAATCGGTGCCAAAAATTTCGATGTGTTTCTGGCGGCCCAAAGCCACGTTCATCAGACGCGGAATGAGGTGCGTTTCGGGCTGGTGGGCTTCCCCGCGATCGGGCGCGGCGGCGCCGGCGGCATTGAAGTAGCGCAAGCTGGCGTAGCGAAGGCCATGAATGCGATGGAACCACTCGAGCATGCGTTCGACCAGCAGCTTCGATTCGCCGTAGGCGTTCGTGGGACGAAGCGTATCTTCTTCGCGAATGGGGGTCCTGGCGGGATTGCCGTAAAGCGCGGCCGTGGAGGAAAAGACAAAGCGATTCACGCGGGCGGCGAGCATGGCTTCCAGAACAGACAAAGCATTGGCGGTATTGTTGCGGAAAAAAGTTTCTGGCGCTTTCATGGACTCGCCGGCTTCGATGAAGGCGGCAAAATGCAAGACGCCGTCGAAGGAATGCGCGCGAAAAAGGGCGGCAAGAATTTGCTTGTCGCTAAGGTCGGCAACCACGAGTTCGGCGCCCTGCGGAATGGCTTGGCGATGGCCACGGCTTAGATTGTCGATGATGGTGACTTGGTGGCCCGCGGCCAAAAGCTGAGTGGCAACGACACTGCCGATGTATCCGGCGCCGCCGGTGACGAGGAGTTTCATCTTGGTTGGCGTCCGGTGATGTGGGATTCAGGCACGGTTCCTCCGACGTAAGGGAAATTAATCGAGCCGCTGCACGCCGTTGCCGGCGGTGCAAACGTAAATCTCAGGCCGTTGTTTGGTGGCCGCCTCGTAGCCCCGCGCGACGGTGGATTGGAATGCGTCCACATCGCCACTGCGCACGAAATTGATGGTACAGCCGCCGAATCCTCCGCCGGTCATACGCGCGCCGAAAACACCGTCGACTTTGCCGGCCAATTCCACCATGAGGTCCAGTTCACTGCAGCTTACCTGGAAATCGTCGCGCAAACTGGCGTGCGACTCGCGCAGGAGCTGGCCAAAATGCGATAAATCATGCTGCTTCAGGGCGGCGGCGGCGGCCGCCACACGCGCATTCTCGGTAATGACGTGACGGCAGCGCTTGCGAATGGTTTCCGGAAGACCGGCGCCGTACTGCGCAAACTGCGCGAGAGAGACATCGCGGAGAGCTTTCACGCCGGGGAGCAAACCGGCAAAATACTTTGCGCCCAGTTCGCATTCGCGGCGGCGCTGATTGTATTCGCCACCCGCCACGCTGTGACGCACCATGGTATTGCAAATGACCAGGCGGACTTCCGCAGGAATGGGCTCCGGAGTAAAAGTCAACGAGCGGCAATCCAAGAGCAGAGCATGATCCTTTTGTCCATGGACGGAGACAAATTGATCCATAATGCCACAGCGCGCACCGACGAATTCATTCTCCGCGCGTTGGCAGAGCAAGGCCATTTCGACGCCGTTCAATTTTCGCCCGGCTACTTGGAGAAATGCCTGGCAGACGGCTACCTCCAACGAAGCGGAAGAACTGAGCCCGGCGCCTTGCGGCACATCCCCGTGGATCAGCAGATTCGCCCCGGGCACGCGAATGTCTAGCTCGGACAGTTTCCTGGCGACGCCGAGAACGTAATCGCTCCAGTGGTGGCGGGGCACGGAAGGCAGCTGGTTCGCGTCGAATTCCATTTGTTCATCGTAATTTTGAGAAAACACGAACAACCGGTGGTCCGGACGCGGAGTGATCGCGACTGTGGTGTGAAACTGGATGGCTGCGGGAAGAACAAAACCGTCATTGTAATCGGTGTGCTCGCCGATCAGGTTGACGCGGCCGGGCGCCTGTACAAATTGCGGCGTGAGTCCGTAAAGGCTGATGAATTGTTCGGAAAGCGCATCGAGGGTAGTGGACGCTTTGTCTGCAGACACTGGGGCTGGTCAACTCCTCAGCGGAAAGTATAACTTCGAACGGGAGGTTGTCTGGGGAATTTCAGCTGCTTGTTGCGAGATAAAAATCGCCGCGGAGAACGAAGGGCTGTCAGGGCAGGACGCCGTGGGGTCAGCTGTCCATTTTGGAGGTCAAAAAAGGATTTGAACCGATTAAATACAGCCGGAATAGCAATTTTGTGTTCGGAAAAGCGTGTTTTCGAGGGTTAGGAAGGTGAAAAATCGACGACGGAGCAGCCCCTGTAACCAGCTGATGGCACGGGACTTATCAAGGAACACGTTTACCGAGGGTAGTCGACGCAAAACTGTAAATATTGACAGTTCCCCTGACCGCGCTTCTGACGCATGCTCTTGACCTCGAAGCGTGGGGTTTCAGAACTCTCAGTTGTCCACAGTCCTGTGTGCCCACTTTCGAGCAGCCCGAACGGTTCGCAGGATCGTTTCGTTATTTTAACGGGGCGGAGTGCATCTAGAAATTCTTGGGCGGAGAATTTCTAGGCCGCGTTGGGTTGCTCGATAGTAGGCACACCAGCAACAAGCTCTTCACCAGAAAATCGATATGAGAATTGTGGAACTTGCCGAGAAGTAGCTGTACCCAAGCTGTCTGCGGTGCTTTCCAAATCGGGTAGAGTTGAATTACGATTCCAGCAAGCGAGTGGTGGGGGCCGGAGGCTCATTGGCCAAAACACGTGTATTGATTGCGGACGATCACACGCTGGTCGCGGAAGCGTTCAAGCGGCTGCTGGAGCCGGAGTGTGAAGTGGTGGGCACCGTGGGAGACGGCCGCGCATTACTGAAAGCAGCGCCGCAACTGCAGCCGGATCTGGTTCTTGTGGATCTGAACATGCCGCTGCTGAACGGGCTGGACGCCAGCGAACAGCTGAAGCAAAGCCTGCCGAAAATCAAAATTATCGTGCTGACGATGAATGAGGACCCGGAAATCGCCGCGGAGACGATGGACAAATGGGCTTCCGGTTACTTGCTGAAGAAATCGGCGGGCAGCGAGCTGTTGAAAGCGGTGCGCGAAGTCTTGCACGGAGGGAAGTACGTGACCCCGGCGCTGCAGGAAGCGATTGCGGAAATTGTAGCCCGGGATGCACGATCGGAGCCAACACGCACGCTGACGCCACGGCAGCGCGAAGTGTTGCAACTGCTGGCCGAGGGCCACACCATGAAGGAAGCGGCCGCGATTCTGAACGTGGCCACACGCACGGTGGCGTTTCACAAATACCGCATCATGCAGGATTTTGGGTTGGAGAATAATTCGGAGCTACTGCGTTTTGCGATGAAGCAGAAGCTCGTGAATCAGACCTGAGCGCCGTCGTCACAAAAACAAAAAACTTAACGCAGAGACACAGAGGAAGCGGAGACCGCGACTCTACTTCGAGAGTGTTTGCTGGACGGTTTTATCGCGCCAGAAATCCTGGCCGAGTTGCGGCAGGGTGTAAATCGGGTCGAAATATTCGTAACGGCGGCTGAGGGCTTCGGTGTCATCAGCTTCGATGCCAGTGCGGTAGTTCTTGGTCCAGTAGGAAATGCCCAGCTGGCGGTCGTACTCCTTCACTTGATGGACCCAGCGCTTGCCGACAAAAGGCACGTCGCAAATCAAGCGCGGCGTGGCAAAGCCGGGGAGATAGCCCATGATGTCGTGCTGTAGCTTCTGCACTTCGTGGATGGCCAGACGCCAGTGCTCGGCGTTGGGAATCATGTCGCACTGGTAGAAGTAGTAGGGCATGATTTTGCCGTAATCGAGGAGCGTGAAGCACAGTTCGAGAAGTTCATTAGCGGTGGCGTTGACGCCGCGCAAGAGCACGCCCTGGTTGCGGACGTCGCGGAAGCCCATGTCGAGGAGCGCCTGGACGGCTTTGCGCACGAGGGGCGTAACCTGACGGGCGGCGTTCACGTGGGTGTGCACGGCGATGTCGATGCCGCGTTCGCGAGCTTTCTTGGCCAGGCGATCGAGACCAGCCAGAACTTCGCTTTGCAAAAAGTGTTGCGGGATGCCGATGAGGCCCTTGGTGGCCAGGCGAATGTCCTTGATGTTCGGGAGATCCATCAGCTTGGAAACGAAATCCTCCAAGGCGCTGATGGGAGAATTGGCAATGTCGCCGCCGCTGACGACCACGTCGCGCACGGAAGGGGTGACGCGGAGATAGTCGAGCATCTGCTGGTAGCGGTCTTTTTGGGGGATCTGGAATTTGAGCTTGACGACCTGAGGCACATCGTTGCCGACCAGGTCCATGCGGGTGCAGTGGCCGCAATATTGCGGGCAAGTGGAAAGCAGCTCCGCCAATACTTTGGTCGGGTAGCGATGAGTCAATCCTTCGACAGCCCACATGTCGGCTTCATGCAGCGAATCGCGGCTGGCTTTCGGATGGCTGGGCCATTCGGGATGACGATCGTCGAAGGCCGGAAGCATGTAGCGGCGCACGGGATCGTTCCACAGATCCTTTTCGTCCATGGTGTTGAGCATGTGCGGAGGGATGAGCATGGACATGGTGGCGCGCTCTTTAATGTCGCGCTCGATGCTGGCGAACAGAGAGTCGGGCAGGAGGTCGCCGAAAACCTGCTTGAGTTCGGCAAGATTCTTGACGGTATGGCGGCGCTGCCAGAGCGCGGTCTCCCACTCTTCCTGGGTGACATTTTTGTAGCCGGGCAAGCGCTGCCAATCGGGCTCGACGAATTCGCGCTTCAGGGGATAAGTGAAGGGCTGGTCGGCGGCATGCACTTTGCCCGCCGGCTTCCAGGTGGGCCGTGCGGGCTTGCTTCCGGGCGCAATGGTTTTCGTGTCGGTCATGAGCGTGTTCCTGTGTCTGGGACGTCCCGCTAAGGAGTACTTCGGAATTACGGTACGTCCCAGAATAGCGCAGGGTGAAGTGTTTGCGCCACCCCCTGCGGAGCGGTGAGGCAGCTTTTAGTTCTGCGTTTACCGAGACTTAGTCGAGAAACTTGGCGTCATTGCCGTCGCCGCTGGATGTCGTTAATTTTGAATCATGTATCCGTGTTTGGCGACTTTGAAGTATGCCTATTGGTCCCCGAAAAAGAGGGCCGGATGCAGCCTGCGTGCATCGCGTCGGCGAAAAACCTCTCCTCAGAAAAGTCCGAGTTCTAAATGCCTGGTAAGTTCGGTAGCCGAAAAGTGGGGCGATATCTGAGGGAGAGCAAGAGTGCATTTGTGCAGTTCGGATTTAGGGATGGAGATAGGCGGCGGGAGGTAGGACCAGGATGCCGGCGAATTTCTTACCGAAGTACGGGCCGAAATGGCGCAGATCGCCGGTGAGCAAGTGGGTGGCGCGCGCTGCGATGGCGGCGAGCAGAATGGGCACGTCTTTGTCGGGGAGAGCCACGCCACTTGGTAACGTGCTCGCTGCAACCTCGAAGAATTCCAGGTGATTGGCTAAGCGCGCTAGCCGGTTTTGTTGTGCTGCGTCGTCCAAGTTGATGTGGGCTTCTTGCAGCGCATATTGGGAAGAACACAGCACGACATTCTTGCGCTTCCACAGCGCGAGGATTCCGTTGTTGGGGCGGTACGCCGCGGAAAAGAGAACGTTAGCGTCGAAGAACAGGCGGTCCATCGATCAGGGGCGACGATGGAGAATTTGGTCGGGGTCGAGACCTAGCTTTTTTATTTCTTTGCGGGCGCGCTGGTAATCGCGGGCATCGGTGGCATTGGTTAAGAGAAACTCGGCACGGCGTTCGGGGGAGTAACGCTCCACGGGGAGGACGATGGCGGGACGGATCAGAACGCCGTCCTCGGTGGCCTGGGCGGTGACCAGGGTGCCCTCTTCGATGCCATAACGCTTGCGCAGTTTTACCGGCACGATGATGGACCCACGCTTACCGACCTTGACGGCTTCCATAGTGCCTCCTGATGTCAGTATAGCAGAATGTCTGAAATTCAGGCAGAACAATTTGTGACGGCCCAGACCGCAAGCTCGACTCTCAGGCTCGGTTGCTTGCGCCCGCGCGGATTCACTTGCGACGCGCCGCTTGGTTCCCGCCGCCACCGAAGAAACAAGCAAGGCCCAGGAGATAGCCGAGGTTGTACCAGGCTCCGTTGTTGTGAACTTCGTAGATGTTCAGGTTGCTTTTGAAGAGCGAAACGACAAAGACAAAGGGTGCGATAAAACCCTGCCAGATCCCAAGCCAAAAGCTCGCAAGGACATTCTGAGAATTTGGCGCTCCCTTGGATAGATTCGCGCCCGGCGCACATCCCGCCAGCACCAGGGTTAACAATAAAAAAAACACAAGCGTGATGGAAAAAGGCTTCATGGCGCGGCCTCCGCTACTTATGGTTACGAAGCACAGCTAAGAAAAGTCTCCGGACGGCGTGCATGAATCGAAACCTAAGCCCCCGCCGTTGAAAATCAACCAAGCAGAAAGAGCCAAGCCGGTGGTTTAGCGGCTGGTTGGCGTGGGTTCGACCTGTCCGAACGTCCGGGTACTTTTACGCGTTCGCTCGCCTTACAGAGCGCTGCTTTGTGCAAAACCGGCTTTTAAGATGGACTGCGCTTGCCATAAACATTTCGTGAGGGAGCAAAATGAAGATTACACTTGCCATCCTCTCGGGCACTCTGTTGGCATTTCCCGTGGTGTGCACGGCACAAAGCGTGCAGCCGGCCAGGTCCAAGAAAACAGTGACGAAAGCGGCGGCTCCGGCGGCAAAACCTGTGGAACCAGCCGCCAAACCGGTATACGCGGAACTGACCATCTCCGAACTGGTGGGGGAAGACGCGAATCGCTGGTCCGACAAAATGTCTTCACGCGCGGCCATCGGCGGATTTATCACGCAAATTTCGAAGTCGGAAGAGGGAGATACGGATGTGCGCATCTGCGAGAACCCCAAGATTGAAGGGATGGACCGGGCACGGTGCATCGTGGCCAAGTGCATTCCCAAACTGCCGTGCGATCTGCCGCAATTGGGCCACCCGGTGACGGTCAAGGGCATCACGCGCTACGACGCGAAGGTGGGGACGCACTGGTGGGAGATTCAGCCGATTGAGGAAGTGGAGAAGTAGCGGGCGCGAGTTCGTGAGTTGCGGGTGGAGCGAAGAATTAAAGATACCGCAGAAACGCAGAGGCGCGCTGAGGGACACGGAGGGTTGGGAGACAAGACGCGGCGTAGACCGAACGCCCGCTTCAGAAAGCGGGCTCTACAAAAGCGTTAGCACGAATTGATGATCTTGCGGACATAGGGCGCAGTAGTGCTGCGCCCCTACGAAGAAAAAGCAAGACAGCGACGTAAAGCCGCTGCTACACAAACCGCGGAGAGACACCGCGGGAAACCAAGAAAAGTCTCAAAAGAGAATCTACAACTTCTTGGCGTTTTTGTCGGGGGGAAGCAGACCAAACACGGCTACGCCTGTGAGCGTACCGACGAAGACGCGGCCATTGGCAATCATCGGAGTGATGAACTTGTTGTCGGAAAAGGCGTCGCGGCTGTGCGTGCGTCCGCTACTGCTGTACAACTCGTTGGCAAGGTTGCCGGCGTCGTAGGCGTGGAGAATACCCGCTTCCGAACCACGCGCTTCGACCGCCCAGACAATTCCGTTTGCAGTGCCGTTTGCGGAAATGCTGGGAGTGGCGCCGGGATAAGCGAAATGCGCCGAGGTTTTGGAAGCGGGGGTGGACACGAGCTTGGCATTCGAAATGGAAAAGGCTTTCATGGTGTCGTTCACGGCCGCGAAGTACACCGTGTTGTTGAAGTAGGCGGGCATGGAAAAGACCGGTCCGGTGAGAACGTGATCGATTTCCTGATAAATCCCAGCGTTCTTTTTGTGGGTGTACTTGCCCATATCGTTGCGATCGACGACGTAAATGCGGCGATCTTTGCCCGCACCCAGCGCTAATTGCCAAGTGTTGCCGGAAGCATCGTGCAAATCGGGCAGGACCAGCGCGCCACCGGAACCCAAATCTTCATCGCGCCCGGACTGGACTTGGGTGTCGTGGGTGTTGAAGTAATCGGCGACCGTGAGTTTGCCCGCCTGGAGGGATAGCTTCAGGAAAGCATTGCCAAAATCGCCGTTGACCGGGAAGCCGCAGGAGTCGAGCTTTTCGTCGAAAGTGCCATTGCCGTCGAGAATATAAATGTTGCCCTGAGCATCGGCGGCGGGACCTGCTCCAGACATCCAGATGGCACCGTCGTTGCCGTTGGGAGTGAGGTTGAGGATATTGGCCTGCTTCAGGGTTTCCGCGTTATAGCCGATGACCCAACCGGTGTATTCGCCTTCGTCGCAATGGGAAGCCCAAGAGGTGTAAACGATGCCGTCGAGAAGAAGGAGCGAGGCGCGTTCCTTGTATTGCTTGGGATCGAAGGTGGTGACGCCATGGAGATTGGGGAAGGTGGCTTCAATCGTGGTGGGACTGCCAGGAAGCTCCGCGCCGGAAGCAAGGTCGAGGGCGTGGAGGCGCTGAAAATAGTTGCCGGCTTTGTCTTTGGACATGGCGACGACATACATAACGCCGCGCCCATCGCGTAAGGAAATTACAGGGGTGGCGGTGACGCCAATTTCCGGGGTGACCTGGCCACAGCGGCGATCATCGCTGGGAATTTCGCCGGGAGCGAGCATGGTGACGCGCCAAAGCTGGGTCATAGTATCGGCATCGAAGGCGTAAACGAAGTCATGCTCGGTAGCGACGAAAACCACGTTGCGGGAATGACCCGAGACGGTGAGATTGGAAACGTAGAGCGGTTCGGCATCGACCAAACCATCGGTGGTAAGAAAACCGAGCTTGCCGAAGGTCTTACTATTCACATTGGCGAGGGTCAGGATTTTTTCATCAAGATTCTGTCCGGTGCGAGCGAGGTCGTTGTGATAGGTGAGGACCTGCACGGTGCTGGGAGGCGGGCTAGTTAAGACTCTTTGCAGTCCCGCGCCGAGAAGTACGGTGAAGACTGTAGCCACAATCGACAGGACCACCACTACCCCTCGCTTCTGCAACACAATCCTCCAGAAAGTCCACATAGTTGACGCGAAATTGCGGACGAGGGTTACGCCTGGGGCGGAGATTCCGGCGCGTGGGCGGAGTTGGCGGAGAGCTGTCCCTCAGGGGCTAAAGCCCAGTTGATTGTCCGGCGCTTACGTCGCGGCTGAAGCCGCGACCTACAAGGCGAAGAGATTTTACCGCAAGTTGTGAAGGTAATGCTGCGGGAACCCAAGAGCACAGGCAAGAGTGCCTGTGCCACGTAGGAGTTCGCGACGCTGAGATCTTGCGGACATGGGGCGCAACGGTGCTGCGCCCTTACGAGGGAAAAAACAGTTCCTCAGGGGCTAAAGCCCAATTGATTGCCATGCAATTATGTCGGAGCTGAAGAGTCTGTGTGGCAACTGGGCTGGACAGTGCGGTTATACTGGCGCACAGGAGGCTGCGCGATGCCCAATTTTTACGAGTATAACCCGGAGCAGGCCTATCTGTTGCCGCCGAGC
>Ga0335072_10015253_pt1 | contig 10913 bp, 13 predicted proteins | sample Lox_Sample_21_FD_206725 | JGI IMG/M metagenome (GOLD analysis project Ga0335072, IMG submission 206725) | Soil microbial communities from Loxahatchee National Wildlife Refuge, Florida, United States - Lox_Sample_2.1 | ecosystem: Environmental > Terrestrial > Soil > Wetlands | place: USA... | reverse complement strand
GCGTGAGGAACTACTAAGAGATGCGTATGAGGCTCAGAGCGCGCCCAGCTCGAACAAGCAGCCGTCAAAATAGTCCCCGGCCGGTGAGACCAGGAAGCAGACGAGCTCGGCGAGCTCGGCGTCGCTGGTCAGAGCGCCGGGCGCGATCGCCACCGCGGTGAGGCCGAAGCGCGCCCACTCGACCGACAGCGTGCGGGCCAGGTTCTCGAACGCCGCGCCGGCCGCCGCAGCGAACGGTCCGGCGCCCGGCCGCGGAGCGATCAGCACCACCTTGCCGGCGCCGGCCGGAATCAACGCTCCGGTGGCCACGCCCCGGGCCGCCACCCAGGCCCGCTCCAGGGATTCTCTGAGCGCCGCCTGCCCCCCGTTCCCGAATCCCGGCGCGGCGTCGTACACGAGCGCGCTCACCCCGTCCTCCCGCGTCGCCCATTCCCGTGCGGCGTCCTCGTCCAGCCCCGGATCGAGCTCCAGCACACGCGCGCCCAGGTGCGCCAGCGCGTCGCCGACGCCCGTTGGCGGCCCGCCGGCGAGCGCGACCACCCGGCCGGCCAGCAGGCCTTGACGAAAGACGGTCATCGGATGCGGGAAAGTACCCGGTCACAGCGCCGTCATACGAGGATTGGCGGTGCCGCCTGACGCCGGCGCCTTAGGGCAGTAGCATCGCGCTGTCGAGCCAGGAAGGAGGCAACCACGATGCTGTCCTACGCACACGGGGTATGCCCGGAGCCCCTGCTGGGGGAGACGATCGGGAGCAACCTCGCGCGAACGATCGCTCGCGTCCCGGACGCCGAGGCGCTCGTATCCTGCCGCCAGGGGGCGCGCTACAGCTACGCCGAGTTCGGCGAGGCGGTGGACCGGCTGGCCGGCGGCCTGCTCGGGGGTGGCCTGAGCAAGGGCGATCGCGTGGGCGTGTGGAGCCCGAATCGCGCCGAATGGGCGCTGATCCAGTACGCCACGGCGAAGGCCGGAGTGATCCTGGTCAACATCAACCCGGCCTACCGGACCAGCGAGCTCGAATACGCGCTCGGGCAGTCGGGCTGCCGCTGGATCTTCGCCACCCAGCAGCTCAAGAGTTCTGACTTCGTGGAGATGGTCGCCCACGTCCGGCCCCAGCTGCCGTCACTCGAACGCGCGATCTTCTTCGACACCGCCGACTGGGAAGAGGTCGCCTCGGGCGCCGGCTTCACCGGCGACCTGGGCGCGGTCGCCAAGGAGCTCGAGTTCGACGATCCGATCAACATCCAGTACACGAGCGGGACGACCGGCTTCCCCAAGGGAGCGACGCTCACCCACCACAACATCCTCAACAACGGCTACTTCATCGGCTTCATGCTCGGCTACAGCGAGCGCGACAAGGTCTGCATCCCGGTTCCGCTGTATCACTGCTTCGGCATGGTCCTGGGAAACCTGGCCGCGACCTCGCACGGTGCATGCATCGTCTATCCGGCCGAGACGTTCGAGCCCACGGCAACGCTCGAGGCGTGCGCCCAGGAGCGCTGCACGAGCCTGTACGGGGTGCCCACGATGTTCATCGCCGAGCTGGCCCACGAACGCTTCTCCGAATTCGACCTGGACGCGTTGCGCACCGGGATCATGGCCGGCTCGCCGTGCCCGATCGAGGTGATGAAGCGCGTCAGCGCAGAGATGGGCATCGAGGAGATGAGCATCGCGTTCGGCATGACCGAGACCTCGCCGGTCACCACCCAGGTCCGCCGGGACGACACGCTCGAGAACCGGTGCGGGACCGTGGGCGAGGCCGCGCCACACGTCGAGATCAAGATCATCGATCCGAACACGGGCCGGACCGTGCCGCGGGGCGAGCCCGGCGAGTTCTGCGCGCGCGGGTACGTGGTCATGCAGGGCTACTGGAACGATCCCGAGCGCACCGCGGACGCGATCGACGTCCATCGCTGGATGCACACCGGCGACCTGGCCATGATGGACGCCCACGGCTACGTGCGGATCGTCGGCCGGATCAAGGATATGGTCATCCGCGGGGGCGAAAACGTCTACCCGCGAGAGATCGAGGAATTCCTCTACACGCACCCCGCGATCGCCGACGTCCAGGTGATCGGTGTACCCGACGAGCGCTACGGCGAGGAGCTGATGGCGTGGGTGATCCCCCGCGCCGGCGCGACCGTGACCGAGATGGAGATCCGCGAGTTCTGCAAGGGGAAGATCGCCCACTACAAGATCCCCCGTTACGTGAAGCTCGTCGACTCGTTCCCGATGACCGTCACCGGCAAGGTGCAGAAGTTCAAGATGCGCGACACGGCGATCGACGAGCTCGGGCTGGGCGAGGCCGCCGCGATCGTCACCGCATGAGAAGGGCCGCGCCCGGACGCGGCCCTCTCGTCCGCCTGTGGATCCGGACTACTTGACGATCCGGATAGTCCGCTCCATCCCGAGCTGGGTGTGCTCCCGGCCGTCCTGGGTGTCCATGAAGCACGCCAGCACATAGATGCCCGGCTTGGCGTGTACGACGAACTGCTCCACCGCCCCGCTCGAGGCCGGTCCCATGAACTGCCCGAAGCTGGTGGCGACCTTCATCAGCTGCTTGTCCTTGCCCGCGAGCAGCAGCGCCGTCAGCTGCCGCGCCCCGGCGGCGTTTCTGACCCCGATCCAATCGACCATGTGGACCAGGTAGCCGGCGTTCTCGAACCGCACCAGCTCACCGTTGTGAAGCGTGGCGGCACCCCGGAAGCCAAACTCAATCGTCTTGATCGTCGCCTGAGCCGGCGGCAACGTCGCGGGCGCCGATGACGGCGCGACGGTGAACTGCGCCATTGGCCACTTTGCCGGGTTGTTGCCGATCGTGTCCAGCGCGAGGTACGTCCCCGGCTGTGAGAGCACGGTCTGGACCGTGCCCGTGCCCTTGAAGACGTTCGCGTCCATCACGATCGCGCCGTATGGGTCGAGCGCATTGGGGTCCTTGGCCGCAGCGGCGAACACCTGCGCCAAGTTGACACCGGGCTTCAGGTAGACGAGCGTCGGCTCCCCCTGTTTCTCGCCCGACACGGTCGAGACGACGTTGACCGCCCCGGTCACCGGCGTTCCTCCGACCGTGATCGATTTGCCTGTCAACGTCAGTGTGATCGTGGGCAGGCTGCCCTGGGCGGCGGCGCTCCCCGCCACCAGGTAAGCCGTCGCTGCCACCATGCACGCAGCAACGGACATGAGCGAAGCGATGCGCTTCACGTGCCCTCCTCTCTCTGTGCTCCCGAAAGAGCTGATCTCAGCTCTGCGCTGCAGCTCCGGCCCCGGCTGGCGCAGATCGTGCGCACCGGAAGTCTATCCATCTCATAGAGAATTTGTGAAAGGCTGCCGAAGGCCTTCTATCCCGGCCTGTTGGTCCTAGACCTAACTAACCCTCGGGGCTCGCCGGGGCGGGCTGCCGGCGGTGCCGTTCCTGCGCGCGCGCTGCCCGACGCGCGCCCCGCGGGCCGATCCGCGCCAGCTCGGTGTGCAGCTCCCGGATGCGCTCGAGGATGTAGTCCGCCACCTCCTGCTGCTGCTCGCGGCTCGACCGCTCCACCGCTTCAAACCGGAACGGCGCACCGTACTGAACGGTCACCTTGGGGAACCGCAGCCGCTTCCAGTTGCGCACCTGATAGGAGCCGAGAATGGCTACTGGGACCACGGGAGCACCCGACTCCAGGGCCAGGCGCCCGATCCCGGGCCGGGCGTCGTCACCGAGCTTGCCCGTGCGCGACCGCCCCCCCTCGCAGTACATGACGACGGCGCCACCGCGGGCCAGGATGCGGAAGGCGGTGATGAAGGATTCCTCGTCCTGTTGGCCCCGCCGGACCGGAAACACTCCGCCGTGGCTGAAGATCCAGGCGCCGATGCCCTTGAACAGCTGCGACTTGCCCATGAACTGGACGCGCCGGCGGATGAACGCGCCGGTGAAGAAGTGGTCCATGAACGAGGCGTGGTTGGGCGCGAGGATCACCGGGCCGTTGGGAACCTTCTCGCTGCCGAAGCCGCGCGCGCGGTAAGCCAGGAGCGCCCACATCACCGTCACCACGCGGGTCGGCTCGTACACCTTGGCCTCGGGCGGGTGATCGCGGACCAGCGCGTGGTAGCGGTCGAAGTGCTCCTTCGGCCTGGGATCCTTGTAGACCTGCGGCTTGATCTCGACGTCCGGCATGCGGTCCCTCCCTGATCGTCAGCCGGTGAGCGGAAGCACCATCGTGGGCTTCTCGATCTCGTGCTCCTCGCTGGTCGAGACCACGCCGGTCCCGATCGCGAAGAACTCGATCACGTGCGAGCCCCAGCCGTGGCTGCGCTCGACGATGCGGGCGCCGACGATCCCGCCGGCCTGGGCCTCGTCGGCCTCCCGCTGCATCCGCTCCATGGCCAGTTCGCGCGCCTCGTACAGCGCCTGGGTGTAGTTCGGCATCTCGACGTTGCGACCGACCTGCTTCAGCGAGGCGAGCATCCCCTGACGCCCGACGTGGTAGACGCAGTTGCCCATGACCAGGCCGACCGGCCGGTAGCCCGCGCGCAGCAGCGTGGCGAAGTCCTGCCCGCTCAGGTCACTCGTGAACGGGCGGCCGTTGGGCGCGCGGTGGAGCTCGCCGGCGCGGTGCCGGACGGCCGTCCCGACCGCGATGAACTCGGCCAGGTCGGCACCCCACTCGTATCGGCCGATGTCGAGTCGTACGCCCACGATCCCGTCGGCACCGAGCTGGTCGGCCTCCTCCTCCATCCGCGTCATGGCCAGATCTCGCGCGTGGTACATGGCCTGGGTGAGCACGCCCAGCTCCTGGCTCTGGTTCCACATCGCCTGCTGGAAGCCGATGTGGTAGATCGAGCTGCCGAGCACCAGTCCCAAGGGCTCGAAACCAGCCTGCTTGACGAGCAGGAACTCGTTGATCGAGAGGTCGCTCGTGAAGAACCCCCGCGCGACCTCCTCCTTCATGCGCGCGATGCGCTCGCGGCCGGACTCCGGGATTCCGGCCAGCGATCCGGACTCGTAGGTGGCCTGGTGCGGCCCCTCCTCATCGGAGCCGAGCGCGGTCGGCGCCGCCTGCGCCGGTGCCTGCGCTTGCGCGTCGTCGTCACGTCTAAGGAATCCCATCGATCCTCCTCACTGGATCAGTAGTCGCTCGAGCGCCTTCCTGGCGGTCTCGCTGCGCTGGGCCTCGGCGGCCAGCGCCTCGGTCAAGGCGGACAGCCAGGTGTCGGTGTCCACCGTCTCGGTCTTCAGAACGATCCCACCCGACAGCCTGGAGCAGTTGGTCTGCAGGGCCCCGCCGTCGTGGCGCAACCCAAGACGGCGATCGCCGAGATCGACGGTGATGGCACGTACCGCCTTGGGGCCGAACATGCCGCCGCGGCGCCGGTCCACTCGGGTTCGGCCCGGCACCGCCTCCTCGAGCTTGGCGGCCAGACTCTCTACGAACGCGTTCAGGTCGCTCGTATCGGCCCGCAGCGAAGCGGCCAGCAACTCCAGATCGACTGCGCTGCTGTCGGACACGGACCTCAGGCTACTCGACGTGTTTCACGCCGTCACCCGTGGAAAGCCTCTCCCTATGACGACTCAGACCACATCGGTCCCCTACGTGGACCTGAACGACGGAAATCGCATGCCCCAACTCGGCTTCGGCGTCTTCCAGGTGCCGGCCGAAGACACCGCCGAGGCGGTCGCTCACGCGCTGCGGACGGGCTACCGCCTGATCGACACCGCGGCCGCCTACGACAACGAGGACGGCGTCCGTGACGCCCTCCAGGCGAGCGGCCTAGAGCGCGCCGAGGTGTTCATCACCACCAAGCTCTTCAACACCGAGCACGGCCGCGATAAGGCGCGCAAGGCGTTCGAGCAGAGCCTCTCGAAGCTCGGCGGCGACTACATCGACCTCTATCTGATCCACTGGCCGGTCCCCAGTCGCGGCCTGTACGTCGAGTCCTGGGAGACCCTGTGTGCGCTGCTCGAGGAGGGGCGCGTGCGGTCGATCGGCGTGTCCAACTTCCAGATCGACCATCTGGAGCGGATCATCGACGCCACCGGCGTGGTGCCGACGGTCAACCAGATCGAGCTGCACCCGCGCCTCCAGCAGCCCGAACTGCGGCGCTTCCACGCCGAACGAGGCATCGCCACGGAGGCCTGGAGCCCGCTCGGCCAGGGCGAGTTGCTCGACGATCCGGTGATCGAGGAAATTGCCTCACACCGTGACCGCACGCCCGCGCAGGTCATGCTGCGCTGGCACATCCAGCTCGGCAACGTCGTGATTCCCAAGTCGGTGACGCCGTCCCGAATCGAGGAGAATTTCCATCTGTTCGACTTCGATCTGGGAGATGAGGAGATGCAACGACTGTCCGAGCTGGACCGGGGCGAGCGGATCGGCCCCGATCCCGATACGTTCGTCAAGCCGTGAGCGCGCCGCGAAGAGCACTCAAGGTCATCGTCGCGATCGCTTGTGTGGCGGCCGCGCCATCGGTGGCGATCGCGGCCACGAGCGGCGCCTCGGGCAAGCCCTTCGCGATCAACTGCAGCAGTGAGCAGTTCAAGCCCAAGCGGATCATCATCTCCTGCGCCGACGCCGGAACCTGGCTGGGCAAGCTGAAATGGTCGAGCTGGACCGGGTCGAGCGCCACCGGCGCCGGCACCTACAACGCCAACACGTGCACGCCCGACTGTGCCGCCGGCAAGATCAAGAGCTATCCAGTGAAGGTGTCGCTGTCGAAGGCGAAGACGTGTCCCGGGCAGACCCACGCGGCCTTCAAGCAGGCTGCGCTCACGTACGCCGGCACGCGCCCCAAGGGTGCGCCGGCCAAGGTCTCCTTCCGCTGTCCGGTCCTGCCGGGCGAATACTGAGCCTCTCGCTTATCCTCCGGCCCGTCCCCGCACCCCACAGGAGGAGTTCGAGCGTTGCCGGAGGTCGAGGCCCACATCACGGGCACCGTTTGGAAGATCGAGGTCGAGGTCGGCGACAACGTGGCGGAGGGCGACACAGTCGTGATCCTCGAGTCGATGAAGATGGAGATGCCGGTCGAGGCCGAGGACCCGGGGGTGGTGAAGGAGATTCTGGTCGAGGAGGGGCAGTCGGTCTCCGAAGGGGACGCGCTCGTTGTCCTCGAGTGATTCCGCGCCACCGCGCCCGGCGCACGGGCGGCTGCTGGTCGATGAGCCCGCGCCCGGCGTGGTGCGGCTGACGATCTCCAATCCCGGCAAGCGCGGCGCACTCGATCACGCGATCCTCGACGGCTTCACCTCCACCCTGGCCGAACTCGACGCCCGCTGCCTGGTCATCACCGGCGAGCAGACCACGTTCTCGGCCGGCTACGACATCGGCGACCTGCGCAGCGGCGGTCAGTTCGCGGGCGACGCCGACGCGCTGGTGGCCAACCCGTTCACGGCCGCGCTCGACGCGCTCGAGGCGTTTCCCTATCCGACGCTCGCCGCCCTCAATGGCCACGCGATCGGCGGCGGGCTCGAGCTCGCCTTGGCCTGTGACCTGCGCATCGCGGCCGGCACGATCGCGCTCGGCATGCCGCCGGCCAAGCTCGGCCTGGTCTACTCGCACACGGGCATCCGCAAGTTCATCGACACGATCGGGGCGCCGCGCACGCGCGAGCTGTTCCTGGTCGGCCGGCGCATCGACGCGCGGACGGCGCGCGAGTGGGGCCTCGTCAACGCGATCGCCGAGGAGGGCCGCCTGGCCGAGGAGGCGGTCGAGCTGGCGAAGGAGATCGCGGCCAACGCGCCGCTCGCCCAGACCGGTAACAAACGAGTAATTAATTCTGTGCTCAGTGCGCGAGGCGCCATCGATCCCGCCATCGAGCGAGAGCTGATCGAGCTGCGCCGCGCCTGCTTTGCCTCCGAGGACTTCCGCGAGGGAGTCCGGGCCTTCGCGGAGAAGCGCCCGCCGCATTGGCAGGGCCGCTAGCCGGCGGGGCGCCGGGCACGTTCCGGGGGCACCGGGGGGCACCGGGGGCACCCTCACCCACCAGGTATCCCGCGTGACCGTGGCTGAAATCACCGCCGGTCACTGATGACACCGCGCCGGCGTTACTCCGGCGAAGGTGATCCCGCATTTTCCGGGAAGCGCCCGCCGGGTCGGCTCGGCGGCCGATCCGTCCGGCGCGACACTTACCCTCGCGCGTGCAGCCGGCCTGCCCCGCTCCCGGGAACTACTCCGTCCGGAGGTCACAACATGGTCGAGATCGAGGCCCGCCTGAGCGAGCTGAGAGCGATGGGACTGAACCGTCGTATGCGACTGGTCAGCGGACCGCAGGGGCCGCACGTCGTCCTCGACGGCAAGCCGGTGCTGCTGCTCGGCTCGGATAACTACCTCGGGCTCGCCGATCACCCTCGCGTGCGCGAGGCGGCCGCCGACGCCGCGACGCGGTGGGGAGTGGGCACCGGCGGCTCGCGCCTGGTGTCGGGGACGATGACGATCCACCGCCGGCTGGAGGAGCGACTGGCGGCATTCGTGGGTCGCGAGAGCGCGCTGCTCTTCGGCTCGGGCTATCTGGCCAACGCCGGGGTGATCGCGGCGCTCGCCCGGCCCGGTGACGTGGTGTTCTACGACGAGCGGGCGCGCGCCTCGCTCGTCGACGGCTGCCGCCTGTCCCACGCCGAGGTGTTCGTCTACGACCACTGTGACACCGAGCATCTGGCCTGGGGGCTGGCGCAGGCGCAGGGCCGCGCCGCCCTCATCGCCACCGATGCGGTGTTCCCGATCGACGGTGACGTGGCTCCGCTCGCAGAGCTCGTCGAGCTGGCAGGGCGCCACCGTGTCCGCCTGCTCGTCGACGAGGCCCACAGCCTGGGAGCGCTCGGGCCGGGCGGACGGGGCGCGCTCGCCGAGCTCGGGCTCGAGGATGACGTGGACGTCATCGTCGGTCCACTCGGCAAGGCGCTCGGCTCCTATGGTGCGTTCGCGGCGTGCGACCGCGTGATGACGCAGTACCTGCTGAACGCCGCGCGCACGCTGATCTTCTCGACCGCGCCGGCGCCCCCGGCGCTCGCGGGCGCCCTGGCCGCGCTCGACCTGCTCCAGGAAAGACCCCGGTTGGTGAGCAAGCTTCAGGTGGGCGCGGCCGCGCTACGCGCCGGCCTGACCACCGAGGGCTTCGATCTACGCGGCGCCCGGACGCACATCGTCCCGCTGGTGGTGGGTGAGCCCGAGCTCGCCGTGCGCCTCTGCGAGGCCGCGCTTGGCCGTGGCGTATTCGCCGAGGCCGTCGGGCCGCCGGCGGTGGCGCCGGCGGACTCTGGGCTGCGGCTGGCGGTCATGGCCTCCCACCGCGAGGAGGAGCTCCGCGCCGCTGCCCGGGTACTGGGGCGGGCCGCCCGGACGGTGGGCTTCGACCCGCGGTCGGTGCCCGCCTCCCTTGAGGCCTACGACGAGGGAGCGTACGACGAGCCCGACGACGACTACGAGATCGAGAGCGAGGAATCCGACTCGGCAGTCACCTACGAGAAGGTCGACCCGAGCGTGCCGTACGACTTCGAACGAGTTCCCCGAGCCGCGTAGCGGCCGTTACTAATCCTCGTACGGCTCGAAGTCCCGCTTGCGCGCACCGCACACGGGACAGAACCAGGTCTCGGGGATTTCCTCGAACGGGGTTCCCGCGGGGATGCCGCCGTCGGGATCGCCCTCCGCGGGGTCGTAGATGAACCCGCACGATCCGCAGATCCACTTCACCGGAACAAGGCTAGCTGCGCGTCGGGGAGAATGCCCTCCGATGAGGAGGCCGCTAACGCGTCGCCGTCAGGCGCCGCCGAGAACCCCACAATGAGCGACGATCGGCCGGGCCCGCCGGGCGAGGCCTTGAACCCCGGCGCCACCACCGAGCCGCGACCCGCCGGCACCGTGATCCTGCTCCGTGGCGGCTCCGAGGCGCTCGAGGTCCTGCTCGTCCGTCGCAACCCGAACGCCCGCTTCATGGGCGGTGCCTGGGTGTTCCCGGGCGGCGCCGTCGACCGCACCGAAGGCCAGGGCGACGCCGCTCACCGCGCCGCCGCGATCCGCGAGCTCGAAGAGGAGGCCGGGATCGCCCTCGCCGATCCCGATCAGCTCGTCCCCTACTCGCGCTGGATCACGCCGGCCGAGGTCAAGGTCCGCTTCGACACGTGGTTTTACCTCGCGCCGGCGCCCGCCGGCGCCCAGGCCCGAGTCGACGGCGACGAGGTGGTCGACGCGCGCTGGTACGAGCCCGCCGCGGCGTTGGCCGCCCGCGAGCGCGGCGAACTGTTCCTCGTCTTCCCGACGATCAAGCACCTCCAGCAGCTCTCCGCCTTCGCCACCGCCGACGAGCTGATCGCCCACGCCACCGGCCGGGAGATCCACCCGGTCCAGCCGCGCGTCCTGCTCCAGGGCGAGACGGCCCGGATCGTCCTCCCGGGCGAGCCGGGGTACGAGGACTGAGCGGTCCCGTCGCGCCCCGCCGCCGACGACGCGAAGACACGGAGAACTCGCCACTCGCCGTCCCCGCCGCGGTGAACGGCCGTCCACCGGGCCCTGCTGCGGACAACCCGCCACTCGCGTGATGAACCGCGCCGAGTGGCGAGTTCCCCGCCACCCACGCGATCGGACCCTGCCTCGCCCCGCCACCGACACGACCCGCCACCGGCACGACCCGCACCGACTCGCCCCTGCCACCGACTCGCCTCCACCGACGCGTTTCGTACGCAAATTATTTGCGTATAATTGTGAATATGACCAGACCGACCGTGGCCTACCTGGCCGGCGGGGCAGCACCGCGACAAGATCTACCCGACCAGCTCGAGCTGACGAGGGTCGTCCGCGACGAGGCCGGCCTCGCCGGCGCCCTGGAGCCCATCTCGGCCGGCGAGGCGGGGACCCTGTTCGTCCACCGGCTCGAGTCGGTGGCGGGCTCGTTCGGCGAACTGATCCGGCTCCTCGACTGGCTCGATGCCGCCGGCGCCGACCTGGTGGCGG
>Ga0335072_10015252_pt1 | contig 10913 bp, 5 predicted proteins | sample Lox_Sample_21_FD_206725 | JGI IMG/M metagenome (GOLD analysis project Ga0335072, IMG submission 206725) | Soil microbial communities from Loxahatchee National Wildlife Refuge, Florida, United States - Lox_Sample_2.1 | ecosystem: Environmental > Terrestrial > Soil > Wetlands | place: USA: Florida... | reverse complement strand
CGTGTGCGCGAAGTGCATCTGCATCGGGAACGCTACACACTGAGCGCCTCTACGGCTGACGCAATCAACCGTGCCGTGGCCGATGGCCGGCGCATTGTTGCTGTCGGCACTACAGCGGTGCGTACGCTCGAGTCGGTCGCTTTTCGTGCGCAGGGCAGGGCATTGGAGCCACATTCCGGCGAGACCGAGATCTTTATCGCACCGGGTTTTCCATTTCGGCTTGTCGGCGGATTGCTTACCAACTTTCATCTTCCGCAATCGAGCTTATTGATGCTGGTGAGCGCCTTCGCGGGCCGCGAACATGTGCTTGTCGCATATCGCCACGCAGTCGAGGCGCGATATCGTTTCTTCAGCTACGGCGACTGCATGTTCATCGGATGAGTGCCGGCGCGCGCGGCTGATAAACTCTGTAGCGTGCCTGACCAAGCTAAGCCGCCCGTCTTCCTGCTGGATACCATGTCGTTCATCTTTCGCGCGTATCACGCGATGCAGCGCAGCCGTCCCATGTCAACCCGTTCGGGGCTGCCCACAGCGGCTACCTACGTCTTCGTCAACATGATCAAAAAGCTGCGGCAGGACTTCGATCCGAAGTACTTCGCCGCCGTCTTCGATCCCAGCGGCGAGGTCTTTCGCGACGAGCGTGCGCGCTCCATGGGCACGCTGCGCAAGTGGAACAGCAAGACGCAGTGCTTTGAAGACGTCAGTTACGAGGGCTACAAAGCGAACCGGACCGCAATGCCGGATGATCTGCGCCGCCAGATTCCTTATATCCGCCGCTCCTTGGAAGCGCTACGGATTCCCATCCTTGAAGCAGTCGGTTTTGAGGCCGACGATGTCATCGGCACTCTGGCACGTGAGGCTGCCGAGCGCGGGCACGAGGTCTTCATCGTCTCCGGCGACAAGGACATGATGCAACTGGTTACGCCGCAGGTCAGAATCCTGAATCCTCAGAAAGACAATCTCATTCTCGATCCCGCCAAGGTCAAGGAAACCCTCGGTGTGCCTCCCGAGAAAGTTGTGGACGTGATGGCATTGCGTGGCGACACCGTCGACAACATTCCCGGAGCACCGGGCATCGGCGACAAAGGCAGCGTCGATCTGATCGTGGAGTTCGGCAGCGTAGAGGCCGTTCTCGACCGCGCCGCAGAGGTGAAGCGCAAAACCTACCGCGAGTCGCTCGAGCAGAATCGCGAGGCCGTCCTGCTCTCGAAAGAGTTGGTCACCATTGACAGCCGCGTCCCTCTGGAACTGGACCTGACGGCGCTTGAAACACAGTTGCCTGATGTTGAAGCCTGCCGCGATCTATTTACAGAGCTCGAGTTCACCTCGATGCTGCGCGACCTGGCACCCTCAGCCGCGGCGTCTGTGGCTACGCTGCTTGAGGAACCAAGTCAGGAACAGATCGCCGCATTCTACGCAGCGGCGCGCGCGAAGGGTTTTGCCTTTGCGCTCGAAGCTGCGACCGCAATAGTCGTCACTCCGGAAGAAGAAGACCCCGAAGCACCGACAAATCTGTCGCTTCTCGACGTTGCTGAAGCCGCGGAGATGCAGGTCGGCTCGTGCCTCGGCGTGAGCGCCGAAGTGGGCACTGCGCTACGTCTTTCCCTGAGTCCGGAGCTGCGGAGTCTGCTGGAAGACCCTGCGATCCCGAAGCGCACACACGATCTGAAGCTCGCTCTACACCTGCTCACCAGCAAAGGCGTCACGCTACGCGGCGATGTGGACGACACGATGCTTCTCTCCTACGCGCTCAACCCCACGCACACTACGCAAACTCTTGCCGACGTGGCGGCGCGCCACAATCAGTCATCGCCAGCTACGCCGACGGCGAGCGCGGCCGCGATCCAGGCGCTCGTTCCTGCTCTTCACTCGGAGGTTCAGAAGGCGCAGGTCGTGCGCGCTTATCGCGAGATTGATCTTCCGCTGGCACCCGTGCTCTTTCGCATGGAGCAGGCCGGCGTTTGCATTGATGGAGCGGCGCTCAGCAATCTTTCCGAGAGGTTTGGCCGCGAATTGACGCGCGTGGGCGAGCGCATCTTCGAGCTGGCAGGCCAGCGCTTCAATATCAACTCGCCCAAGCAACTCGCGGTGGTGCTCTTTACGCACCTGGGTCTGCAGCCGCCCAACGTGCGTGGCAAAGGCAAGACCATCTCAACCGCGCAGGATGTGCTGGAACAGCTCGCCGAGCGCCACGACGTTCCCAAGCTCGTGCTCGAATACCGGCAGCTGGCGAAGCTCAAGTCTACGTACATCGACGCGCTCCCGCTGCTTGCCGATTCTGAGTCGCGCGTGCACACAACCTTCCAGGCAGCGGCCACGGCCACGGGAAGGCTCTCGTCCGTGAATCCGAATCTGCAGAATATCCCGGTGCGCACGGAATTGGGCCGCGAGATTCGCGCCGCCTTCATCGCGCGTCCCGGCACGCAGCTGCTTTCCGCGGACTATTCGCAGATCGAGCTGCGCCTGCTGGCGCACTTCAGTGGCGACCCGCTCCTGATGCGCGCCTACGAAGAAGAGATCGACATTCACACACTCACGGCGAGCGAGGTCTTTGGAGTTCCGATCGAGTCGATGGACAAGCAGACCCGCGACCGCGCCAAGGCCGTCAACTTTGGAATCGTCTATGGCATTTCGGCGTTCGGGTTGGCCGCGCAACTGGGCATTCCGCAGGCTGAAGCCAAGGCCTACATCGATCGCTATTTCGCGCGGTACGAGGGGGTGAAAGCCTTTATCGAAAAGACGCTCGCGCAAACCCGCAAAGACGGGTACGTGCGCACGCTCTTCGGCCGCCTGCGGCCCATTCCGGACATCGAGAGCCGCAATCCGAACCAGCGCGGTTTTGCTGAGCGGACGGCGGTTAATACGCCGCTGCAGGGCACGGCGGCGGATCTGATCAAGCTGGCCATGATCGCGCTCGACCGCAAACTCGTCGAACGAAACCTGAAGACGCGGATGGTGCTTCAGGTCCACGACGAACTGCTCTTCGAAGTTCCTTTTGAAGAAACAACCCAGGTGGGCGCGCTGGTGCGGGAAGAGATGGAAGGTGTGGTCAAGCTGAACGTGCCGCTGATCGCCGATATTGCCTTCGGCCCCAATTGGCGCGATTTGAAGTAACGCAAAATCGAAACGGGGTTAGAATACCGTTGCAAGATTTTTCGGCGGGCGCCTGAGAGGGCTCGCCTCTGCGATGTTGTTGTGCCCCGGAGGGCAAGGAGCCGGTCATGATTCTCGATATCGCCAAGGCATCCTCCTTCTTCCTCAGTATTTACTGCCTCTATCAGGTCGTGCTGAATGCGTTTTTCGTGCCGGGCAGCCGGTGGGAAGAGCGCCTGGTGCTGGCGCTGGCGAAGATCGGCCTCGCGGGATGCGTCTGTTGCCTGAGCGGCCTGCTGTTTGCGCAGCCATGGCGCATGGACAGCAAGCCGGCCGAGCATCTGCTGACTACGCTGCCGGTGCGCATGTATCTCTGGACCATTCTCGGCGTCTCCGTTCTTTTTGTGCTCTCCTGGTACCTGGAAGCGAGCTACGTATCCGGCCTGTGAGTCAGCTCTGTAACTAAACGAGCCTATCTACGATCTTATAGACAGCAGGATTTTGAGGGGTGGCAATGCTTGCGAGATGGCTCGCACTTGTAGTTGTTGTTGGAGCGGTTGTGATGTGGTTTGCGCGCAGCGGGAACGCGTCCTCCAGGCAGCCCATCCCGCCTGCGGCGACCGATTTGCCCCTCGCGCATGCGCCGGGCAAGGCGAAGGCAGTCTTTGCGGGCGGATGTTTCTGGGGAACCCAGTCGGTCTTCGAGCGGGTCAAGGGCGTGGTTGATACCACCGCCGGCTATGCGGGTGGCTCCGCGGCGACAGCCACCTACGATCAGGTGACCACCGAGACCACAGGTCATGCAGAATCCGTGGAAGTGGTCTACGATCCGTCGAAGATCACTTACGGCCTGCTGCTGCGCATCTTCTTTTCCGTAGCGCACGATCCTACGCAGCTCAATCGCCAAGGTCCGGATGTAGGCACCTCCTATCGCTCCGCGATCTTCTACGAGAACGACGACCAGAAGCGGATCGCAGAGGCTTATATCGCGCAGCTCGATCGCGACAAGGTCTTTCCCAAACCGATTGTGACCGAAGTGACGCCGCTCAAGGGTTTCTACCGCGCCGAGGAATACCACCAGGACTACGCGCTGCATAATCCTGGCAATCCATACATCCTGGTCTGCGATCGTCCGAAGATCGACGCGCTGAAGCAGCAATTCCCCGAGCTATTCGTTGATTACACCGGCAAGCACTGATGCGCAGCGTATCCAGATGAGTTCCACGTTGCCTCGTTCTAGAGTCTCGGTTGCGCATCCAGCCAGTTCTTCAGGTTGTGCTCCTGCAATGAACGAAACTCGATGCATCCATTGATGTGCTCGATCGCATGCTGCAGCGAGGCGTTCGAGGCCGGCACTCTGTGCGATGTGAAGAAGCTTTTCACATCATCACGAGCCTCGGGCGAACAGAAGTAGCCTGTGTAGGCGACAAGATAGCCGCCCGTGGAAGTCGTCAATTGAGCCTGCACTCTATCCCAGTTCGCTTTAATGTAGTTCCAGGCCTGGTCGCGCGTCGTTTCGTCGGCGAGAGGAATCGAGAATTGAAGGTAGGCATCCTGGTTGCGAACCTTCGGTGACATGGCATAGTCCAGCGCGCGCTTCACAAGCTGCGGCGAGCGGAATTCGGCTAGAAGTCGCAAGGCGTTGTTCTTGAACTGGGGATTGTCTGACGTCTCGTAAGCTCTCTCAAGCTTGTCGAACCACGCCGCATCGCCGTTTCGAGCTGTCACCGAGAGCGCCGCCTGGCCGATTGTGGCATCGATGGAGGCCGGGTCCGCGAGATAGCGATCCGCAATCTGCCGCGCCATGCTGAGAACTTCAGGGGACTTTCCATACCGCCCCACCGTCGCCAGCAGTTGAGCGCGCAGGCACCGGGTATTGTCGTCGTCGGAAGCAGCAGCCGGTCCGAGCTTAACGAGTATTGGCGCGAATGTGCTGTCGATCCAAGCGGAAAGCCGCGCGCGTTCCTCCGGGGTCGCAGCCAGCCGCTCGTAAATGGTTGCAACGTTCACCAAGGCGTTGGAAATGACCTCTGCATTCCCATCATTCTTGAGCGCAGCCACCAGCTGCAGATAATCGCCCACCTTGGCCTTGTCGGCGCGCACCTGGGCCCATTCATCGCCTGTTAGGCTGATGCGTTCCGCGGGAGCCAAGTCGGTTTCGATCCGCGCCACGAGCTTCGAGTATTCAGCCGGCGCATAGGCGGCGCGATAGTAGCCCCTACCCTCCCCATTGGCGAAGAACACCGGCGATGCGGGAACGTTCAGGCTCGAAGTTGCAGTTGTGAGTACATCGCAATTCCGGATGCCCGGCGCGCTTTTAAAGCAAACCGGCAAAGTCCATTGCTGCGCCGGATCGGGCTTCTGCTTGGGATCCAGGAAGAATCTCGTTTGATGCACGCTCACCTGGCCATTCGCGGGTTCGCCGAAGGTGAGCAGCGGTACTCCCGGCTGCGCTACGAGCGAGTCCATGATCTTATCGACGGGCTTGTGACTCACGGCCGTTTGCGCGTTCCAGAAATCTTCCGCCGTCGCATTCCCGTAAAGATGTGCAGCCAGATAGGCGTGAACGCCCTCGCGGAAGGTGTTCGCCCCGAGGTAATTCTCCACCATCAGCAGCACATCACCTGCCTTACCGTAGGAGATCCCGTCGAACATCTGGTTAATTTCGTCCGGCGTATCGGCTTTGGCGCGAATCGCGCGAGTAGTTGGCTGGGAATCGATATCGAGCGTCCTTTGCTCCTCGCTGGCGACAAGCAGCGGCACATTCCACGCTTTGTTGAAGGCTGCGGTGGCCTTGTTCTCCATCCAACTGGCGAAGCCTTCGTTGAGCCAGATGTTATTCCACCACTGCATCGTCACCAGGTCGCCGAACCACTGGTGGGCCATCTCATGGGTTACCACGATGGCTACATTCATCTTGGATTGAACGCTGGCAGTCTTCGGATCGATCAGCAACTCGGTCTCGCGAAAGGTGATAGCGCCGAAGTTCTCCATCGCGCCGGCTTCGAAATCGGGCACCGCAATCAGGTCCAGTTTTTTGAGCGGATAGCGAATGCCGAAATAGCTGTTGTAGTAGTGCAGCGCGAACTTCGCCACATCGAGTCCGTAAGAGGTGAGCGCCACCTTGTCCGGAGTGGAGCAGACGCGGATGTCCACGTTGTCCTGGCGGCCGGCTGTGCACGCAAAGTCGCCCACGAGAAAGGCGACCAGATACGTGCTCATCTTTGGAGTGGTGCTGAATTCGAGTGTATGTTTGCCGGCGCCGGGCCCCGGCGTGTCAGAGACGATGGCGCCGTTGGATATCGCCGTATCGTTCTGATCGACGACAAGAGAGATATCGAATGCCGCCTTGAAGGCCGGCTCGTCAAAGCAGGGAAATGCCCGGCGAGCGTCCGTGGGCTCAAACTGCGTCACGGCATAATTACGGCGCGCCGTTTTGGAGAGATAGAAACCGCGCAGCTCGTTGTTCAGAATGCCCGCGTAGTGAATCGAAAGCACCGCGCTGCCCGCGGGAATTGTCTTGGGGAAGGTAAAGGTGGCCTGTTCTTTCTGCGGGTCCAGTGAAACCACGCCAGTCTGCTCCGGTCCATTCGGGAAGATGGCGACCGATTGAAACGTGATCTCTGCAGCATTCAGCGTGATGGAGTTCGTTGGCTCTTTCAGATTGATATCAATCTTTTCGACCCCGGAGAACGTAGCAGCCTTCAGGTCAGGCGTGAGGGTCAGCGTGTAGTGCGTGGGAATCACCGTGTCGGGCAACCGTTGTCCGGATGCGGCGCGTACGCCGAAGTACAAAAACGCGCACGCCAGAGCAGAAACTGCCATGTGGCGGCAGAAAAAGCGAATGGAACTTCCCATGAAACCTCGCAGTGAATTTGGCCCGTCCAACACCCCTCGTGCCTTCCTTCTTCAGGTTTGACATCCACGACGGCCAAAAGGTGGCATGCGAGGGCACCACCATCTTCCCGGAGTCATTGCATTCTTTCGACGTTTTCGTGACAACTGGCCCTCGGAATGTGACTAGATTCTCTCAGTACAGGTCGTGCGAGGCCCTTTGCGAGCCGGCGAGTGGGACTGCGGCGAAGTTCCGGCCTAGGTTGTCCCGCGCGACGTTGCGAACAACCTCAACCTGTTTCACCGAGTGCTAGGTGGTGCTCGAAGCAGCACTGCGCAGCCAATCAGCCGCGCGGTGCTGTTTCGATCAGGCAGCCATCTGCGCCAGCCGGCGCACCGTCAACACGGTGATGTCGTCTTCCTGGCCGAAGGCCTTTGCCGCTTCTGCCAGATAAAACGCCGACTGATTGCTAAGGTTGTGCACGCGGTCAAAACCGAATAGCTCGCCAGATGCTTTCCGCGCCTCGACAACTCCGTCCGAAAGCAGGAGGACGCGATCGCCAGGGTGTAGATAAAGCCGCGATTCTTCGTACCTAACCTCCGGCAGAACCCCCAGCGGCAGCCCTCCCGCAAGCGCGACCTCCTGGCTGTTGAGGTAAGGAGGCAGATGGCCCGCGTTGGCTACTACAAGTTCTCCGTCGGCGCCGAACCACGCAGCCTGGCACGTGGTAAAGCTGTCTGTTCCCACCAGGACACGATTGAGGGACTCGAGAATCTTCGCCGGATTCTTCTCCTCCATGCGGCGCAGAGCTCCCATCAGCATCGAGACGTTCATCGCCGCCTTGAGCCCTTTGCCGGCTACATCGCCGATTACCACCAGGATGCCGCCGTCGCTCACCGGCTCGACATGGAAGAAATCACCCCCTACCTCGTTCGCCGGGTGGTAGATCGAGTCCACTTCAAACCCCGGTGTGGCGAGCTTCTCCTGTGGGATCAACAACTCCTGCACGCTACGGGCGGCCGCCAGTTCGCTCGATACCCGCTCCTGGTCACGCTGCACGCGCAGGAAACGGAAGAAGATGATCAGGATGATCACCAGAACCCCGGTAAAGTCGGCGATCGAGGCAAAGTGAATGGGGATCGGACCAGCCATGGCCGTTAGCGGCGAGTGGTACTCCTGCCCGGTCCACTCCGTCATGCTGGCCGTCACCACAGGCTCGAGGATTCCGATCAGGCTCAGCACGAGAGGAATCAGGAGAAGGCCCGCCTCGAAGTTGCGCCGTACCGCGGCGGAGATCAGGGTGACGAACATGAAAATCGCCCAAACCCCCGTCCAGACCATGCTGGCCAGGATCACGATGGCTAGGACGAGGCCAATGAACTGGATGTGACCCACCATCAGCAGCGCCGGTCCCACGCAACCCAGGATGGGCGCCGTATAGCGCAGCCAGCGGATGTACCACCGCCGGGGCAGCGCCAGGAACGCTACCAGAAACTCGAAGAAAAGATACGCCGAGATCAGTACCAGCTCGAGCATCAGAGCCGCGTACCACAGGCTGTCGAGCCGCGCCGTGCTTCCGGCCAGTTCCACGAAGCCGATTGGCGCCTGTGTCAGTTCATGCAGCGCCAGCCAGAGATATTCGGGATGGCCCTTCTGCGAGAAGTGCAGCGCCAGCAGAAACATCGCCAGCACCACCAGGACGGCTGAATACACAAGGCGCGGCAATCTTTCGAAGTAGCTCCGATCCTCCCAGATCCGTAGCTGGCGCTCAAGATCAGAGCGGTTGCCCAACGTGAGGCTGCGCGTGGCGAAGAAGTTGGTATACGAGCCGGGACCGAACGGAATGTAGATGGTGCGCACCGCCAGCGTCAGGGCGGTCTCTGAAGCGGGGACGTTCAAGTTGTACAGCCGCGAGATCGGCTGATAATGCTGTGGATTGCTGCCGTGCGGCCCTGCGGGCTGGACCTGCTTTCCATTCACGAACACGTCCGCGCCGGGTCCTTCGGTACCCACTCCCAGAGACGTATATTGCGAAACTGGCAACTCGATCAGCAGGGCGACCGGACCATGGTTCGGCGCAAGTTGGATATGAAGGCGAAACCAGGCGTAGCGCAGGCTGTGATCTGGCCCTACAGCCCTGGAGTTACCCGGACCCACTTCCACGTGAATCCCCTGCGACGACGAATCTGCATCCTGATTCTTGTCGGGAACCTCCTCCATGGCCGATTGTGCGCCGCGGACCGCCCATGCCGAATCATTGAAGTCAGGCGAGGCAGCCGCCGGGTCGGCCGTGATGCCCACCCGCCAGTTCTTGTCGAGCGCGAGCGGCGAGCCCAGGTTGGTCGCGTCGAAGACTGCCGCGAGGCTTTGCTTCGTAGCCGGCTGGGGCGCTTTGCCGGGACCAATTCGCGGAATGGCGTGGGAAGGCCTCGGCTGTGCAACCAGTTGTGCCGCCCCGCAGAGGGCGATGACAACCATTTTCAAGATGGTCTGTCGCAAGGAATCCTCCGCTTCGGTGTCCTTCACTTTATAGCAAGTCCTGCGCGGCACAGGCGGTGAAGAGAGGCACCGGACCGCAGCCTGCACGGGCTTTGTCGATCCTCTGGAAGTGCCGAATTGTCAAATAAATGTTTTTAGCCCTTCCGTCCTGTACCAAACGGGCGGATACTAGCGTCTAAGGAGTAAACCGACAGTGCAGGCGCGCTGGTAAGCTGCATGGTGGGAGGTAAGGTCATGAGGGCGCATCGCATCAGTCTAGGGGTGTCCGCCGTTGCAGGACTGACACTCGCGCTGGCCACGGGGGCCTGGGCTCAAGCCGGGTCAGCTTCCCCTTCCTCGCAACCGACCACGCCGGCACCATCGTCGACGCCGTCCGCGCAACCCGCACCCGGCACCACCCCCGTAGGCGGCGATATACCCGCTCCGGCGCAGCAGCCTGCCTCGGGAACAGCCTCTTCGGGATCGGGTCAGTCCGGCGACAAGACTCCATCCGCTCCGTCCAAGAAGCCCTCCGACAAAGATCCGGCGCCCGGCACCACTCCGGTCGGCGGTGACAGCCCCGCTCCTTCTGCTGACAAGGTCGACCCGGAGAAGGTCGTCGATCCAGGCAGCCAGATGATCAAGGTCAAATCCGGCAGTATTGAAGACGTCAGCGCGGTGGGCAATCGCGATATCGGCGGCCGCGGCCTGGGCAACTGGTACTCGACCGATAGCGAAATCAAGATGGGCAAGCAGTATGCCGACGAGATCGAGAAGAGCACCCGCTTCATCACCGATCCCGTGATCGACGAGTACGTGAACCGCATCGGCCAGAACATCGTCAAGAATTCCGATTGCAAGGTGCCGTTCACTATCAAGGTGATCGACTCGGACGAGATCAACGCAATGGCGCTTCCGGGCGGGTTCTTCTATGTCAACTCCGGACTGATTCTGGCGGCGGACGAAGAGGCGGAACTGGCTGGCGTGATGGCCCACGAGACGGCCCACGTCTGCGCTCATCACGCCGCACGCGAGATGACCCGCGCCAACTACGCACAGCTGGGCATGGTGCCGCTCATCATGATGACCGGTTACACCTGGACCGGCTATGGAATCTATGAAGCCGCCCAGCTGGCGATTCCGATCACCTTCCTGGAATTCTCGCGCGAGTTTGAGGCCCAGGCCGACTATCTCGGCGTGCAGTATATGTATCGCGCCGGCTACGATCCGCAGGCCTTCATCAGCTTCTTCGAGAAAATTCAGGCTCTCGAAAAGCGGAAGCCGGGTCTTGTCGCCAAGGCCTTCTCGGATCATCCGCAGACGCCGGATCGTATCCTCCACACGCAGGAGGAGATTGCGCGCATCCTCCCGGCAAAGGACGAATACACCGTCACCACCTCGGAGTTTGACGACGTCAAGGCCCGCCTGGCGCGCATCGAGAACAAGCGCCGCCTGACCGACACTAAGGGCATAACGCGGCCCTCGCTGCGCCGCGCCAGCACCAACG
>Ga0335072_10015251_pt1 | contig 10913 bp, 11 predicted proteins | sample Lox_Sample_21_FD_206725 | JGI IMG/M metagenome (GOLD analysis project Ga0335072, IMG submission 206725) | Soil microbial communities from Loxahatchee National Wildlife Refuge, Florida, United States - Lox_Sample_2.1 | ecosystem: Environmental > Terrestrial > Soil > Wetlands | place: USA... | reverse complement strand
GATACCTCTACATATAGGGGAGCATCCGGAGCACTTTAGCTGCAATACATGTTAATTAATATATAATCAATTGAGTGTCAGGCATAACCGCCTGAAGACAAGCCATCTGCTGCTAATATTGTATGTACGTGACTTACCTAATCGCGTTAAATTCTGTCACGGCTATTTACCCGTGTCTGGCGGGTGGCCGGTGCGACGTTCCATTTTAGGCTAATCTCAAGTTTGGTGGTTTGCTATATAAAATGGACACCTTCGATATTTTTGCGATTCTTTTTATTCACGTCACATATATCTCAAGTTGGACAACGATTCATAATTCAATCATATATATTCACCTAAGGCATTGCATCACGAAGAACCATTAAAAATATCTGAATGGCAAACGGATTTCTGCAAGTCTCAGGCGACAAAATCGTCGATGAAGCGGGGAACTCGGTCATTTTGCGTGGAGCTGGACTCGGAGGATGGATGAATATGGAGAACTTCATCACAGGCTATCCCGGTCATGAATCCGAGCACCGTGAAGCAATGCAAACAGTTCTCGGTGATGAGAAATATGAATTTTTCTTTGATAAATTCCTCGAGTATTTCTTTACGGAAGAAGACGCAATATTTTTTTCCAGCCTGGGGCTGAATTGCCTACGCTTGCCGTTCAACTACAGACATTTAGAAGACGATATGAACCCGCGGGTGCTCAAAGTCGAAGGCTTCAAGCACCTCGATCGAGTTATTGACCTCGTAAGCAAAACTTCCTCTCTTGTTATAAACAAGCTCGGGAATAAATTGACCTCTCCAGTGCGCCCGCCACCGCATCTACACAATTCTAGATATGCACACCCTTCCCGGCGGGCAAAACCCCGACTGGCACTCCGACAATCCCACCTCTCACGCCGCCTTCTGGGACCACAAGGACCACCAAGACCGCTGCGTCTGGCTTTGGGAACAAATCGCCCACCGCTATAAAGACAACCCCTGGATCGCAGGCTACAATCCCATCAACGAGCCCTGCGACCCCAAACACTTCCGCCTCCCAGCTTTCTATGCGCGTCTAGAGCCAGCAATCCGCGCCGTAGACAGTAAGCATATCCTCTGGCTAGACGGCAACACGTTCGCCATGGAATGGAAGTTTTTCGAGCCCCTGGTGTCCGGGCCGAAGAAGCTGCCGAATTGCGCGTACAGCCTACATGACTATTCGAGCATGGGGTTCCCGAGTGGGGAGGCGTTCGTGGGGTCCGAGGCGCAGAAAGCGAAACTAGAAAAGCAATTTTTGAGGAAGGCAGAGTTTATGCATGCGCATGAGGTGGTGGCGTGGAATGGGGAATTTGGGCCGGTTTATGAGGACCCGAAGGTTGCGGGGCGGGAGAAGGCGGAGGAAGTTAATAGACAGAGGTATGGGTTGTTGGGAGAGCAGTTAGCGATTTATGATAAGTATGGGATTAGTTGGAGTATCTGGCTGTATAAGGATATTGGGCTGCAGGGGATGGTGTACGTGGATCCTGGGTCGAGGTACTTGAGGACTATTGAGCCGTTTTTGGACAAGAAGAGGGTTGCACAGTTGGATGCTTGGGGAACTTATCCGTCTAAAAAGGTTGAAGATGTTTTGAAACCTTTTGTCGTAAGTTTTACTTCTATCCTTCTAGAATTGATTGGTCTCTTAACAGAATACAGGAGTTAGTGAGAAGCTTCTCCCCCGACGCGGATAGCATGTATCCAACGTGAGTCTTGAATCCTTCGTTTCATCTACTCGTATTTGAATGAAGGACAACTGATAACTATATTTTCAGTCCTTGGGGCCTTGAGCGCCACATAACTAGAGCAACTCTCCAAATATTCTTGAGCCGATCTCTGCAAATGGAATTTGCGAAACTGTTCGAGGGCATGAGCATGGAAGATTTAGAGGAATGCGCGAGAAGTTTTAGCTATGAGAGATGTTTGAAACGAGAGGGATTGAATGAGATCCTGAGAGAACATGCAAGGATTACGAAAGCTAGATAAGCGTTTTGTTGTATGGTGAAGGGACGAGTAGCTAGTATTGCACCATAAGCAGATTAGCGCCAGTATTTATTCGTGTCTTATTATTCATGTGAGAATTTGAGGCTCGCAAGATAAGCATCACTTGAAAATTTTATTCTCTAGATCTGGTGTTTTCAAACATAAAGCCGTCCATATTTTCCGTTTTCAAATCATATATCTCTAAAACTACCAGTATTCTGAATATTATTTACCACAGAAACCACAATAAGCTCTTCCTTCGCTTCATGAATATGCTCGTAAGTCTACGTCCACTATATTTGCGGACACAAAGGCCAACACCTAGGACACAAGCCACGCTATCACGCCCAAAATGATCGAAACACTCAACAAACCTGATAGCAATATTACCCTCAAAAACCTAATCGAATACTACGACAAAGAATGCAAGAACTGTTCTGAGGTATCATATATAGACAAAAAGAAGGTATGCTGTGTTTCCGTACTTGCAGCTATAGGTCTGAATATCGTGGAAGAAGAGGACGAGGACGAGGGAGATGATATGATAGAGGGTATAGAAAAAGGGTACGAGCTTTTAGAAGAAGGGTAGACGTTTTCGTGGTTAGATTAGTGTGAATTTGGTATGTTGTGGGGGTTTTGATAAGGAGGGATGCAATAATGATGAGTTTAACAAAAAGTAGCAGCGCACATCATATTCTAGAAGAAGTGGAGGTGGAGGAAGAAGGTGCCTCGAGGAACTAAGAGCGTTCTTGAAAACGAAGTATGGACCTTGGTGGTACAATCGATGAAATGGTTGTGTCTTGACTAGTGTGAACAATGAATAGAATTGAATGGCATGGATTTGGAAATGAAATGATTGACTACCACTTGAGCGTTATTACTATGACCATTATGAAAAATGAAATAGAGAGCTCTATGTCCGAAATGAGACCAGTAAACCTTGCCAGAAAATAAAAGGACTTAGAGAAACCGACAAGCTTAGTTAGCAAAGCATACCGCTCTGTTTACCCTACCGCCCCTTTCATTCTCGCCATCATCGTCCTCCTCTCTGCGGCGCTTAATCCTCCAAAAGCTAGCCACCTTCCCCACAACGCCAGCAACAAGACCAGTTTGCTCCTCCTCTTTCTTCTTCTCTTTCTTCTTCTCACTTTCGCCTTCATCCTTACTGTAGTCCTCTCCCTTAGAAATAGTCTCCAAGCCGGTATGTCCATTGCTGGGACCAGTATGTCCATTCCCAAGACCAGCATGCCCATTTCCAGTCTCATTGTTCCCAACCACGCCCTTCTCCCACTCAAGCTCCTCCAAAACCCTCTGCAGTAACTTCTCCGCCTCCCTTACCGCGACAACACGCCTCTGATCCTCGGGGAACTCCTTCAAGAACCCTCGATACATGTCTAGCGCGGTCCTCGCCCTCTCGGCCCTATCGTTTCTCGTCTGAATACTCGCCAAGAATACATTGCACCGCGCTTTCTGCCACGGCGACGTCCCTTCGAATTTAAGGAGCTCGAGGTAGCCGCGTTCGGCAAGGTCATAGTCGCCGTTGAAAAAGTTGCGCCGCGCTTGGTTGATTACTTTGAAGGTACGGCGGTGGCGTATTACGTCGATCGGGGACATACCTTTGGGTGCGGGGTCGAGGTTTGTAGGGGGTGTGCTGAGTGGGTTGCCAAAACCGGTGAATGACTTGCTGGTTCTTTTGCCGATGCCGACCTCAAGGGGCTTAGCACCCTTTGGATTTGGGGGTGTTTTGGGCGGTGTTTTCTCGGACAAGATCGTGGAGAAATTTTTCTGACCTGGCCGTGAAGCTTTTATTGCTGCTGCCTTTGCAGCATCGAGTTCAGCCTTTGCTTCTTGAAGCCTCTCTCCAGCGTGCTTTTTCATAGTCCTTGTGTAATCGTTGGGATTGTCGCCCTCAAAGTGCTCCATGAGCTTATAAACTCTGACGGCTTCCGAAAGATACCAGACTTTCATCTCTCCACCCGTGGTGCTCAGGCCACGGAAAAGAAAGGCGCCAGCACGTAAATAGTGAGCTACATCATCCTTTGCTAGAATCTCTGCACAGTAGTCACAACACTTTTTATGCTCTCCTCTATCTCGGCATTCTCGGGCTTTTCTCAGCAAAGCTGCACACTCACCTGCAGTAGTTTTTTTAGTCTTCTCAAGTTTGCGGGTTTCAGGCGAGACGCGACCAAGTAGGCCTTTCATGTTTTGGTATTTTTTAAGAACCTGTTCGTATCCTAACAAAACATCGTCATCGAGCGCATTCTGGCACGGTTTCCTGAAGGACTTGCACTCATTCATATTTGTATCCATCAGTTTCTTTTGAGTCTTAAGGTATTCGGGTGTTCCGACATCCTTACGCTTCAGGAACTTTTGGACGCGCTCGTCTTCCTCCGCACATAGGTATATTTGATGGTTGAGCAAATCTTTCTGAACCTCAATATTCTCAGCCCGCATTTGCCATGGCGTTTGTTCTCCAGGCATATAAATTAAACCCGTCGCTGGGTTGTCTTCCTGCGGCATTTTGTCGGGTGAGTCGTCCTCCTGGCTTATCTCAGGGAGAGGTGTCTCTTTGCTTTGCCCTTGTATTTTTGACTTCTCTAGTCTTCGGCGAGTTTTCACAAGCTTATTGATTTCTTTTTCTCGACTGATTCTCCGATTTGCAATCCGGACAGCAATGACCTCATTAGGGGTCATCGGACTCAGATTTTTATAATCGACCTGCTGTGCTGCCTCTAACCAAGCTCGGTCTTGCTTCGGTGCTGATTGGATTATCGTTTGCAGCGCATGACCACTTCTTTTGACAAGTCTTCCCTCAGTCCACGGATATACTTTCAGAGCCTCAGCGCCCCATCTACCAACAAAGCACCTCCAAAAGTCTTCTTGGCCTAGCTCTTCAAGGAAAGAGATCGGAATAGACCTGGTTTCTCTCCACTCTCTGTCTTTCCAGTCCGCGTCTGTACCGGATAAGGGCACAGTCCATTGATGATCCTTACACGTACCGAGCCAGTCCTCTAAAAGGAAGCCGGCTTGAAGCCCTCCATAATCGGCTATATCAGTATGTTGAAGGAGAAGGACCGGATGACCTCCAAATGTCTGTCATGTATTTAGTATTCGCTTCATCTGTAGTTGTTCTTCATTGGAAACCTACGTTCATTTCGAAGCTGAACCCAGCTTCAGATATTCTCTCATTGTCCAGATATAGTTTGACATCGCGTGCTCCATCCTTAGCAAAAACCAAGACATGCTGGAGACGATCAGTATGAAGTAGGAAATCAGGTGACGAGCGCTTACAGCGAATTCATGTAGCAAGGTTAGGGCGATGTGAAACTGCAGAGCCAGTTTGGTGGAAGGCCCAATTTCATCATCCAAGAGCGGTTCGATGATTTGATAAGCCACATATATTCTGTAGGTTTCTCCATCATCATCCCAAGGGGGTATAGCTACACCATCGTAGTTTGCCCTAAGGTTAGAGTTTGCCCCTGTGGGAATGGCTTTGCCGTCAGAGATACCCAAACGAATGTTCTTGGATAGAGCCGCTATCCGATTTTGCGTAGCCTGCTGCATTGCTGGACTGGTTAAATCAGATTCGCGACGGAGATGGACCTTTCGAAGAGGTACAGCTAGTTTCTCCGCCTCAGCCGTAGTATTGGTGACTGGGTAAATCTCTGAGTGCAGAAACGCGGCATACTGTGGCCATCAGATTAATCTTCAATAGTCCCAAGACTTATTGCAGTATTTCAGTGAGTAGAAAACGTACCCATGGGAAGATGTGCGCATTTTCTAGGAATTTAGATGCAAGCCTGAGACACGGCAAGAGCGCGTTCCACACCAATAGATTATTTGCTGTAAAATGGCCTGGCCGGGGATAACCGTCTAAGTCTTTGCCAAGAGGAAACATATGTTTCCTCTGGAAGTGAGCTGGAACGCGTATTTCCCACTTGTCAATGGCGAAAGCAGGATGGACATCCCCTGCCAGGTTGTTAGGTAGAACGTTTGTCTCTTCGTTTGTAGGGGCCAAGGCACCCAAGTCTATGAGTTCAGCTGTTGTGAATCCATGAAGCACAACTTGGTCTAGGTCATATGCATTTTTGCTGTCCCAAATACCGTTCCGGGCTGGGATAACATCCGCAGGTGAGGCAGGTAAGACAGTCTCCGGCTTCTCGGGCTTGTGGGGTTTGCCTATAAACTTGATTCCGTCGCTTTGCTTCCACGACTTGTTGTCCATATTTTTATGAGAGGATTTTGTGATATGCGCTGACAGATTAACGATGATGAATCTTGTAGCGGTGCAATTTGGTTCGAGAGTAAAAGGTGTCCAGGACGTCTGCCTGGTAGACGTCTGCTGTAGTATAAACAGAAAACAGGTGTTTTCTTTGTCCGTTAAAAAAATTCACTCTAATCGCCGAATGCGATCAAGTCTGAAGTAGAACATCTTTTGTGACCTCTAAGACTAGCGGCGGAAAAAGTCTCGTGTAACAAGGGCGGAGCTTGGTTGATATCATTCTGTACCGCCACAAGTTACCTCAATTGATTCACTTCATTTTCAATGCTGGAATAAAATCATATCGCGGCATCGCAGCTGAATCCCTAGATTCTTGATCAATCGTGGGTAATACAATACCAAACTTGTTGTCAGTAATTATGCTCAAAGGGGGAGGGTCCGATCCAAACAAAGGAGATGGAACTTGATGCGATGAGTTTCACATTCCTTGATTCCTTGCGTATACCTAAGACCCCGGGCCGCAAATGATCGGAATCCATCACATATTATTTCAGATGACAAAGAATTAAGATAAAGAAACAGAAAAGCATCTAGGCTCCTTCTTTTTGATTACAATACATGAAAGCAGCAATATTAAAACTTATTGCGGCAACAAAGAACTCTTTGGAGCACACACAAGACAGATGCCCTCCGGTGGATGGTGTAAAGGAACTGGTGCTCGACAGTATCAGAGAGCCGCAGAGCTCTGTCCACAAGTAAACTAGATTCCAAAATTGGACAAAAGGGAGGATGGAATATCTTTTGTGATACTAGCTGTGCGTTGTCGAGATTCAAGAAGTCAGCACAGGGGTGGTCGCACGACTCAGATCCGAGCAGTTGTTCTGCCATAACGATTTAAGTAATTACTTTATAATTTCTGGATATTACTTACATATATATATAAAATAGTTGTGGAGTAATAATCAAATTAGTTTGTGGTGTTTCCAAAACGCCCACCCAAAATTTGGGGTACCAACAAGGGATTTCTCTATTCGAGTGGACCATGCGACGTACGAAACTGGGGATAGTGTTTCTTTCGACAGAAGCCCCCAGAGAAGAAATTGACCATAAAATGCAGAGCCTCGAAGTACTCACACGCGACAAAAGTATGTTAAATGTCGACTACCTTCATCATGTTCTATTCTTCTAGTCTAATCCCTAATTAAATTGCGACCCCTCTATTACATAAACTCTGGCAATGCGACAACGTCATTTGTTCTAGAGGGATTGAATCACTTGCCGGCATCCTCCTTCAGGCTCACGATTCTATTCAGTACCACCTTGTCGCCCACGCTATCAGAGTCCATTGTAAAGTAAGCAACCTGGAGTAGTCAGTAATCATTCTCCCAGATCAAGAAGCCGTGAAACGTACTCGCATAGCTTGAAATCGAACCGATTCAACGCCACCACTTCCAAGTTCATTTTCTGACGTATGTTCCGCTTCTGACCATGGCGCACGCTTTCGCACTTCATCAAATCCAGACTCAATCATTGCGTGGGGCCAGATTTGCTCGCTGTCCGGGTTAAGATCCTTCAAAAAGCCGCCCTCGGCGTTATCAGGATCCTCGCTTTTGAATAGAGCATTGTACATTCGTACTTCTACCACTCTGGAGCCTTCTGGCACCCATTGAATGTAGGTCTTGGGCTTTTTACCCTCCTTGTCATATACGGCTCGGACCTCAGTGACTCTGTCTCCATCTTTCGAGAAGGATACCGCCTTAACGGGGTAAGGAACTTGCAATAGGCCAACAGATTTCCCCGGGGCAAGACGGAAATAGTCCTTGCTGTCTGTCTCTCTGAAATCGCTTCGATCAATGTAGACCGTTTTTGTCAATTTGACTGTATGATTGCCCACAGCCGGGTTTTTGGGAGAGAATGGTATCTCGAGATCCATTTGCTCTGCATCTTCGATGACGACGGGGAGGGGGTCCAAAACCAGCATTAACCGCGATACCGTTCTTTCAAGATATCTTCGTACAGTCTGGTCAAATCGCGCAAGTCGAATATTGGTCTTTGCAGTTGTGACTCCAAGCTCGTTGACAAATTCAAGGATGGCTCCCGGAGGAACACCTCGTCGACGAATTGCGATCAGGGTGTAAAGTCTTGGATCATCCCACCCTCGAACAAATCCCTCACTGACCAGTTTCATAATCTTTCGCTTGGATAATACAGTTCCGGTGATACTCAACCTGCCGTACTCTCTTTGCATGGGTTCATAAACACCCAAGGTCTTATTGAGCCACTCGTAAGAAACCCTAGACTGAATGAATTCAGTTGTGCATAAGGAGTGACTGATTTTCTCGAAGCTGTCACATAGACAGTGCGTAAAGTCGTAGGTTGGGTATATTTTCCACTTGTCTCCCGTCCGGTAATGCTCTGCGTCCAGGACTCTGTATGCTGCCAAATCCCACATTTGCGGATTGCCATCTTCGATATCTTGCTTCATGCGTAGGAACGCTTCTTTGGGCTTGTATTTTCCGTCTCGCATGGCTCGAAATTCTGCTAAGTTTTCCTCAACTGGTCGATTCGCATGTTCGCATCGATATCGTGGGCCGCGTGCCTCGCCTCCTCTTTGAAGCTTGATCTCGGTATCTGCTCGGTTTCCTGTCAGCGTGGCAAAATACAGAGCCACAGTGCACAACCATTCGAGGTTCAACTTACCAGAACAATGACAAACATACGCCTTTTCCTTCTTTATCAGCTCCTCGGCCAGTTCGTACGGTTTGTCGAAGTGGTCACTCGAGTAAGTGATGTCATAGGGTTTGAATCCTAGCCATCCAACCATCTCCTTGATCGCCTCAAAGTATCGCTCTTCTTCCGCCTCGGGATTGGTGTCGTCGAATCGTAAATAGCAAATGCCCCCATAGAATCTGGCAAAACCAAAATTGATGACAACGGCTTTTGCGTGTCCAATATGAAGATCCATTCGGCTCGGGAGGGGATCGAGTTATTACATCCTTTACAGGCCGTTCTTTGTAGACTTTGTCAAGAAATCCTTCCTTGAACATAGCATTGATGTCTATAACTTTCTCCTCCTTTTTCTCGACGGGTTTTAAAGATGCTGATGCTTCCTTTGGGGGAGCCATTTCTTGGGCAGTTGCTTGAGCAGCTTTCTTTGCCCTCTTTGCTAATCGTTTCTTTAACTCTCCCTTAGACACCATCTCGCCGGTCTCTTTGTCGAGCTGGTGCTTCGCCGCTCCTTCAGTTATAGTGTCAGCCATGACGCAGCGAGTTCAGTTCTGCGCTAGAACTAGCCCAGATAGAAGTGTGATTTGTAGAACGATCTTCAATTTCCACCTATGTAGTAAGTTAGTGATTAATGGGGGAGTAAAGGGAGAGTTGTGGTATCTGTGTTGCATACCACTGAGCTTTCAGCTTGCCTCAGGAACTAAGCCCCGCCACTTTAGCCGCGCCACTTTAGCCGAGAACGCTAAGATAAGAGATAAGAGTCCAACGGGGCTGATCGAGATTGAACGTCACTTCCATTGCGTTGCCACGTTGGTACACAGGCCCTGGAATGTGTCAGACAAACACTTCTTTCGTCTATGACGACACTCTATGACCTCTAGATACTTTAGAACAGGTATACGCCGAATCTCAAACATCAGGATGTCTTCAAATACAGGCGATGAAATTCCATCCATCTCACTCCTCTACCGACTAAAGAAGCTCCTGCCGGTGGAGAAACATACGCGTAAGCTACCAGAACCTACTCAATCTCTCAATGACAAGATTGGAATCATTCGTGACGACATCACAAGGGTTCGCGTTGATGCCATCGTCAATGCAGCGAATGAACGGCTTCTTGGTGGAGGAGGGGTTGACGGCGCGATCCATAGGGCCGCTGGACCTGAGCTGTTGGAGGAATGCGAGACACTGGGAGGCTGTGAAACCGGATATGCAAAGATCACAAATGCGTATGAGCTGCCTTGCAAGAAGGTCATCCATGCTGTCGGACCAGTCTACGACCCGTGGGAAAAGGAGGAGAGCGCACAATTACTGGCTGGATGTTACACTTCTAGCCTGAAGTTAGCTGTTGAGAACGAATGCAAGAGCATCGTCTTCAGCTGCTTGAGCACTGGCATCTACGGCTACCCCAGTCTGACGGCTGCTTCAGTTGCTCTAAAGGCTGTGAGACAATTTCTTGAAGGCGAGAGTGGGGATCAGCTCGACAAAGTGGTTTTTTGCACCTTCGAAATGAAGGATGTCAGTGCTTACTGCAGACTAATCCCGTGAGTACCGAAAGTCTCTACAATAGATGACACCCTTTGCTGAATCTTTGTCTAGACGATACTTTCCTCCCACGGAATATGACCTGCATGGCGAAGAGTGGGAAGAAGTGGAAGGTGAGGAATCAGCAGAGAATGGACAAGCACAGGAGAAAGCTGCAGAGGCGGATATGGAAGAAGGCCAGGTTTCCGTCGAGCAGGCAAAACTAGAAGATATGCCCGATGTTCCAACCAAAGATCCATCCGACGACGGTCCAGCAGCAAAGAAGCAGAAGCAGAAGCAGAATTTGGATGATAGTCATTAAATGAATTCAAGCAGCGACAAGTAATTCCAGCCTATCTGAACGTTTTGTACCAATCAGCCACTGAGATGTGTGACATAATGACTACTGCGGTATCAACTTCACTCGCCCAAATTTAAGGGGTAGAAC
>Ga0335072_10015250_pt1 | contig 10913 bp, 10 predicted proteins | sample Lox_Sample_21_FD_206725 | JGI IMG/M metagenome (GOLD analysis project Ga0335072, IMG submission 206725) | Soil microbial communities from Loxahatchee National Wildlife Refuge, Florida, United States - Lox_Sample_2.1 | ecosystem: Environmental > Terrestrial > Soil > Wetlands | place: USA... | reverse complement strand
GCTGCGCGGACGGATGTCTGCAAGACCAAAGCGTCGGGCAATACATTCGAACCCATTTTTCGGAACAAGATGAAGTCGCGGTCCTCGGGTCCGAGCCCGCTATCTACTTCTACGCGCACCGCCGCTCGGTCACTGGGTACATCTACATGTTTCCTCTGACGGAAAAACAGAAGTTCGCCCAAGAGATGCAGGAACAGATGATGTCTCAAATTGAACGCAGTCGTCCGAACATTCTGGTCTATGTGGACGACGGCTATTCGTGGCAAACCGACAAAGTTCCTCCCCGTGATGTGGCATTCCTCGATCGTATTCGACAGTTGGTTCGCGGTGGATATGATCTCGAACAGCAATTCCCGATCTCCAGCGACAGCTGGCATCGGATGAACGATTTGTCTGCGGTTTATGTTTTTCGGCGAAAACCGTGAAGTCGATTGGGGCAAAGGCCGCCGAGTTACTGCTTGTTTGCGGCGTCAGTACAAGGCTAAACTTATGGGGCGGCTTTTTCCTGTAGCCGCAATGCTTTCGGCACTCCGCTAGACGGGCAGCGATCCAAAACGTTTGATTTGCTGTCCCAACGATCGTTCTCTAGGATAACTCTATGCTTGTTGTCATGAAGGCGCACGCCACCGAAGAGCAGGTGCGCGATGTCTGCCAGAAAATCGAAAAGATGGGATACCGCGCTCACTCCATGCCGGGTGCGCAACGCACCGCGATCGGCATCACCGGCAACAGGGGCGAAGTCGAAGCGGGCACGCTGGAAGAAATGCCTGGTGTGCAGGAAGTGATCGCGGTCTCAAAGCCCTACAAGCTGGTTAGCCGCGAGATTCGCGAAGATAACACCATCATTCGATTTCCAGGAACCGCGGCGACGATCGGCGGACCAGGTTTGGCGATCGTCGCCGGCCCTTGCGCCATCGAGAGCCGCGAACAGGCATTCGCTGTGGCCGAGCGAGTGCATCGCGCTGGCGCGCAGTTCTTCCGAGGCGGCGCTTATAAACCCCGCACCTCCCCGTATTCATTTCAGGGCCTCGGGGAAGAAGCCTTGCGCATCATGACGGAAGTTCGCGATCAGTTCGGAATGAAAATCATCACCGAGGCCGTTGACCACGAGTCTCTCGACCTCGTCGAACGGTATGCCGATGTAATTCAGATTGGCGCACGTAACATGCAGAATTTTTCTCTGCTGAAGCGGGCCGGCCGCGCCCGAAAGCCCGTGCTGCTGAAACGCGGCATGTCAGCCACGCTTGAAGAATTCCTGATGGCCGCCGAATACATCCTGAGCGAAGGCAACTACAACGTCGCGCTCTGCGAACGCGGCGTGCGGACTTTTGCCGATCACACGCGCAACACGCTCGATCTCAGCGTGGTTCCCGCGGTCCAGCGCTTGAGCCATCTGCCAATTCTAGTTGATCCCAGCCATGGCACCGGCAAGCGCAACAAAGTCACGCCGCTTTCCCGCGCCGCGGTCGCAGTTGGTGCGGATGGATTGCTCGTGGAAGTGCACCATCAACCGGATCAGGCTCTCTCCGATGGGCCGCAATCGCTATTCCCTGACCAATTTGATGAATTGATGACGCAAGTCCGACAGATCGCAAAAGTTGTCGGACGAACCGTACCCGAGATTGGTGTGAGAGAAACCGCAGCAGTCAGCAATTAGGTGGACACCATCAAACGGCAGTTCGTGCGATGTACAGAGACATTCGCCGGGACCGCGGTTGCCATCGCATGCCTCTACGGTCTGGGCTTAACGCTCGCTCGCGGTCAGAATTTCGTCGATCTCAAGCCCTCGCCTCAGCAAGTGGAATGGCAGGATCTTGAATTTGGCGTGCTCATCCACTTTGGCACGAACACCTTTCTCGATCGCGAATGGGGCGACGGCACCGCCAGCCCTCAGATCTTCAATCCGACGGAATTCGACGCTGACCAGTGGATGCGCGCCATCAAGGCTTCCGGTGCGAGATATGTCGTGCTCGTGGCCAAACATCACGACGGATTCTGCCTTTGGCCGACGGCTCAGACCAATTACAGCGTCAAGAGTAGTCCCTGGCGGAATGGAACCGGCGATGTGGTCGGCGCAGTGTCGGACGCGGCGCGAAAATACGGGCTGAAATTCGGTCTCTACCTTTCGCCTTGGGATCGTCACGAGCCGAAATACAAGAATTCGTTGGAGTACGACAACTACTACAGCGCCCAACTCGACGAACTCACCAGCAAGTACGGGGACCTGGTCGAATTCTGGCTCGATGGGGCGGGCAGCGGGGGGCACATCTACGACTTCCCTCGCATTATCGAAACTCTCCGTGTAAAGCAGCCGAACACGCTGGTTTTTGCCGACGCGGCGTTATTTGAATATGGAGATATTCGCTGGGCTGGAAACGAAGAAGGAGTGATCCCTTATGAGAACTGGAACGTGCTCGATCGTCACGGATATCTGCGCTGGCGGCCGGTGGAGGCCGATACTCCTCTGCATAAGGACCACTGGTTCTGGCATCCGAATGATGAAGCGACATTAAAGAGTCTCGATCAATTGATCTCGACTTACGAAGCCACAGTCGGTCGCGGTGGCCAGCTGATGCTCGGGGTTGCGCCAGATCGGCGCGGCTTATTGCCCGACGCCGATGTCAAACGTCTCGAAGAGTTCGGAGCTGCTATTCGGAACCGCTATTCCAGTAACTTGATTGCAAAAGAATACATTCACAACGCCGCAACAGAGGCTGCTTTCGATGGCGACCCCGATACGTTCTGGTCAGCACCACAGGGGTCGGATCACGCCATTCTGGAAGCAGATCTCCGGCACCCGATCACTTTCGATCATACGATGATCATGGAATGGCTGAATGACGGACAGCACATTGAACACTATCGAATCGAAGCCTGGGATGGGCATATCTGGAAGAGCCTGGTGGAAGGACACACCATCGGGCACAAGCGGATTGACAGTTTCGGCAGAGTTACTTCGTCGCGTATACGACTAAATATTCTTTCCTCAACGGGGGAAGCTCGCATACGGGAACTTCAGGCATTCGAAGTCAGCAAACAGAATTGAATGACCACTATCGACGTGCCCGTCGTTGGCAGTCAGAGTTTAGCCTCACAGCTTGGCCGGAACCGCAGACCTGATTGCTCGCGGCAACGCCCCTAAGCCCACCATTCGGATGGGCGCGAACGGAAACGGATATTCCATTCCAAACCGCGCGCCAAATTTTATACGGAAACTGTGGTTGTGCTGTTTTTGGTGACCGAAGCGGATTGCGACGTCTTCTCCAGCCGTTTGCGGATGCGCCGGACCTCTACAAAAATCAGCCCTGTCAGCGTGCAAATCAGACTACCCAGCATTACCAAGAGCGGATCCATTGTGAGCGGGCCCCCTCCCCTCATCATCATGGTCTTCTCACTTGCTCTCACCCGAACAGGTCCACGAGGCGTTCCCTTCCCAAAAACCTCGGCCTGCGCGACATGAGGACTTCAATGGACTTGAACCAAATCAAGGCGAGTATACACATTTTCCGCACGCGAGCCAGAGAATTCGTGCAGGCGGCGCAAAACTGCGCAACAGACCGTTGCCACGAACAAGAGCTTGCAGACATCGCACCCGGCGAACGGCGCCAGCAAACCTGACTGGCCGCGTGTTCATGACCAGGGAGGCGTCACTGCCAACCAGAGCTCATTCAATCAACTGCAACTATTTTGCTCCCGGCAAACAGGATCTACGCCGAACCCGTAGTTCAACACACGTTCACCAGCTGAGCGCGGACGGTCCGGTTCCGCGCGCCGCGGCAATTTCGGTTCCGCTCCTGCCTGGTTGTGCTGCCGGCTGGGGAATGGGAGTAGCCGTTGGGACTGCGGATCTGTCAGCCTCTGCCTATAATCAACTGGCTAAAAGGGAAACAGTGGGTTTGGTTCGCCTCAACCATATCCCAGCTCTTTGCTGGGCTTGCTCAATCTGCGCCGCAGTCAACTTCTTAGCGAGTTGCTCGCGCGCTTGGCGGCCCTGCTCGGCAGCGATCAGAAACCACATATACGCGTTGACCGATTCGGCGGGATCAGTCCGTGCGGCAAGAGCCTCAGCGAGGAAAACCTGGGCCGCCGGTACACCCTGCTCCGCAGTCTTTTCAAGCCAGTCAAAGGTGGCTCCGTTCTGCTGCTCGCCCTGCAACATTTGCCGCAGCGCTTCGCCCGGGACCGGCGGTTCGCTCGGTCTATGCACAGCATCATGGTTCGGCCCGAGCGTAATGAACAAAAGCTCGACTCGGCTGGAGACACCGAGCTTGTCGAAGACGCGGAACAAGTAGTTCTTGACGGTGTGTTGGCTCAATCCCAGACGCTGGGCAATTTCGCGATTCGTCATCCCTTGAACTACGCATTGCACAACCTCAAACTCGCGCTTGGAGAGCAGGTTCAATCCAGCGGAATCCACGGTCCGGATAATGGGAATGGATGCCAGGGCATCCACCGCCAGCGAGACGCCGCGGTTGTCGGCCCAAATCTCTCCACGACCCACACTGCGAAGACACTTGCAGAACATTTCCACCGAACTCTCGCGGTTGAAAACGCCGCGTGCTCCGGCACAAAAGGCATCGGTGACCAACTGCGCTTCTTGTGAATCGAGAAGCACAACTGCTTTAGTTTTCGGATGCAGCGATCGCAGCTCTCGCACGATTTTCAGGCCTGCGGCGGCATGCCCTGCGAAGGTGGAGCAGATCGCAAGAATGTCCACACTTTGAGTCACCACTGCTGAAACCAGGCTGGAAAAATTCGCGTTCCAGCTCACGGCTACGAAGTCGGGGTCCTGCTGCAATGCGTTCGCCAACAATTGGCTGTGGATGACGGAATTGTCGGCAACGAGTACACGAATTTTCCTGGCCGGAATTGGTTCCATGGTCCACTCCTACGAATTACCACGTGCGGATGAACATTGCCGCTCTTTCACAACAATTCCAACCTAGAAACCCAAGGGGCCGAAAGGGACGGGTCGCGTGGTTTCACAGGAGCCCTTCGACTGGCAAGGCGTTTCTCTGCGAAATCAAGTGTGACTACAAGCAGCAGTACCACAGGCTCCGGGCCGAAGACAATCCACAGAACCGTGTACATGAGCGGTGCGGTCTTGTCCCGCCTCGGTTTGAGTTGTCCCAACCCTCTACCGCAACGGGTTCGGAAATGGGCCCTATAACCCGCTCTATTCCTCATTTCGCCGAGAGTTCCCGGCTACTGCTCAATTAACTCTGTCCCGCCCGACTGTGTATCAGCAAGCGCAGCCTTCAAATCAGATAGCTCATCTTCGTCCTTGGTAGTTGCAATCAGATGATCGAGAGCCATCTTGTAGGCTACTTTAAAAGCGTCCTTGGCGGGCACTTTCACCTCAGGCTGGATGCCGTTGCCTTCCCAGTTCGTTTTGGTGGTCGGGTTGATGGCCTGCCCAGAAGGTATGAACGCTAAGAAATGGTCGGCCAGCGGAACCACACCGCCCGGATTCGCGCCTCCCCACGTCGGCTCGCCCACGATGACGGCACGCTTTCGGGCCTGGAGGTCATACGTAAACTCTTCCGCCGCTGACGGGGTCTCATGACTAACTAGAATGTAGACCTCTTTATTGAGGTATCTGTTTCCCGGCAAATACGGGAGTGTCCAAAACTGCAGTAGGGTATGCTGCGTCGTTCCTTCCTTGCGCAAGGAAAGGTCGTTCAACTGTACGGGCCGGGCACCGAAAAAGTAAGACGCGAGCAGGTCGACCATTTCCGGTTCACCTCCTCTGTTCCTCCTTAGGTCAATGATGAGCGCGTCCGTATGGGTGAGAAACATCATTGCCGCCGCAACCGTTGGCCCGCCTCGCTCAGCGTCAGGAAAACCAGTGACTTTTAGGTATCCGACATCACCAGCGAGGCGCTTTACTTCCTCAAATCCAAAATTGAGTTTCCGGCTTGCCGACCACATCCTTCAAGGGGGTACTGTCGGTTCCACCCCACGGCTTATCTGCGTCTACCCTGACCGAGTTCGGCTAAGTATTGTAGGTTGTGGCTCCTGGGGAAGCCGGGAGGTCTCTACCCTCCCTAGTCACTCTTCGTCGCAAATTGCCGCCACAAAGTATGAGCCTCAGACGTTCTTGGTATGTGAACGCAAGAAGCATGGCTGAACCGAGCGGGATGGAAGTCACAAATTCCGAAGCACTGGATGCGATCTTTCGTGCTCACTATGAGCGCATTGCCCGCGCCATTGGCAGGGTCATCTTCGACCAAGCCCGCGCGGAGGAACTGGCGGCGGAGGTCTTTCTGAAGTGGTGGCGGAACCCACAAGCACACGGAGAGCACGCGGAGGGTTGGCTCTACCGGGCCGCCGTACGTAAGGCGTTGGATGAGTTAAGACGCCAGACACGACGAGACCGATTCGAGCACCTCTTCAGTTTCGTACGCGAGTCGCCTCCAACGCCGGAACACTTATTCGCCGTCAACGCCGAGCAGCACAGAGTGCGAACCGCGCTCGGAGCTTTGAATCGGCGTCAGGCGGAGCTATTGCTCCTGTGGAGTCACGGTCTCAGCTACCGAGAACTTGCGGTCTGTCTCGCAGTGAATTCCAACTATGTTGGAAGTCTCGTCAACCGTGCTCAAGAAGCGTTCCGGAAGGAGTATTTGAAACGATATGGAAACCAAACATGAAGATTCCTGGGTTGGCAACCGGCTTGCGGCGATCGAACCACAATGGAGTCCGAACTTCGCGCGTGGGCGCGAATTGCTCGATGCCAGACTGTTGAGGCGACACCACGCGCGGACCTGGATGGCGGCTGCTGCCACCACTGCTGCGGTGTGCGTCGCAGTGCTCGTGCCCACGGGAAACCGGGCGCTCGCCCAAGAACTCTGGTACCGGTTTGTTTTGAACCGTGTAGATGTTGTACGGCTCGATCCGTCGAAAATGCCGCTGCAAATGCAGGTAACAACCAACGGTCTGGAGCAGAGCGTCCAGAGCGTAGATGAAGCCGAGCGCAAAGCAGGCTTTAGGCCGTATCTACCATCACTTAGCGTTCAGTACGCGAATCCTGGCATAACGATCACTGGGCCGATCTCGGTCGAGCAGACAATCCACGTGCGCGATATCGAAGCTGCTCTTGGCAACGTGGGAGCAGGTGACGTGCGGGTACCGGCTGAATGGGAAGGAGTTCAATTGCGCACCGAGATCGGACCCACGGTGGAGCTGAACTATCCCGACGGGGTTCAGATCATGCAAACGCAGCCTATGGAACTCTCGGTTCCTTCCGGTTTTCCCCTCGAACAATTCGCGGAGGTGGCATTCCGGAGCATCGGGGTTTCCTCGTGGGAAGCGCGTGCCATCGCCCAGAGGTTCGTGGCCCATCCAGCATGGTTGCTCGACATCCCAGCTGATGCGGTCGTGAACGTCCGGGAGGTGGCGCTGCGGGCGGGCCCGGCGCTGCTGATTGAGGCCTTCGACGGGAAGGGTGCAGTGAAACGGGCGATGGTTGTCCGGAGCACGAGCGAACGAGTGTACTCAGTCGGCAGCGGAAACTCAGACCTAAGCATGAAGATCGCTGACGCTCTTCCTTAGTCTACGAATCGCGGTGAGTGCACTACTCCGGCAGTTGTCCAAACGACTGCCGGAGAATGACGCACTTGAAACACCCTGGCGCCGATCAGCATAGTCAAGGGTCTACCGATTCGCGTCGCATCTCATCCCGTATCACTAGTAAACCGGAAGTCGAGAACGGTATGGCGTTGCGAAGCTACAATGATTCTGCCGGGCGAAAACGGGAGCGGGCACTGCGGGGGACGCAACTATGCCGAGGGATATCCCGGTGGGCTCATCGAGACGGTGAACGGGGGCGTGAGGCAAGATCGAGCGCTGGCACAAGTCGCTGAAAAGCGAGTGCATCCGACCCGGAACGCCGCTTTCGCTGGAAGATGCACGGCGTCTCGTCGAGGGCTACGTGGAGCATTACAACAACGTCCGCCTGAACAGTGCCACCGGCTACATCACGCCCAAGGACGTGCTAGCGGGGCGTCAGCAGGAGATCCACGCGGAACGCGACCGCAAGTTAGGAGCCGCCAGGGAGCAACGCCAGAGTCACCGCCAGCAAACCGCGTGAAGAGCGAAGCGGCCAGCCAGCGCGATCGGACAGCCAAGGAAAATATTTTGAACCACAGTAGATGGGTCACATTGCGAATGTTACAAGAGTCATCAGCGGGTCCGGTAGGAGAGCGTGCCATAATTAGCGCGTGCTTCCCCGGAATCGAATAGCTCTTGGAGTCGTTCTCGTACTTGCTGGTCTGTGCGTCGGGACACTGTTGCCGCCGATGCGTTACAGCATATGGTGGGACGCGGTTTGCACCATTGGAGGGCTTGTCGCGATCCTGTACGGTTTTATGGCTATGGTACGGGCATGCGCGCCGAATTTGTCCCTCACTCTATTGCGGGTTATTCGCACCGTGCTACTTGTCGGCTACATCGGCTGGGGTCTCTTTTCATTCCTTGCGTTAGCTGTTCAAAGGTCAGGTGATCTCGGACACTGTCAGGACTTCATCGACGCGGCAGTTCATACAAACGCTGTCCCTCAATCTGTGTCATCCCCCGGTCAGCCTGCTGTGTTCTGTTCGGAAGCGGAGTATGGGATCTTTCGTTCGCGGTATCAGGTAATAGAGACATATGGCGTTCCACGGGACCAACAACAGAAGGTGCTAGCCGCCCTAACCATTGCTCACCATCGCGTGAATGGAGCGGCGGTGCAAGTGGTTTTCTACCAGCGGGAGAACTGGCGAGTCGGCGGCCCGTACAACTCCGACGGAACACTGGCGAATAAGGACGGCACCGTCATCCCGGGTTCGGCTACACGAGGTCCTGAGAAAATCGAAAGAGTTTCTGTCATTCGCTGAGCACGATTCGGGTCTGGCCAGTCTTGGTTCTCGCGGAATTACGGCCAAACAGAGGTCGAGAAACGGCAGGTCGTTGCGGAGCTACAATGAACTTGCCGGGTGAAACGGAGGCGGGCTCTGCGGGGACGCAACCATGCCGAGGGATAACCCGGAGGGCTCATCGAGCCGATGTCTAGCAGCGCGGGAGGCGTTCTCTCGCGCCGCACGATAAAGAAAAGAAGTCATCGGACGATAGACCCTCATGCCTTGAAAATCCCCGCCCGAAGGGCGGAATACTCCCCGACCGAGAACGCCGCTTCTCCATTTCACGCGGAGCCAAGACAGTCTGACGCAGAGATCGGCATGCGCGGACCGGCCTCACCTTGAGAAACGCAAGAGGCCGGACCGCCTTCCGTCGCTGTTAGGATTTTTCCAGGCTTTCCAATTCCTGCTTCGCGCGATCAAGAATCTCGCGAATTTTGTTCATCTTTGCCGAATCGTGCCAGCTCTCGCGCGCGACTCGAAGGGCTGTCTTCAGAACCGCCGCGGCCGGACGCGCGACTTCTCCGCCTTCGGGACTGATCAGCCAGCCTCCAGCATCTTGGGCACGAAACCATATTCGCTTTATAGTTTCGGCTTCGCGCTGAACCTCGGCCTTCCCCACATCCGTGAGGGTGTACACGCGCTTGCCTTGAGATTGGTCCGAAGTGACCAATCCTTCGTCTTCCAATTGTTGCAGCGCGGGATAGATCGCCCCAGCACTCGCCTTGTAGATGCCGTTCGACTTGGACTCGAGCTCTTTCATCAGCTCGTACCCATGTTTGGGTCCACTTTCGAGCATCGAGAGTAACGCCATCCGAATTTCTCCCGGACCGAAGAACCGACCCCAGCGGCCGCCTCGGCCCCAGGGGAATCCAGCCCCCATAAACGGCGCAGCCATTCCGCTGCGCCACCAACTTTCACATCTTCCGTACATAAACAAACTCCTTGGTTCGAGTTGCAGATCTCAGGCTTCACCGCCCAGGTTCGAGTGAAATCGATCTTTTCGAAAGGCCGGGATGACCCGAGAACCTCAACTAAATTCTTTAGATCTATCTGTAATAATATCGTTAGATATATCTATTGTCAACACCGCAAATGCCTTGTTGCTGACTGAGTTACAATCCCGCTGATGTTCTACCGCTCTGACAACCGCGCTCCCGATCAGCTTCGGCCCATCACGATCACTCCGGAATTCATTGCCACCGCTGAAGGATCGGTGCTGATCGAAGTGGGTCACACGCGAGTGATCTGCACGGCCTCGATCGAAGAATCGGTGCCGCAATTCCTGCGTAACTCGGGCCGAGGATGGATTTCGAGCGAATACAGCATGCTTCCCCGCTCGACGCTTACCCGCACACCGCGAGAAGTATCCAAAGGACGACCGAGCGGCCGCACACACGAGATACAGCGTCTGATCGGCCGCAGTCTGCGCGCCGTAACGGACCTGGCGCGGCTGGGTGAGCGCACGATCTGGATCGATTGCGATGTGATTCAGGCTGACGGCGGCACCAGGACAGCTTCCATCACCGGAGCCTTCGTCGCTCTCGGGCTGGCGCTGGAGAAATTAGTGCAGGCGGGAACGCTGACTTCCGTTCCCCTGAAAGACTTTGTCGCGGCGGTAAGCGTAGGGATGGTTGAAGGCGAGATTCTTCTCGACCTCGCCTACGAAGAAGACTCGTGCGCCGATGTGGACATGAATTTTGTCATGACTGCCGGCCACAAACTAGTGGAGATACAAGCCACCGCCGAGCACCAGGTATTCGACGAGCAGCAACTGCAAAAGATGCTGGCACTGGCCCGCCAGGGCGTGCGCCAGCTAATTGCCAAGCAACAGGCTGTATTGAGCGGGTTGACACTGCGGCAATGATTGCTGCCCCTCTGTTCAGTTCCCTCTGTGGTTGAAGAGAAGTCGTCTCAGCAGTGCACGATTTTCTCGCTCGTGATCCCACGCGTGGCGTTGCGCGTATCCACGACGAGTCGTGCTTCGTCAACGATGCGGCGATAGTCGTAGTCGGAGTG
>Ga0335072_10015248_pt1 | contig 10913 bp, 9 predicted proteins | sample Lox_Sample_21_FD_206725 | JGI IMG/M metagenome (GOLD analysis project Ga0335072, IMG submission 206725) | Soil microbial communities from Loxahatchee National Wildlife Refuge, Florida, United States - Lox_Sample_2.1 | ecosystem: Environmental > Terrestrial > Soil > Wetlands | place: USA: Florida... | reverse complement strand
TCTGGCACGAGATCTTCGGGACAGGGGGGTTCATCGGCGCGCCCGCATTGCGGACGCTCATCTACACCGCGATCGCGACCGTGATCTCGCTGGCGATCGCCTACCCGGTGGCCTATTTCGTCTCCCGGTACGGCGGCAGGCGCAAGACGCTGTTCCTGGTGCTCCTGATCGCGCCGTTCTGGGTCAGCTACATGATGCGCATGCTGGCCTGGATCGACCTCCTGCAGCAGGGCGGTTTCTTCAACAGCGCCATGTCGTTCGTCGGCCTCCCCGGCAACACCGACTGGCTCGGCGGCAAATCGGTGACGGTGATCTTCGGGCTCGTGTACGGCTACATCCCGTACGTGATCCTGGTGCTGTACGCGTTCCTCGACCGCATCGACCAGAGCATGCTGGACGCTGCCCGTGATCTCGGGCTCAGCAAGTGGCGGACCTTCTGGCACGTCACGATTCCGCTGAGCAAGCCGGCCCTGATCGCCGGCACGTTCATCACGGCGCTGCCGATGCTCGGCGACTACTACACCAACCAGCTGCTGTCAGCGGCACCCGGTACGACGATGATCGGCAACGCGATCGAGGGGCAGCTCGACTCGCCGGGCGAGGTCGGACAGGGGGCGGTGCTGTCGCTGATGATGCTCGTAGTGCTGCTGATACCGATGATCTATTACGTGGTCAGCACGGCCCGCGCGTCGTCGGAGAACGCCTGATGGCGAGCGTCACCGGCGAATCCGTACCAACCTCGCCTCCGGAGCGAACCGAACTCGCCCTGTCGGGCCGCCCACGTGGTAACCCGTGGCGCCGACCGTGGGCGATGGAGGGCTTCACCTGGCTCTACATCATCTGGTCGATCGTGCCGATCGCGATCGCGGTGCTGTTCTCGTTCAACAAGGGCGCATCACAGGCGACCTGGCAGGGCTTCTCGACGAAGTGGTACGTGGGCAACCAGGTCACCTCGGTGCTCCACAACCCGAGCCTCCATCACGCGGTGACCCAGACGCTCGTGCTCGCGGTTCTGACCACCGTGATCTGCGTACCGATCGGAGTCTCATTTGCGATCGGCATCGACCGCTGGCGCACCCGGACGGCGAACGGGCTGAACTTCGTGATGATCTTCTCGTTCGTGATCCCCGAGCTGCTGCTCGCGGTGGCGCTGTTCCTGCTCGTGACACAGGGACTGACCTTCATCAAGCTCGGGACGCCCGCCGAGGTGGCCGGGCTCGTCGTGTGGAACATCAGCTGGCCCGCGATCATCGTACGCGCGCGGCTGGTGTCGATCGGGCGGAGCTACGAAGAGGCGGCCGCCGATCTCGGGGCGTCGCGACTCGGGGCGATCCGTCGCGTGCTGCTTCCGATGCTGATGCCGGCGATCTTCGCGAGCGCGGTGCTCGTGTTCGCCAGTACCGTGGACGACTTCGTGATCGTCGAGCAGGTGTCTTCGACCGCGAACACGCAAACGATGTCGGTGTTGATCTATTCGAACGTCCACGGCGGGCTGAGTGGCCCGGCGCTCAATGCCCTGGCCACGATCATGCTGGTCATCTCGCTCATCGCCGCGCTGATTGGCTTCATCGGCTACAGGTGGTTGAGCCGGGGTGAACGCACCAAGGGCGGCGCCGAGGCCTTGACCGGCATCGCGGGAATGTGAGCGGACTGTGAGAGGACCGAAGATATGAGTGGAGGACACGTCAAGCTCGAGTCACTGACGAAGCATTTCGACGGTGTCACCGCGGTCAACGAGATCTCGCTCGAGATCCAGGCCGGCGAGTTCTTCTCGCTGCTCGGGCCCAGCGGGTGCGGCAAGACGACCACGCTGCGCATGGTCGCGGGCTTCGAGGCGCCGACCAGCGGAAAGATCATGCTCGACGGCACGGACGTCGGGAGATGGGCGCCCCACCGCCGCAACGTCAACACGGTGTTCCAGAGCTACGCGCTGTTTCCGTTCCTGACCGTTGCCGAGAACGTCGCCTTCGGTCTGAAGTACAGATCGGTGCCGAAGTCCGAGCGGGACAGCCGGGTGAACGAGGCGCTCGAGCTTGTCCAGCTTTCCGGGTATGAGAAGCGGCGCCCCAATCAGCTCTCGGGCGGTCAGCAACAGCGCGTCGCGCTCGCGCGGGCATTGGTGCTACGTCCGTCGGTGTTGCTGCTCGACGAGCCGCTGGGGGCGCTCGACGCAAAGCTTCGTCGCACGCTCCAGGTCGAGTTGGGCGCACTGCAGAAGCAGGTGGGAATCACCTTCCTGTACGTGACCCACGACCAGGAAGAGGCGCTCACGATGTCAGATCGCCTGGCGGTCATGAACCACGGACGCATCGCCCAGCTCGGCACTCCCGAGGACGTCTACAACGAGCCCGCCGATGCGTACGTGGCCGACTTCCTCGGCGTGTCGAACCTGATGGACGCGCGGGTGGAGAAGGGCGGCAACGGCCAGGGACCGTGCCGGCTGCGCCTGGGTGACTTCACGCTCGAGGCGCAGACGGGCCAGCTCGACGCGACCGGCGACGTCAAGGTCGCGATCCGGCCGGAGCGCATCCACCTGGAGCCGTACGACACGCGCGGTGTCAACCGTTTGCCGGGGATGGTCGAGCGCCTGGTGTTCCTTGGGTCGACCACGCACATCTACGTCCGGCTCGCCACCGGCTCGGCGCTTCAGGCGCTCGTGCGCAACGCCGGTGAGCCGGTCCCGTACAGCCAGGGAACGCCGGTCAGCGTGGGCCTGCCGGCCGATGCTCTGCGCGTGCTCGCCGATCCGGGCGTCAGCGTGGCGGAGATTCGCGACGAGACGCTCGGCGAGCAGTTGCTCGACGTGACGAGCACGGCGACCTGATCACAAGCTTCGTCGCGCGAGCAGCACGGCCGCGAGCGTCGCCACCATCAGCGCCGACAACGCGACCAGCGGCACGGCGTCACTCGTGGCCCTCGAGATGCTCGCGGCCGCCGGGGCGCCGATCGTCTCGCCGGTGGCCCAAGCGAGGTTGACCAGCATCGAGCCGAACGCGAGCGCGGCGCCGATCCGCTCGATTGCCTCCGTCATGAGCGCGATCGCCGGCATCGCAAAGGCGGTCAGCGGCCCGCCGAGCGTGAGCACGCTCAGTGCCGCCAGCGCCACCGGTGACGCGGGCACGGGCAGCAGCGCGAGCAGAACGGCTCCGGCGGTCAGGCCGACGGCCAGCGGCAACACCACCCCCCGGCGATCGATCACGCGTCCGACCGCGGGATTCAGCACCAGGCTCAGCAGCGACGCGAGCACGAATGTGATGCCGATCGCCACGCCCGACGCGCCGAAGCGCGACAGGCGCAGGGGGAGCAGCGTGCCGGCCGCGCCGATCACGGCGGCCTCGAGCAGGATCAGCCAGCATCCGAAGGCCATCCTCGGGTCCTTGGCGAGGGCGCGCAGCGGCGTCCCGGCGCCGAGCGCGGCGCGAGGAGGCTCCGGGTGCTCGAGCGTCCAGGCCACCAGCGCGAGTGACACGCCCCCGACGCATACGAACACGACTTGGGTTCCGGCCGCCACCGCGATCGTCCCGAGCAGCGGGCCGATCAGCGTGCCGAACACCGCGGAGGCGAGCACCGACCCGACCATCTCGCCGCGGCGCTCCCGGGGCGAGATCGCGATCACCCAGGCCAGCCCGCCGCCCCAGATGCAGCCGCACGCGATTCCCTGGATGAAACGCAACCCGTCGAGCGCGACGATGTTTGACCCGAATCCGAACGCGACGATCGAGACCGTGAACAGCAGCAAACCGAGCACGGTCGTTCGCCGCACCCCGCCGCGGGTGGCGATCCATCCGCCCAGCAGGGCGCCCGGCAGCATGCCGGCGGGGTACGAGGCCGCAAGCACCCCGATCGCCGTCTTCGAAGCGCCGAACTCGTGCGCGTAGTGCGGGAGCACCGGTGTGACGACCGAGTACAGGACCGACTCGAACCCGAGCAGGACCCGGATCAGGACGATCGTGCGCGGCGCCGGCGCGAGCTCGCGGCGGGCCAGCCGCGGTCGGCGGGCGCGGAGCGCGCTCACGCGTTCACCAGCGCGGCGGCGAGCTGCCGCAACGTCGGAGCGACGTCGGAGTCGTCGCCCGTCGCGAGTTGGGTGACCAGCAGGCCGTCGGCGGTCGCGAGCAGAAGCTCCGCGTGGGACCGGGGGTCCCGTGAACCCGCTGCGGCGAGCAGCGGCGTGAGCGCCTCCCAGTAGGCCTCGGTCCAGCGCATGGTGACCGCGCGGAGCGCCGGCCGGCGCGCGGCTTCGAGCATCAGCGCGTAGGTCGCGAGCAGCAGGCTACGGCTGGTCGGCCCCGCGTCCTCGACCGGGTCGAGAATCGCGCCGACGACCAGGTGGAGCGGGTCGGCGGCGCGCTCCGGACCCGGGGCCTCGGCGAGGCGTTCCTCAGCCTCGTGGACGAACGCGTGGAGGCGCTCGATGTCGCGGTCGGCGGCGCGTTCCAGCGCGGCCGTCAGCAGGTGCTCCTTGGACTCGAAGTAGTAGGTCGTCGATGCCAGCGGCAGGCCCGCCACATCGGCGATGCGCCGGTGAGTCACCGCATCGACTCCCTCGTCCGCGACCACCTGCAGGACGGCATCGAGCAGCGCCTCCCGGCGCGCCGCTCCCCGGGGTCGAGTGCGGTTGGGAAGGCTCGCGACCATAGTGGTACAAATGTACCAATCGCCCTGCGCGGCGCGTGTGACGGGCTCGTGAGCGCAGTGGGGGTCGCGACAGGACGCAACCATCTAGAGTCCGGCGGCCATGAATGCGAACGAATGGCTGGCCGCGTTCGCCGAGCGACTCGGCACGACGCCCCCCTCGACCGAGGAGTTCAAGCGGATCCTCGACCTGTCGGGCGTGGCGGCGCATGCGTCCGAGCGGGTGGCGGCGCCGGCCTCGACCTGGGTCGCGGCCAAGGCCGGCTTCGACCTGGACGAGGCGATCCGGATCGCGCGCGAGATCGAGGCGGATGACTGACCGCCCGGGCGATGGCTGATCGCCGCTTCGACATCGTGCTGTTCGGCGCCACCGGGTTCACCGGGGCGCTGACCGCCGAGTACCTCGCGCGCAACGCTCCTGCGGGAATGCGCTGGGCCCTGGCCGGCCGGAACGAGGGCAAGCTCGAGCAGGTGCGCGGGCGGCTCGAGGCGGTCAGTGCCGGGTGCGCGGATCTGCCGCTGCTCCGCGCGGACGCCGGGGACGCGGGGTCGGTGCGAGAGGTGGCCGAGTCGGCCAGGGTCGTGATCACGACCGTCGGCCCGTACATCCGGTACGGCGAGCCGCTGGTCGCGGCCTGCGCCGGCGCCGGCACCGACTACGTCGACCTGACCGGCGAGCCCGAGTTCGTCGACCGGATGTATTTGGGCTACAACGCGCAGGCCGAGGAGAGCGGCGCGCGGCTCGTGCACTCGTGCGGCTTTGACTCGATCCCGTACGACCTCGGCGTGCAGTTCACCGTCGAGCACCTGCCCGAGGGCGTGCCGATCTCGATCGACGGGTTCGTGCGGACGAAGGCGTCGTTCTCGGGCGGCACCTACCAGTCCGCGATCGAGATCATGAGCCGACTGCGCTCGGGCGCCAAGGCGGCGCGCGAGCGGCGCCGGCTCGAGGGCGACCCCGCCGGGCGGCGGGTGAAGGGGGTCGTGGGCAAGCCGCACCCGGACGAGTTCGCGGGCGGCTGGGTCGTCCCGTTCCCGACGGTCGATCCCGCGACCGTGCTCCGCTCGGCGCGGGCGCTCGAGCGCTACGGGCCCGATTTCAGCTACAGCCACTACGCGGTCGCCGGCCCGCTGCCGATGGTCGTCGGGCTGGGCGCCGCGGCGGGTGTCGCGGTCGCGCTCGCGCAGATCCCGCCGGCCCGAGATCAGCTGCTGAAGCTCAAGGCCTCGGGCGAGGGGCCGTCCGAAGAGCGCCGCGCGAACTCGTGGTTCAGCGTCAGGTTCGCGGCTCACGCCGGCAACTCCGCTAGCGCCGGGAACGGCGACGGCACGGACCTGCGGACCGAGGTACGGGGCGGCGATCCGGGCTACACAGAGACCTCGAAGATGCTCGCCGAGTCGGCGCTGTGCCTCGCGTACGACGAGCTCCCCGCGCGCGGGGGGCAGTTGACGCCGGCGGTGGCGATGGGGCCGGCGCTGCGGCGGCGGCTCGAGGCGGCCGGCATCGAGTTCAAGGTGCTCGATGGCGGCGTCTGACTGGACAGCCGCCGATCTCCCGGATCAGCACGGGCAGGTCGCGATCGTGACCGGCGCCAACAGCGGGCTTGGCTTCGTCACCGCGCGTGAGCTGGCGCGGGCCGGCGCGACCGTGATCGTGGCGTCCCGAAGCATCGAGAAGGGGCAGGGTGCCGTTGCGCGGATCGCGTCCGAGGTGCCGGGCGCGGACGTTTCGCCCGCGATCCTCGACCTCGCGGATCTACGGTCCGTCCGGGAGTTCGGTGCGGCCGCCCCGGGCCGCGTGGACCTGCTGATCAACAACGCCGGGATCATGGCTGCGCCGCGCCGCTTGACCAGGGACGGCTTCGAGAGCCAGATCGGGACCAACCACCTTGGGCACTTCGCGCTGACCGGGCTGCTGGTGCCGGCGCTGCTGAAGTCGCCGGCGCCGCGGGTGGTGACCGTCTCGAGCCATCTTCACCGCCGCGGCACGATGCGGTTCGACGACCTCCACGGCGAGCGCAAGTACGACCGCTGGGGCGCCTACGGCCAGTCGAAGCTGGCCAACCTGATGTTCTGCTTCGAGCTCCAGCGCCGCGCCACCGAGGCGGGTGCGCCGCTCCTCAGCATGGCGGCCCATCCCGGCTACGCAAGCACCAACCTCCAGTTTGCTGCGACCAACCGCTCCTACGAGAAGGTGATCGGGTGGCTCGGCAACCGTCTGTTCGCGCAGAGCGCGGAGATCGGTGCGCTGCCGACGCTGTACGCAGCCACGGTTCGGGACCTTCCCGGCGGGACGTTCGTCGGCCCGGGCGGGCGCGGCGAGACGCGCGGCTATCCGAAGGTGGTGAGCGCCGCCGGCAAGGCATACGACGAGCAGGCGTGGCGCCGGCTGTGGGAGATCTCAGAACAGCTGACCGGCGTTCGCTATGAGTGGGGCGCGTCGGAGGTGGCGGCGTGAGCGACTTCCGCAGCGACGGCCACGCCGCGATCGAGTGGGCGGCCGAGTACCTGGAGCGCGTCGGTGACCTGCCGGTGCTCGCGCAGGTCGCGCCGGGCGACATCCGCGCTCGCCTGCCGTCGCACGCCCCGGAGGACCCCGAACCGTTCTCCGCCGTATTACGGGATCTCGACGAAATCCTGCTCCCGGGCATCACCCACTGGCAGCATCCGCGGTACTTCGCGTACTTCGCGACGAGCGCGGCGGAGCCGGGAATCCTCGCGGAGCTGCTCGCGGCCACGCTCAACTCGATCGCGCTCCTGTGGCGGACCGCGCCGGCGGCGACCGAGCTCGAGGGAGTGGTGCTCGACTGGACGGCCGACCTGCTCGGGCTGCCGGCCGGCTGGCACGGGCACATCGAGGACAGCGCGTCGACCTCGACGTTCGCGGCGTGCATCGCGGCGCGGGAAGCGACCGGGCGCGATCTGATCGTGTGCTCGGAGCAGGGACACTCGTCGATCGAGAAGGCCGCGCGGATGGTCGGCATGCGCCTGGCGAAGATCCCGGTCGACGATCAGTTCCGGATGCGCGCCGACGCGCTCGGCGACCTGTCCGATGCCGCCGTGATCGTGGCCACGGTCGGTACGACCGCGACGACGGCGGTCGATCCGGTGCCGGCGATCGCCGACGCGTGCGCTGCGAGCGGCACGTGGATGCACGTCGATGCGGCGTACGCCGGCTCGGCGATGGTCTGCCCGGAGAACCGCTGGGCGTTCGCCGGGGTCGATCGCGCCGACTCGCTGGTCGTCAACCCGCACAAGTGGTTGCTCACGCCGATGGACTGCTCGCTCTTGTGGACCAGCCGGCGCGATGACTTCCGGCGCGCGTTCAGCGTGGTCCCCGAGTACCTGCGGACCCCCGACGCCGAGGACTCGCTCAGCCTGAGCGAGTACGGGCCGGCGCTCGGCCGGCGGTTTCGTGCCCTCAAGCTGTGGGCGGTGCTCCGCTGCTACGGCCGGAGCGGCCTTCAGCGCCACATCCGCAACGGGATCGAGTTGGCGGCGGAGTTCGAGCGCTGGGTGAAGGAGACCGACGGCTGGGAGGTGGTCGCGCCGCGGACGTTCTCGCTGGTGTGCTTCCGCCTCGAGGGCGGCGATGACCGCAACCGGGCGCTGCTCGAGCGCGTCAACGCGAGCGGCGAGATGTTCATCTCCCACGCGGTGCTGGACGGCCGCTACACGTTGCGGCTTGCGATCGGGCAGGTGAGCACGACCGAGGACGATGTCCGCCGGGCGTGGGAGGTGCTTGTGCGCGAGGCCGCGCGGGTATGACGTTGGCTTGGAACGCGGGAGGTTCCGTCTCGGTGCTCTGACGCTGGCGGCGTTGCTGCCACTGTCTGCGTGCGCGACCGCCTCGGCGAAGGTGCCGTCGCTTCCTCCGTTCCCGACGCTGCCGTCGCTGACGCTCCCGGCCGGTCCGACGCCGATCCCGTCGGTCGCCGTGCCGCCGCCACCCTCGTACGAGGGCGCGCCGGCAGACCCGCAGCCCGTGCGCGGCACCGGCACGGTTCCCCAAAATCCGTTCATGGCCCCGAACGGCGAGTCGGAGATCCACGACGACGGTTGGCAGACCGATGCCGACGCCTGGTCCGGGCCACTCGGCCGCTCGCCCCAGATGCGCTCGTCATATCTCGCGCCGGGGCGCGACTGCGGATCGATCGCCTTCGACGGCCGCGGGCGCGTCCTGTCGATCTGCATCAGCGCCTCGGGCCCGGAGCTGTACATGTTCGACCCGGACACGCTGTCGACGCTCGCGACGTTCTCGCTGCCGCTGCGCACGCCCGAGGACATCCTGCTCAACCCAAACATCTTTCAGGACTTCTCGAACGGCGGCTACTTCTACCTCGACGACCACGACCAGGTCGTCACCGCCACGACCACGCAGCACATCTACGTGATCGGGGAGGCCGCCGGCGGGGACGGCTTCGCGCTCGTGCACGACTACGACCTGTCCCCGGCGCTCACCTCGGAGGAGGAGATCTCCTCGGCGCTGCCGGATTCGAACGGGCTGCTGTGGTTCGTCGCACGCCGGGACGGCGTGGTGGGGACGCTCGATCTCTCCACCGGGGACGTCCACGTGGTCCGGCTCGGCAGCGGGAGCGACGGGGAGATCGAGAACTCGTTCGCCACCGATCAGCACGGCGGCGTGTACATCGCCACGAACCGCAAGCTGTACCGGTTCGATGCCGGCGCGGGCGGCGCGCCCGAGATCGAGTGGCGGGTCACATACCCGAACAGCGGCGAGCACAAGCCGGGCCAGGTCGACGACGGCACGGGCTCGACCCCGACGGTGATGCCGGGCGGCTACGTGAACATCACCGACAACGCCGACCCGATGGACGTGATGGTCTACCGGACTCAGATTCGCGCGCGCCGGCGGCAGGTCTGCCGCGTCCCGGTGTTCGGTGCCGGCGCGGGTGCAGATGAGAATTCCCTTATCGGAGCGGGCCGCTCGATGATCGTCGAGAACAACTACGGCTACCAGAGCCCGGCGTCGGTCGAGGGCGGCCAGGTCACCACGGCAGGGTTCGCGCGGGTCGACCTGAATCGCGCGGGCACCGGTTGCCGGCTGGTGTGGGCGGACTCGAGCGAGCGCGCGCCGACCGTTGTCTCCAAATTATCGACCGCCGATGGTCTGATTTACACGTATACGAAAGATCCAGGGAATTCGGATCCCTGGTACTGGACCGCGATCGATTTCCGCACCGGGCGCACGGTGTACAAGCAGCTTGCCGGCACCGGGGCCGGCTACAACAACAACTACTCGGGGATCGCGATCAGCCCGTCCGGAACCGAGTACCTGGGCACGCTCGGAGGGATCATCGCGCTGCGCGACGGATAGCCGTGCGGGGGCGCCCGCGATGGCCGGATGTCCTACGCAATTTGCGTGAGTCTGTGGTGCGCGCACCCCTGCGTGTTCGCGAGTAGCTGCCGACTATCGGGGAGACCGGTACCAACGACCGGGACCAACGACCGGGACCATTAACTACTGCGGCAACCGGGAGCCGCAATAAGGATGTGATGCTTCGATGATGTCGGGCATGTATGCCGCGATCAGCGGCCTGGATGCGCACCAGACGATGCTGGACGTGACCGCCAACAACCTGGCCAACGTGGACACGGTTGGCTACAAGGCGCAGAGCACGGAGTTCTCCGACGAGCTCTCGCAGCTGATCGCCGCCGGCACCGCCGCCAACGGCTACAGCGCCGGCACCAACCCGCTCCAGGTCGGGCTCGGGACGCAGGTTGGCTCGATCCAGAACGTGATGACCGCCGGCGGCGTCGAGTCGACCGGCAACGCGACCGACGTCGCCATCCAGGGCAACGGGTGGCTCCGCGTGGCCAACGGCAACGTGACCGCCACCCCGCCGACGTTCGACGCCACCCAGTACACGCGGGCGGGTGACATGACCTTCAACGCCAACGGGTACCTGTGCACCCAGACCGGGCAGTACGTGCTCGGCTACGGCGCCACCCAGGACCCCGCCACCGGGACCTACTCGGCCAACACCGCCGGCGGCCCCAACAACGCGATCATCGTCCCGCCGGGATCGACCAACGTGACGATCGGCCCCGACGGCAGCGTCAACTACCAGACGCCGACCGGTACTTCCGTGACCGCCGGTTACATCTCGCTGTCGACGTTCCCCAACCAGGCCGGGATGCAGCGAGACGGCGGGTCGCTGTGGAGCGCCACCGCCGCCTCGGGCGCCGAGACCGCGGGTCAGCCGGGGACGGGCAACTACGGACAGACGATCAGCGGCGAGCTCGAGCAGTCCAAC
>Ga0335072_10015247_pt1 | contig 10913 bp, 9 predicted proteins | sample Lox_Sample_21_FD_206725 | JGI IMG/M metagenome (GOLD analysis project Ga0335072, IMG submission 206725) | Soil microbial communities from Loxahatchee National Wildlife Refuge, Florida, United States - Lox_Sample_2.1 | ecosystem: Environmental > Terrestrial > Soil > Wetlands | place: USA: Florida... | reverse complement strand
GGAACCGTAGAGGATGGCCCCCCGGGTGCGGTAGTGCTGCGAGACACGCGCCATAAACCGCTGCAGCGCTTGCTCGATAGTGGGATCGATTCGCCCGTTCATGGACTGAAGGTTAGCACAGTTTTAAATATCGATAAAATATGTTATCAATAGTAAAGGTAAAGGATGTTCGTTTCTGTTGAAGCTCGCGCGACCAGCGAGCTGGGCGGCGCGGTAGGGCTGTGCGTGGTTTCGCATCATTGATGCCCGGCGAGAGCTTTAGCAGCCAAAGCGCGCAGCGTGCGACGGCTAGAGGGAGGAAATGTAAGAGCGCAACGATTTGCAGCGCGCCGCCAAGTGTTAAGAGGCCCAGGCCCCTTGTACGACATATGCGTGGGCGTCCATACAAAACACCTCTTTAGATATCAATCATCTGACCGCCCTGACAGCCGCAGCACTCGAGCGGCAACGAGTTCGTCCCGCGTTGGATACCACAGGTCAGGCGGCTTAACCGCCTCGACATGGGCAACGAATCCCTGGTCAACATTAAAAGGCGCGTATGCCGCGCGCAAAGAGTGGTTCATGGTAACGGGCGGCTGGACATTGCGCCCAGCATGGAATCCAAGCCGCCCTTTGGCCTCGAGGATTCGCGTGCGCCCTGCAACGAAAAGAATTGTGCATGCGCTCGATCACTCGGCGTCACCGACGATTGTGTCCAGGTTGTGAGCCGCAATGATTGTCGCCGCGGCACTCCCTTCTCCAATCATCCCGCCGTCACTTTGTAACCACAACCGATGTACGTCGGGGTGAGCGGCGAGTTGCTCGGCCAGTCGATCAGCGAGCCCGTACGTGATGTCGCCTGATAATAGAAGATTCCCCGGATATAGGAGTCGAAATTGATATGCGCTTCCGAGCGCGGCTTTTGTTGAATTTGTTAGTACGCGACCGATGCTAAACCATTCAGACCCCGCCGTTTGCCACGCCAAGGTGACACTTACAATAATCACGATGGCGTACAACCGGCGAATCTGACGGCCGAGAATCGGCGCGAATCGGTTTATCGAGCGCCAGGCAATCAGGGACCCGACGACCAGTATGAGCAGATATGTAATCCGTGCACCGTTGATTATGGTGTCATGCTCCCAGAATGAATACGTATCGCTGGAGAGTTGTCGCTCGATCGCACACTCGCCGAGATATAGACAAATAATCGGCGAGTAGATCCATAAAAAGGCGACATTGAGGGAAACGTCGCCCCTCCATAGCCTCGCCAACCGCGACGTTGTCATCCAAGCGGGTAGTCGTACCAGTGATAAACGATGAGTCAGTGCCGCAATGATGAGCGGTAGAATGCACACATCAAATAGTTCAATAGCATATGAGATGGCATGGTGGTGCGAGCCCGAGACGGGAAAAACGGCGCGGCCAAATTCGACCAGTCCCGGTAGTAATGCTGCTAGGGACAATAGACATGTCGCGCTCGTCCCCAATGCTCGCCGCAACGGCGGTACGAGGGCGATGGCGGTAAGAGTTGAAGCACCGACCGCTCGTAGAGGCAATGAAGTCAGTTGCAACCAGTGACCAGGCTGTACGATCGCCCAGCCTTCGAGAATCTCGAAGAACCAACCATACGTGCCGTAAATGAGCATGACCGCAGCGGCGACCACCAGCGCGATCCGCAAAAGGCGGAATCGCTCCGACGAAAGGTGTGCTGGATAGATGCTACTCGCGGAAAACCAAAAGACGCCAAGCACCATCCACCAACCGCTGACGATATCGTAGGTGTCGAATCGGAAGCCCCAGACCCCCAAGCAGACCCATGAAGTCCAATAAATGGTACTGGTGACCGACTGACTAGTGACTGAAGACGCCTTCGTCGGCGCGACAACCGGCACCAACCGATGAAGTTGAGAAACATGGATCGGTTTGATGCCGGGAAACAATCAAGTTTACCGTGACGGTCCGGACTGACCCGGCTTCCACGCACAGATGAACTGCACGGCATCACTGCTGAGGGCGTCGGTGACGTCCGGCCCGGACGTGACTGAGTCCCATTCCGGCGGCGATATACGCGCTTGGAAAACCGTTCCATCGTCGTAGTAAACGCTGAGAAAGTCGTCTCTTTCTCTTCCATCACGGCAATTAACTGCCACCTGATTCACAATGTAATTTACCCACTTATCTGAGTCTTCACGCATCCCTCTCTTGGTGCGAAGCGGATAGACCAGTTTTGTGGACGCCAGTCGGATGACCCCGTCGACTCGGATGCTCGATAGGTCAACAAAAGATCCATGTCCACCTCTCTTACCGGCCAATACCCAGTTTGGCGTGGAAGTCACGTTGATAGAGGGCGATGCCACGGTTTCACTGGGGCTGGACGTTGGCGATTCGTTAATGAGCAGCACCTGTCGTTGATTATCAATCGACCAATTTCTGAAGCGTGAAAGAAAGCTCTGCCCTAGCAACAGTGACCCAGCGGGCGGGGCGACCGAGGCCATTACGTCTTGGAGTTCAAGACTGCCAACCCGCAGAGATCGAACGCGAAATCGTTGCGCTCGCTGCTCAGAGCCGTCTGCCAGCTGATACACCTGTTCGTCTATAAGGTCACTTTTCGCTATGGTCCCTGCACGGATTAGGGTCGAGAAGACATCGGCAGGGACGGACACGTCGGCGGCACCGCTATCGATTGTGAAGTTCAACGTTATCCGATTATTTATTAGTACGGGGACGACAAGGGTCCCGTCTTCATGCTGCAGAGCGACCGACTCTCCGTTAGCTGCCGAGTTGCACGCCAATAGCAGGCTAAGCACGAACCATATCCTCACCACGCATCCCCCGTTGAACATTTGATAAAATAACGCCAGAGCGGAGATGCAGTTGTTGCCCACTTTTATCGTCTCACCATGATGGGAATGCGTCTTCGTCGTCTTCATGGCACGGCATCAGCATTCGCGGATCTCAATATGAGACTCGTCCTTGGTGATGATTTCGTAGTCTCGACCGACAAGACTCGATCGGAGATTCTCAATCGCCTCCTTAGTGAGTCGGTAGACGTGCCACCGCTGCATATGCTCACCCTCGGGTCCTTCGCAAGTGCCGCCTAGGCGCCTCACAAGTTCCGGAATCGCTTCCTCGGGAAACACGCCCCATTGCGGATCATTCTTAAACAAGAAGCGGTATTTCACTGGTGTTAGTGGTCTTCTAGCGGCAATTTGTCGATAACATTGATTTTCGAAGGCGTCACAAGGCATTGCTCAGCGCCCGCTCACGATTTCGTAAGGTAACTTGTGACGCCGATCACGCAGCACCGCTATAGGCAACCGCCCCGAGCGATTACGCGCGATCACGGCACGACAATCGTGCAGCGCTGTTCCTTCTTGGTTTTCACCGCCAAATCCCTACAAGCTGCCAACGCTGCCTCATTGGGCTGCAGGAGTGCATAGCCCTCATGATCAATCGCATCGTCGGCTCCTTGAAGGCCAAATCGCTGCGATACTATTACTGGGCGTTACTGTATTGCCCGCCTTTGGATATCCGGCAGGTCCTGTTGAGTCGCCGGAACCGGAGTCGCTGGAACATGTGCAGCTTGAACCCAACGATGTCGCTGTTCGAATTCATTACCGCGGAAATCTCGCGGTCTACAGCACTTGGCTGACGCTTACTCGCCGCGAAGGTCTCTCAACCGTGGATTATGTGGTGAGTTACGACATAGTCGAGATTCCAAAACCGACGAATCTTTCGCCGATCCTTCCTTGGGACTCCATATGGAAGCAAATGGCTTCTAATCATATCTATGATTTACACGGCAGCGGAAATGACCCGAAATGCCAGGAGCGGTCGTACCCTGTGGATTCCGACGCAGTCGAAGTGGAAGTTAAACGCGGGGCCCGGTATCGGAAATATCTGTATTCCTATCCGCTGTCAGGGCGATGCCCCGAAGTTCGCCATATGGCATCGGCGCTGCGATATCTGCAGAAAGCGTTCGGCAATCAGCCGCCTCTACCTTACCCATCAGTCAAGCCACCGCCGAAGCCCTGAGGGTGTTGATGATCCTCAAATCCTTAGCGTACGTAAAAATCCGTTTCTTGAGGTCACCCCGATTAGCGGCATCGCACCATTCATTAAATCATTTTGATTGTAATGCTGTTGACCGCGCGCATCCTCGGCAAAGGTGGCCATGTTCACGAAAGTCGCGAAATCAGAGTGTGCCAGAAGCTCGCCGTGATGCGTTATTCAGGTGAACCGCGACTGCGCATCCAGCTCTGTTGTCCCTGAGGTGTCGTACAGGTAATGTAAAGCGATTGCACTTCGTGGGTAACTGGGTTGAAACGTTCGCCATCGCTCTGAGTGAAATCGCTGGCAGCAACCATTATCGAGTTGCCAGCCTTCAAGTCACCCAGTTTCAAACTGAAGCTGGAAAACGAGAACACGGGCGGATTGATTTTGGCCACGCAGTCTTGCCACGCAAAGCGATCGGCATTTTTGATGGATATGAGTTCGCCGTTGATATTAGCTTTTACGGACAATGAGGGTGGTTCGGGCGAGGGCTCAGGTGCCGAAGCGGGCTGCTTCGCAACTGGCGGGGTCATCGTTCCCTGGGAAGATACGTCGGGCGGCGGAGTTGCCGCGGCCCTGCCCTGCGTGGCCTGCGTGGCGTCCTTTTTCTCTGGCGGCATTGGTGAGGGTGCAACCGGCGTATCCGACATGGTAATTTGTGGACCTGATCCTCGGGAAGCGGCGCTAGTAGTAGCCAACTTCTTGGCTATCCTTGTTCGCACGGCCACCAACGCCTTACGAAAGCTCCTGTCACGGACGAGCAGCTCTCGGTCTGTTTCCTCAGTTGGCTTGCCCGCATCGTGGTCTATGCTCGTGAGCCATTGAGCAATTCCAAAATCCCGCTCTTTGATTTCCAGGTCAATGAGGTGCAGTGCTAGCCGCTGATCTGGCATAGCGAGGAGCTGCGAGAAAAAATTTGGCTGACCATTGTAGTTATCCTCCAGATCGCTAAACATCTTCATCTCGTCTGCGGTCAGCGTGTTGTAATCGTACAGTCGTTGGACGGCGGCGCTGTCCATGTTCAATTTTCGTGCGATTGAATCGCGGCAAGCGAGCAGTGCCTGGGCATGGACTTGGTTCGCGTTGACCTGACGCGCGATAGCAGCCGCTGCCTCGGGAGGGGCGTTGCGGCTATTGGCAAGCATCTCCCGATCTGCATCGGCATACCCCTTAATTGCTGCCGTCAGATAGACAATCATTTCCTTCGCCCGTGTGGTGCTGTCCCAGCCAGGGCACACATTGTCGGTGAGTGGCTCCATCACGCCGGTGATAACTTCCGGAAGCAATTCCGGATCATTGTCAGAGGGAGAGACCTCCGGCGTACGTTGAGAGGCGCGCCCCGCGGCGTGGGGAGCGGCAGCTTCGACTTGCGCTGCAGGGCGTGCACGATCGGCGTCTGATATCCATGAGACTTCGAGCGGAGCGGCCCCGCCGGAGTCTATGACCGACAGAATTCCGGCCTCGGTTGTGCCATCCGTCATGATCAAAGTTCCGTGGCACGTAACCGAAGAACCGCCGCCGATCGGAATGTTCGGCACCGATCTCAATCCCTGGATTGCCGCCACACGACTACGCGGGCCGTCGGTCTTACCTACTCTCGCATTAAGGAAGGAGATAGCTCCTGGTGAGTACATTTCAGACCGCATGCAGGAATCCGTCGGCGTATGAACTAAGCTGCCTGGATAAGGCGTACGAGCACTGGGCTGTGATCCGAACCGACCATATAGGTTTGGGTTTGGGGCAACTGCACGCCATGGCACTGGGCACGTGCGGACGTAAGGGTAATAAGCGTGCGCCGGATCGCAGTAGTACCAGTAGTAATGAATCGGCTGTGCGTGTGCTTGAGCAATCGACAAAGCGGAAGCAATCGCGAGGGCTGCTGTAAATCCATAGCCCAGCCAAAAGCACGACCAAAACCGCGAAGACAACGGCGCCAATAGCAAACCGCCCCTCCGCTTCCCCTTCAACGAGGTTGAAAAATCGGAAAAGCAGTCGCTCGCGTCGCGGCGCCATAATGAATACCTCCGTTGCACACTTCTCCAGGTGCCGGAGGATTTTTCGCACATTCGTGATGAGCGCGAGTCTGGGATTTTCACGAGACTATTTCCCCTCCCCTCTCTTTTTGCGAATTCGCAGGGCGTCGACAATGGCTTCGTGGGATTTTCTAACGTCAAGATAGTCCAATGCCGCCCGCACAATCCTTATGGCTGGACTCGTCGGCTTCCCAAATCCGGCGCGCTTAACGCCGGAGGCTTTTAGAGCCGAGATAATCATCGGGCGTAGATTTCGTGCAATGCGACGCCAACGCTCGGGCTCGCGGCCAGGGCCTCGGTCAAATGCCTGAAACCATGGCGCCAAGGTGCTCACAGAATCAAGAAGTGCTATCACGCCTACTAATCGGGTGGTTCGAGCGTCCGGGAACACTTTGAGGGTCTCGTCAATTAACCCCGGCAAATCCTTCTGAAGTGTTGTCAGCGCCAGGTGGATGCGTTGCCCCCGCAATCTGGATGGATTGTTTCGACGCATTTTTTTGAGTTCGGGCGTGCTTTTCCACTCGGACGCGAGAAAGGCGCAATGATTGAGGGCTTGTGCGATAGGCGCGGCCGCGCCTTGAGGTGGAACAACGTCATAAGCTTCCCTGAACCATTCTTGTACGTTCTCGATGCTGAGAATCGGGCGACCATTTATAGTTGGTCCGTCGTATTCGACCCTCCTCCTTGTGCCATTTTTTTTCATGCGGATAGATAACGACGTTACGACACCGGCACGATCAGTGTACAGCGCTGTTCTTTCTTAGCTTTCGCCGCCGCCTCACGGCACGCCGCCAGCGCCACCGAGTTGTCCGACGACAACTTACCGGCATCCATGAGCGCGCGCCAGGCCTCCGGACTCTGTGCCCGCATCAACGCGGCGCCAGCATTCCAACGATCCGCCCCCATGATCGTGGCTGCCATTTGGCCGTCCCACCCGAACGGCAACAGCCGCGCGAAAAAGGGTGAGACGATAATCCCGCCGGCGAGCGCCACCGCTGCGGTGATCATGACCCACTTGCGCTGTCGATGCTGTGTCAACGCAGAGCCGATAATCTCAGCGAGTTCCCGTGTGGTGCGCTCGCTATCCCGCCGCGCCTGGTCGAGCTGGTTAGCTGCCTCACGCATCGCACCGCTCCCGGCCCGCGCGACCACCTCGCCGAACTGCGCCGGCGACACTCGAAGCGCCGGATGGCGCTCGATCTGACTCAGCCGTTCGCGGATCGATCCGAGATCTCGGGCGATCTCCCCGAGCGTCGAGCTGTAATCGGGGGGCTCCTTCAGCTGGATCGCATCGACGAGCTCCTCCACAGTGTGATGGAGTACCGTGACCTCCTGGGTGAGATGCTCGAAGGCCTCCGCGGCATCCCCTGTTTGAGACTCATCCGTGTCCGCCATGAGGAATGTCCTTCTACAACGATAGTCCGTGATCAATGCCTCGATCGATGCTCAACCGAAGCGCACGATTGAGATCCCGCTCCTCGAGCACGCGATCCAGGCGAGGAGAACGATCCTCGAGCTCGATCTGAAGCTTCAGCACCCAGCGATTAAGCTCGGGATCGGTCTTGATTTCCCGCGTGAGCGATTGGAGCTCCTTTTCGAGTTGCTTGCGGGGACCTTCGTCATAGGATTCGCGAGCCTTCTCGTGCTCGGCCTCGAGCCGATCCCACATCTTGAGCACGCGCCCGGCTTTGAGCTGCGGGTCCGTGCGCACCCGCGCCTCGTGCTCGAGCGTCGCCAGGAGCTCGCCGGCGCGCTCTGGTCCCGGGGGCGCTTTCAATATCCGAGCCGTCGCCGGCTCATACTTCACCGCGTTCAAGAGATCTTGCACGGCGCCCGGCCGCACCCGATCGAGCTCGGCGGTCACCTTGCGCAACTCCACCTTCTGATGCTCGAGAATCGGCAACCCCAGATCGCGCATCCGCGTCGCATCGTTATACGCCCGCGCGAATCCGTCGAGCGCGCGGATGAGCTCGGAGCCACGCCGCGCCGCCGGCGTCTCGATCGAGCGGCCCACGGGGCGCTCGACTTTCGCTTGGCGCTCTGCTGCGATCTCTCGCCTGGGCTTGAGCTTGAGCCCCTTGAATCGATCCGCCTTTTGGGTCCGTTCCGGCTTCGCCGCGAGCTCCGGCGAGCCCGCCGGCGCCGTCTCGAGATAATCGTGCGCGAGATCCTTGGTGCGCGCGCGAGACAGCTTCTCGACGAACCGGTTCTGCACTTCTTGGGGCTCTACGGCCCGGCCGCGACTGTCAAAGTCCTCGCGCGCATAAAATACCGTCGCCGTCTCCCGGTGCCGGGAGAGCGCCACATAGGCTGCGTGTCGATCGAAATGCGGCGTGGCGAGCACATAGGTGCGATCGACCGTCGAGCCTTGCGCCTTGTGCACGGTCGCCGCATAGCCGTGATCCAAGTGCTTATAGAACTTGGTATCGACCGCAACCCGCGTGTCGGCGGGCCCGTCGAGCTTCACCTGCAGGACCCCGTCCGCGATCCGCTCGATGGTGCCGAGCGACCCATTTTTTACGCCCAGCGTTTTCTCGTTCCGGCCGAACCGAATCCGGTCATGCGCGGAAAATTCTCGTCGGCCCTGCTCGGTCGCGATCTCCTGGCCTTTGCCGAGCTGCCCGCCTTGGCTCCGCAACGTGCGGATTGCGGTGTTGAGCTCGTGAACATCATCACGCGTGTACGCAAGTACGAGCTGCGAGGCCTTGGGCTCCGCTTTGGCATCCCGCGCCCAGCGCGCAAGGAGTGCGCTCCGCGCCTGCGCTCGCTCCTCCACCGCGACGATCGCCCCCTTCTCCTCGTAGGCCGCAAGCGCCTGGCGCGTCCGACCGGCGGCAAGCTCGATCGTCGCCGCCCGCTGCCACTCCTGCCGCTGGCGTCGCACCTGGGTGAGCTCGGCCACCCCGTGCTGCGCCGCGATCCCCCGAAACGGCGCCCCCGCCTCGATCGCCTGCAGCTGCTCGGGATCGCCGACGAGCACCACCTTCGCGTGCGCCTTCTCCGCGACCTCGAGCACTCGCGCGAGCTGCCTCGTGCCGATCATGCCGGCCTCATCGATGACGAGGACATCCTTGTGCGTGAGCGGATCGCGCCCCCCGCTCCACGCCAATTCATAGCTCGCCAACGTGCGCGATTGGATGCCCGCCGCGACCTGCAAATTCTCAGCCGCAATGCCAGCGAGCGCTGCCCCCTTCACCGCCAAACCTTCCGCCTCCCAGGCCTCGCGCATGGCCGAGAGCGCCGTGCTCTTACCCGACCCCGCGACCCCGACCAGGGCCTTGAGGTCCCCCGGCCCCGTCACGTGCTCGAAGGCCTCGCGCTGCTCATCGCTCAATCGGTTTTGAGAGAGCACCGAGCGCTGCCGGTGGGCAGCAACCCCATGCCCTCCCCGCCCCGCCAAGAGCTCCGCATCGGCGAAAAGGCCCCGCTCGAGCCCGAGCATCTCCCGCGTCGTGAACCGCTGCTGGCCGGCATCGTCCTTGCCCAACTCGACGAGCTCGGGCGAGGTCGTCACCTTCAGATACGCGCGGTCGAATTGCTCTGCCCCGTCGGTCCGCGTGTGCAAAAAACGCGCGAGATCGTGATGTGAAAAGGTCGCCTGCGAGTGCGTCATCGCCTTCAAGGCAATGCCGGGATCGGCAATGATCTGTGCCCCGTTCGCCCCGGCGATTCGCTGCTGCTCCTCGATCCGATCGGCGAGGAATGACGGCAGCCGCTCGTCCTCCTGGCGCTCCCGGCCGACCCCGAGCTTGCGCCCCGGCGAGAGCTCGATTCCCTGCGCCTTGTAGGATCGATGATCGATGCGAACGCCAAGCCCCGCTTGCGCCAGGTGCTCGTTCGTCACTTCCGCCCAGCCCCGACGCCAACTCAAAAGCTCCGAGGTCTGATTCCATCCGCGGTTCTTTTGGCCGAACCCTTCGGGCGTCAGGTCTCGCGTGGTGAGCAAGATGTGCGCGTGCGGATTGTCGGGGTTATCCAAGTGCAGCGAGAAGTCCGCAACCATGCCGCGTGACACGAATTCTCGCTTCACGAAATCTCGCAGGAGCTCGACCTGCTCGTTCTTCGAGAGCTCGACCGGCAGGCCGACCTCGACCTCGCGCGCAACCTGCGCGTCCTTGCGATGCTCGGCGGCCTCGACTTGATTCCAGAGCATTTGCCGATCGAACACCCACTCGGGCGCGTTGGCAGGGGCCAGGATTTCGGAGTGCTCGACCCCCATCTTCTTGCTGTAGTCGTGGGTCTGGCCGGTGGCTTCTTCGTACATCGACGTGCCGGAGCGATAGGCCGCCGCGGCAACGGCGTTGCGCCCGTCGGAGCGCTTCACCATCTTGGTGGTTTGGTGATAGATCGCCATCGAAGTGCGCCGCTAATTCCTTTTGAACGACAGAACCGATGATCTCCTGAAAGCTTCGTGGCCCGCCGGCCGTGAGCCGCCTCTGCCTCCCCGCACACGTCGCGCAGCGACGTATCAGTGCGCTTTCCTCGTCCGGGTCCGACTGTATCCCGGCGCCACGCGGTAGGCAATCCCTAACACCACCCAAAGCGCAAAATAAATCGCAAGCCCGCGGCTCTGCCGGGCACACTCCCCTTCTTCCACACCCTATTTATGCGCGATGAGTCACTGCGCTACGATCCAGGCACGACATACCCAGCATCACCCACCAACGCCACAGGACGCGTCAGCCAATCAACCCCGCAAGGAGCACGAGAGATGCCAAAGCTCGAGGACAAAATCGCCGCGGCCGAAGCCAAGGTGAAGCAGCTGAAGGTCCGCCAACGCCAGATCGATGCCAGAAAGCGCTCCCTCGCCGCCCGAAACGAGCGCGGCAAAGACCTGCGGCGCAA
>Ga0335072_10015246_pt1 | contig 10913 bp, 10 predicted proteins | sample Lox_Sample_21_FD_206725 | JGI IMG/M metagenome (GOLD analysis project Ga0335072, IMG submission 206725) | Soil microbial communities from Loxahatchee National Wildlife Refuge, Florida, United States - Lox_Sample_2.1 | ecosystem: Environmental > Terrestrial > Soil > Wetlands | place: USA... | reverse complement strand
CTTCCTTCAGCTCGCCGCGCACGGCGGCGAAGCTTCGATCCATGTCTGTTCTCAGCGCCCCGATCTCATCTCGCAGGGCACTGCGGCACTCGCTCACGTCCTCCTTGGTGGCCGACGTCTCGCGGGACCTGGAGATCTCCAGTTCGATGGCTTCGCCAATCGCCCGCGCAGCCTCCGGCTTGAAGCCGCCCTTCTCAGTGAGGATATCTAGTGTTGCGACGTACATGACTGACATGGTGAGCCCTCCTGGCAGCGGCTGAGCGAATCTCAGCGATCCGAGGGGAGCGGCATCCTACGCACCGAAAAGCGGGCGCGGAACCAGGTATATCCATGGAAAACGCACAGAAATGCCCTGGAGCTACGTCGGACGGGCACATATCCAGGCCGCCCTGGAGAGTCGCGTGCGATCGATTCGGGCCGTTGGAGGCTCGATCACTTCCGGGGCACGTCTCGAGGGATGGCGCGGCGCCCCGATCTCAATCGTCAGGATGGGATCGAACCGCGCATTGATCTCGAACGGTACATAGCCCCGAGGATTGCAGATAACACGAGTACCCGCCTCGGTATAGTCGCAGGAGTCGTGGGTATGACCGTGAATCCAAAGCGCAACAGGCGGACCCAAAAGAGCGGAGAGATCGCTGGCAAAGCTCGGGTTGAGAGCCGAGCCCGAATATTTCCGATGAATGCTGCGTCGGTGCGGCAGGTGATGGGTCACGAGAACGGTGGGACCGGAGAATTCTTCGGCCAGTCTTTGTCGGATCCAGCTCACCTGCTCGAGGTGCATCGCTCGGGCATGCTCGGGACGGAACAAACCCTGGGCCCCATGACGGATGACGCTGAAATCGCTCATTCCGTACTTCGCATCGCTCATCGCCCGCGCGATCGAAGGGGCATCGGTGCCGTGCAGCGCGAAGTCAGTCCACAGCGTTGCGCCAAGAAAGCGGATGCCGGAGATCACCACGCCGCGTCCGTGCAAGACATCTACGCCGAAGCGCCTTCCTGCTTTCTGTAGCTCCGAGAGAGTCTGCTGCAGGTCGCGGCCATAGAACTCGTGATTGCCAGGCACATAGAGAACTGGCGTGACCGGGAACTGGCGGCGCGCCCACTCGACTCCGCGAGTGCCGGAGTGGACATCACCTGCGAGAACGATGACGTCGGCCTCCGCATCGGGCGGATTCCAGTCGTGAATTTCAAGGTGCAGATCGGACAGGATGCGGATTTTCATGTTGACGTCCCCGTCGGCCCACATGTTGGTTGAGCGGAGGGGTGTTTAGAATATATCCGGCAGCCTTTCTGTCAACCTCGCGTCGAAAAAATTCTGGGGAGAATTCAACGCTGTAACAGACGCCAAAGTTGGCGTCTGTATCAAGACGATACCTAACAGTGAGCGTTGGGTATCGCGTCGGGGTTCAGGTGCTCAGGAAGTCCAGGACTTTTTTCTGCTCGGCGGTCATCTGCGCCCGTGGCGTGATGACCGCTGCCTTGAGCGCCTGGCGGCAGGGCCGCGAATCGTCCTCGACGTACTCCGCCGCGACTCCCGCGATCACCTTCTGCACCTTGCTCAGGCTCTCCCGGAACTGCGCCATGACCTGGTCGACCGATACATGCTGGGAGGGGTCATCCAGCCAGCAGTCATAGTCCGTCGCCACTGTGATGACGCAGTAGCCCATCTGCGCCTCCAGGGCGAGGAACGCCTCCGGCACGTTGGTCATTCCCACCAGGTCCGCTCCGGTCGAGCGCAGCCAGAAGCTCTCCGCCTGGGTGCCGAGCCGCGGACCTTCCACGCAGGCATAGGTCTTGTCCAGGTGGAGGGGCTGCCCGATCGACTCCGCCACCCTCGCGATGAGCGCCGCCGTGTGGGCACAGGTCGGGTGCGCGGTGGACACATGGGCCACCAGGCCCTTGCCGAAAAAGCTCGGCGCCCGCAGGCCCTTGGTGAAATCGAGATATTGCGACGGCAGCGCCAGGTCGCCCGGACGGATCTCCTCCCGCAGGCTCCCCACGGCCGACGCCCCGATGATGGTCCGCACCCCCACGCTCTTCAACGCCCAGATGTTCGCCCGGAAGTTGATCTCGCTGGGCAGCAGGTCGTGATTCAGGCCGTGGCGCGCCAGGAACGCGATTTCGCGCCCTGCCAGCCGGCCCAGCATCACGGGAGCGGACGGCCGCCCGAACGGCGTGTCGATCTCGCTCGTGCGGGTGACTTCGAGACCCTCCATCCGGTAGAGACCCGTGCCGCCGATGATGCCGATCATGTGGGAATCTCCGTTGCGCGGGTGGCCCGCGAGGCGGCAAGATGCCAGATACGCACCTTTGGCGGTAGGCCGACAAATTCGCGCTCACTTTTAGCGAGTTACCCAAATCATGAATCGGAACGACCGAGTAACCCAGGCACAGGGACGTGCCCGTCGCCGCAGGTCGCTTGAATGATCCTCGATCTCGCCTTCGAGCGGCGCCTGGCCGCGCTCGTCAACTGCGGACAGCCCGAGATCCTCCAGGGCGGCCGCAAGGGACTGGAGAAGGAATCGCTGCGTGTCACACCGGAGGGGCGGCTGGTCCAGACCCCGCACCCCCGGGCGCTCGGCTCGGCGCTGACCAGCGAGCACATCACGACGGACTATTCCGAGGCGCTGATCGAGCTCGTCACGCCCACCTTCACCGCCACGTGGGAGCTGTTGCAGTACCTCCTGGACCTGCATCAGTTCGTCTATCGACATCTGGGGAGCGAGCTCCTGTGGGCGACCAGCATGCCGGGGGCCATATCACGCGATGACGAGATCCCCATCGCCGAGTACGGCCACTCGCACATCGGCTGCATGAAGACCGTGTATCGCCGCGGGCTCGGCGTGCGCTATGGGCGCATGATGCAGGCGATCTCCGGCGTGCACTTCAACTATTCCTTCCCGCTGCCCTTCTGGGATGCCTACGCCGATCTGGTGAAGTCGCGGGAGCGCGCGGCCGCCTTCGTGTCGGCTCGCTATTTCGACCTGCTGCGCAACTACCGCCGTCACGGCTGGCTGGTGTTGTATCTCTTCGGAGTGTCGCCGGTCGTCTGCAAGTCCTTCATCAGGGGGCGCGAGCACGCGCTGCCGGATTTCACGGCCGACACCGCCTACGAGCCCTACGGTACCAGCCTCAGGATGAGCGACATCGGCTACCGCAACCGCAATCAGGCGGACCTCACCGTCTCGGTCAACAGTCTCGATGAGTACACCCGCGACCTGAGCCGCGCGATCTCGACTCCGTACCCGCCCTACGCCGAGCTCGGCGTCAAGGTCAACGGCGAGTACCGGCAGCTCAATGCCAACATCCTGCAGATCGAGAACGAGTACTACAGCTTCATCCGCCCGAAGCGGGTCGCCCGCTCCGGCGAGCGCCCGACCAAGGCCCTGAGGCGCGCCGGCGTCGAGTACGTGGAAGTGCGGGCGCTCGATGTCAGCGCTTTCGATCCGGTGGGCGTGAATCAGAACAAGCTGCGCTTCCTGGAAGCGTTCCTCGCCCTCTGCCTGTTGAAGGACAGTCCCCCGATCGGCGCCGACGAGCAGCACACGCTCGATCAGAACCACTTGGCCGTGGCCCGCCGCGGCAGGGAGCCTGGGCTCGCGCTGCAGCGGGACGGGCGCAGTGTGTCGATGCGCGCCTGGGCCCGGGAGCTGGTCGACTCCATGGCCGGCATCTGCGAGATCCTCGATCGGGGCGATGCCACGCGGCCTTACTCGGCGGCGCTCGCGGTTCAAGCGGCCAAGATCGAGGACGTGACGCTGACGCCCTCGGCCCGGATGATGAAGGAGCTCACCGATACCGGCGAGCCCTTCTTCGATCTGGCCTTGCGCATGTCGGCGACCCATAAGGCGTACTGCCTCGATCTCTACCCGCCGAATCAGGCGCGGCTGCAGGAATTCGCCGCCGAAGCGGAGGAGTCCGTCGCCCGCCAGCGGGCCATCGAAGCCGCGGACGAGGGCACATTCGACGAGTTCCTGGCCCGCTACTTCAAGGATTGAAGTCCGCCGCCTGCGGCGGGCGATCTACCGAAATGGGCATTGCGGCAGCACGGCACCTGGCGGATTCTTGTCGAGCGCTGGATCCGGGCATTGCGCTGCGCAGTCCCGGCTGCGCGCAAGCCCGGGGTGCCCCTCCATGGCCACCCTGCGACGCATGCGTCGCACCCTGCCCGGCCCAGCGCGCCGCCGTCAAAGCGTGGTTTTTGCCCGCGGCTCCGCCACCTGCGGCGGCGGGGCACGTCCGTGTGCCTGGACGCGAAGTTCTGCCGCTTCATGGCGTCGAGGTCGGCGCAGGTCGAGGGTGATATAACTGGATGGTCATGAACGCGCTATCGGTCCATGGACTGACGAAGACCTACAAGAACGGCGTGCAGGCGCTCAAAGGCATAGACCTCGAAGTCGAGCAGGGCGATTTCTTTGCTCTGCTCGGCCCGAACGGCGCCGGCAAGACCACCCTGATCGGCATCATGACGTCGCTCGTCACCAAGACGGCGGGCGAGGTGACGGTCTTCGGCCACGACATCGACCGCGATCTCGAGGCGGCCAAGGCCTGCATCGGCGTCGTGCCGCAGGAGCTCAACTTCAACATGTTCGAGACGCCCGAGACCATCGTGGTCAACCAGGCGGGCTTCTACGGCATCCCCCGGGCCGAGGCCCGGCGCCGCGCCGAGCACTACCTGAAGCAGCTGCAGCTCTGGGACAAGCGCGACAAGGCCTCGCGCAGCCTCTCGGGCGGGATGAAGCGCCGGCTGATGATCGCGCGCGCCCTGATGCACGAGCCACGGCTCCTCGTCCTCGACGAGCCCACCGCCGGCGTCGACATCGAGATCCGCCGCTCGATGTGGGACTTCCTGCGGGACATCAACCGGCGCGGCACGACCATCATCCTCACGACACATTATCTCGAGGAAGCGGAAACGCTCTGCCGGGACATAGCCATCATCGACGGCGGACGGATCGTCGAGCGCGACCGCATGAGCAGCCTGCTGCGCCGTCTTCATACCGAGACTTTCGTGCTCAACGTGAGCGCGGCTCTCACGGCCCTGCCGCGGCTTGACGGCTATCCGGTCCGGCTGACCGACGATCACACCCTGGAGGTCGAGATCTCCAATGAGCAGAATCTCAATGATCTCTTCGCGCGCCTGTCGCAGCTCGGCATCGAAGTAGTGAGCATGCGCAACAAGGTGAATCGCCTGGAGGAGATATTCATGCGTCTGGTGGACAAGGGAGTGGCGGCATGACCAAAGCGTCTGGAACGGTTTTGGACGGCGGCAGCCGGCCCGAAGGGGTTTCCCAGTGAACGTCCCCTCGCGAACGCGGGTCTCAGAGGGCGCAGGGACGGAGCCTCGCAACACCCTGGCGCAGAACGCCAGCAGCGAGTCGCTGCATCTCGGCCTCGTCCGCTGGATCGGCTTCAGGACCATCGTCCTGCGCGAGTACCAGCGGATTGTCCGCATCTGGACCCAGACCATCCTGCCGTCGGCGGTGACCCAGGCGCTGTATTTCGCGATCTTCGGCGGCCTGCTCGGCGCCCGCGTCGGGCCGATGGGCGGCTTCGGGTACATGGCGTACATCGCGCCCGGCCTGATCATGATGGCCGTCAATATCAACTCCTACTCCAATGTCGTCTCGTCCTTTTACGGCGCGAAATGGGGCAAGCACATCGAGGAGCTGCTGGTCTCGCCGCTGCCGAGCTGGCTCATCGTCTCGGGGTACGTGACCGGCGGACTGGTGCGCGGTCTGCTGGTCGGCGTAGCGGTCACCGGCGTGTCGCTGCTCTTCACCAATCTGCACGTGCACCACCCGCTGATCATCGCGGGGGCGGCCCTGCTCACCTCGACGACGTTCGCGCTCGGCGGCTTCCTCAATGCGCTGTTCGCCAAGAATTTCGACCAGGTCAACATCATTCCGACGTTCGTGCTGACACCGCTCAACTACTTCGGCGGCGTTTTCTATTCGGTTTCGTTGCTGCCGCATTGGGCCCAGGCCATCTCGTACTTCAATCCCATCCTCTACATGATCAACGCCTTCCGTTACGGCTTCCTCGGCGTGTCGGACGTCAACGTGGGTGTCGCCTTCGCCATCATGGGCGGCGCCTGTGTGGCGCTCTTCGCCGCTGCGATCGCGCTGATGGAGCGGGGCGTCGGAATCCGGGAATGAATCGTCGGGAGCGATTGCGCAGCGCTATCCCTGCGCTGCGCCCTTCGGGCCGCCTACGGCGCTCAACGCCGCTCCCGGCGGCGTTGGTCATAACGACGCGCGCGGAGCGCGTGTCGGCCCCCGCGGGGCGGGGGCGAGGCCCACGAAGGGCCGAGTAGTGAAAGCGCGCATAGCGTTGGTGAGCGCGCGCGCGGCGCGCGGCCTCGATGAGGATATGCCGCCGCTTCTCGCGGCGCTCGATGAGGCGGGCCTGGACGCCGCCGTAGCCGATTGGGACGACCCCGGGGTCGATTGGACGGGGTACCGGCTGGCGATCCTGCGCTCGACCTGGGATTACGCCGAGCGCTGCGCGGAATTTCTTGCCTGGGCGGAGCGGACGGCGAAGCTGACCACGCTCCTGAATCCGCCGCCCGTGATCCGCTGGAATACCGACAAGCACTATCTGCGTGATCTGGCGCGGGCGGACGTGCCCACCGTGCCGACACGGTTCGTGGAACCGGGCGGGCACGCGACGCGCGTGCTGGAGGAATTCCTCAGCGAAGGAGGGATCGCGGAGTGGGTCGCGAAGCCCGCCGTCGGTGCGGGATCCAGGGACGCGGCACGCTACGCGGCGGGTGAGGAGCGCGCAGCGGGCGAGCATATACAGCGTCTTCTCGACGCCGGGCGCAGCGTACTGCTGCAGCCCTATCTCGATCAGGTCGATCATCATGGCGAGACCGCGCTCATGTACTTCGCCGGGCGCTTCAGTCATGCGATCCGCAAAGGGCCGCTGCTGCGCCGGGGCGACGCGCCGACGGACGCGCTGTTTGCGGCCGAGCAGATCACGCCGCGCGCCCCCAGCGCCGACGAGTTTCTGGTTGCGGAGCGGGCGCTGGCGGCGCTGCCGTTCGCGGCCCCTCTGTATGCGCGCGTGGACCTGATCCCGTCCGCCGACGGCAAGCCCTGCCTGCTCGAGCTCGAGCTCACCGAGCCGTCGCTCTTCTTCGCTCATGCCCCCGGTGCCGCGGCGCGTTTTGTCGGTTTGTGCTCCCGGTTGCCGGCAGTTCAAATGACATAGCCGCAGGGTCGAGCGTAGGCGTATCGTGTGTCGGTTTCTGAGCCCGACGTGGCGAGGAGCTCTGCATGAACCCGTCATCTCGATCCGGCACGCCCGCCGGCCACCTGGGCGCATATGCGCTCATCGGTGCCACGGTCGTGCTCGTCGCCGCGGCCTTTGGTTATGTCGGCGGCTGGCTGGCTCCGCACCGGCTCACCCCCGCGCGCCTCGTCAACCAGCTCCAGGCCACCAACGGCGGGGTCTATCCCGGGTACCGGCGCAATCACGCCAAGGGCGTGTGCGTGATGGGATATTTCCAGAGCAACGGCCAGGGTTCGGCCTATTCGGTGGCGCAGGTTTTTGCCCCGAACGAGCGCACGCCGGTCGTCGGACGCTTTGCCATCCCGGGCGGCAATCCATACGCGCCGGACAGCAGCATCCCCATTCGCAGCATGGCGTTGCGGTTCGCGTTGGCCAACGGTCAGCAGTGGCGCACCGGCATGAACGACATGCCCGTCTTTCCGGTGTCGACGCCGCGAGCCTTCTATCAGTTGCTGCAGGCACAGCAGCCCGACCCGGCGACGGGCAAGCCCGATCCGCGCAAGCTCGGAGCCTTCTTCGCCGGGCATCCGGAAACAGCTGAATTCCTCGGCTGGGTGAAGACGGCCACGCCATCGGCGAGCTTCGCGGATCAGAGTTACTGGAGTCTCGACGCGTTCGAGCTCGTCGACGGCCAGGGCCGGCGCCATCCGGTGCGTTGGCGCATGGCGCCGGAAGCGTCCAGCACTGACACCGCGGCGCCAGCGGGCGGCGACCCCGATTATCTGGCGGCCGACCTGCGACAGCGCCTGGCGCGGGCTCCGCTGCGTTGGCACCTGGTCATCACCCTGGCGCAGCCCGGCGACCCGGTTGATGACGCGGCCAGGGAGTGGCCGGTCTCTCGGACCAGCGTCGATGCGGGTGTCCTGGTGCTCACCAGCACGGCGCCGCAGCAGAGCGGTCCCTGCCGCGACATCAACTACGACCCCACCGTGCTGCCCCACGGCATCGAGATATCCGGTGACCCGCTGCTGCCCGCGCGATCGGCCGCCTATGCCGATTCCTACCTCCGGCGTACCAGCGAAGAAGCCCATCTGCCAGGCACATCCGGCGCGACGTCGAAACCGGACAACCGCTCATGAACGAAGCAACCCGCCCGTTCTCTCCAGCCGCCCGCCTGTTGCATTGGCTGATGGCGTTGCTGATCCTGACGATGCTCTTCATCGGGGTCGGCATGGTCGCGACCGTGTCCGAGTGGCACAACTGGCTGGTGGGCATCCACAAGCCGCTCGGCATCGCGATCCTCCTGCTCGCCATCGTGCGCCTGGTCGTACGCATCCGGCGGCCGCCGCCGCCGCTGCCGGCGGATCTGCCGGCGCCGCAGAAGCTGGCGGCGCACGCCTCGCACTGGCTGCTATATGCGCTGATGATCGCCATGCCGCTCATCGGCTGGGCGATGCTGTCGGCGGGCGGCTATCCGGTCATGCTCGGCAGCTCACTGCGCCTGCCGCCGATATGGCCTTTCGATCCGGTGGCATTCGCCGTGCTGCGTCACCTGCATACCTGGCTCGGGCTGCTGCTGTTCCTGACCTTCCTCGCGCACCTGGCGGCGGCGTTGTATCACGGGCTGATCCGGCGCGACGGCGTTCTGTCCAGCATGACCGGGGCGGGGTTTCACCATGACTTCCCGGCCGCGAGCCCCAGCACGGCCGCAAGCGCCGAAAAACGGGCGCTGTAACAGAACATTCACATTCCTGTCATGAGCCCGACGCTTTACTCCGGCAGTCTGTCCCTCCGGAGAGACGTATGCCGGAAGCGCCAACAACCTTGTTGGGTGTCTGGTTCGCACGGGTGGATGCCGCGGAGTACCGGATCTGCCGCAGGCTGAACCAGGGCGCGGCTTTCCCCGTTCCCCGCCGCATCTTCCGGATCGCCAGCCGGCTCGGCGACGGCCTCATCTGGTATGTGCTGATGGCGGCGTTGCCCCTGGTCTACGGACGGCAGGCGCTGCGCCCCGTCGTGATCATGGCGCTGACCGGCGTACTGGGCGTGGTCGTCTACAAGCTGCTCAAGCGAGCCTTCGTACGCGAGCGGCCGTTCATTTCCCACGCCACCATCGACCTTGCCATGGCGCCTCTCGACCGTTACAGCTTTCCGTCCGGGCACACGCTGCACGCGGTGTCCTTCGCGGTGCAGGCGAGCATGCACTTCCCGCAACTCGCCTGGGTGCTCATCCCGCTCGCTCTCACGATCGCCGCCTCGCGCGTCGTCCTGGGTCTGCACTATCCGACCGATGTTCTCGCGGGAGCGATCCTGGGAGCCTCGCTCGGCGCACTCGGACTGTCACTGAGTTGATGCATCGGTCGTGCGAGTCCTCTTCATCTCCGACGTCTATTTTCCAAGAGTCAACGGCGTCTCCACTTCCATCAGGACCTTCCGGGAGGATCTGGCACGGCGCGGGGTGGAGACACTGCTGATCGCTCCCGAATACGAGGGGCAGCGACAGCCGGTGGAGGAAGGGCTGATCCGCGTACCTGCGGGCCGCGTTCCCAAGGATCCCGAGGATCGCCGTCTGCGGTGGGGTGCGCTCAACCGCGCACTCGAGGCTCTGCGGTCGCAGGAATTCGACCTCATCCACATCCAGACGCCGTTCCTCGCCCACTACGCAGGGAGACGCTTCGCCCAGCGATGGCGCATACCGTGCGCCGAGACTTATCACACGTTCTTCGAAGAGTATGTGCATCACTACGTCCCCGCGCTGCCGCGCATCGTGGGACGCGCGCTCGCGCGCTCCATCACGCGCTCGCAGTGCCATGACGTGCAGGCTCTGATCGCGCCGTCGGAGCCGCTGCGGCAGTCGCTGCTCGGATACGGCGTCACGACACCGGTGCACGTCGTCCCCACGGGACTGCCGGCCGATCGCTTCAATCCGGGTGATGGGCGCCGGTTCCGCGAGTACGCGCGCCTGCCCGCCGACAGACCACTGGTGACCTACATCGGTCGCGTGGCTCACGAGAAGAACATCGACTTCCTCGTGCGGATGTTCGTCACGGTGCGCGAGACGGTGCCGAACGCCATGCTGGTCATCGCGGGCGAGGGACCGGCGCGGGAATCGTTGCGGCGACTCGTCGCCGGGCTCGGGCTCGAGAGCCACGTTCACTTCGCGGGCTACCTGGACCGCGACACCATGCTTCTCGACTGCTATGCGGCTGCGTCGGTGTTCGTCTTCGCATCACGCACGGAGACGCAGGGCCTGGTGCTGCTCGAGGCGATGGCGCAGGGCGCGCCCATCGTCTCCACCGCGGAGCTCGGCACACGCTCGATCCTGCTTCCGGGCTGCGGCGCCCTGGTCGTCGAGGAAAGGACGGCGCCATTCGCGGCGGCGGTGGTTCGGGTGCTGACTGAGCCGGACCTGGCTGGCGCGCTGTCGCAGCAGGGCAGGCCCTACGCCCGCGCCTGGTCGTCAGCCGCCATGGCGGGGCGGCTCGCCGACTTGTATCGCGCCATCACAGAGCCGGCAAATACCGTTGCACGCTGCGCGCAGCGCATGTAAGACTCTCGCGCATGGCGCACAAGCGGGCGTTGATCGTCGACGACTCGAGATCGGCGCGTCTTTTCCTCGCGCGTATCCTCGAGAAGCACGAAATCGACGTCGATAGCGTCGACAGCGCCGAGGC
>Ga0335072_10015245_pt1 | contig 10914 bp, 10 predicted proteins | sample Lox_Sample_21_FD_206725 | JGI IMG/M metagenome (GOLD analysis project Ga0335072, IMG submission 206725) | Soil microbial communities from Loxahatchee National Wildlife Refuge, Florida, United States - Lox_Sample_2.1 | ecosystem: Environmental > Terrestrial > Soil > Wetlands | place: USA... | reverse complement strand
CGTCGACGTCCTCGTCGTTATCGAGCCGGCGACGCCCCGTGACATCCGGGAATGGCAGGACCTGGGCGACGTGACCTTGCTCGGGGACTGCGACGCGCCCGGCCTCGCCGTGGAGATCGTGCACCAGGCGTATGTCGCGGCACTGGAAGTTTGAGCTGATTGGAGGTCGGTGGACATGAAGGGTGCTGCGTTTGAGCCGTTGCGTGTGGGCCAGATGGAGCTGCGGAACCGGATCGTGCGGACCGCGCATGGGGTGAAGCTGCCGTGGGGAGATGATGGCGGGGGGCAGATCGCCTATCACGTGGCGCGGGCCCGGGGCGGGGTGGCGATGGCGATCATCGGGATCGGGGGAGTGCACCCGACCAATCCCACGGTGATCCCGACGCACGAGGATCGGGTGATCCCGGGGCTGCAGGCGATCACCACCGCCGTGCACGGCTACGGCATGAAGCTGATCAGCCAGATCTGGCACGGCGGCTCGGAGAAGGTGAACGAGCTAGGCGGGCCACCGTGGTCCTCCAGCGCCGTGCCCGGCCGGACCACCGGCGTCGTGCCCGTCCCGATGACTAAGGCGATGATCGATGAGATGGTCGACCATTTCGCCAAGGCCGCCGGCCGGGCCAAGGCAGGGGGCGCGGATGGGGTGGAGATCCACGGCGGGAACGGGTACCTGGTCAACCAGTTCCTGTCCCGGGCGCAGAACCTGCGTGAAGACGAGTACGGGGGATCGCTGGAGAACCGGGTGCGGTTCACACGCGAGATCCTAGACGCCGCGCGCGCGGTCGTGGGCACAGAGTTCACCATCGGGCTCCGGCTCACCAGCCAGGAATTCGTGGAGAACGGGCTGACCCCGCCGGAGACCGCGGAGATCGCGATGGCCCTGCAGGACAGAATCGACTACCTGAACGTCTCCTACGGGAGCTTCTTCAGGTCCGACGCGATCGTCGGGCCGGCCGGATATCCGCTGGGCTACCAGCTGGAGTCGAGCGCGGTGGTGACCAGGGCGGTGTCGGTGCCCACCATCGTCACCGGGCGGATCACCACGATGGACCTGGCCAACCACATCGTCGGCTCGGGCATCAGCGATATGGTCTCGATGGTCCGCGGGCTGATCGCCGATCCGGAGATCGTCAACAAGTCCGCCGAGGACCGCACCGAGCAGATCCGCCCGTGCATCGGGGCGGTGATGTGCAACGGCAGCACGCTGTCGGGGTCGTTCGCGTGCGCGGTCAACCCGTCCGCGGGTCACGAGCTGGAGCGGCCGCCCCTGGGCGGGCCGGACACCCGGGCGGCGGTGCCGCGGCGGGTACTGGTGGTCGGCGGCGGCCCGGCCGGGATGGAGTGTGCCCGGTCCGCGTCGCTGCGCGGGCATGAAGTGATCTTGTACGAGCTGCGGAAGCAGCTCGGCGGGCAGATCAACCTGGCCGCGAAGGCGCCGCACAAGGCGGACTTCGCGGCGATCATCCGATGGCAGGCCGACGAACTGGCCCGGCTGGGGGTCAAGGTGGTCCTGGACCACGCGGTCGATCCGGACGTGGTGGCGGCGGTCGACCCCGACGTGCTGGTGCTGGCCGCCGGCTCGGAGCCGCGCAAGGATGGCATCCAGCTGGCCCGCCCAGCGACCCCATTGCCCGGGATGGAGCTCAAGCACGTCTACAGCAGTTGGGACCTGTTCGGGGCCGGGCGGACACCAGAGGTGGGGCAGCGCGCCCTAGTGTACGACGACACGGGCGAGTACGAGCCGCTGGCGGTGGCCGACGAGCTGGTGTCCCGTGGGGTGGCGGTGACCTACCTGACCGGGTTCGACTCGTTCGGCGAACGGATCTTCGGCAAGCACAACACCCTGGCGCACGTGCTGCGCCGTCTGGTGGAAGGCAACGTCGAGCTGATCACCCGGTCCTGCCTGATGGAGATCACGCCGGGCCAGGTACGGGCCCGGGTCGGCGACGCCGAGCGCACGTTCAACGCCGACAGCGTGTTCTTCGTGGGCATCAACGCGCCCAACCGGGAGCTGACCGACTACCTGGACGGTTTCCGGGGCGAGGTCCACACCGTTGGCGATGCCGCCGGCTTCCACTCCCTGACCAGTGCCACCCACGGCGGCGACGCCGTCGGCCGGGCCATCTAGAACGGAGTGATGATGACCAGTGATGACCTGGCGCAGGTCCGAGACAAGCTGGAGCTGGGCGAGCTGGTGGCGCGGGTGTCGCGGGGCGTGGACAGGGCCGACTTCGACCTGATCGTCTCGTGCTACACCGAGGACTCGATCGACTACCACGGCGCCTTCACCGGTACCGGCCGGGAGTTCGCCGAGTACATCTGCCATCGCTCGCCGATCTCGAGCCGGGCCCGGTTCCTGCATCACAGCCTGGCTCAGTCGATCTTCACCGTGGACGGTGACCGGGCGTTCGGCGAGACCTACTTCGACTTCCACATGCAGACCGAGCCAGGGACCCTGTTCGAGGGTGTCGGCCGCTACGTGGACGAGTTCGCCAGGCGGGATGGGAAGTGGCTGCTCAAGGTGCGCCGGGTAGTGACCGAGTGGACCGGCACGCACCAGGTCACAACCCTCGGCCCGGGTGAGCAGGACATCACCGGCAGCCGTGACCGCACGGACCCGCTCTACCTGCACGATGGCATCCCCGAGACTGCTCAGGGGCCGGGCCGGTGACCGAGCCCAGGTGCCGGGTGGCGGACGTCCTGGAGATCCAGGGCGTCCTCAGCCGGTACACGTTCGCTTGCGACACCAGGGACTGGAATCTGCTGGATTCCTGCTTCCTCCCCGATGCCCGGGTGGAGTACGAGTCGCTGCAGGCGTTTCCTGACGGGTACGCTGGCCTGCGCAAGAGCACGATCCGCACTCTCGGCCTGCTGCGCTCAACGCAGCATCTGCTGGGCAACTTGCACGTTACCCTGGACGTTGACCGGGCTTCGGCGATCAGCTACGTGCAGGCGACGCACGTCGGCCCTGACGGCCGGGCCTGGGTGACCGGGGGCCGGTACGACGACGAGCTGGTCAGGACCGAATCGGGGTGGCGGATCGGTGCCCGGACGTTCCGCCGTCAGTGGCGATCCGACCCTGACGGCCTGGCCGCGGACATCACCCAGCAGGCCGCTCGGCTGGCCGCTTCATCGCCCGGCTGACCCGCGCCGCGGACCGCCGCTGCGCTCAGATCTGCGGGAGCACCTCGCTGGCCAGCAGCTCCAGGTGCGCGATGTCGCTCAGGTCCATCGTCCGCAGGTAGATCCGGCTGCAGCCGAGCTCGGCAAATCGGCCGATCTTGTCGACGACTTCGGCCGGCGACCCTGCCATCCCCTTCTCCCGCAGATGACTGATGTCGCGTCCTGTCATCGCGGCCGCCCGCCGGGCCACCTCGCGGTCGTTCCGCCCGCAGCACACCTCCTGCGCGATGGAGTAGTCCAGGGCGCGCGTCCGTCCGTGAGCGGCGCACGCAGCCTGGGCCCGCTCAAAGACCGTTCGGGCTTCATCCACGGAGCGGAACATGGTGTTGAACTCGTCGGCAAACCGGGCCGCCAGCGCTGGCGTGCGCCTGGGGCCGCCACCCCCGATGATGATCGGGGGCCGGCCGGCATACGGCTTGGGCAGCGCGGGAGAGTCACGCAGCTGGTAGTGCTTTCCCTCGAAACTGAACGTTTGCCCAGTCGGGGTGTCCCACAGGCCGGTGATGATCTCCAGCTGCTCTTCGAATCTGTCAAAGCGCTCGCCGAGGGTCGGGAACGGAATCCCGTAAGCCTGGTGCTCCGGCTCAAACCAGCCGGTCCCGATGCCGAGCTCCGCCCGGCCGCGGCTCATCTGATCGACGTTGGCCACCGCGATGGCCAGCGGGCCAGGAAGCTGGAAGGTGGCCGCGGTCATCAGGGTTCCGAGCTTGATGCGCTTGGTCTCACGCGCAAGCCCGGCCAGCGTCACCCAGCTGTGGGTGGGGCCGGGAAGCCCATTCCCAGGGCCGTACTTGAGGTAGTGATCTGACCGGAAGAAGCCGTCGAAGCCGAGCTCTTCTGCCGCTTGGGCTATCCGCAGCAACGTGTCATAGTCGGCACCTTGCTGGGCCTCGGCCATTATCCGGAGCAGCATGCGGCGGTAATCTCCTTGCTAGCGGAGGGGCCGGAAGAACTCGCGCAGGTCCTCGACGATCAGTTCCGGCACCTCGGCGGGCCCGAAGTGCCCGCCGCGCGGGTATTTCGTCCAGCGGCGCAGGTCGGTGTCCTCCTCGGCGTGCCGCCGGGGCATGACGATGACGTCCCGCGGCAGTACGCCGATCGCCGTCGGCGCGGCAATCACCTTGCCCGTTGGCGGCGGAGCGGGTGGCTCGTGGGCGGTCTCCCAGTACAGGCGCACCGACGTCGCGAACGTCTCGGTCAGCCAGTAGATGCTCAGGGTAGTTGCGAGGAACTCCCGGCTGAATGCCCGCTCGATGTCACCGCCGCAGTCAGACCAGGCGCGCCTGCGTTCGAGCATCCAGGCCGCGAGGGCGGCTGGCGAGTCGTGCATGCCGTAGGCGAGTGACTGGGGGTCGTGGGTGTGCACAGCCAGGTGGCTGACGCCGAGCGGCAGGCTGGCCTGCTGGCGCTCCCACTCGCCTTCCTCGCCCGGCCCGTAGTCCTCTGCCGTGACCGCGCCGGTTCCGACCGAGTGCGGTCCGCTGGGCCGCTTGTAGCGATTCAGGTGTACCCCGATCAGGTCGTCGGAGCGCTGCTGCGCCATCTGCTGGGTGATGATGGCGCCGAAGTCGCCACCCTGGGCTCCGAAGCGAGGGTAGCCGAGCACGTCGTGCATGAGCTGGCGCCACAGCCGGGCGGTCGCGCTGGCGCCGATGCCGACCTTGGCCAGCGGGGAGGAGAAGCCGAATCCGGGCAACGAGGGAACGACCACGTCGAACGCGTCGGCGGGGTCCGCGCCGTCCGAGCCGGGATCGGCGAGCGGCTCGATCAACCCGGCGAGGTCCCAGAACGTCCATGGCCACCCATGCGAGAGGATCAGCGGGACCGGTCGCGGCCCCCGGCCACGCATATGGATGAAGTGGATAGGCACGCCGTCAAGCTGGACCCGGTAGTGGTCGAAGCGGTTGATGGCCGCTTCGGCGGCGCGCCAGTCGTAGTCCTTGAGCCAGTAATCGACGAACGTCTCCAGATATTCGCGGGACGTGCCGTAGCGCCAGCCCGCGTTGCCCGCGTCGATGGGCCACCGGGTCCGGGCGAGCCGGTCCTTCAGATCGCTGATGGCCGCCTCGGGGAAACCAACGACGAACCTTTCGGGCTTGGGCGTGGGCACCAGCTGACTCCCTGCTGCTTCGGCGATCCGGCTATGCAAGCATGATACGGCACCAACATTGTGGCAACAATTATAACGCGCAGTTGCCGCATCCCGGCGCGGAGCGCCCGGCCAGCTCTTGCTTGTCCGAGCATCCATAATTAGGATCAGCCTAGTCTGTTACAGCATCGTTTGGCTTACCGGCGAGGTGGCGTAGGAACATGGCGACTCGGAATGGTGGACGGGCGTTCAAGATCGACGAGACATTGTGCTCCGGCCACGGCCGCTGTTACTCCCTTGCTCCCCAGTGGTTCAGCGCGGACTCGTCCGGCTACGGCACCCCAGCGGGGCGCGTCGATCAGGACACCCCCAGCGTCGATCTGCAGTTCATCGTCGACTCGTGTCCCGAGCAGGCGATCTCGATCGCCGCCGCCGGGGCGGAAACCGTCGAATCAGGCCAGGAGCAGAAATGACCGGACTGGAGAAGATCCGCAGCGAGCGGACCCGCGACTACAACCCCTACGCCGACATCGCCATAGCCGACAACCTGGCGGAGCTCGCCGATCGGCGCGAAAAGTGCCCGCTGAGCTACTCGACCACCGGGCCAGACGGCTTCTGGGTCGCGACCGCGTATGACGACATCAGCGCCCTGCTGCGGCGCAACAGCCGCGGGGTTGTCAGCTACCCGAACAGCCCGTTCGGCGTCACTGACATGAAGGGCGGCCAGAAGGCCATGATCCCCATCGAGATTGACGGTCCGGCGCACTATCAGTACCGGAAGCTGCTCGATCCGTTCTTCGCGCCCGCCGCCATCGCCGAACTCGAGCCGAAGGTGCGGAAGGTCGCCATCAGCCTCATCGACGAGTTCATCGAGGACGGGCACTGCGACTTCGTACCGCAGTTCGCCTTCTCGTTCCCCGGGTCGACCGTCATGCAGTTGATGGGCTGGCCGCTGGCCGGCGGGCCAATGATGGCGAGCTGGGTGGACACGCTGCTGCACGGCGTACGCGGCGCGACGGAGGACGAGAGCAACGCGGCGCGCGTCGCGGTCATGGGGAAAGTGCGCGAATACTTCATCGACCAGATCGACCGCCGCCGGCGCAGCCCGACCAGCGATGTCACGACGTTCATGCTGAACGTCGAGCTCGATGGCCGCAAGCTGACCGAGGACGAGCTCTACGACAACTTCGTCCTGATGATGACGGCGGGCCTGGACACGGTCAACAGCGTTCTCGCCCAGAGCTTTGTCTACCTCGGCGGGCATCAGGAGCTGTGGTCGCAGATGTTCGAGAGCCCGGAGAACCTGGACCTCGCCATCGAGGAGTTCCTGCGGTGGGGATCGCCGGCAGTGCCGACGCGCACCGTTACCGACGAGGGCATCGTCGTCCGGGACCTGGAAATCCCCGTGGGCGAGCGCGTGCACTGCCCGCTTGCCGCGGCGAACCGTGACCCCAAGTACTATCCGGAGCCGGACGAGGTCCGCCTCGACCGGCCGCTTAAGCCGCACCTGGCTTTCGGCCTCGGACCGCACCGGTGCATCGGGTCGCACCTCGCCCGGATGGAGATGCGGGTCGCGTACGAGGAACTGCACCGCCGGATCCCCGAGTTCCGGCTGGACGAGACGAAACCCCCGCGGGACCATCTCGGACTCGCCTGGGGTACCGAGAACGTGCACATCCTTTTCGCGCCCGGTACCCGGGACGCGGCGGCATCATAGCGGGCGCGCTCACGGCGGGTCGCCGAGCAATATTGACGACCTCTTATGAGGTAGTTAACATAATAGTGTTAGCGCCGCGGGTTACGCCGCGGCGCTCTTGAGTTCTCGACGTCCAGGAGCCTGCCCCTATGACCTACGTGATCACTGCCGGATGTGTCGACGTTCTCGACAGGTCATGCATCGAGGAATGTCCTGTGGACTGCATATACGAGGGCGCCCGGATGCTCTACATCAACCCTGACGAGTGCGTCGACTGCGGTGCCTGCGAGCCCGTCTGTCCGCAAGAAGCCATCTACCACGAGGAAGACGTTCCGGATCACCTGTCGGCGTTCATCGCCGGCAACCGCGAGTTCTTCGCCGAGTTGGGCAACCCGGGTGGAGCCTCAGGGGTAGGCAAGATCCAGCACGACATTCCGCTGGTGGCCACGCTTTCCGGCTCGGGCGGGGGATCCGCGCAGGAAACACCTGTGTCGGAGGACATCGCGTCATGAGGCAGCGGACGCGGATGTCCTGAGGACGCGGATAGCACGTGCTCTGAACGATTGCACCCGCGGTGATCTGACCCGCACACAATTGGAGATAGATTGACGGCGCTTAGAGGGGCAGATAGCATAATTAGACTGAACTGATGCTCAGCTTCGTGCAGCTCTATGGCCGCGGACGGGGGGTCGTGACCGGCGGAGTAGCTCTGGAAGTCGGAGCAACGTCGGGCGTCGGCCACCGGCGAGACCAAGATTGCCGTAGACCTCACGAAGTGCCAGAACCACGGGCAGTGCACCTATTCGGCGCCACAGGTGTTCTCTCTCGACGACAGCGGCGAGCTCGCGTTCCGCGCGAGTGCCGAGGACGAGTACGTTTCAGGACAGCTCGATGAGGCCTGGCGCGAAGACGTCGAGGAGGCCATCGACATGTGTCCAGTGCAAGCCATCCGGGACGCCGAGATCTGATGGGAGCGCCGGAGACCATCCCGGCCACCGGCCGGGTAGTCGTCGTCGGTGCCTCTCTCGCGGGGCTGCGCTGCGCCGAGGCCGTGCGTAAGACTGGCTTCGGCGGCGAGGTCGTCGTCGTCGGCAGCGAGCCCCACATGCCCTACAACCGACCGCCGCTGTCGAAGGATCGCCTCGGCGAGCCCGTGTCGCCCGAGTGGCTCAGGCCCAACAGGGCAGCAGTCGGCATCAGCTGGCGGCTCGGCGAGACGGTGGTCGCCAGCGACCTGAACGCCCGGACCCTGCGGCTGGCATCTGGCGAGGTAGTCAGGTGGAGTGGCCTGGTGGCCGCGACGGGCCTGCGGCCACGGCGCCTCGACCTCCCCGGGCCGGCTACGGGCCGGCACGTCGTGCGCAGCCTCGACGACGCGAACGCACTGCGTTCAGCGTCGGCCAGCGCGCGTTCGCTGGTCATCGTCGGCGCTGGGTTCATCGGGTGCGAGCTAGCGGCCCTGGCCGCGTCGAGCCGGATCCTCACGCACGTCGTCGCGCCCGAGGCGGTTCCCATAGAGCGTCCTCTCGGCATGCTTATCGGCAGCCAGGTCCGCCGTCGGCTGGAGTCCCTCGGGGTACATTTCCACCTCGGCACCGTGCCAGTCGAGTACCGCGGCGACGATCAGGTCCGCGCTGTCCTGCTCGCTGACTCGACGGAACTCGTCGCCGATATCACCGTCGAGGCGGTGGGGTGTACTCCGAACACCGAGTGGCTCAGCGGCAACGGCCTGGATCTGTCCGACGGGGTGCTGTGCGACTCCAACATGCGGGTGGAGGGCCGCCCGGACGTCGTGGCCTGCGGTGACGTGGCCCGGTTTCCCAACCTGCTCTTCGACGCCGCCCCGCGGCGTGTGGAGCACTGGATGACCGCCGTGGACACCGCCAGAAGGGCCGGTCTTGTGCTCGCCGGTCATCTTTGCGGCACCGGAGGACCCGAGGACACGTTCGCGCCCGTCCCGTCCTTCTGGAGTCATCAGGATTCGATTCGCATCCAGTCCTTCGGCTCGCCAGGGCTCGGCGCGGACGATGTGCGCGTCCTGGAAGGTGATCTCGACGGTGAGGTTGCCGTGGGATACCACCGCGACGGTGAGCTCGTAGGCGTCGTCCTTCTCGGCTTGGCGGGCCGGTACATGCACTATCGCCGGGAGATCGAGAACATCGGCGCTCGGAGCGCGTAACAAAGCACCTGCTCGAGGGAGAAACATGCTCACTGCGAATGCCTACGCGGCCACCTCCGCTACTGCCCCCCTCACAAGGTCGACGATCGAGCGGCGCGAGGTCGGCCCGCACGACGTGCTGATCGACATCGAGTACTGCGGGGTCTGCCACTCTGACATCCACACCGCGCGCAGCGACTGGCGTCCTGCGCCGTACCCGATAACGCCGGGCCACGAGATCGTGGGGACTGTCGCCGGGGTTGGGTCGGCCGTTACCCGGTACGCGGTCGGGGACCGGGTCGGCGTCGGCTGCCTGGTGGACTCCTGCCGCGAGTGCGAGCCGTGCCGCCGCGGCGAGGAACAGTACTGCGCGATGGGGAACACCCAGACCTACGGCAGCATCGGCGCCGACGGCCGGGTGACCCAGGGTGGGTATTCAACCCGCATCGTGGTGACCGAGGACTTCGTCCTCAAGATCCCGGCGAGCCTCGCGCCCGCGGCTGTCGCGCCGCTATTGTGCGCGGGCATTACCGTGTACTCGCCGTTGCGGCACTGGGGCGCGGGACCGGGCACCCGGGTTGCCGTCGTCGGCCTCGGCGGGCTCGGGCACATGGCCGTGCAGCTCGCGCAGGCCATGGGCTCGGACGTCACCGTGCTCTCGCAGTCGCTGAAGAAGCGCGAGGACGGCCTCCGCCTGGGGGCCGCCAGCTATCACGCCACCAGTGCTCCGGAGACGTTTTCTGCGCTGGCCGGCTCGTTCAATCTCATCATCAACACGGTCAGCGCGCAGCTCGACATCAACGCCTACCTGTCGCTGCTGGCGGTCGACGGCACGCTCGTCAACGTCGGCGTTCCCGTCGGCCCGCTGTCGGTCAGCGTCTTCCAGCTGGTCAGGGGGCGGAGGTCACTGGCCGGGTCGGTGATCGGGGGGATCGCGCAGCATCAGGAGATGCTCGACTTCTGCGCCGAGCGCGGCCTGGGAGCCGAGGTCGAGGTCATCTCCGCCGATCAGATCAACCAGGCCTACGAGCGCGTCCTGGCCTCCGATGTGCGGTTCCGGTTCGTCATCGACATCTCGACGCTGGCCTGAGGCGAACCCGGGGAGATCATCGATTGACCGGCACGGCGGGAAGTGATCTAGTGTCCGGCGCGGCGCTGCCGGCGAGGCCGCTCGGGGAAACCGGGCTATCGGTGCCGGTCGTCTGGGTTGGCACCGCGACGTTCGGCGGAATCGGCAGTGATCCCGCCCTGCACGGACTAGGCGTCGACCCGATCAGGGCGCCCGCCATCCTCGATGCGGCGCTCGATGCCGGCATAACGGTGGTTGACACCGCGGACAGTTACACCGGTGGTACAAGCGAGCGAACCATCGGAACGTGGCTGGCCGGCGGAGCACGCCGCACGCAGGACGTCGTGGTAGCCACGAAGACCGGGGTAAGGCTGCCATATCCGACTAGAGATCTGAGTCCCCCGCACATCGAGGAGGCTGTGCGCGGCAGCCTCGAGCGGCTGGGCGTAGACCGTATAGATCTGCTGATGAGCCATCGTCCCGATCCGGCCACGCCCGTTCGGGTGGTCGTCGAGAAGTTCGCCGAGCTCAAAGAACGGGGGCTCGTTGGCCACGTCGGCGCGTGCAACGTCACCGCCGAGGAGGTTCGGGAACTGCTCGCGGCCGCGGCCGCGGCGAACGTGCCGCGGATCGAATGGGTGCAGAACCGCTTCAACGTCGCAGTGCACGCCGAGCAGACCCGGGTTTTGCAGGTCTGCAGGGAAAACGGCCTCGGCTAC
>Ga0335072_10015243_pt1 | contig 10914 bp, 10 predicted proteins | sample Lox_Sample_21_FD_206725 | JGI IMG/M metagenome (GOLD analysis project Ga0335072, IMG submission 206725) | Soil microbial communities from Loxahatchee National Wildlife Refuge, Florida, United States - Lox_Sample_2.1 | ecosystem: Environmental > Terrestrial > Soil > Wetlands | place: USA... | reverse complement strand
CGGATATTGACTCTCTAAGTGGGTCCGTCAGCTTATAGGCGCAACTCGGCTCTTTCATTTACGTGCGTCGGATCTGTTCAGTTTCGTTTCGGCCTGACTTCTCGCTGTTGCTGCCCGCGATTGGCGCCGAGCCGGTATCCGCGACGTGCACGGTGTCTTCGGCGTGCACGTCGGGGTAGGGGCTGGCGGGGCGGGATCAGGGACGGAATGGGGCATCTCCCCGAGGCGCGAGAACAGGCGGTCGGCCGATGATGGGGTCATGGAAACCAACGATGTTCCCCCGCAGGACGACGCCCGCGACCGCGCGAGCGCCGGAAACCGGACCGGACAGCGGACGCTGCGGCGTTCCTCGCAGGACCGGCTGCTGGCCGGCGTCGGCGCCGGCGTCGCCGATTACCTCGGCACCGATGTGACCGCAACCCGAGTCGGCCTGGCCGCGGTCGCCGTTCTCGGTCACGTGGCGATCCCGGCCTACGCCGCCGCGTGGGCGCTGATCCCCGAGGAGGGCAAGTCGCGGTCCCGCGCGGCCGAGTTCCTCGACTCCGTCGCCGACCGCGTGGACTCGACGGTCAGCCGCGCGCGGCAGGCCTAGCCAATCGGCAGGACGGTCGTGGCGAGCGTGCGCCGGTCGGTGACCAGCACGTGGGCCGACGGCAGCGGCGTCCAGCCGGGCATCGGCCAGCCGGAGCTCGCCACCAGAACCGCGTGATCGGTGACCTGGTAAGCCAGGTCGAAGTAGGCGGCAACCTCGTCCGGGTCCTCGCCGTGCCCGCGCTCCCGCAGCCGGTCGGCCGGGACCATGGACCGGTCGTAGAACGAGATCGCGTAGAGCGCGTCCGGCGCCAGCAGGATCGCGTTCAGGCTGCCGGTCGTGTAGGCCTGGGATATGGCGGCGGTCGTGTCGGCGATCGCCGCGACCATGTCGCCGTCGCGCACCGCCAGCCGCCACATCAGGTGGAGGAAGTAGCGCTCGCTGTCGGTGGTGCCGGCCAGCCTTCGCTCCCATTCCGGTGGAAGCATCTCGCCGAGCCGTTCCTGCGGGTGGATGGCGCCGTTGTGGGCGAACGTGTAGTCGCCGTACTGGAACGGGTGGGTGTTGACGTCGGTGACGGGCAGGCCGGGGGTGGCCCAGCGCAGGTGCACCAGGCCGAGGTCGCCGAGCGGCTGCCAGGCGAGCTTGTCGTACTCCGGCTCGCTGCCGGCCCGGGCGGGCGATTTCCACGTTGCGGGCCTGGAGCCCGCGTACCAGGCCATTCCCCAGCCGTCCCCGTGCAGCTCGGACAGGCTGGTGAAGGCACCGAGGCTCTCCGCGCCCAGGAGTTCGGCGACGGACGCGGCATCACGCGAGCAATAGCCAAGCAGACGGCACATGAAGGATTAGCTCTCCTAAAGGGACTTGCCCATTCCGCCGCCGACGTCGATGGACGCGCCGGCGATGTAGCTAGCCCGGTCGCTGGCCAGGAACGCGACGAGCCCGGCAACCTCGTCGGACCGCCCGAAGCGGCCCAGCGGAACCTCGGCCTTCGCCAGCTGACCGAAGAACTCGTCGGCCGGCATCTCCGGGGCGCGCTTGCGGTGGATGTTCTCCCATTGCGGGGTCTCGACGAAGCCGATGTTCACGCTGTTGACGAGGATTCCCTCGGCCCCCAGCTCGATCGACAGCGCCTTGGACAGGCTGAGGCAGGAGGCCCGGTTGACCGACGAGGCCAGGAAGGCCGGGTCCGGGTAGCGGGCGTACAGGGCGTTGATGTTGATGACCCGGGGCGCGGCGCTTGACCGCAGGTGCGGCAGGGCGGCGCGGATGCAGCGGATCTGAGACAGCAGCTTCACCTCGATGTCGTCGTGCCAGTCGTCGTCGGTCAGCGTGGCGAACCGGCCCGGCCGGGCCCCGCCCGCGTTGTTGACCAGGATGTCGAGCCCGCCCAGGGCCGCGCTGGCGGCGGCGACGAAGTCGGTCACCTGAGCCGGGTCGGTCACGTCGCAGGGCAGCGCGAGCAGTTGCCGCCCAGCCGCGGCCGTTGCTCGCAGTTCGGCGGCCGTCTGCTCCAGTTCGCCGACATGCCGGGAGCAGATGGCGACGGCGGCGCCTTCGGCCAGCAGCTCGGCGGCGATGGCCTTGCCGAGCCCCTTGGAGCCGCCGGTGACGACGGCCCGGCGGCCGGTCAGCCCGAGCTCCACCTAGTCCTCCCCCGCCGCGATGCCCTCGGCCTCGGCGCCTTCGGCGGCCTCGGCGCCCGCCGCGCTGTCGGCTGCCTGCGCCTCCGCGAGCTTGAGCAGGCTGCTGCGCGGCGGCGAGAACACGTCGATCTCGAGGCAGTGGGTGTCGGTCGTCCAGGCGCCGTGCGGAACCCAGGACGGGACGACGGCGACGTCGCCCTTGCGCATGACGCGCACGTCGCCGTCCAGGTCGAAGGTGAACTCGCCCTCGATGACGACGACGATCTGCTCCTCCTCGTGCACGTGGCGGGGGGCGACCGCGCCGGGCTCGAAGCTGACGAAGTTGGTCATCGCCTTCTGGCCGAGCACCGGCCGGAAGCCGAGCCCGGGCAGGAACTCGACCGGGGTCAGCGCGTCCACGTTGACGTACCGGCCGGGGCCGGCCGGGGTGCCGCCCTCGGTGGTGAAGTGGCTGGCGGCATCGCCGAGCGAGCCGTCCTCGGCGGCGGGCTGCTGGTGCGCGGCATCACTCATGTGTCCTCCGTGCTGCTTAACGGTTAACGTGCTGCGGAAGTTGCTGCGTAATTACAGTGCGCTCTTCACCACGTCGGCGATCCTGCGGATGCCCTCGTCGATGAGGTCGTCGGCGACCCGGCTGTAGGCGAGCCGGATCTGGTTGGCCCCGACTCCCGCGTCGTCCAGATAGAACGGCCGTCCGGGCACGTAGGCGACCTTCTCGGCGCGGGCGGCGGCCGACAGCGCGACCGTGTCGACGCCTGCCGGGCAGGTGAGCCAGACGTAGAAGCCCCCGGCCGGCGTCGTCCAGGTGGCGCCGTCGGGCATATGGGCGGCCAGCGCCTCCGTCGTCAGGCGGGCTCGACGCCCGTACAGCGCCCGGGACTCGGCGATCTGACGGTCCATGTGACCGCCCCGGCCGTACTCCTCGAGCATCCGCTGGCCGAGCGCGCCCGCGCACTGGTCGGAGTTCTGCTTGGCGATGACGAGCCGTCCGACGACCTCGGCCGGCCCGGCGGCCCAGCCCATCCGGAACCCGGGCGAGAAGATCTTGGAGAACGTGCCCGCCTGCAGCACCACGTCGGGCGCGAGCGACCACATGCTCGGCGGCGGGGCGGTGTCGTTCTCCAGCGGGCCGAACCCGAGTTCGCGGTAGGCCACGTCCTCCAGGATCAGGAAGTCGTAGCGGCGGGCGAGGTCAACCAGCTGCCGTCGGCGCTCGGCGCTCATCGACAGGCCGGTCGGGTTCTGGTAGTCGGGGATCGTGTAGACGATCTTCGGTCGCAGCCCCCCGGCCAGCAGGTCTTTGAGGACGTCGACCCGCATCCCGTCGTCGTCGAGCGGTACGCCGCGCACGTCGGCCTCGTAGCCGCGGAACGCCATCAGCCCGCCCAGGTAGGTCGGCGCCTCGACGACGACGACGTCGCCCGGATCGAGGTAGCTCTTGGCCAGCAGTTCCATGCAGTCGATGCCGCCGCTGGTGATCATCAGCTCGCCCGCGCCGGGGGCCCGGCCGTGGGCGGCCGCCAGCCGCCCGGAGACGTAGTCGCGGACGCCCTCCAGGCCCTCGGTGGCCGAGTACTGCAGCGCCACGCCCGGCTCGTCGGCGATCAGGCGGGCGGCGATGTCGGCCAGGGTGCCGGTCTGGAAGGTGGACGGCTCGGGGAACCCGCCGGAGAACGTGATGACGTCGGTGGCGCCGGCCAGGGAGAGGATCGCCGTGATCTCCGAGCCGCCCAGTGCGTGGGTGCGGCGCGCGAGCCGCCCGTCCCAGTTGCGGCGGGTGGCTCCGCGATCCTCGTCGCCTCGGTCAAGGCCCTGCTGCCCCAGCACTGCGGTCATCGGCGTGACTCCCCTTCTCCATGGAAGTTGACCCTTGACATCGGGATCTTGCAATTGTAAGAATCCTCACTAACACATCTTACAATCACCAATCACTCGTCTTCGATCGTACATCATCCAAATCGATCCGACGATAGGCAACCTTCCAAATGACAATCAACCCTGCACCGCTGGCCAAGCTGGCTGAGGTATCACAGCCGCCGAGGCCCGAGGTGGAGGTGGACGACTTCGACCTGGCGCTGCTGCGCGCGCTGGCGGCCGACTCTCGGCAGTCGCAACGGGCCCTGGCCAGGCAGATCGAGATGTCGCCGCCGGCGGTGGCGGACCGGCTGGCCCGGCTCGAGCGCAGCGGGGTGATCCGCGGGTACCGGGCGGACATCGACTGGGCGGCGCTCGGCCTGCCGGTCGTGGTGTACCTCGCGGTGACCGCAGCGGCGGGCATGGACCTGAGCGAGATCATCCGGCAGATCCAGGAGCTGCCCGAGGCCGAGACCATGAGCGTCGTGACCGGCAGCCTGGACCTGCTCGTGCGGCTGCGGGTCCGTGACCACACCCATCTGCGCCAGCTCCTGCTGGCCAAGGTCTTCCAGATCGCCGGCGTGCAGCGGACCGAGACGTTCCTGTCCATCGCCGACATCGACCCCGACAACTTCACCGCCGCGTTGCTCGAGGACATGATCCAGCAGCGCGACTCGTCCCGCACCTGACCGGAGGCTCAACCCCGTGAGCACCACCAACCCCTCGCACGCAATCAACGGCGTTGGCCAGCATGGCTTCGTCGCCCGGCACGGCCTGTACAGCGCCGAGCAGGCAGCGGCGGCGGACGAGGTCGCCGCGCGCATCCGCGAGCTCGGCCTGAGCACCGTCCGGCTGGTCGTGGTCGACCAGCACGGCGTGCCGCGCAGCAAGTCGCTCTCGCCCGAGGTGGCGATCGCCGCCCTGTCGAACGGCCTCGACTTCTCCGGCGCGATCTACAGCCTCGACAGCGGCAACCAGGTGTTCGTTCCCGCCTTCGCGGCGGGCGGCGGCTTCGGGATCGACGAGCTGACCGGATTCCCGGACGTGGTCCTGGTACCGGACCCGAGCACGTTCCGGGTTCTGCCGTGGGCCGACCGGACCGGCTGGATGCTGTGCGACGTCTACTTCTCCAGCGGCGCGCCGATGCCGCTTGACGGCCGCGGCCTGATGCGCCGGGCGCTGTCCGAGCTGGCCGGCGTCGGCTACGACTTCCTGGCCGGGATCGAGATCGAGTACTACATCGTCAAGGTCGACTCCGACCGGATCGAGCCGGAGAACGCCGGGTTCACCCCGGCCCCGCCGGCCGTCAGCGTCTTCCAGCGCGGCTACCAGTACCTGTCCGAGGTGCGGCTGGACAGCGTGTCAGGAACGCTTGAGGCGATCCGCGACGGCCTGAACGCGGTCGGGCTGCCGCCGAGGTCGATGGAGGACGAGTGGGGCCCCGGCCAGATGGAGTTCAGCTTCAGCCCGATCGGCGGGCTCGCGGCGGCCGACGCGGTGGTGCTGTTCCGTTCCGCGGTCAAGCAGATGTGCCAGCGCCGCGGGCTGCTGGCGACGTTCATGTGCCGCCCGGCGCTGCCGAACTTCTTCTCCTCCGGCTGGCACCTGCACGAGTCGCTGATCTCCCGCGCCGACGGGCGCAACGCGTTCGCCAGCGAGGATGAGACGCTGTCGCCGGTGGGGCGCCAGTTCGTGGCCGGCTTGCTCGAGCACGCGCTGCCGATGACGCTGTTCGCCTCGCCCACCGTCAACGGCTACAAGCGCTACCGGCCGTACTCCTTCGCCCCCGACCGGGTCTGCTGGGCGGTGGAGAACCGGGGCGCGCTGGTGCGGGTCCAGGGCGCCGCCGGCGACGCGAACAGCCACGTGGAGAACCGCATCGGCGAGCCGGCCGCCAACCCGTACCTCTACATGGCGGCCAACATCGCGGCCGGCCTCGACGGCATCCGCAGGAAGCTGGAGCCGCCGGCGCCGGTGGAGGCCGACCCGTACGCGGCCGAGGCGACCATGCTGCCGACGTCGCTCCGCGAGGCGGTCGGCGCGCTGGTGGAGGACACCTTCTACCGCAAGGCGTTCGGCGACCCCGTCGTCGACTACCTCATCCAGATGAAGCGAGCCGAACTCGCCCGCTACGAGTCCGCCATCGCCGAGAACCCGCCGCCGGACGGGCAGGAGATCAGCGACTGGGAGATGCGCGAGTACTTCGAGTTCTACTGAGGACGGAAGATGACCCTCCAGCACATCGTCTTGTTCAGCTTTCCCAGCGCGCTCAGTCCCGAGGACGACGCCCGGCTGCGCGCGATGGTGGCGTCCTGGCCGCAGGAGATCGGCCTGATGACCAAGTGCCGGCTGGGCACCGACATCACCGGGGCCCGCACCCGCGGGTACTCGCATCTGCTGTTCACCGAGTTCCCCGATTTCGACACCATGACCGCCTACCGCGACCACCCCGTCCACCAGGCCTTCCTGGCGTGGCTGAACGAGCGCGACTGCGTCCCGCTCGCCTTCGACTACGTCCTGGACGACCAGACCGTCCTCATGCCCGAGTTACACCCGCACGGTAAGGAACCCCCATGGCCCAGATCAGTTCTGGCCCGAGCGTCGCGCGCGAAGACGCGCTCGCGCGCGGCACCCTGCGACTCCCCGACGCGATCGCGATTTCCGTCTCCGTGCTCGCCCCGGGCATGGCGATGCTGCTCAACGTCTCCGGCGTGGCCGCCACCAGCGGCGGCTCCACGCCGTTGGCGTTCCTGCTCGGCGGCATCGCCTGCCTGGCGCTCGCCTTCGTGGTCATCGGGTTCACCCGGCGGATGGCGTCGGCCGGCTACGCGTACACCTACGCCAGCCGCAGCCTCGGCAAGGGCGCGGGCTTCATGGCCGGCTGGCTGTACTTCTTCGGCATGATCTGCTTCGTCCCGATGACGATGTCCGGGGTCGGCTACCTGGCGGCCGACCTGCTCGGGCTCAACCCCAAGTTCTGGATCCTGTTCTTCTTCATCGGGATGGCGCTGTTCCTGTTCCTGTCGGTCATCAGGATCAGGGTCACCACCCGGGTGCAGCTGTACGTCGGGATCGCCACCGTCGTCGTCATCTTGATCGTCGACCTGGTGACGACGGCCAAGGGCGGCAGCCACGGTCAGGCGCTGTCGGCGTTCAGCTTCGGGCACTCGCTGCGCGGCGGCTTCAGCGGCGTCTTCTACGGGATCATCCTCGGCGTCACGTCCTACATCGGCTTCGAGACGGCGGCCGACTTCGGCGAGGAGACCTCCAACCCGCGCCGCTACATCCCGATCGCGGTGATCGCGGCCACGCTGTTCGCGGTCGTCTTCTACCTGTGGACGACCTACTCGATCACGATCGGCTACGGCGTCAACAACGGGGCGAAGTTCGCCGCCGACCCGATCGCGCTGAAGACGACCGCGATCACGTTCGTCGGCTCCTGGCTCGGCACGCTGGTCGAGATCGGCGGAATGCTGTCCGCCTTCATCGTGTGCGTGGCCTGCGCGACCGCCGCGTCGCGGACGCTGTTCGCGATGGGCCGCGAGGGCGTGCTGCCGAAGGCGTTCGGCCGCACCTCGCCCCGGTTCAAGACGCCGGTGAACGCGACCATCGGCGTCGCCGTGGTGGCCACCGTGATGGCGCTGCTTGTCGGGTACCCGTTCTCCGACAGCGCGTTCGGCCAGCCGTTCAGCAACTACTACTTCTGGGCCACGACCGGCACGCTGGTCATCATCGTCGTCTACATCATGCTGTGCATCGGCGGCATCGTGTTCTTCTACCGCACCCGTGACACGCGCCGGTGGAACCCGCTGGTCCACGTCCTGGTGCCGCTGATCGGCGCGGTCGTGTTCGGCGCGGCCCTGTACGGTTCCGTGCACCCGACCCCGACCGGCATCCTCGCCTGGACCCCGTGGCTGGCGCTGGTCTGGCTGGCGATCGGCGTGGGGATCCTGTTCTGGCTGCGGGCGCGGCGGCCTGAGGCGGTCGCGCAGATCGGGTCGATCCTGGGCGAGGAGGGCGGCACCGACGCCGAGCTCCTCGACGCCTAGCAGCGACGGCTCCCCCGCCTTACAGCCCGACGGATGCCGTCGTCGGGTGCCCTTCATCGCGTGAGTTGCGTGCGGCCCGGATGGGGGCTAGCCGCGCCAGGGCCGCGTTCGCGAGGACGAGCAGCAGGGCGAGGATGAGGAGGGCGGGGCCGAGGACGGCGAGGCTGGTGCGGTCGATGAGGAGGCCGATCAGCGCCGAGACGCCGGATCCGCCGGCCGCGGCGGCGCCGACTTGCCAGGCGATGGCGTGCCGGGCGCGCTCGTCTCCGATCCGTCGCGGGGTGGCGGCGATCAGGGCCGGGAAGATCCCGGCCAGGGCGGCGCCGAGGATGACGAACCCGGCCACGACGGCCGCGGTGGCTGGCTGCCAGCAGATGAGCGCGGCCGCGCCCACGCCGGCGGCCATGCCCCAGCCGATCACGTGGCGGGCGGGGACGGGCCTGGCCGGGAGGGCGAGCCCGATCCGTACGGCGGTGAGGGCGCCCCAGTAGCCGAAGGCGGCGAGCCCGGCGCTCGACGCGGACAGGTTCAGGTGGCCGCGAAGATAGCTGGTCTCCCACTGGCCGGCGCTGACCTCGAGGCCGGTGTAGACGAAGAACACGATCAGTCCCAGGGTCAGGACGGACCTGATCCGTCGGCGTGACCAGGTCACGGCCGGATCGGTCACGTCCGGACGCTGACCGGGGTCGGTACCGGTGGGCGGGCGAGGGGCTTCGGGTGCGGGGGCGTTGCGGTGATGCAGGGCCCACAAGACGGCGGCGGCGAGGTCGAGGGCGACCAGGAGCAGGTAGGCCGGCCGCCACGATCCGGCCAGGATCGCGGCGGTCACGACGAGGGGGCCGATGGCGGTGCCGATGCCGTAGAAGCCATGCAGAAGGTTCAGCAGACGCGGACGGCCGGTGAGCGCGACCGCGGTGTTGAGACCGCCGTCCATCATCCCGGCCGCGGCCCCGAGGAGCGGCCCGATCGCCAAGACCAGCAACAGTCCGGGGGCGGCCGCGTAGCCGATGCCGCCGACGGCCGCGCACAGGCCGGCGACGGCGAGCAGGGCGCTGACACCGAGCCGCTGGATGAGCCGGCCGACGAACGCGGCCACCGCGACCGACCCGACGGTGTTGACCAGCAGGATCAGGCCGAGGTCACCGACCGGTACGCCGAAGCTCTGGCGCATCGCCGGCCAGGCGGTGCCCAGCATTCCGTCGGGCAGGCCGAGGATGATGAAGGTCCCGAGACTGAGCAGGTCGAACCTGCGGTCAGTGCTGGCTCGGCTGAGGGTGGTGGTCACTAGTCATTTCTATCATGCTTGATGTTCATATGCACATGGTTAATGTTCGCTCACGGCATCCGCGGTGACGCGGCGCCGGCCGCTTTGGCCCGGATTCCGCGGCCGCGCGCCCGCGCCGTACCCTTGCTCGGGATGGCCGGCGCGGGCATCGCGATGATGATGACCGCTTTGGTGATGGCACCCGGGAGTCGCGGCGGAGGAGCTCGCTCGATGAATGAATGGTCACCAGCCCCCTGGCGGCGTCCCGCCGACGGACCAGGAGGCCCAGCGGGGCCGATGGTCGCTAACAAGACCGCCGCTCCGCGGCTCGGCGACGAGCTGTTCGCCCGTCTGGTGACCTACGGCACGCCGGAGGAGACGCGGCCGGGCGACGTGCTGTTCACGCCTGGTGATGTGAGCATCGACCTGATCGTGGTCGCCCGGGGCTCGGTTGAGGTTATCAGGACGGAGATCGCGGACGTACCCGCCGAGACCGTGGCCAAGGTCCGGGCAGGCGGTTTCGTCGGCGAGCTGAACCTGCTGACCGGGCAGAACGTCTACCTGCAGTGCCGGGTCCTGGAGGCGGGCACGGTCTACCGGGTTACACCGGAGCGGCTGCGCCAGCTGATGGCGAACGACGGCGAGCTCTCCGACGTCATCTTCAGGGCGCTGGTCGCACGCCGGGAGCTGCTGCAGCGCAGCACCAGCGCCCGGGCGGTGGAGATCGTCGGCAACCCGCGGTCGGCCGCCGGCCTGGCGCTGCGGACCTACGCCGCCCGCCAGCGGCTGATCCACGTGTGGTTCGACGCCGACAGCCCGGCGGGCGAGGCGCTGATGGAGTCCTCCGGGCTGGCTGAGGGCGACCTGCCCGCCGTGGTGATGCCCCTCACGACGCTGAAACGGGCAACCCCGGGGACGCTGGGCCAGCAGCTGAACCTCACGTACCATCGGTCCTCCAACAAGCCCGTCGACGTGACGATCGTCGGCGCCGGCCCGGCCGGGCTCGCGGCCGCCGTCTACGGCGGTTCGGAAGGCCTGGACACAGTGCTGCTCGACGCCATCGGCACGGGCGGGCAAGCCGCGGCCAGCTCCCGGATCGAGAACTACCTCGGTTTCCCGTTCGGGCTGTCGGGCGCCGATCTGACCGGCCGCGCCGTCCTGCAGGCGCTGAAGTTCGGCGCCCAGGTGGCCAGCCCCTGCCAGGCGGTCAGACTCGACGCCGACCGGAACGGCGGCTGGCTGCGGCTGCACCTGCCGGAGGGTGAATTCCTTGACAGCAAGGCGGTCGTCATCGCCACCGGCGCACGCTATCGGTCGCTGCCGTTGGAACGCTGGCCCGACTTCGAGGGCGCCGGGATCTACTACGCGGCCACCGAGCTAGAGGCCCGCGGCTGCGTCGGCAGCCCGGTCACGGTTGTCGGCGGAGCGAACTCCGCCGGCCAGGCCGCGCTTTACATGGCCGGCCGGGGATGCGACGTATCGCTCGTCGTCCGCGGTCCTGACATCGCGGCCGGGATGTCCGCCTACCTCGTCGACCGGCTGCTGGTGCATCCTCGGGTGACGGTGCGA
>Ga0335072_10015241_pt1 | contig 10915 bp, 9 predicted proteins | sample Lox_Sample_21_FD_206725 | JGI IMG/M metagenome (GOLD analysis project Ga0335072, IMG submission 206725) | Soil microbial communities from Loxahatchee National Wildlife Refuge, Florida, United States - Lox_Sample_2.1 | ecosystem: Environmental > Terrestrial > Soil > Wetlands | place: USA: Florida... | reverse complement strand
AGAACGTCAGGATGAGTCTGCACGAAGATGCGGGTCTCGCGCTTGTCGGCCTCGCGCAGGTTCTCGCGGGCCTCGACCGCCTCGGCGAAACGCTTTTCCAGTGCGTCGGCTTCCGCAATCCGGACGCAGTTCGCGCAAAGGCCGCAGAAATCGGGCAGATTGTCGGTGACCGGCCGATCGAGGCAGTTCATTGCCTTGGCGACCATTTGGCTGAGCGTGAACTTCCCCGAGCCCGGTGGCCCGGACAGGATCAGGGCGTGAGGAAAGTGGTCGCGCGCCAGCATCTCGCGCAGCGTGCGAACCGCATCGGAGTTGCCATGAAAATCGGAAAACGGCATCGCAGTTTTCGGGAGGAGTGGTCTGGCCAGATCGAGTTTCGGCCTGACGGCTAAGTGTATTGGTTGATTTTCACCTGGTCAACGCAGGCAATCGCCGAACCTACAGACACTTAACCATTCTGAGCCCTCACCCCCGCCATCCCGCAGCGGGAACTGCTCTCTGCCCGCCACGGGCTATAATGCGCTCACGGTTTCTCCACGCGCGCGTCTATGTAGTTGCAGGCGTTGACAATGACAATTACCTGCAACTTTGCAAAGTAGGTAGAAACCAGCATGCCGGCCGAAGCGGTAGCAGTTCCCCTCGCCGTTGGCCCCCACTCGATCTTGCCAAAGGCAGGAGGCTTGGGGACTTCGGGCCCGGGATTTGCGCCCCAATCCGCTGACAGCAAACGCGGTTTGGGAACCCCGGCGCTCCATCCTCCTGAAGCGTGGCAGGAGACGGAAAAAGCGTCTACTCCCTCGAATCGGGGGATTGTGTTGGGGCAGTCCCAGACCCGCATGAACGACACGGAGCTGATCCGGGAAGCACAGCGTGGCAACCGCGCCGCGTTCGAGGACCTCGTACGCCAATACGACAGCGCGGTGCTCCGTCTGGCCTATCACCTGACGCGTTCTGAGCAGGATGCGCAGGACATTTATCAGGAAGCGTTCCTGAAGGCCTACCGGAACATCAACAACTTCCGCTTCGAGTGCTCGTTCTACACCTGGATCTACCGCATTGTCACCAATCTCTGCCTCGACCTGCTGCGCAAGCGCCAGGTGCGCAAGGAAGACTCGGCCGTCGTGTCCGATTCGGAGGGCGGTACGTACGATTTGCTCGACCAGGTCGCCGATCAGCGCTCCGGCGCCAGTCCGGAAAAGGACCTGATGCGGCGCGAACTGGGAGCGCGCATCGCCAAGGCGCTGACCAAGCTGACGCCCCGCGAACGCATGGTCTTTGAGATGAAGCATTATCAGGGATTGAAGCTGCGCACCATTGGCGAGATTTTGAACACGACGGAAGAGACCGCCAAGAACACACTGTTTCGCGGCACGCAGAAGCTGCGGGCGGCGCTGAAGGATATGAAGGGAAGCAATTAGCAATTAGCAAAGGCGATGATGATTGGGATTTGGCGGCAATGTTGACGGTGCTATTTCCGAAGCCAATTGCTAATTGCCGGTTGCTGCGAGGAACGAGCTATGAACTGCGATTGGGTGCAACAAAACGTTTGCCTGTACCTGTATAACGAGCTGGCCGACGACGCCCGGCACGAGCTGGAGCAGCACATTCGGCGCTGCCCGCAGTGCGCAGCTGAACTGGCTGGCCAGCGGGAATTCCAGGGGCAGATGAATGTATTGCCGGTGGAAGAGCCGTCGGCCAGCTTTCTTGCGGCCGCGCGCATGCGGCTGCAGGAAGCGCTCGAGACGACCGAGCAGAATCGCGCCTGGTATCACCGCCTGGCGTTCGATCCCGCCGCATGGCTGCGGCAAGTGCGCTTTTCGCCCGCATTGGCCGCAGTTATCTTGATTGTCGGATTCGGCTCAGGTCTGGGTACGATGTATAGCGCCCTTGGCGGGAGGCAGGTTGTGCAGCCGCCCCCAACGACTCAGGAAGCTTCGATCGCGGGTATCACCTCCATCGATCATCAGCCAAACTCCAACACCGTTCAGATCCATTTTGATCGCCTCCGGCCGGAATCGGTGGAAGGTTCCATCGATGATCCCAAGATTCAGGAGCTGCTGCGATTCGCGGCGCAGAACAACATCAACAACCCCGGTGTGCGGCTTAATTCGGTTGATTTGTTGACTACCAAGCCGGACGATCCGCGAGTGCGCGAGGTGCTTACCTATGCGCTGCGCTACGATAGCAATCCTGGCGTGCGGCTTAAGGCCCTGGATGGTTTGGGATCGTACGTGAAGCAGGACATTCGCGTACGTAATGCCGTACTGGAGGCGCTGCTTAACGACAGCAATCTGGCCGTGCGCAGCGGGGCGCTCCATGCTCTCGAACCGGTCCGTGCCGATAGCAGCGTACGTATGGCGCTCCAGCAGTTGGCAAAAGACGATCCCAGCGATTACATCCGAACCGAATCGCAGCACGAATTAGCGTCGATGGCGAACCTAGACTAAGCGCGAAATTAACCGAGTCACAGACGAAATGGGCGATTGTACAACCAGGGAAGCAACCGATCATCAGCCAGCGACAGAGACGCAGACCAGGATCAGCAAACCGTTGCTCTGGTCCGTGTGCTCCGTCCTGGTAACGATCACAATCGCCTTACCGGTCTCGGCACAACAAACCAGGGTCTACCGTGACGGCAATTCGTGGGTAGAGGAGTTTACAGGTGTCATGCCGGCAGCGCGCGAACTGCATGTCAGCGCCGATCTCGGCTCCGTGACCGTGCAAGGCAATGCGCCACGTATTTCGTATCTGGTGCGCAAGCGCTCCTACGCACCGACCGAGAAGGAGGCGCGCAAGCAATTCGAGCAGATGCGCGTGTCGGCAGCCAAGGCGGGAGACAGCGACACGATCGAAGCCCGGATCGGCAAACACAATCTGTCGCGCTTTGGAGCTGAATTCATTGTTCAGGTCCCGCGCGACCTCAGCGTCGTTAAGGTCGATACGCGCATGGGTTCGCTGGCTTTCAGCTCGCTCGCCGCGGCAATCATCGCAACTACCGGCGCCGGGTTGATTAAGCTGGATGACTTGTCGGGGCCGGTGAAGATTTCCAGCGGCGGAGGCAATGTGCAGGCCGGAAATCTGGGCAGCGATTTTAGTGTTACCAGCGGGGCCTCAGATGTACGCGTGGCCAATGTTGGAGGGCAGACCCAGGTGAGCCTCGCCGGGGGACGGGTTTACATCGGCTCGTCGCGGACTTCCACGATTCAGACCGGTGCGGGCAGCATTCAAATTCAGAAGTGCACGGGAGACCTCCACGTGGTGAGCGGTGGCGGAAATCTTTACATCGGCGATGTCGATGGCTCCGTTCAGGCGCAGACCGAGGGCGGCAGCGTGCGGCTGGCCAGCGCGACCGGGCCGGTGCGCGTCACTACGGGGGGCGGCAGCGTCGAACTGTATAAGCTCAGCCGTGGCGCACAAGTCGAAACCGGCGCGGGACCGATCACCGTGGAGTTTCTGGGCAACCGCGGCTTCACCGACTCCTACCTGCATACAGCGGCCGGCGATATTACGGTGTGCTTCGCCGGGAGTTTTCCCGTTTCCATACATGCCACTTCGGATATGGCGGTAGGAAGGGGCATTTCTTCGGATTATCCGCTCGATATAAGCACCCAGGGTGGCGCGTTCAGCCCGCGATCGGCATCGGCGGAAGGAATTTTGAATGGGGGCGGTCCGAGTTTGCGGATTCGGACCACCATGGGGCAAATCGCATTTCGGAGATGTCATTAAGACAGTGGCTCGTGGCTAGTGGTCAGTACACAGAGCAGGGTTGACGTATGAGATTACGCAATAGAGTTTCGTTGGTTGCTGCAATAGCGGTGGTGATGATTTTCCCGGCGATGGCCGCGGCACAACCTTGGCCCGAGGCACGTTCCGGGGCCTACCTCGGCATTCAGATCGCGGCGGTCACGCCTCAGCAGGTCTCGGCGCTGAAGTTGCAGGATGCTGCCGGCGCACTCATTACATACGTCGATCAGGATGGTCCCGCGTGCCATGCGGGCCTCTTGGAGAATGACGTTGTGGTCGCATTCGAAGGCTCCAAGGTCCAGGGGCCGCAACAACTCGAGGCGCTGATTCACACCACACCACCGCAGAAGACGGTTACGCTCACGGTGATGCGGGCCGGACAACGCCGCGATATTAAAGTGACCTTGGGAAGCTGGAATGTCATGTCGAATGCTCACACGATGACTGCATCGACCATGGCTTTCCCACCCCCACCGCGCGTTGTTCCCGATATCGAAGTTCCGGCCTTCACCTTGCTGTCCTCCCGTCACGGACTGGTGGTTGAGAGCTTAAGTCCACAACTGGCCGACTTCTTCGGCGTACCGCATGGCCATGGTGTACTGGTTCGATCCGTCGAGTCGGGCAGTCCTGCCGCCGCCGCCGGACTGAAGGCCGGCGACATCATCCTGAAGGTTAACAACGAGACCGTGCACGACATGGCTGACTGGCAGCGGGGCATGCACCCCTCCGGGACGCGGCTGCCGCTCAACATCTGGCGCGATAAGCGCGAGCAGAGCGTTGTGATTACGCTGCCCGGCGATAGCTCGCGACTTATGCCAAGCGATGGCCTGGACATGGACACGACCGCTCAGCTGATGCGGCAGCAGATTGAGGCGCTAACGCCGGACATTGAGCGCGCGCAACAGCAGGTAATGGCGCAGCTCGGGCCAGGCGACGACGATTTGCAGCAAATGCGGCGCGACGTCGAGAACTCCGTGAAATCGCAACAGCAAGAGATGGAGAAGATGCGTCGCGAGATACAGAAGTCGGTTCCCAGCCAGCGGGAGCTCGATGCGATGAAGCGGCAGATTCAGGCGAGTGTTCCGAGCGAGGAAGACCTGCAAGAAATGACGCGGCAGGTGCAGGCGTCCGTACCGAGCCAGCAGGAGCTCGACCAGGTGCGCAGACAGATTCAGGATTCCATGCGGAAATGGACGCCGCAAATGCAGCAAGAGGTGGAGCAGCTGCAGAGGCAAATGGAGCAGCAGAACCTCGACATCCAAAAGATGCTGCAGAACCTCCACAATGACAGCGAGTTGTAGCCGGAATCGAGGGCAATCGTCTGCCTGGGCGACGATCGTCAGTTCAATGGCCGTTCCGCCTAGCTGAGGCGTCTGCGGCGATCAATCAATTCAATCAGTCCATAGACGACGACACAGACCCAGAAGTCCACCAGCAGTCCGAGGTCCAGACGGTCCGGACGGTGCCTTCCCGCCGGCGGCACATGCGGCATCAAAACGAAAAAATAGAGAAGATTGCCTATCACTATGGCAATCGCCTGTTTTGCGAGTCGTCGATACACGTCTGTTGAATTGGACACCGGAACGGCTGCATTTGATGCCCCGGGGAAATGTAGGCCAATAAGAAACGGCGGCAGAGGGTCAGTGCTTCACGGTCGTGGCCGGCCGCGAGTGGGCTTCGCCTTCCGCGTAGATTGCGTCAATCTCCTTCTTGTACCGTTCGGTGAGACTGCGCCGGCGCAGCTTCATACTCGGGGTCAGCGTGCCCTCGGCGATGCTGAGCTCCTCGGGAACAATCAACACCTTCTTCAGCTTCTCGAATTGCGCCAGGTTCTGATTCATCTCATCCACAATGCCCTGATACAGTGTTTGTACCTGGTGCGACCGCACCAGTTCCTTGCGCGAGGAAAACTTCACGCCGTGCTGGCGCGCCCAACCCTCCAGATCCTCAAACGACGGGATGATCAGCACCGCCGGGAAGCGCCGCTTGTCGCCCAGGAGCGCAGCCTCACTGATGTACTGATTGACCTTCAGTGAATTCTCGATTGGCTGCGGCGCAATAAACTTTCCGCCGGAGGTCTTAATCAAGTCTTTCTTGCGATCGGTGATAGAGAGATATCCGTCTTCGTCAATGTGGGCAATGTCGCCGGTCTTGAACCAATCCTCTTCGAAAACAGCGGCCGTTTCCTGGGGCGCCTTCCAGTAGCCTTTGAAGATCGATGGACCGCGCACCAGCAATTCGCCATCGTCGGCAATCTTCACTTCCACATTGGACATGGGTTTGCCGACCGTTCCGAGCCGATGATTGATGGGATTGTTGAGGGCGATGACGGGCGACGTCTCGGTCAGGCCATAGCCTTCATGGATGCGAATACCGACATCGGCGTACCACGCCGCAATCTCTTTGCCCAGCGGCGCGCCGCCGGAAATAAAAATCCGCGCACGACCTCCAAGTCCATCACGAATCTTCGAGTACACCAGCGCATTCGCCAGCTTCCAGGAAAATGCCGCTGGAGTCTGCCCCCGCAGAATGATCTGGCGATGGGCCGCGCCGACCTTCAGCGCCCAGCGGATCAGCAGGCGCTTAATGCCGTGCGCTTTGTTCTGCACCTGGTTGTAGACCTTTTCATACACTCGCGGGACGGCCACGATGAGCGTGGGGTGCACCTCCTTCATCACCTGCGGCAGTTCTTCGATGACTGGGCAGTAGGCAATGGGCACGCCGGCGTTGAGCATCGCATAATCCAAATGCCTGGCGGTCACATGCGACAAGGGTAAAAACGAAACGCACAGGTCTTGCTTGTCCACGTCGTACATATCCAGCGAAACGTTGATGTTTGCCGCTAGATTGCCGTGCGTCAGCATTACTCCCTTGGGTGTTCCGGTTGTACCCGAGGTGTAAATCAGGGTCGCGAGATCGTCCGGCTCAACTCTCTGACCGATCGTATCCAGGCGAGGGTCGCTCTGCGGCGGAGCATCCCGCAGGAACGATTGCATCGGAACCGCATCCGCAATCTCCGGAGCTTCGTCCATGAGAACGACCCGCGTAATCCCGCCCTGCTCGCGGATGGACGCTATCTTTTCGTATTGCTGGCGCGTAGAAACGAACGCGATCTTCGCCTCGCAGTTCTGTAACACGAACAGACATTGCTCGCTGGTCTGGGTCGCATAAATGGGAACGTCGACCGCCCCCAGCATGAGGCAGGCAAAATCGGCCACCGCCCACTCGGGGCGGTTTTCACTCAGGAGAACAACGCGATCTCCCTTGCGAATTCCCCAGCTCTGCAACTGGCGCGCCGTGGCATAGACCCAGGCTCGTAACTGGCGCGCCGAGATCGGTTTCCACACGCCGCCCTCACGCGTGAGCATCACGCGGTCGCTGTCGCGCTGCGCGATGGTGAACAGCACGTCGTTGAGAGTGCGGAGATTCATGATTTGAAGGGGCGCAGCTTTAGCTGCGCCGCTAAACTTTACTTAGCCCTCGCGAGCACACTCCACTCGGCGAGGAATTCAGACTTTCGTCGCGTTTAGGACCACAATCATAAAAGGCTCCAGCAAATACGATTTGTAGCTTGAACAAGTCCAGAAGGAGCCTGCATTTTTGTTCGAAGATTACCTCTCGAAGAAAATCTTCATAGGTAGTTAGGAACGTGTCCCGAATGGAACCTAAGTTGATAGCGTTCCAGTCGATGGTGGTATTTGTCGCGCCAACCAGGATGCAGTAGGAATGCAGGACCTTGAAGAATGAATCGATATTCCATAGGATCGAGTCGCCTTGGTACGTCAGGTCGTGGAACGGGTCGCCTGGGAATTTTGGCCAGGGCGGAGCCGATCTGAGGTAATCATAGAATTCCACTGTAAGCCTGATCAGGACGCAAAGTTGCTCAATGTCGTCATCATCGAAACCTGGCCGTGCGGATTCCGTCATGGATTCTTGAATCGCCCGCACGCGCTCTATTTCATCGTCGTAATTCGTCATCCGTAGAACCCCGTGTGCTAGTGCCCTGCATCGGCCCGCATGCCATTCAGAAAAATATCGACCACCACATCCGCCGCGTGGGAAAGCTGATAGTCATGCCCGCTCAACACCCATGAGGTCACCATCTCATCGAGGGCGCCGAAGAAGCAATTCGCTGCGTATTTATCCGACATCTCGCATCGGAAAATGCCCTGCGTCTGTCCGTCCGTGATTGCGTCACGCACGAGTGCGAGATACTCCACCATTTGATGATGCGAGAATTCGGAGAGAAAGCGCGTGCTCTGCCGCAGCTCCATCTGAAAGACTACCGCCAGATCGCGGTTCGCTCCCAGTGCGCTCAGGTGCAGGACGGCCAATCGCCGGAGCCGCTCCGCCGGATCGCTTAGCTCCTTCAGCTGCGTCCGCGCCAGACTCATGAAGGCGTTGAACGCGGTGGTGATCGCCGTCATCAGGATCTCGTCTTTACTTTTGAAGTAGAGATAGACGGTGCCGTCGGCCACATTGGCGCGATCGGCAATATCGGCAACCCTGGAATTGAAAAAGCCCTTCTCGGCAAAAACTGAGACCGCAGCATCCAGAATGCGCTGATATTTGTCAGCGCTCCGGCTTACGGGCGCCGCTGTGGCAGTTGAAGCCGCGGGAAGAGGGTCCTGTTTGGCCATAAAAACAGCAACTAGCAATCAGCGATTAGCAATCAGCGTTACCTTCTTGCAGAATCCTTAATTGGGATTGCGGTCCACTAGTTGCTGATTGCTAGTTACTAGCTGCTTCTTGAATGAATCTTCATTCACTGTAGCGCCGCCCCATGATTTCCGCAATTGCGGCACGCGCCATTGCACGTCGGGATTCCAAAATGGAAATCTGTGCTCTCGTCACTTTGCGAACGACATTCTCGCACGAATTCTGGCGGGCTCCGGGCTTTTCGTAGACAATGGAAACCACAGGCAATTGGCATTTCCTTTCCAAAATCTTTTCGAGGAGCAGATCCATGAGGAAGCTGTTACTGGCGTTGCTGGTTGCCGGTTCGCTGACGCCGGCATTCGCCGCCGACAAGTCCGAGCCGATGCCGACGCCGAAGATCAAGGTCGGCGATATTGCGCCCGACTTCACGCTGGAAGACCAGAACGGCAACAAAGTGTCGCTGCACGAGTTTCGCGGGAAGAAGAACGTCGCGCTGGCGTTTTACATTTTCGCTTTCACTGGTGGTTGAGCCAAGCAGATGCAGGCTTTCCAGCATGACCTCGGTAAGCTGGAAGCCGCCGACACTCAGGTTCTGGGTGTAAGCATGGATTCTCCTTTTTCGAACAAGGCGTGGGCCGAACAGATAGGCGTGACTTTTCCTCTATTGAGTGATTGGGGTGGGGATGTCACCAGGGAGTACGGCCTTTACAACCCGAAATACAAGGCTGCGCGGCGGGTGAACTATCTGATTGACAAAAACGGCAAGGTCGTCGAGATGCAACTCGATTCCGAGGCGATTGACCCCACCAAGGTCGTCGATGCCTGCCAGGCAAGAAAACTTAATCGCTAGCGATTTCCACCCCTCTGCTCAGTACGATGAGGGGTGGAATCGTTTCCGGCAACCTGCTCCAGTACAGCCCCCAAAGATAATCTCACCTTAGTGCTATATCAGAAATTAACTTGCTTTCCCCTTTTGTGGAGAGGATAATCCGGCACAAGTTGGGTAACCGAGCGTTTCTGTCCGCATTTCCAGCAATTGCCTGGATCTTTCTACCGCGGTACAGGAACGATGCAGTCTGGCCGCAGTAATCGCAGCACAATGCTGCTTACTGATGCATTCGAAGCTGTAGTCCCACATTGTGGGATAGATAAGGTTCTAAAGGTAGGCGCCATGGAATCGATCCGCCGAACGCTGCGGAGTTGTGCGCGGTTTCGTAACTCAGTCGCATACTTCTGTTTTCTCTTGCTACTTCTGCTGATCGCGGAAGTCGCGCGGCATCACTGATCCGTGCCCCAACCGAATATTGCCTCCGGGCAATGGAGGGAATCCAGGCACGGCCGGAAGTTGTTACTACACAACCGGACTTCCCATGGGCTCGTTCTGCACCAGCGCGGCTAAGAAGTGACGACGATGCGAGCAAGGAAGGGCGTCCGAACCACCGAGCGCGGGCAATTGTCTATTGCTCGAAGTTCACCACCTCGTCTTCCATGGGAATCTCGCCGTGGTGCGCCTCCGGTGCGGACAGGCGATCGAACCTGGGATTATCGAGGTCCTCACCCCCCACTTTCCCGAGCAGCTTGTACGCGGGCAAAGCGTAAGGTATGCCATCGCTAGCCAGCGGTGAATTTCGGTTCATCAGCTGAAAATGAAGATGCGGCTCGGACGAGTTGCCGGTATTGCCGACCAATCCAATCACCTGCCCCGCGGTGACTTTATCGCCGAGCTTCACCCGAATTGAGCCCGGCTGCAAATGGGCGTACATGACGTAGACTCCACCGCCAAGGTCGAGATTGACGTGATTGCCGGCGACGGTTTCCAGAGTGATCGGCACCGCACGGCTATTAGCGCCTGGCATGTTTTCCGGAATGCCGTCCTTCACTTCAACGACAACGCCGTCCGCGATGGCGTGCGCTTCGGCGCCGAAGCAGTGGTAGCTGTGATTGTCCTTAGGATCGCCGGTGTAGGTCCGGTTGTCGCTTCCCAGTTGCACCCAATCGATGGCGTAGCGCTGCGCAATGTGAGGCGTGCCGTCGATCACGATCATGGCGCGGCGGTGCGCTGAAGTATTCGACGGCCCGTTTCCTGCAAACCAGTCATCGCCGCGAAGCGGAGACTCGATCTGGGGTAACAGCGTAGCGACCGATGCGGAGGGCGCGTCCACGGTATAGAGCGCTGAGTCGTTCCCCTTTTTCACCGTGAATTGATGCTGCAGATGCGAAAGGATGGGAGCGTTCTGAGCAAGGTTAATCCACATATACGCCACGACCGCTTCGCCGGGAGCAATATCTGCAGCCGGCATCCCTTTTTGGCCGGGCTGGCGTCCCGGATGAAAAAGAGCCGCGTCCAGATCCTTCCCGGAAAGAGTTATAAGCGGCGCACCGTCGCCGCTCGTTGCCTCGATACTTTGCACACTCCAGGCATAGGGGCTCAGGTTGTTGACGTAAATCTCATAGCACAGATGCCACCGACCATCGGCGCGAAAGGCGGAAGGCGGGGTGAGAATGGAAACTT
>Ga0335072_10015240_pt1 | contig 10915 bp, 8 predicted proteins | sample Lox_Sample_21_FD_206725 | JGI IMG/M metagenome (GOLD analysis project Ga0335072, IMG submission 206725) | Soil microbial communities from Loxahatchee National Wildlife Refuge, Florida, United States - Lox_Sample_2.1 | ecosystem: Environmental > Terrestrial > Soil > Wetlands | place: USA: Florida... | reverse complement strand
CCGCTGCAGCCACATTCCGCGCCCGGGATGGGCGAGCGCACGAGCGCGCGCACGTCCGTGACCCAGAACGAGAACAGCGCCCTCAGGTAACGTCCGGCGTCCGCTCTCGGGATCTGGAGCGAGGCCGGTGGCGAGGCGTAGAGGAACGCGAGCACGGTCGGCGGGGACGGCGGCGAGGCCGCCTCGAGCTGCATCGCCTGGCGGATCTCCTCGATGAAGCTCTCCAGATCGCCGGGAGCAGCGTCGACAACGGGAATGCTGCGCACCCAGCGGACGAAGTCGACGATCGCGTCGTCCTCGATCTGTTGTGGGCCGGTCAGCTGAAGATTGAGGCTGAAGCTGTCCTTGACCCGCGACGGCTGCTGAAGCTCGTCGTCGCTGCGACACGGCTCTCCCGGAATCGGGACGTTGTCGGTCAGGCATTCGGCATAACAGGCGACGACGGCCAGTTGAAGCGACGCGGGCGGCGGAGACGAGATCTGCTGGACCTCGGCGATGTTGGCCGCCAGCCAGTCGTTCAGGTTTGCGCACTGCGCCGGGGAGATGCAAACGAACTGGCCCGAGGGAGTGACCAGCTCGCCCGGCGCGACCTGCACGATCGGGCCCGACGCCTGCGTCTCGACCGTCACGGCCAGGCCGGACACGACGCCGTAGCCGATCAGCTCGCGCACGATCTGCTTGTCGCGGCCGGAGCTGTAGGCGAACTCCTGGACGAAATCGTCCACGCCCAGGACCATCCCCATCTCGTAATTGACGTGCTTGCTCGGGTCGGGCGGGGCGATCTGTGGGACTGAGACCGGGGTGAAGGTTGTCATTGCGGGTCCTCCACGTCGTCTGCAGGGGTGGGTGACGCGCGGCGGATCACGTCGGTGGCCGCGGGACCGCCCAGGTAGGTTTCGCCGAGATAGTTGGTCCCGAGGACGGCCTGGGTGACGAGCTCCGGCACCCGGCTTCCGCTCGCGAGCAGCGTGTCATCGCCCAGCCGAGCGTCGCCGACGCGGAACGCGGCCCAGTAGAACTTCACGACATACGTGGTGTGGGCGGGCTTCTGGAGGTCGACGATCCGTGTCGCCAGGTCGCGAAGCTGCGTGTTGTCGAGTTCGGCGCCATCGGTGTCGGTGACATGCAGCGGCCAGGGCAGCAGCACGGTGAACTTGTGTGCCTTTGCGGCCATCGGGATCACCACCGACTGGAACTGAAACCAGTCGAGGAGAGGTGCTCCGTCCGGCGGGAGCACCGTCGGAGGGTTCACGTCGGAGAAATCGTCCGGCGTCGCAGCGGCGCTGAGGCCGTACGCCTGAGCCAAGTTGCCGATGACCGTGTAGCGGCGGGTGAGAAAGTCACTCCAGGCGGTGAGGTTGGCCGGGGTGTCGACCGAGGTCGGCACGAATCCGAGCACCGCGCTCGAAAACTCGCTCCACGAGGTGGTCAGGCCGTCTCCGGGATCGAGAATCGGATAACTGGCCGGCCCACTCAGTCCCTGCTGCTCGAGAAACGCAAGCCAGCCCGCGTTCAACAGGGCACCGCCCTGATCCGGGGTCCACGTCGACGTCGAGACGACTACGCGGGGAACCGCCTGATCGGACGGGTCGCCGAACACGACACCCGGAGTCGTGCGCGTTCGGTACGCCTCGACGATCCGGGCAGTCGCGAGCCCGGCGGGTTCCCAGTCGTCGAACACGGTGTCGTCGATGCACGGCTCGAACGCGAACCGCAGCGCGATCTCGACGCCGCGGATCGTGCCTCGCGCCTGGAAGAACGTGTTGGCGTTGCGGAGGAAGACGCGGCGGCGGTTTTCGTCCCAAAGCGGATCGAGCGTCAGCGCAAACCATCCGGCCAGCCAGTCGAGGTCTTCCGCGGGGGCCGTGTCGGCGCCGAAGAACACCTGCGCGGCCGCGATCTGATCCTCGATCGTCGTGTAGAACCCCTCGACGTTCGCCAGGTAGCGCTCGAGGAACGAGGCCGACTCCGAATCCTGGCGGTACGCGCGCGGGAGGTACTCCGTCAGATATGAAAAGCGTGGGTACCACGCGCGAAGCGCACGCACTCGTGGCGTGGCGCGGCCGTCTCCGATCAGACCGAGCTTGACCATCAGGTAACGCCCGTGGGGGTTCTGGAACAGCAGCTCGTATGTGCCATAAGGCCCCTCGGGGACGAACGGCAGCTCACATCCCGTCGCGCGTGGCTGGGGCGGGGGCTCTTCGAGCCAGTCGAGCGCGCCGAGCGTGCTCACGTCGTCAGCCGCCTTGCTCCAAGCCACCAGGCTGGTCCCCTGTGGCACGGAGGCGTCCACCATCAGTCGATGCCACGTGCACGCCGGCACCCGGCCGTCCAACACCGGCGTCACGACCGTGGCCTGCTCGACGTAACGGGGCCGGGCCTGTGCGACGAGGGGTATCCAGCGGTCTTCGAAGTCGTAGTACGCCTTCCCGTCGCCGGCGACGAGGCCCTTGCCCCCGAACTCGCGCATCGGGTAATACGTGATGAGCAACTCGATCACCGGCGCGCCGTTCACCTCGGTGAGCCCGAACGCCCACGTCTGGCTGCCGCCCGCGTCGACCACCAGGAGCCTTCCGTCGACGAAGGCCAGGTCATAGCCCGTGAATCCAGCCGTTCCCATCGGCGAGCCGACGAGCGCACCGTCGCTATAGCGGGAGATCAGCGACCCCTGCCCGCCCCCGCTCTCGAGCAGGAAGAACCCGCCGTTCGGGTCGGCCTCGATCGCGATCGCGTCCGGTGGCACCGCCGTCGCGTCCGCGGCGCTCAGCGCGCGACGCGCCGACGGCGACGGTGACGACGAGCCGGCGGCGCCGCCCGGTGGCGCGAAGCTGCCTTGCGGCGGGGTCTCGGGGACGGCCTGAGCCGTGGTCACCACGTGGAAGTGGCGATCGAGCTCCCATACCCAGCTCTGGACGCGATCGAGTATGAACACGCCTCCGCCGGGACGCGGGGTCATGTCAAACGGCGTGAACGCGACGCCGGTCGGCCACGGCAGGTAGGCCGGGGGATCGGCCGTCTGGAGATCGAACACGAGCAGTCCCGCCGGCTCGAGCACGCCCACGACGAGGAAGTTGTCCTCGGTGACGGCGGCGCCGGAAAGCGGCGGGCGGGAAGGTGCGGGCGGTGGCGCGACGGCGTCGAAGGCTCCCAGCCGCGGATTGGACGAGGCCGGGTCGGTGCCCGGCCAGAACGTCGTCGTCAGCCCGGTGCCGGACGACTGCACCAACAGCGCGCGTGTTGTCGGGTCGATCCAGTACCAGCTGCCGAAGCTGTCGCGCCCCGCTCCGCGGCGATCGATGAGCTGCGGTGGCTGGTGGGTCGCGCCGGCGACGAACTGGTAGAGGAGCGGCTGCAGCGTGAGCTCGTTGCGAGCCGAGTCCCAGGTGACGCCCGAGCCGGACGCGGAACCGGACGCCGCTGCCGGCGGGCTCGCCGGGTCGCACACCAACCCGAGCGAGTTGCCGTCGTCGTCGGTGCACCGCGACCAATCCGCGCAACCCAGCAACAGCGCAAAGCGGGAGCCGTTGACGTCCATCAGCAGGTGTCCGGGATTACGGGGACAGGGACGACGGTTGTCGAGACCGTCGTGGTGGGCGGGCCGCCTTGGATCTGAGACAGCGGGACGGGATCTCCCGACACGACGGAAATCGCCGCGACCTGCGGCAGCTCAAGCCCGGACATCGGAATCGGCGAGGTGCCATCGGTGGATCCGCCCTGACCCCACACGAGCACCGGCTGCACGAGGTCGACTCCGTCGACCCGGCTCGCTACCGCTTGGAGCTCGAGCTGCTGAACGGACTTTTGGCGCGGCCAGCCGGTACCGCTGTTGGGGTATGAGGAGCCGCTCGAGGATCCGTTCGAAGAGGTCGGCAGCGGCGAGAGAAACGCCATCAGTGCCGCTTTCACCGCCGCGGTGACCGTCGCGATGCTGACACCCGCGACCGCGGTGAAGCCGACCGATACCCAGATCGGTACATACGTGGGTCCGCGCAGGAACACCTCGGTGGTGACGAGCCGCCGGGGATCGATGTAGTTGCAGACAGCGTCGAGAAATGGCTGGTCGGGTTGCGGCGCATTCGGGTTGTTCGGATCGACCGTCGGGATCAGCATCAGCGTCACCGCGCCCGCCCCGTCTCCGGGCGCGTTCGGTGACAGTTCAGGGTTGAACGCGGAGATCACATCCACGCGCCCAATCGAGATCCCCGGCGTGCGCTTGACGACCGCTTCGAAATCATCCGCGCTCACGGCACGGTCGCGGTACTGCAGATACCGCGGGATCTCTGTCTCGCCGTCGCTCACGCTCTCGGCGTCGGCACCGCCCCAGGTGCGGATCGGATTGGTCACCTTCACTCCGGCGGGGAGCGCGGAGCCGCTCGAGATCGAGGCTGGGCCGACGTTCCCGTCCGAACCCGCGCCGTATGCGTAGTTGGCGATGATCGCGGCACCCTGCGCCGGACGGGTCCCGTGCATTCCGTCGCCGAAGGTCACGATCCCGCTCGTGGGATCGAGCGTGTAGACGGTCGTTGCCGCCGGCGGCGGCGATGCCGCGCCGGGCGGCAGGCGCACGTCCGGAACGGGTACCTCGGGGCCGGCCACGTACAGGTCGGTGACCTCGCTCCAGGTGGCGCCTGCGACCTGGAGCGTGACCGTCCCGGGCACGACGGGCGTGTTCGCGAGTTGCACGGTCTGGTCTGGACTCCCGGTGCCGTTCGGGAGCAGCTCGCCGGCCACAAGGCTCTGCTGCGTCACCGAGACCGCGTTGACGCCGGCCCACAGGAGCGTGGCGTCGCCGCCGTTGGGGGCGGTGATGCGCAGCCAGGTGATCAACCGCGCCGCGAGGTTCGTGTCCTCGAGCGCCGGAGGCAGCGCGCCCGTCCCGGCCTCTAGCGGATCGATGTCGGTCCACAGGGCCAGGCCGGAAGCGTCCGGGAGGGTCAACTGGACAATCCCGGGCTCGTCCAGCACGTTCGTGGTCGCCTCCGCGTCGAGCGATACGTAGTTGGGGACCCGTGCGCTGCCGGACCCCAGCGAACCGCTGGCCGGAACCTGGGGGAGCTGGTAGTCGAGACGGGCGGTGGCGTCCTCGACCGATCGACCGAGCGGCGACAGGGTCGCGTCGGGATCGTCCTGAACCGGGACTATGCCCAGGCTCATGGTCTGCCCGGCCAGCGCCGCGCGGGCGCTCGCCAGCGCCTGATCACTCGTGCCGTCGCTCGCGCGTAGAAGCAGGGCGATCCAGAGCGCGCCATCGGCGGTCGCCGTGAGGTCGACTCCGCTGGTCTGGCTCGTCGACAGCATCGTGGTCTCGTACAGCTGAAGCGTCGTGGGATCCACGGCCGGACCCGTGTACGAGGCATACAGCGCGCCGTAGTAGTCGAGCAGCTGCGACGACGGGCTCGCCATCGGTTGCTTGTAGTAGGCCTGCCACTCGATCGGCAGCAGGTCCATGCCCATCTCGGTGCGGAACGGCACCTGACCTGACAGCACCTCGAGGTTGGAATCCAGCGTGATCGTCTGGAGCTGCCCGCTGGCGTTCGACAGGGTGACGATTCCCTGGGCTGCCGCGGCCGGGCTGAGGGGGATGCCGAGCAACGAGAGGAACGCGAGCCGGTTGCGTTCAGGGATCTGGTTGGCGCGATAGAGGAGGCACTCGGTCAAGAAGGCGAACAGTTCGAGCAGGGTGACGCCCGGATCGCTCTCGTTGAAGTTGGTCCACTCGGGGTTGTGGATCGGTATGCGCGCGAGCGCCTCGTCGACGAGCTCCTGGTAGGTCCGCGAGTCGAGCACCGGGGCTGAAGCCAGAGCGCTCATCAGCCGAGCTGCACCGATAGGCTGATCTGCTGGGTCGCCTGCGTCGCGACGAGCTTGTACTGGATCGTCGCGATCGCCGCCTCGGGATCGTTCGGGTCAGGCTCGACGTCCACCGACTGCACGGTGATCCGCGGCTCCCATGCCGTCAGCGCGTTCAGGATTCGTTCCTGCAGCAGGCGTTGCGTCGCGACCGTATTGGGCTCGAACAGCAGCAGGCCGAGGCCGGCGCCAAACGCCGATAAGCGCAGTCGCTCGTTGCGGTCGGTCTGCAGGATCACCTTGATCGCGTCGGTGATGTTGTCGGCGCCTTCGGACCAGGTGACCCGGCCGTCGCCGCCGATTCGTGGCGGGAACGAGATGCCGCGTCCGAGTATCTGTCCGGGATCGGTCACGACGAGTCCGATTTCAAACCGATCGGGACGCAGATCCGCAGGAACGGAAGCCACCAGAACACGATGTTCAGCAGCTCGACGAAGATCAGCAGGACGAGCAGCGCGCAGATCGTGATGATCGGGATAGAGAACGAGCACATGAGCCCGAGGTCGAAGCTGCCGCCGTCGGCGAACTGACCCTTGAGCGCGTCGTTGAGGTTGGTGACCCGGTTCATCTGCGACCGCAGCTGGTCGGAGATCAGGAAGGTGACGTTCTTGCGCAGCTTGCGGAGGTCCGAGATTCCGGTGTTCACCGGAAGCGAGATGAAAATCTGACGCGAGGGGGCGTCGAGATCGAAGAAGCTCGCGATCTCGAATTGGGTGGTCGGGTCGCTGAGCTGATCGGGCTCGAGCGCGCCGCACAGGGGGCGCTGGTAGACGCAACGGATCTGATAGATCCACGTGCCTCGCGGATCGAGCTTCGGCACCTGGGGCGGCGTCGTCGAATCACCCTGGATCGACGTCACGAGGTCGGCGGTCCCGGTGCCAGCGGCCTGCGGCGGCAACGCGGCCTTCACCAGCGTGTCGAGCTCGTCGCCGGTGAGCGGCGAGTTTGCCAGGTTGAGCGGCGCGGGCAGGGTGCCGGTCTTGTCTCCGTACAGAACCGGCGCGGTGGTCCAAGCGTCGATCAGCGCCTGGCGCCAGCTCGTCGACGCGTTGGAGTCGGCCGGCTCGTCGTTGAGCGCGTCGTAGAGCGCCGCGGAAGCGTCGCCTGGCCGCGTCTGCTGATTGAGCGCGGTCCACAGGTTGGACATGTTCGTGACCAGGAACTCCGCGAAGTCGACCAGCAGGAAGCGCGATGCCTGAACGAGCTGGTCCTCCTGGGCTTTCTGGATCGCCTGCTGCTGGGTGACGTCGGTGACCTCGGTCGGCGCCTTCGTCGGGGCCGCGGCCAGGGCTCTGAGCGGGTCGGTGACCTTGGTGGTGAGCGCGGCAGGTCGTGGATCGGTCGGAGCGGCGCTCGGGTCGCTGTCGCTGGTCGGCGCCAGCAGCGACTTCGCGTCACCGGGTTTCGCGGCCGCGGCCTTGAAGTTGTCGCTGCTCGAGGTGGGAACGAGCCCGACGTAGATCCGCCGCAGCTGGTCGCCTGACTGGTAGCGCACCGGGAACAGCGGCAGCAGATCCTCGCCCGGCGCCACCGATTGCACGGCCGAGGAGTCGATTTGGAGCCAAGTCTGGCCGCCCGGGTTGGCGGGGTCGTCGCCCCATCCCCATTCGCTGCCGTCGGTGTCGACCCGCCGGAGCACGAACGACACCTTCTCCTTCGCCGAGGTGTTGACGTCGTGGTCCGGCAGCCCCGGCAGGCGGCAGGTGAGGGACGCCGCGACGAGGTAGAAATGCCCGTGCGCCGCCTGGAACAGCTTGAGCTGGGTCGGCTGGGGAGGCTGGTCCTCGCCGGGCGCCGAGAGTCGATATGTGACCGGCGTCGCCAGGTTCGCATCGAGTTCCGCTGGATCTTGCGCGAGCGTCTGGGCTAGCGCGTCCATGAACTTGTCCTGCGTGAAGCGAAGCACTGCGGGTTGACGCATCTGCTGGCCGAGCGTCACCGTGTCGAGGCCGGCGTGCAGCGTGTTCGACCACAGTGGCGACGGACTCACCCATTGAACCGTGTGAGCGCTCACCAGATGTTTCCTGCGCCGGGGGTATAGGACGCCGAGATCACGCTGTTGGTGAGCACCGTGTCCGCCTGGACGACTCCGCTGAACGTCGATATGCCGGCGTTGACGGTGAGGGTCGCTGCCGCGATCGTCGCGCTGGCTGCGTTAACCGTGAGCGGTGCCGCGGCATTGACCGTGATGCCGCTCGGATCGAGGGTGACCTGATTTCCGTTCGCGTCCTGAAGGGTGACCGAACCCGGTCCGTCCTGGAGGGTCAGCTGTTGCCCGCCCGGCGTCTGCAGCATCAGCTGCTCGCTGCCGTCGGTGTCGTCGAGCGTCACAGTGACGCCGTTCCGGGTCTTCAGGACCTTCTTGTAGTTGTTGCCCGCGCTGTCCATCGTCTGCGGAGGCGCGTCGCTGCCGTTCCACAGTCCACCGAGCACGTACGGCCGGCGGGGGTCGCCGGCTTCGAACGCGACCAGCACCTCGTCACCGTGCTCAGGGATGAACCAGCTTCCCCGGTTCGGACCGCCCATCAGCGTGCAGAGCCTCGCCCACGTCTGGTAGGTCCCGCCGGCTTCGTCCGGCGACCAGGGGAGCGACACTTGGACACGGCCCTGGCCGTCGGGGTCGACCAGATCCGTCACAAGCGCGGGGTACACGCCGGGCCACCGGGCAGTGGGCGGCGCGTGGCCGAGATCGGCCCGCGTCAGCATCTCGGCGAGCCCGCTCACGACGGCTTCCCCAGTCCGGGCCGCTCGACCATCAGCTCGGTGCGCAACCCGCCGGACCCGTCGTAGATGTGAGTGACACCCGCGACGTAGAAGTTGCCCTCGAACAGGGGCCCGAGCCCGGCCAGCATGACGGTCGCGCCGACCTGGAGACCCGGCTGGGTCTGGGCGGTCCCCGTCCCGACGATGAAGCGTCGCGCGCGCCGCTTGAGCAGCGCGCCGGCGCGGGCCTGAGCCTCGGCGGTGGTCTGCGGGACGGCGCTCGCGAAGACGTCCTTGCGGGCGCCGAAGGCCGAGCCCAGGACGCTAGGGCCGCTGTCCGCGCCTCCGAGCTCGCTGGCGAGAACTCCGTCGTCCGCGCTCGCATCGATCGTCGCCTTGCCGGCGACGTCCCAGCCGGTGACTTCCACGCTCGTGGCCTGGGTCGCGAGGTCTGCGATCACGCGGAAATCGCGCAGCTCCTTGCCGTAGGTGAGCTTCAGCGGCGTGCTCGTACGCTTGGTCCGCGGCTGCATGTTCAGCGTCGTGTCGCTGATCCACAGCTCGGCGTCGAGTGAGCGGGCGCGGTCACGCAGGAACGCCAGGTCGCTCTGGTTGAGCTGCGCGAGGATCGTGTACGTCGGGCCGTCGACGCCGATGCTCGGGGTCAGGCCGTGCTCGCCTGCGATCTGTGTCGCCACGTCCGAGTCGCTGACGCCGCTGAACGTGCGCGTGCGCCGGGTCATCCGCAGGTCCTGAAAGCCGTCCTCGGCGAGCACGCTCAGCGACGGCGAGTCGCCTTCGGGAAAGCACGCCTCGATCCCGGTGATGCGCCCGGTGAAGATCGGCTGACCGGCGACGGTCAGGGTCAGCTGCTTTCCGAAGTCGATCAGCTTGCGGTCGAAGAACAGAAAGGTCGGCTCCGATCCGCCGTTCTGGCCCCAGTTGCCGAGCTCGAGCTCGCAGTCGTACAGGCCGTGGACGTCCTCCCGGACGCGCACGTGCAGCTGGCCGCCGGTCAGCGTGGCCGAGTCTTGGCCGTCGATCGAGATCGTCGGACGGGATGATTGGAGTGCGCCATTGGTGGCGGACATCAGTCGGCCTCGAGCCGTAGGTCGCGGGAACGGCGTAGGCGTGCGGCTCGCTCCAGCTGGCGCTCGAGCTCTGGCTTCGGGGCCGCCGACCCGGACTGACCGTGCTGGGGCTGGTTGGACGCCGGGCCACCCTGACTCGGCGCCGGCGGAACCACCTCGAGCTCTTGGATCGAGACTGCCATGTCAGCTCCCCAACGCTCCGCCGATGCCAACCTGGGGTGCGTTCACGGACAGCTGCGGCGAGGCAACCTCGAACGCTCCTTGTAGCCCGAGTGCGCCCCCTATCGAGGGCGCTTGCAGGTTGAGGTTGACGAGCGTCCCCGGCGTGAGCAGGCGTGGGTTCTCGATCCCATTGGCGGCGGCGATCGACTGCCAGTTGGCGCCGAGTCCAGCGGCATCGGTGATGCCCGGCAGGGTCGAGCCCGCGGGCGCTTGCGCGAGCGGCGTCGTTCCCGGGGTGCCGCCGGTGGCGCCCGCGCTCCCCCCGCTCGCGCCGCTCCCGGTCTCGGCAAAGGAGAATTCGATCGACTGTTGCGAGAGCGACAGCGCCAGGCTCGAGCGGAGCGGCTTTCCTTCCGGGGAGAAGAACTCGAGCGTCTCCTCGAGCGAATCCATAAGGCCGTCGAACTTGAACGATCCCCACACGAAGCGCACCCCGGGGGGCAGGAACACGTTGTCCTTTCCCTGGGCGGGCGTCGGCGTGATGAAGAACGCGACCTGCTGGGTCAGCTTGCGAACGTCGTCGACGGGCTCGCCGGAGCCCTGGGGCGAGCCCACGTCGAACCACAGCGTCAGCGCTAGCTTGGTCGTGCCGGATCCGACGAACTGATAGGCGGCGGGGCCACGTTGATCGCCGGCACCGGATGGCTTCACCAGCTGGTTGGCGAAGCTCACCTTGAGTGACTCGGGGTTGAACTGGACCGTGCACCAGGTGTCGGGTTCGATCTCATTCTGAAACGTGGAGTCGAGTTGTCGCAGCTGTGCCTTGGCGAGGTTCGTCTGGTCGGGCATGTGATCAGCTCGGCGGTTGGAGTGTCAGCGACTGGTATGCAATCTGCAGTTCCTCGATCGCGACCATCCCGTCCTTTGCGTAGAGTGGCGGCGCCTTCAGTTTCAGCGGTCGGCACCCCAGGAGGACGAACGACACGAGTTCCGTGGACCCGTCCTGCGCGTACACCACGACCTGTGTGTGCGCGATCACCGACGAGTCGGCGACCGCCTGCTCGAACCAGGTCCACAGGTCGAAGCTCGCGGTCAGCCCCCGCTTCAGC
>Ga0335072_10015239_pt1 | contig 10916 bp, 6 predicted proteins | sample Lox_Sample_21_FD_206725 | JGI IMG/M metagenome (GOLD analysis project Ga0335072, IMG submission 206725) | Soil microbial communities from Loxahatchee National Wildlife Refuge, Florida, United States - Lox_Sample_2.1 | ecosystem: Environmental > Terrestrial > Soil > Wetlands | place: USA: Florida... | reverse complement strand
GGGCACATGCTTGCCTTGAAACAGCAAGTCGCCGAGAACCGCCTCGGCGCGGCAGTCGCCCTTGGTCGCCGAAAGCTGAAACCAACGCGCAGCTTGGCGTGCATCGCTGGGCGAGCCATCGAGATAAAGCCGGCCGAGCTGATACTGGGCGTCGGCGTCGCCGAAATAAGACGCCGCGTAGGCGAACATCTCCCGGGCGCGGCTTGCGTCCGGCGCGATCGCCGTGTTCGGAATCCCTTTCAGATAATAGTGCCCGAGCGCCACGAACGCATTGGCGACAATCCGTGCCTGCGCCGTGCCCGGAGGCTCGTCCGGATGGGTGTTGGCGATCTGGCTGAAATAGACAAAGGCGCGCTTGTCGTCTTGCGCCACGCCTTCGCCGGACGCGTACATACGGCCGACTTTCCATTGCGCGGCGAGATGCCCCTGATCGGCTGCGTATTGCAGGGCGGTGAAGCTCTTGGCCTTGTCCAGGCTGTTGTCGGACGCGCCGTCGGCAGCGCCCGCGCCCGGCAAGCCGTCATTGGGCGCGAGCGACGCCGTACTGGCGCTGGTCGAGCCATCGAAGGCTGAGACCGGCGCGTCCACGACGCCGAGGCCCAATACGCTGGCCACGGCGACCAACATGCCGCCCCTGACAACGCGGGCGATATGTTCAGATGTCCGCATAGCACTCTTTCTCGACTGAAGCGCCCGGATGGGTGATGGCACCGCGGCGTGCCGGCCCCACCTGCTGGGCGTATTTCCACAAATAACCGGACGTGAACTCCTCGCCGCGCGCCTTCCATTCGAGCGCGCGTCGCTCCAGCTCTTCTTTGCTCAGCTTCACGTCGAGCGTGCCCGCGACCGCATCGATCTCGATGATGTCGCCGTCACGCAACAGACCGATGGGGCCGCACAGGGCCGCCTCCGGCCCGACATGGCCAACGCAGAAACCACGGGTCGCACCGGAAAAGCGTCCGTCGGTGATCAAGGCGACCTTGTCGCCCATGCCCTGACCATACAGCGCCGCCGTGGTCGCGAGCATCTCACGCATGCCGGGGCCGCCCTTGGGCCCTTCGTAACGGATCACCAGCACTTCGCCTTCCCTGTACGTCTTGTTCTTAACCGCCTCGAAGCAAGCCTCCTCGCCATCGAAGCAGCGCGCCGGACCGGAGAAACGCAACCGCTCCATGCCGGCAACCTTAACGATCGCACCCTCTGGTGCGAGATTTCCCCGTAGACCGACGACCCCGCCCGTCGGGAGCATCGGTTTGTTTGCCGGATGAACTACATCCTGAGCGTCGTTCCACTTCACCGCCTTGAGATTTTCCGCAATGGTGCGGCCGGTGACGGTCAAACACTCGCCATGCAAAAAGCCGTGGTCGAGGAGCGTCTTCATCAACAACGGGACGCCGCCAGCTTCGAACATGTCTTTGGCGACATAACGGCCGCCGGGTTTCAAATCCGCGATATATGGTGTCTTTTTGAAGACCTCGGCCACATCAAAAAGATCGAATTCGATACCGCATTCGTTAGCGATGGCCGGCAAGTGCAGCGCCGCATTGGTCGAGCCGCCGGTGGCGGCAACGACCGCAGCGGCATTCTCGAGCGCCTCGCGGGTAACGATATCCCGCGGCCGGATGTTCTTGACGATCAGATCCATGATCATCTCGCCGGCCAGCATGCAGAACTTGTCGCGGATCTCGTAGGGCGCCGGCGCGCCCGCCGAATACGGCAAAGCCAGGCCGATGGCCTCGGACACCGTCGCCATCGTGTTGGCGGTGAACTGCGCTCCGCAGGCGCCGGCCGATGGGCAGGCGACTTGCTCGAGCCCGTCGAGGTCGCTGTCGGACATGGCGCCGACCGAATGCTTGCCAACCGCCTCATAAAGGTCTTGGACGGTGACCGGCTTGCCCTTGAAGGTGCCGGGCAGGATCGAGCCGCCATAGATGAAGATCGACGGCACGTTGAGGCGGCACATCGCCATCATCATGGCGGGCAGCGACTTGTCGCAGCCGGCAACGCCGATCAGCGCGTCATAGGAATGGCCGCGCATCGTCAGCTCGACGGAATCGGCGATCACCTCGCGCGACGGCAGTGAGGCCTTCATGCCGCCGTGCCCCATGGCAATGCCGTCGGTCACCGTGATGGTGCAGAACTCGCGCGGCGTGGCGCCGACCGAAGCGACGCCGCGCTTGACCGCCTGGGTCTGGCGCATCAGCGAAATATTGCAGGGCGCCGCCTCATTCCAGCAGCTCGCCACGCCGACGAACGGCTGGTGAATCTGCTCCTTGGTCAGGCCCATGGCGTAATAGAAAGCACGATGCGGGGCCCGCTCCGGACCCTCGGTGGCGTGGCGGCTTGGCAGCCTCGACTTCAAATTGGTTTTCGCGTCCATCTCACTCTACGGGCTTGCGCACTGCCCCCTCGCCCACCGTCCTGATCCGGATCTACCGGGATCAGGTTTGCAGCGGCACCGACTTTTTCAGCGGCACCCTTCTGCGGCTATCGGTCTCAAAAAATCCTATGGCTAAAAAGGGGCGCTCGACGATGTTTGCGGTGGGAGATAACTAAACTTCCCGGGATGTTGCCGGATAGACACAGATTCGCGAGCCACCGCGCCTTTAGGCTAACCAGCGATTCACCATGTTTGGGCGAGTCCCACGATGCATCGCCATGCGCCAACGCCCAAGCGCTTAACGCGCGCTTTCTTTGACAGGAGCGTGCACGAGGTGGCGCCCGATCTGATCGGCGCCACTTTGCTGTTTGGCGGCGTCGGCGGCCGGATCGTCGAGGTGGAGGCCTATCACCAGACCGACCCCGCAGCGCACAGCTTCGGCGGCCCGACGGCGCGCAACACAATCATGTTCGGTCCGGCCGGCTACGCTTACGTCTATCGGTCCTATGGCATTCACTGGTGCGTGAACTTCGTCTGCGAGCCGGCGGGCTCGGCGAGCGCCGTCCTGATCCGGGCGATCGAGCCAACGGTTGGGCTGGCGGCGATGCGACGCCGGCGCGGACTTACGAACGAGCGGCTTCTTTGCTCGGGTCCGGGTCGCCTTTGCCAGGCGCTGGGCATTACCGCAGCGCACAACGGTTTGCCGCTCGACGAAGCGCCGTTTGCGCTCTTCGCCGGCGACGGAACGGCGACGGTGGTTTCCGGCGTGCGCATCGGCATCACCAAGGCGGCCGACAAGCCCTGGCGCTACGGGCTGAAGGGCTCGCCCTTTCTCAGTAAGCCTTTCCCGGCAGGCGGCAGGACGGTCAAAAAGATCGGGGCCAGGAAGACAAAGGCGAGCTGAGTTTGAGCTACCCCGTCATTGCGAGGAGCGATAGCGACGAAGCAATCCAGCTCGGTACCGCCCACCGGATTGCTTCGCTGTCGCTCGCAATGACGAGGTAGCTCAAACAGCCAATCTGAAGGCAGGGTCGAAGCCGAGCTCGCGGCGGGCTTTTTCAATCGACACCGTGCCATCGTCGTCGGCGATGTTGTAGACGCCGGGAGCGCCGCGGCTGAGCGCCAGCACCGAAGCGTTTGCGGCCGCATCCACGTGGATCGACGGTTTGGCGCCCGCACCGTCGTACCAGGTGCCGGGGCCGTAGAAGAAGCCGTAGCGGAGCACGATGCCCTCCATGCCCGAGGTGCGGACCTGCCGCTCCATGTCGGCTGCGCCGCGCACCGTTTCAACACGAGGCCCGTCGGCGAGGTTCAGCGGATCATCCTCGCCGTGCGGCTCGCGGCCCGGCGCGTAGGCGAAGGCGATGCTTTGCACGATGAAACGACGGGCGCCGGCCGCCTGCACCGCTGCGATCAAATTACGGGTGCCCTCGACACGGATGCGCGCATTGCGCGGATAGGACGCCGCCAGCTCTTTCTGATCGAAGCTCTGCGGCAGGTCGGTGAGCTGGTGGACGACGACGTCGGGCTTCGCCTGCGTCGCAGCACGCGCCAGCGCGGCCACATCGTAGACGTCGACGATGGCGGCGCGAACGCCGGCGGCCTCCAGTTTCCGCGCGGCTTCAGCCGAGCGGGTTGTGCCGGTGATCTCATGCCCGGCGGCAGCAAGAAGCGGCACGAGCCGCCGTCCGATAGCGCCGGTCGCGCCGGCAAGAAAAATGCGCATGTCGATCCGCCTGTCAGTGCCCCAATACTCCGCGCGCGAAAATGCAGCCGTTGCTCACGCGTGCGCACGCGAGGCGCCGTCAAACTTGATCGTCGGAATAAGGAGCATCGGCCATATCGTCGCGATCATGATCGGCGCAAACGCCGCGCGTGCCACGCCGGTCGCATCCCACAGCGCCCCGCAAATGAGCGACACCACGACCGTTATTCCGTAGCTGATGGTGAACATCGCCGCCGCCACGCGCGCGACTTCCTCGGGCTTGCTCAACAGCGGCGGCAGCGTCAGCCCAAGCGCGAAGGCGGCGCCGGCCGCGAAGCCCACCACCGCAGCACTCGCGACAGTCAGCGCGCTCGCCGTCATGACGATCGCACCGGTGCCCGCAAGCCCGACCGCGCTGGCGAGGATGAACGGCCAGGCCCGACTTTCGAAGCGGCGGGAAAATGCGATGAGCAGAAAAGACGCCGGCAACTGGCCGAGATTGAGTGCGGTCAACGCCGGGCTGATGAGGTCGGCCCTCCCCGCCTCGCTCAGATAGCCGGGCAAGAACGCATTGGTGCCGAAATAAAGCGGCCCGACGCCGCCGAAGATCAAGCCGAGCCGCCAGATGTGCCAAGCCGGCCAATCGGGCCACCACCGCCCTGAAGCTTGCGCAGCCGGCGCGCTTTCGGCGCGCGGCGCCATGATGAAAACCAGCCCGGCGATGACCACGATGGGTGCGGCCCACAGAACGAAGGTAAAGCGCCAGGCATCGGCGTAGGCCGGCCACAGCAGCGGCAGCGCCACCGGCAGAATTTCGCCGACCAACAAACCATTGGTGTAAACACCGGTGCCGAGCACGAGCCGCCGGGGCAGCCAGTAGCCGACCAGGGCCGGCATGGCGGGTTGCGCCACGGCGACGCCCATCCCCATCACCACCGTGGCGGCGAACAGGCTGATCGCGTCGAAGGCGAGGCTGCGGGTGGCCGAACCGAGCGCGGTCAACAGCAGGCCCGCGGTCAGGGCGGCGATCACGCCGATGCGCGCGACGAGCCGAGAGCCCGCGAGCGAAGCCGCCGCGAAGATCACGATGGGCGCGCCGCTCAGCGCCGCGATTTCGGTGCCGGTAAGGCCGAACTCGCTACGCAGCGCCGGCAATGCCGGAGGCACCGCCAGGATCGCCAGGCGGAGCGCAATACCGATCAGCCAAAGGAGGGCCAGCGAAAGCGGCCAAGATCGAGGTGACGTCACTGCAGATTCCCGGGGAACGCATCATCGCTCTTTCAGGCCGCGCCTTGCAAGCGCGCAAGCGCCTCGGCGAGCTTCTCCTTGCGCGCCTGCGCTTCGTCGCGCTTCTCGCGCTCGCCTTCGACGATTTCCTCGGGCGCGCGCTTGAGAAAATCGGCATTGCCGAGTTTTTGATCGACGCGCGCTATATCGGCGTCGCACTTGGCGATTTCTTTTGTCAATCGTGTGCGCTCGGCAGCGAAGTCGATGATGCCCTGCAGCGGCAGCGCCGCAACTTCGCCGCGGACGATGAGCTGCGCCGCGCCGTGTGGCACCGCATCCGCGAAGCTGATGTCGGAGACGCGCGCAAGCCGTTGCACGAACTCCGCCCAGCGGCCGGCACGCGTGCGCGTATCGTTTGATGCACCCGCCAGAACAAGCGGCAATTGCGTAGCTGGCGGGATATTCATTTCCGAGCGGATCGAACGGATCGAGGTGATGAGGTCAATCACCCAGCCGATCTCGGCTTCGGCGGCCGTGCTGTCGAGGCCGTCGTGTTGCGGCCAGGCGGCAAGCGCCAGCATGTGCTCGCGCTTGGGGCCCTGCTCCGCCGTAACGCTCCAAAGCTCTTCGGTGAGAAAGGGCATGAACGGATGCAGGAGCTTGACGATCTCGTCCAACACCCACGCGGTGGTCGCGCGCGTTTCGTCTTTCGCGGCGCCGTCGGCGCCGGTGAGAACGGGCTTCGACAGCTCCAAATACCAGTCGCAGAAGATATTCCAGATGAAGCGGTAGAGCGCCGCCGCCGCATCATTGAATTTGTACGCCTCGATCGCGGCAGTCGCCTCCTTGCCCGCCTTCGCGGTCTCATGCGCGATCCAGCGATTCAGCGTTTCCTTGGCGTCGCGCGGACTGAAATCGGGATCGCGCACGCAGCCGTTCATTTCCGCAAAACGCGCCGCGTTCCAGAGCTTGGTCGCGAAATTGCGGTAGCCCTCGACGCGTTGCGACGACAGCTTGATGTCGCGGCCCTGCGCTGCCATGGCGGCGAGCGTAAAGCGCAGCGCGTCGGCGCCGTATTCGTCGATCAGCTCCAACGGATCGATGACGTTGCCCTTCGACTTCGACATCTTGGCGCCGGTGGCGTCGCGCACCAGCGCGTGGATATAGACGGTGTGGAACGGCACTTCTTTCTTGAAGTGCAGCCCCATCATCATCATGCGGGCAACCCAGAAGAAAATGATGTCGAAGCCGGTGACCAACGCGCTGGTCGGATAGTAGCGTTGCACTTCCGGAGTCTGATCCGGCCAGCCGAGGGTCGAGAACGGCCACAGGGCCGAGGAAAACCAGGTGTCGAGCACGTCTTCGTCGCGGTGCAGATATTCGTTGGCGAAGCGCGCGCGCCGCTCTGGATCAGCAGCGATATCGTGCCCGTCCTCGACGGTGATCTCTTCAATGTCGGTATAGTGCGCGAGCGCGTCGGCGACCACGTCGTCCTCGCTCTCGGCGACGAAGACCTTGCCGTCCGGCCCGTACCAGGCCGGGATTTGATGCCCCCACCAGATCTGGCGGGAGATGCACCAGGGCTGGATGTTTTCCATCCAATTGAAGAAGGTCGCTTCCCACTGCGCCGGCACGAACACGGTTTTGCCCGCGCGCGCCGCTTCGATCGCCGGTTCCGCGAGAGCCTTGGCGTCGACGTACCATTGATCGGTCAGAAACGGCTCGACCACGACACCGGAACGGTCGCCGTGCGGCACCGTGTGCACGGTGGGCTCGATCTTGTCGAGCAGGCCGCGCGCTTCAAGATGCTCGACGATGCGCTTGCGTGCCGCGAAGCGATCGAGCCCGTGCAATGACAAAGTCTCATCGAGCTCGGCCGATGGCGGCACGCCGTGCAGGAAGCCGGCGTTGTCGCGCAGATCAAGACGGCCCTCGGCGTCCAGCACATTGATCAGCGGCAGGTCGTGACGGCGACCGACGTCGAAATCGTTGAAGTCGTGCGCCGGCGTGATCTTCACCGCGCCGGTGCCTTTTTCAGGATCGGCGTAATCGTCGCCGACGATCGGAATGCGGCGGCCGACCAGCGGCAGCACCACGGTCTTACCGATCAGATGTTTGAGCCGCGCGTTCTCCGGATGCACGGCGACGGCGACGTCGCCCAGCATGGTCTCCGGCCGCGTGGTGGCGACGATGATGAATTCATCGCTGCCTTCGATCGGATATTTGATGTGCCAGAGATTTCCTTTGACCTCGACCTGCTGCACCTCGAGATCGGAGATCGCTGTTTTCAGCTTCGGATCCCAATTGACCAGGCGCTTGTCTTTGTAGATGAGGCCCGCGCGATAAAGCTCGACGAACACTTTCGCCACCGCGCGCGAAAGGCCCTCGTCCATGGTGAAGCGCTCGCGCGACCAGTCGCACGAGGCGCCGAGCCTTTTGAGCTGCCCGATGATGGCGCCGCCGCTTTCGGCCTTCCATTCCCAGACCCGCTGGATGAACGCTTCGCGGCCCATCTCGCGGCTGCCGGGCTGCTGGCGCTCCAGCAATTGCCGCTCGACCACGGCCTGGGTGGCGATGCCGGCGTGATCGGTGCCCGGCTGCCACAACACGTCCTTGCCGCGCATCCGCTCGAAACGGCACAGGATGTCCTGCAGCGTATTGTTGAGCGCATGCCCCATATGCAGCGAGCCGGTGACGTTCGGCGGCGGGATGACGATGCAATAAGGCTCGGCCTTGGCGCGCTCGGGCCGGCCAGCCCGAAAAGCGCCCGCCGCCTCCCAGGCGGCATAAATGCGGCCCTCGACCGCGCCGGGGACATACCTGTTCTCGATCATCGCTCTATCGCTTTTCCCGTTTCGCGCGCTAGAAAACCCGCGTCGCGCGGAGTGTCAACGCCGGCGGTTCTTTTGGCAGCCCGTTTCCGAGCAATTTTAAACGTGTCATCGACACTCGCACCGGCCAAGCCTTCGCCGACGACGCCCCCGCCGGGCAAACCTTCGCCGCGTCAGACGCCGGTTCGCTCCATCATGCTGCTCGCCGCCGCCGGCTTTGCCAGCCAGGCGCAGGTGCGGGTCACCGATTCACTGTTGCCGCAGATCGCGAACGATTTTCACACCACCGTCGGCGTCGCCGCCATCGTGCTCACCGCCTACGCCGTCACCCACGGCTGCATTCAGTTCGTCGCCGGTCCGATGGCCGACCGTTTCGGCAAATATCGCACCGTCGCCTTCGCCAGCGTGCTCGCCTCCGGGCTGGTGGCGCTCTGCGGCCTCGCGGCGTCGCTGCCGCAACTGGCGCTGGCGCGGCTCGGAGCGGGCGCGGTCGCCGGCTGGGTGATCCCGGTGTCCATGGCCTATCTCGGCGACGTGACGCCTTCCGACAAGCTGCAGCCGATGATCGCACGCTACTCATCGGGCTATATTCTGGGCCAGCTCTTCGGCCAGGCTGCGGGCGGCATCCTGGGCGACTGGTTCGGCTGGCGGAACGTTTTCTTCGCGCTCGGCGGCATGTTCGCGCTGGCGGCCATCGGGTTGATCCTCGAGCTCATCGCCAATCCCAAAACGCGCGAACGCGGGCGGCATGGCACCGACCGCCGCAGCTTCCGCGCCGACTACGCCGCCGTTCTCTCCAATCCCTTTGCGCGGCTCATTCTGGCTCTGGGCTTCCTCGAAGGCGGGCTCGCCTGGGGCGCGTTTGCCTATATCGGAGCCAACCTGCACCAGCGCTTCGGCCTGAGCTTCACGCTGGTGGGGCTGACGGTCGCGTGCTTCGGGGTCGGCGGCCTGATTTATGCCGGGCTGGTCCGGCACTTTGTGTTGCGATTTGGACAGAGCGGCCTGCCGGTGATCGGCGGCTTTCTGATCACGGCGGCTTATGTGGTGCTGACATTCCAGCCGGCGTGGTGGCTGGCACCCGTCGCCGTCACCGCGATCGGGCTCGGCTTCTACATGTTCCACAACACCCTGCAGACCATGGCCACATCGATGACGCCCGAGGCGCGCGGCACGGCCGTCGCCATCTTCTCCTCGGCGCTCTATTTCGGGCAAACGGCCGGCGTCGCCGCGGGCGCGCTGGTGATCGACCGCCTCGGCGCGCCGCCGCTCTTTCTCGGCACCGCCATCGCGTTTCCGGCGCTGGCGTTCTGGTTTGCGCGCGAGCTGAGACAGCGCCAGTCGGAAGTCCGGAGAGTGTGACCGGGTCGGAGCAGAATCCTTCGAGGCCCACGTTCCGCGATCATTTCAGAATGACCAAAGGGGCCCGCGCTTTCGCGCGAGCCCCTCGAACGGATGGGTATTTCTTGATCAGACCTTGACCAGCGGCACCTTCGGCACCGAGCCACGGCGCGGCGGCGAGCCACCGCCGCCACCCGGACCGCCCGGGCCACCGCTTCCGCCCGGCGGCTTCCGCCGCGGCGACGAGCGGCGCTTCTTGGCACGGCGCGGCTCGGGCAGCTTTTCCGGCCGCGGCAGCACCGGTCCATCCGGATACTCGAACGAAAGCTTGCTGTTGCCGCCTTCATCCGTGGTCACAACGACGCGGACGTGACCGCCGGACTTCAAGCGGCCGAACAGGACCTCGTCGGCCAGCGGCTTCTTGATGTGCTCCTGGATCACCCGCGCCATCGGCCGGGCACCCATGAGCTCGTCGTAGCCGTTGGCGATCAGCCAGTTGGCCGCTTCGTCCGTCAACTCGATGGTCACGTCGCGGTCGGCCAGTTGTGCTTCGAGCTGCAGCACGAACTTCTCGACCACCATCCCGATCACGTCCTGCGACAGGTGCGCGAAGGTGATGATGGAGTCGAGGCGATTGCGGAACTCCGGCGCAAACAACCGGTTGATCGCTTCCATGTCGTCGCCCTCGCGCTTGCTGCGCGTGAAGCCGAAGGCGGCTTTGGCCATGTCGGCGGCGCCCGCATTCGTGGTCATGATCAGGATCACGTTGCGGAAGTCGACCTGCTTGCCGTTGTGATCGGTCAGCTTGCCGTGGTCCATGATCTGCAGCAGCACGTTGTACAGATCCGGATGCGCCTTCTCGATTTCGTCGAGCAGCAGCACGCAATGCGGATGCTGGTCGACGCCGTCGGTGAGCAGTCCGCCCTGGTCGAAGCCGACATAGCCGGGAGGGGCGCCGATCAGCCGCGAGACGGTGTGGCGTTCCATGTATTCGGACATGTCGAAGCGGATGATCTCGACACCGAGCGTGGCCGCAAGCTGCCGCGCCACTTCGGTCTTGCCGACGCCGGTCGGGCCGGAGAACAGATAGCAGCCGATCGGCTTCTCCGGCTCGCGCAAGCCCGCGCGTGCGAGCTTGATCGACGCCGACAATGCCTCGATCGCATTGTTCTGGCCGTAGACGACGCGCTTGAGCGTGTCTTCCAGATGCTGCAGCACCTCGGCGTCGTCCTTGGAGACGGCCTTCGGCGGGATCCGCGCCATGGTGGCGATCGTGGTCTCGATCTCCTTGATGCCGATGGTGCGCTTGCGGCGCCCTTCCGGCAACAGCATCTGGGCGGCGCCCGATTCGTCGATCACGTCGATCGCTTTGTCGGGCAGCTTGCGGTCATGGATGTAGCGCGAGGAAAGCTCGACCGCCGCCTTGATGGCT
>Ga0335072_10015238_pt1 | contig 10916 bp, 10 predicted proteins | sample Lox_Sample_21_FD_206725 | JGI IMG/M metagenome (GOLD analysis project Ga0335072, IMG submission 206725) | Soil microbial communities from Loxahatchee National Wildlife Refuge, Florida, United States - Lox_Sample_2.1 | ecosystem: Environmental > Terrestrial > Soil > Wetlands | place: USA... | reverse complement strand
CCTCTCCTCTTTCCCTTTCTTCTCCTTCTCCTTCTCCTCCTTCCACCCCCCTTTCTCCTTCCCCTCCTTTCTCATGCTCACCGCCCTCCCCCCTTCCCGCAGCCTCTTCCTTCATCTCCCCACCCTCACCCCCGCCCGCTTTATCCTGTTTCTTTGATGCAGCACTGGCCGCCGCTCCTGCTCCCGCCGCTGCGGCAGCAGCTGGAGCTGCCTTCGCGGCGCTCTTTGCCGATGACCCCTTTTTTGCAGATCCGCCTTTATGGTGTTTCGCAGCTCCACCTCCTGATGCGCTCTTCCCTTTGTGAGCACCAGCTTTAGCGGGCTCGTGATGGGATTTTGGGGCGTGTTCTGGCTTGCTTGCATGTGAGGAATGGTCTTGGTGCGGCTTTGCACCATGAGCTGCTGGGGCGTGGTGTGGTTTCGCTGCGTGAGCCGCTTCGGCGTGGTGAGGTTTAGCAGCATGAGGTGCTTCAGCGTGGTGAGGTTTAGCTGTATGAGATGCTTCAGCGTGGTGAGGTTTAGCTGCATGAGATGCTGCGGCGTGGTGAGGTTTGGCTGCATGAGGTGCTTCAGCGTGGTGAGGTTTAGCTACATGAGATGCTGCGGCGTGGTGAGGTTTGGCTGCATGAGGTGCTTCGGCATGCTGAGGTTTTGCAGCGTGGGGTGCTGGGGCAGCGTGGTGCTCCTTTGGAGCCTGTTATAGGTGTTAGTGGATTGTGTATACCATTAGAGGGTTTAGTCATATATATCTGTTTGACTACCTTAGGTGCCTTTGGCTCTTTAGAAACCGCCGTAGGGCCTTTGGCATGTATATGAGCTGCTTCTGCTGCGTGTTTTGCAGGCTTTGAAGCCGCCGGAGTAGGTGCGTGCTCCTTCAAATGTGGTTTGGAACTCGATGCGGTGGGTTTAGGCGTTGCCGGGCCGCCCAGTCCTCGACTCAAATCTTGGGCTTTCGCCTCTTTTGGTTTCTCATCTTTAGCTTTTGTCGCTTTCGGCGCTTTCGGTGGTGCATTTGCAGTATCTTGCACTTCTCTCTTCCGAAGCATTGCGTCCAGAGCTGGACTTCGTTCTGTTTTGACCTTGGGAATTGACGCCTTTGGCTTACTGCCGCCTGCGCCTTCGGTAGGCATTGAAACTGCTTTCGTGGTATCTTTAACTGTTGTTTTCTTTGGTTTTGGGGCGATGTAAGGTGGAGGTCCTGAGATTTCAATCCCACGACTACTTTCCTGAATGCCCTGCATCTGGCCTTGTACTGCTTTTGTTTTTTTCAACTTTGGAGACGATGATAATTCCGCAATGCCAGCGGGAGCTTGAACCCATCCACCTGACGGAGCAGTAGCTTTTCCTCCTGGCGCACTGGTTCCTTTGCTCATTCTTCCAGCTACACCAGCTGGTGCATATGCCCCAGATCCCGCCGGAGCCGACATTTGCCTGGTCAATGCCCCGCTTCGAACCATACCCGATGAATACCCTGGACTTCCCACAGTCACACTCCGCTCTAGAGAGCTATGGGTTCCCAACTCGGCCATTTCTGCCGGAACGAGATTCTGCACCACGAGAAACTGTCTCAGTGATGACTGAGGCCTAGGTCCCTGATTCTGAGCCAGCTGCATGTAGGTCGGGTATGCAGGAAGTTCGGCAGGACTCCCAAGCGGGATTGGAGCGTGTCGACCACGGTTGCTGGCCAATTCGCGGGCTATTGTTGGCGATAAGCTTGGAATGGGCGCGAAAACCGAAGGAGCTTCAAGCTCGGAAGCTAAAGGAGCTTCAAGCTCGAAAACTTCTTGCGCGGTAGAGGGTCCGATGCCAAGGCCTCTTGGAGCGCTTTGGGCTACTGATAAAGGTACTTCACCCATGGACTTTTGCTGAACGCCCAATGATTTTCTCTTTACCGGGATCTTTTCTACCTTCGGAGATGCAGGCTTCACAGATGGAGGGATCTGGACGTTATCTGTAGTGGGTTGAGGGTCCTGTTTTCGAAATATTGGAGTCAGTGAGTGGCAGTAAGTAAGCTGTAGAAAGTCTATTACTTCCCAGCCACGCTCTATGGGAACATATGTCGGTTGAAGCTCTTCGAAAGTGGATAAAAGCTCTATCGACTTACATTAGGGACTGGCTGACTATCTGCCACTGTATCAACTGGACTGGCTACTACCTCCTTCGCCTTTGGCTTCTTCGCCTTTGTCCCATCCGGCGATTGACTCTCTGCCGCCATCTCAACCGCACCAGCCACATCTGTCGAACCCGACTTCTTCGCCTTCGTTATCGTCCCCGCCTTTTTGGGCTTTGCTACACTCGTCCCCTTCGCCTTCACAACCGCCGCTCCATCATAAGCAGTGCCACTCTCTGCTGCCACCCCAGCATCCGCCGCTGCATTTTTCTCCGCCATAGGACTCCATCCCTTCGTCAAATGCAACTGATCGATATAGAACGGCTTCCCTTGCGCCTCCAGCCACAGCCACGCCTCTTTTGCTCCTGCAACCTTTGGTATGGGAATATTCACTGGATCCGCTGCGATGATCTTCGCAATGACTACTGGAATGTCTTTCGCGAAGCGCGAGCGTTTCCTCACAGGACCATCTATGAAACCTTCTGTGCCCGCTTGGAACACCTGCGGGTAAAACTCCCCCGAGGCAGGTATTTCCAACCATTTCCTGCCCGGTGCAGCACTGTCGCTTTTGCCATCTTTGGGATCTTCTTTCGTCCCAGTCGCAGACTTTAAGCTAAATGTCGACCACGCGTTATATCCTTCCGGAACAACGTCGGCACAACAATTCACACACAGCCTGCTGGTGTCCAGGTAGCTGAAATTTGCATCTGTCCCGTGGAAGAAGCCCAGGCGGCTGGGGTAGGGCGATTTGCTGTCTTCAACGCGGTATTTGGGGAAGTGCGGGCAGGTGTGTCCTCGGCCGGTGAGCTTTGTGGCGAGATATTCGGCTGTGCCGCGGATAGCGCTGGCATCAGCGAAGGAGAGTTTTGGCTTTGGGGGGCTGGAGATGAGGTCCCCTGATGGAGAGACTGGTGAGGTAGAAAGGGTGTCAGAGAAGATGGCAGTGCTGGTGGTTGATGGGGATTTGGTAGTCTTTGTGCTGGTTCGCTTTGGAGCTGGTGGGCGGGGTGGAGTTTCGGAGGCCATCTTCAAAGCTAGGCGCTATCGTTGAAATTTGCGAGAGCGCGTCAATCAAAGCTGGTCATATAGCTGTCAAAGCAGAGATGTCGCGTCAACGGAGCTGAAGAAACGACGGAATCGAAATCTAATTATTGTTGAAGGAAAGTATGAAGGTGAATGCAATTTCAGTTCGTTCCCCTGCAGCTCCCAGGGAAATGCTGGCATGCGCTCGAAAGCTCTGTGGAAGTGGCTTGCATTGACGAAAGCAAAGACAAATAATGAGGGGTGTAACGGTGGGGGGGCTTTTGCGAGCAGACCCTCTTTCGCACACCCTCGAATTTCAGCCGCAGTCTTGAATAGGCCAAAAGTCCGTGGTTGACAGGGATGGCATGACGCTAGGAAGATGCGATTTGACCAAAAGGCGAAAGCAGCCCGCATGGCGGCGTCGAGTCACAACAGCCAACGTGGACGAGTGCTCGGTGAGGGCTTCGGCGTTGCGGGGTTAATACAAGTGTTTTTCACTCTCACCTACCAATCGTTAGCGCCGCGCGCAGGGCTTGCGGCAGTATCCATTGGACATTGTGCAGGAGATAAGCAGCCCCCAATGCACGAGGCGTGAATAATTGGTATTGAATCGTCGTCCAAGAGCTGAAAGACAGGGCAACATTACACGATACCTCTAATGTTAACCCACTGACGCGGCTTGGGCCTACCTGTACAATATCCTGCATCGGAAGCAATATATTGCGCTTGTGCATGAAGTTCACCTCGCACCCCTCCCTTGTCCAATTCAATGTGATCGACGCTGGCAGATTATGCATCGCTGATCCGAATCACGTAACTCCACAGCCTCATGCGTCTGTCTGCCTCTTGCCTTGCGACCTTTGCCTCACTTCTTGTCCGGTCGCATGTCGTTGCAAAGGCTACGTCTAGCTTTTCAATTCATAGACTTATCTCCGTCGTAATACACTAGGATCTTTATCTACCTGAATTATTTGAGTAACATTAAAACAAAAGCTCAGAGCCAAGATGGCACAGCAACAGGCTGCGACTGCGCTCCCGCAGTTGTCTGCTGATCTCAAGAGTGCGACGGTGTTAGAAACGTCCATCGCATCACCGCAATCGCTTTCGTCGACGCAGTCCCTCCCCTCACCTCAGTCTCAAACTTCGTCGCAATCATTTGCCACTCTCACTCCGACTCAATCTCTCTCTCTGCCCAAGTTCAAGGAGAACTACATCACCGATGCAGACCGAGCAAAGGCCGTAGAACTCTGTACCGAACGGCGAGTAATTGACGGCAAGACCAAGAAAACCAAAAAAGAAGTGCCCTTCGATTACAAGGAAGTCAATCCCGTTCTCGACGGCCTAGTCTCTTCCAAAGCTACCGCCCCCTCGCCTGGCCTGATGCAAGCACTCCTCGAGCTAGGCGGCGATGTCAGCGTCGCCCGGCCGAAAAGCAAGAGCATCTGGAAAAAGGTCTTGCGGAAGGATCAAGAAGAGCGTCGAAGCGATGTCCTTGCGAACGCTACGCAAAACTGCTCGCTCGACGTCGTCTGGATCCTGTCCATCTCAGCAGATGACATTGCCAAGACGGAAGCGCTGAAATTCGCCATTCTGCAGAATGATACGGCTAAAGCGCTTGTATTATTGAATGGCGGCGCGGATGCGGATAGTTTTCGTGATCTGTTCAAGACTGCTGTGAAGGAGAATAGAGATGATATGGTGGAGATTCTCCTACGTGCGGCGAAGGCTCCTTGTGTCGAATGCCGAACAGAGAGCTTAGTGATGGCGGCGAATAACGGGAACTCGCGAAACACATTGCTACTGCTTGAGAAAGGGGCAGATGCCGATTTCATGAACGGCGAGGCCCTGCAGAAAGCGATTGGCGCCGGGAGAGAAGATCTTACCAAAGCGATTGCTACTTGTGGGCGCAAGCCATCTCCGAAGTCTTTCGATATAGCCGTTGGAATTGCATATGCGAAATTGGCTGGTGATGCCGCGAAGCAACATCGCATGATTGATATCTGTCTCCGAGGTGGCGCAAAAGGTAGTATTACGGACGAGACACTTGTGCAGGCATGCAAAAAGGATCAGAACGCGTTGATTGATATTTTGCTCACATATGGTGCTTCCGTTGATCATGGGACTGGCGCTGCTATCCAATATGCTATTAGCACTAAACAGCCAGCTTTACTTACGACCCTTCTGCGTGGCAAGCCCTCTATGCCAACTCTCGCTGCTGCAATTCCATTGATAACAACTTTGGATGATCCAGCGATAGCATATGAAATCACTGACATTCTCTTGACCGCCGGCCTGCGTGGAGATTCAGTCGCCAAGACACTCATTACAGTCGTTGAGCGCCCAACACAAGCAATTGTTGACCCTGAACATCTCAAATTAATCCAACTCCTCCTCGAGAAAGGAGATGCCAATGTAAACTTCGACGGCGGGAAGTCCATCTGCTTAGCAGCTACCGCGGGTGTCACCGAAGTCTTAAAACTCCTTCTCCAACACAAGCCCTCGGTCGAATCGCTCAACGCAGCCTTTCCACTAGCCATGGAACTTCGGGACCCGGCTCGAAGACTTGAGATTGTCACTATGATTCTTCAAGCAGGTGCTGCTGGGAAAATCATTGACGAGGCTCTCTTGGTGTCCGCGGGTACCGGTAAAGATGGCGTTGCGTTGACATCAGTGTTACTGAAGCAGAGCTCTGTAGACTATCAGAATGGAAAAGCTCTGTGCAACGCTATCGATTCTTGCTGTTTGGAGCAGACGCAAGCTTTAATGGTGGGAAGGCCGTCCCAAAGTACTTTGAGTGCTGCATGGGCAGTAGCAGATGCCCTCCAAGACGACGAGTTCCAGTACAAGGCTTTCCAGATATTGCTGGCTGTTGGCGTGGATCAAACATTGAAGGACAAATCATTGAATACGGCTGCTATGAGAGGGCAAAGAGGCATGCAAGTATGCACTCTTCTGCTCCAGCATCAAGCTTCACCTGATTATTCGAACGGCGAATGCGTTGTGACTGCCGCTAAAGGACTCCACCTGGACACGTTGCATTTGTTAGCAGGCTCTGTGGCCTCAGCCTCCGTTTTCACTACTGCATTTGATGCTTTCTCTGACGGAGATGAATGGCTTGCCCCTCGCGGCTTAGAGGTCGTTCACTTCCTCCTAGAATACGGCGCATCAGGCCAAGAAGTAGACGCGGCGTTCTGCAAAGCCGCTAGGCTCTACGACGCGGATGCCTTGAACCTCCTGGCCAGCTCAATAAACCCTGAGGTTGTAAATGTCGCTTTGGTCACAGTGACCCAGGCCGGGAAAGATTGGCTCTCAACCGACAACGACAAACTGTGGCTGATACATTCCCTGCTGGAATGGGGTGCCGCAGGAGAATGCGCGAACCTTGTCCTCCTTGAAGCTTTAGACGCTTACGCTCGAGGCTTCACATCCGAAGATCTAATTGATACGCTGCTACACGTCGGGGCCAAAACTGATGTAAACTTCCAGAATGGCGAAGCGGTTCAGATTGCAGCGAAATATGGCAACGCTGCTTTGCTGGGGAAGCTTGCTGCATGCGGAGCAACGACAGAAACGTTATCGATCGCTTTCGCGGAAGCTATCACAGCTGGGCATGATGAGAAGGTTCTTCTTGAGCTCATTGATGTCTTCATGAAGAATAAGGGTGCGAAACCTGATATCAAAGTTGCGCCACATGGCTATCAGCCACCGATTTTTGCTTGCTTGGCTGCCTATCCGCAGTCTGCGACACTAGTAAAGCGGTTAGCCAAAATAGGATGCGACCTCGAAGCCCAGATTGAGTATTGGCCTTATGACGATGAGGATCTTGAGAGTGAAAATGTTACCGCGCTCTCTTGGGCATTGTCCCAACCGGAGAAGCGGATTGCGTCTCCCGTTATAGAAGAATTAATCGCCGCAAAGGGTAAGTGTGGGCGCTAGCATTGATAAGTGCAACCTTATATACTAACAGAGAGTAGCGGATGTTAATTTCACAACCAAAATCACAAAGGTTACACCTTTAATACTTGCCGCCAAATATTCCAGGAGTGATCTAGTGGCCAAACTACTCGAACATAAAGCTAAAGCGACTGCGAAGGATCAATTTGATCGATCCGCTCTATTTTACGCAGCTCGGGCCGGAGATCTCGACTCTGTTAATGCTCTTCTGAAAGCCAAGTCTCCCCTAAACGATGGTAGTATCCATGAGGCTGCTAAAGAGCTCCACAGCGAGGTTGTTGCAGCTCTTATCAAAGGAAAACACCACCCTGACTTCCCAAGTAGCAAGGAACAGCACGAAGGACGTACGGCACTTCAAGAACTGTGCCTGATGTGTGATGGCTCGAAGGGTAGCACGAAGATTGAGGAGACCATTCGGGCACTAGTAGACGGGAAAGACAAGAAAGCCAATCCATTGGAAAAGTCTCGAAACAAGAACGCTCTCTTCCTTGCGTTGGACAACCCAAATCCCGTCCCGGTCACGAAGGCACTTCTGGATTGCGCTATGTGGAAACATATGACGAGCGAAGAGAATGTTTATATCGAGACCGATCCGGAAACCGGAACGAAGTACTATTTCTCCCCCACAGTTTACGTATCTCGGGGATTCTCTCAGGGCCCTGAAAGCGAGAACGAGCAGCTCTTGAAGCTCTTGGTCGACAAACGTGGCATCGACCGCTTCTACGCCGAAGAAGGCGCCGAACAGCCCCCCGACGCTTGCGGTATGCCGCAAGCAATCATCGACGCGGAGAAGAAACGAAGCGACCGCGAGAAAAAACTTCGAGAAAAGGAGTTAGACCACCAAATGAAACTCCTCCACGAGAAACAGGCCGCCGAGCTGAAAGCCGAGATCGAGCGAGCCAAGCATGACGAAGAATTGTTCCACAAAGAAGAACTCGCCCAGCAAAAGCGCGAGCAAAAAGAAAACGACCATCAACAAGCTTTGGCGCAGGAGCTAGAAAAATCGAACCAGAAGCAGGGCATTATGGCTAGCACGGCGAACCTGAAGCTGCAGCTGCAAGAGCGAGCGGACTTGCAGAAACAGCGTGCTACCGAGGCCCGCGCCAAGTTCGAGGAGATGCAGAAAGCGCGCATGATAGCGCAAAAGGAGCGGGCGCTGATACAAGAGCAAGAGCTGAAAGCGCACTTCACCGCACAGGCGAATGCGCAGAAGTTGACGCTGCAGGCGCGCCAGAATCAGTTGGTGGCGGCTGCGGCTCAGCAGAAGGTGTGGGCGGCGCAGAAGCTGGCGGAGACGCATGTGAGGGAGAATATGCAGAAGGCGGCAATTAAGGAGCGACAGGACAGCCAGGCGTTGGCGCTGAAGAGGGGGACGGCGAAGGAGAAGGAGCGTGCTCATGAGATGCAGATGCAGGAGTTGAGGGCTAAGGGGGAGAATATGAAGTTGAAGATGCTGGAAAGCCATTTTTCGGGGAAGCAGAAGAGGATTGCTGCGGGGTAGGGGTGGTTGCTTGTAAATCGACGATAACCCCCGTTTGCAATTTCTTTAGATATCTGCCAGAAGTTCTCATAAACGCGTAGTATAGCAGTAATAGGGAAACTTATTCTGATTAATCACTCTGAAAATTAACAAAATTTCCTCAGTCTTGAGTACCTCAAGTCTGGACCGATGGTAGATGAACTAATCCAAACAATGGCAACATTCAACTGACGGAAGACGCAGGAATACTATCAGTCAAGAGCAAGATTGGAAGCCACAAACTCGTTCCGCCAAAGCCTCGTCCTCCTCGTGTCACAATTCCGCATTTCCAGAAGTCATACCACAAAAACAGTCAGAGCGCTTAGACTGCCACACTCTCAGGCTCCTCCATAACCTTCAAACCCTCCAACTTCCTCCTTGTAATCACCGTATCCGGGCCTAAACTGCACCTCCGCCTCCCCCCTCTCCTCCCAACTTCCTCCAGAAACTTCCCCCAGCATAAAGGCGCGTATACAAACATATCCGGATGCTCTTCGCCCAACCTCGCTCTCTAGGCCCTCAAAGTGCCGAAACTGAACAAAGGCCTCCGCCGGCTCATACTCACGCTACAACTAGAAGTTTAGCGCGAGAATTGCTCGCGGTACGCAAGCGTCGCGAAATGCTCAGGCCTTAGAGCCCGCTTTAGGCCCGAGAGAGCGTGCAGCAGGTAGGGGGGTTTTTTTATTTTTTCGGCCGTGACGATGTCGTTCTGGGACTGTACGGCGAGTAGCGCGAGGTTTGTGCCTTTGTGAGGAGCAGAGCGTCTCTGGGTGCTCTTGGGGGCCAAGCGATTTCCGTTGGCCCGTGGGGAGGTGGGTTGGAAACAGGGGCTCGGCTGCAGCGGGAGACGTGGCGGAGATCGTAGATTGGGGGCTAGGAAGCAGAGGATGTGCAGGGCTTCGAGGTTATCAGGGCCGAGGAGGGCTTTGGTGCCTTTTAAGATCTCCTGGTGTGGGGTTATAGCGGTGTCGTATTGGCGTCAGAGGTCGTAGGTTGGAGCGAGGGTGCAAGTCTGATGGAGGGTTCGATGCCCGGGTATGGATGTTTGAGGGGCCATAGTTGGCTTTACACCAGTCGAGGATGCGGAAGTTGGTTGTGAGAGCTTCGCCGCCACGCCCTTGGGGCTGGTATGCCATGGTGAGGCTGTTTGGCAATTTTTAGGGTGTCAATGTGGTCATGGCCAAGAGTCTTTTCGCATTCTGCAAGACCTTCTTTGGAGTGAGCTTCAGCTTCTTGGTCAAAGATTGTTGTGCGAGCAAATGGAGGTTTTGCACTTTCGTTTGTGCTTTGGGCCATTTCGAGGTTAGCGTGCATCATTATATTTTCCTAATTTCTTAGTGTATCCTGCTTTATTACAGTACGCTTCCTCGTTATAGACGTGGGTTAGAATCTAAGCACCAGGATATCACAGGTCTCATATTTCTCTTGCTCTACGGACGGAAAAGCAGTTGTCAGCAACTACAAAACCCTTTCCTAAGCCCCCGTCTTTTCGTTTCTTTATGTCAACGCGGAGCTAGACGAGTCTAGTCGCGTTACCTAATTTCTGGTCAGCGAAGAAGGTGACTATACCGAACTAAACTAATATAGATATAGCTGCCTTAACTTGCTCTTTGTCGGTTGAAGTCTTGTTAGCAAGACTGGGATAGTCTAAAGCTCTAGGACTCTGATAACTGCTAATAGGCGTGCTGGTTCGTGATATTTCTGTTGAATAAAATCCGTAAAGGATTTCTATGTCCCAACCGCAACAGATTCTAGGCTGTTCGTTTCATTAGCTTTCACAGCAATCCCATTCTCTTCAGTAATCTGCAAGTTTTAAGGTTTCAGAGCGGTAATGGAATCAGCACCCTGAGTAAGAATGTAGGCTGTAGCTTGGTTGATCACTATAAGCGACCTATGTAATGCGTCTATAAGAGCAAGAGCGCCTTCATAGTGAGAGCGATTCTTCAGTGGTAAGAGGCAGAGTCTATATCGCATTGTCCACTTCTTAATCCATCACCACCGTTGCCAAAGGGAAAAATCTGCTAGTAATCAAAACTAGTCCTCTAGCAGATTTCGGAAGGCAATCCAAGAGTATTCCTCGCTTCTGTTTACCAGAACTGTCTTGCTTCGATGATGTGGCTCGATTCTTTAGGAACGTGTCCTTGTCATCAGCATCGTTGAGGACCATCAACTATTGTCCATTAGATTCCTGACTCGAGTATCCATGCACAACGTCAAATATATCATTTTTGGGTCCTTGATGCCATCAATCGAGAGCGTCATACCAATTGTTTTGTATGCCTATTCGTTCTTCAGTGGTCCCTGACGTCG
>Ga0335072_10015237_pt1 | contig 10916 bp, 10 predicted proteins | sample Lox_Sample_21_FD_206725 | JGI IMG/M metagenome (GOLD analysis project Ga0335072, IMG submission 206725) | Soil microbial communities from Loxahatchee National Wildlife Refuge, Florida, United States - Lox_Sample_2.1 | ecosystem: Environmental > Terrestrial > Soil > Wetlands | place: USA... | reverse complement strand
CCCTGGAGGGAAATCAGTTCCTTCGGCGGCCTTGCGGGTTTCTTTGGAGCAGATGTGCTGCAGTTGTTCGAGCAGGTCCTGCGGATCATAGGAGGAGACGTGGTACTCCTCGCCGTCACAGCGGCTGTGGCCGCTGGGCGAAACGGTCACAATAGGAATGTTATGGCGGACCTTACGCAACTCGCCAATTAACTGGCGGCAGGGCATTCCGTAAACCTCAGTATCCAGCACAATCCCATCCACCTTGGGAAACCGGTCCAGCGTTGCGATCGCCTCCGACGCGCTATACGCGGTGATCACGTTCAACAAAGCCGTTTCGATCACGAGCTTGCGAGTGGAAATGTTGCCGGGATATTGCTTATCGATTACGAGAAAGCAAGGGCGGGCAGGATCAACCATAGAACGTGGGATGCCCGTCCGTTGTCCAAGGTTCCCTCAGCGCACATGAATCTCGAAAACAGATTTTTAGGGAATTGGCAGCGATTTGTTGCCGATCAACACTTCATAGATGGAGATGGAGCCCTCCGGCTGCCCATCGGACCGGGCGCAGGTGAGGGTATAATGCTGCTCAACTTCAGGCTTTGCGGCCGGTAAAGGGAAGAGCAGGAAATCCGCACAGGTTTTCTGGAGGACGAATGCGGTTCATGGAATCTTCTTGCGCGCTGATTCTGTTGTGCTGCGGCACTCTCTCCGCTCAGCCCGCCAGGCGCATCGCCATCATCGCCGGCAATGGTCCGCTGGAGCGAACCGTTCCCGCCTATGCCATCGGCGAAAACCGCATGGTCGGCGCTTTGACCGGCAAGCTGGCCGGCAAACCGGGAATCACCCTGATCGCGCAGAACGATGTGGACATGCTCCTGAAGACCCAGAACTTTGAGAACAGCGACCGCTCCTCGACTGAGACGGCCGCCCGCATCGGCCGCCTGCTGGGCGCGGCGCAGATCGTGCTGGCGAATTACACCAATGGCAGCCAGAGCAGCCACCAGGAGATCTCGTCTGTCTCGACCAAGGTCATTGCCAGCGTCGAAGCGGAAGGCAACGTCCGGCTCATCGATGTGGAAACCGGCGCAATCCTCGCGCAGCCCGAGTCCTCCTTCAAACAGGAGGCGGTTGCCACCGAAACCAGAAAATGGCCGGTCGTGAAGACGACCGGAGACGGCTTGCAGGCCACCTGGAATGATCTCTGGGCCAAGGCCACAGAGGCGATCGCGCAGGATCTCGCGGACAAGCTCACAGCCGCGCTCGCCGCAGCGCCGACTCCTCCGGCAGCAGGCATTCTGGTGGCCGGCATTGCGAACGGCAGCGTGTTCATCAACAAGGGCACGGCGTCCGGCATCAAGCTGGGAGAGAAACTTCAGATCGTCCGCATGGTTTCTACAGGACTCACCGACCCTGCGACCAACGCACCCATTCAGCAAAAGCAGAAGGTCTGCGTGCTTACAGTGACCGATGCGGAAGAGACAAATGCTTCGGGCACCTGCGCCGGCGGCACACCGCAGAGGAACGACATCGCTGAGCCCGTGCAGCCGTAGAACGGTTCCACAGTTTGTGCGCCCCTGTTGGATCTTGGAAAGAGACATTTTCTTGAGGAAAATGCCACTCTGCAGCGGCGGCTTCGGGATACAGTAACTGTGAAACCGCCGTAACCTGCACATTGCGGCCTATGGATAGAGCTGCCCAAGCTCCTGGTTGCCCACGGTGGTGATCGCGGTAATTTTCTTCACCTTGCCGGAGAAGGTGACAACCTGCCGTTGCCCTGGCTCCGACCTGCCCAGCATGAGATCGCACTGCGCCATGTTCATGGGAACGCTATGCGGCATCGACACCTCGGGCGCTGTGGGAAGAATCTGCAACTCAACCTGCACGTAGATCGGCCGCGGGCGGCCCGGGATGTTGCGGACCGTGGCGACATAGTTCCGCGCGGCCTGCTCATCCATGCGGAACTGAGTGAGCTGAATCGCAGGAAAATTCACCTTGTACGCAACATTGAACGGGCTGCTGCAGCGGCCGCTGGGGGCATCGGCGGGGAAAACGCTGCACAGCGTGATGGGAGCGGTAAGGCTTGCCCCGGCGAGATTCACAAACGGGAAATCCTTTGCCGACATGTCGTACTGGCCAAGCCAGAAGCCAGTGCCGCCGCCGTTCGGCGTCTGCAACGTCAACGTGAACGTGTCTGACACCAGATCGAGAATTCCCGGCACCTTGGGTTTGTAGAAGGCAATGATCGAGGGCGAGTCGAATTCGTTGTTGAGGCCGCGCATCACGGACACGTAGTCGCGCGGGCCAGCGTTGCAGCCCTTCAAAAGGGCAAAGGAGCGGAGCGCGGTTTGTCTTTGTCGAAGACGCTGGGATCGGCGCGCAGCCACAAGAGGCTGAGCTGCCCGGTCACGCTCTGCTTTTGAAGATTGTCCATGCCGGCACGGTCGAGCACGGCAAGGTTGGGGCTGGCATTTTGCGCAACAGTGGGACGGATCAGTACCAACACGCCCATAGCAACGGTCAACAGGATTGCAGTCCTTCGGGTCACGTGACACACTCCCTGGATGGAAATTAGGACCCCATGTTGTCCGGATGGGAAGGGATTATACGCCCGGACCACGCCGTGCTGGATGAATGACGGTGCCGCGCGAGCTCTAGGACGCCACCGGCGTCATAGAGCTGAATAGAGCCACCTGATTGCGGCCATCGTGCTTTGCGCGGTAGAGCGCCTGGTCGGCCCGGCGCAGAAGCAGGTCAGAGGAGTCGCCGTCGTTGGGATAGAGGGCCACGCCGATGGAGAGCGAGAGATTGCCGAAGACATTGTCTCCGGCCGACACGCGCAGGTCGGCTACCATGCGGCGGATGGCTTCGGCGCGCTCGTGCACGATGGCTTCGGTCACGTCGGGCAGGATGATGGTGAACTCTTCGCCGCCGTACCGGCAGACAATGTCTTCGGCGCGCACGCTGGAACGGAGCGCCGCCGCAATGCTTCTGAGCACGGCGTCGCCGGCCGCGTGACCATGGGCATCGTTGAAGGGCTTGAAGTGATCGACATCGAGCATGAGCACGCCAAGCATCTGACTGTGGCGTCCGGCCCGCGACAGCTCGCGCTCCAGCGAGATCTGCATGAAGTGCCGGTTGAAAAGGTCGGTCAGCGAATCGCGGATGGACTGGTGTTCGAGCTTGGCGCGCAGGTTCAGCGCAGCGATCGCCATGCCGGTGAGCTGCACCAGCTGCCGCAGGCCGTCCATGCTCTCATTGACCCGCTGCACCTCCTGCTCGCTCGGACATTGCACGTAGAGCATGCCGACTGCGTTGCCGTGCGCGACGATCGGCTGGCAGAGATAGAACTCCGGCGGGTCGGTGGCGAAGTGCGCGCAATGAATTTCGGAAAGGCCAGGACGCCGCCAGCGGCGCTGCCCGGAGCGAAGGCCGCAGCAGGCTTCAAGAGGGCTGAAGTCGCGCACGGCGCTTTCGGCGCCATTGGCCGCCCACGTGGAGCAGACCTCGACCATCTGCCGCGAGTTGTCGATCATGCACAACGAGCCGCTCGCACCTTCCAGAAGCCGCGAAAAGCTGTTGGCCGCGCTTTGGTAGACCTGCTGCACGTTGACGCACAACTGCAGCTCATCGCGCGCAGATGTCAGCAACTCCGACTCGCGTGCGCGGTTACGCAGGGCGCTCACCGTGCGCGCCAGGTGCTCGTTCGTGGCCGCAGTCTCTTTGCCGATGCGGCGGCGCAGGAAGGCGTCCCGGAGCAGGAATCCGAAAAGCACGACCACCGTAATGAGCGACAATCCCACGAAGCCGAACTCGGTGGCGATCGACACCACAGTGCTGTGCTGGCTTCCCGTGGTGCGGTCTTCCAGCAGCAATTGCTCCTGCGCCGTCATCAGGCTGATCGCCTGACGGCAACGCTCGATGGGAATGTCGGGCATCCGCGACGCGGGAGTGAACTGGTCTACCACCTGCATCAGCTCCGCGGCGCAGGCTTCCAGGTTGCGGACGTTCGCACTCTGGCGGGGATTGTCCGCGACCATGTCTCCCAGGCGTACCCCCTGCGCTGCCAGTTGCGAGGCGCTTGCGCGCGCATCGCTCAGTTGGTCCTCGTCCTTGGAAAGGCGGTAGAGCTGAATGCGATACTCGACTCGTTCGGTGAGCAGCGAGGCGCGTTGCAGGGCCGAAATCACTCCGTGCGTGTGCTCGACCCATTGGGCCGACGCGACCAGAGCCCTCGTATTGTTGTAGAGAAAGGCGCCTGCGCCCGCGGTGAAGACGACAGCTCCCAGCGCCGCAGCGAGCAGCAGCACGATGGGAGCGTTGGACCCGTTCAACAGCGATTTCAGCTTGAGCATCAGTCAGCGCCGGTATCAGGTCGTACGGTTACACCCATATTAAATGAGGTGAATTCGGTACAAGTTGTGTTCGTCGAGAATGTTTGTTTGCGTGGACCGCTCTAGGCCGCGAGAGTTTATTGATGATTTTATTGAGGGAGGGAGTTGTTGAGCGATGGGAAAAGCGGTGGCCTCTTTCGCGCCGGCGCGATCCGGGCCTAGTGTTCGTCTTTTCCAGGCCGCAGCATCAGGTCGCGAATCGCATCGCGCGGGTCCTTGCCTTCGTCGAGGATCAACTCCATCTGCTCGGTGATGGGCATCTCGATGCCGTGCTGGCGGGCGAGGCCCAGCGCGGCGCGCGCAGTGCGCACGCCCTCAGCCACTTTTCCGCCCAGGCTCTCGAGAATTTCTGGCAGCTTGCGGCCCTGGCCTAATGCTTGTCCGACTGTGCGGTTGCGGCTGAGGCTTCCGGTGCAGGTGAGCACCAGGTCGCCCATGCCGGAAAGCCCGCTTAGCGTCTCGCGCTGGCCGCCGCAGGCCATGGCGAGACGAGTCATCTCGGCAATGCCGCGGGTGATGAGCGCAGCAGTCGAGTTGTAGCCCAGTCCCACGCCCACAGCGATGCCCGCTGCAATGGCGATGACGTTTTTGAGCGCGCCGCCCATCTCCACCCCGACGACGTCGGTGGAAGTGTAGAGGCGCAGCGATTCGGAGGAGAACTCCTGCTGGATGAGCGCGGCGATGTCGGCGTCGCTGAAGGCCACGGTGACGGCTGTAGGCTGGCCCTGCGCCACCTCCTGCGCGAAGCTGGGGCCGGAGAGCGCGCCGATAGAGAGCAGGCGCCCTGCCGGCTCGAGGACGGCCGAGATCACCTCGGTCATGCGCATATAGGAACTATCTTCCAGACCCTTGGTGGCGCTCACGATGAATTGTCCGTTGTTTACGTACTTGCGCAGCCGCAGATAGGTAGCACGCAGAAACTCAGAGGGCACAACGGAGACGACCATCTGGGCATCGGAAACGGCCGCGCAGTCGCCAGTGATCACAATCTCGCGCGGGATGGGAAAGCCAGGGAGGAATTGCACGTTCTCCCCGGCATCGATGATCTCGGTGGCGGCCTCGGGGCTGTGCGCCCACAGCGTCACCTCGTGGCCGCCGCGGCGGTACAAAGCAAGCGCGATGGCCGTTCCCCATGCGCCGGAACCTAACACGAAGATGCGGCTCATGCGGGCTTCTTGGCTCCAAAGCGGGATTCAGTGCCGCCCAGCAGCCGGCGGACGTTCTGGTGGTGCTTGATGATGATGAGCAGCGCAACGGCGACCTGCACGGCCAGGAAGAAAAGAGGCCGGTCGCCTTTGACCAGATACCACGCGAAGATGGGAAAACTGGCCGCGCCGAGGATGGAGCCGAGGGAGACGTAGCGGGTCAGCACCAGAACGATCGCGAAAAGACCAATGGAGGCGAGCGCGGCCCATGGCGCGGCTACGAGAAACACGCCGAACCCGGTAGCCACGCCTTTGCCTCCGCGAAAACGAAGCCACGGGGTAAACATGTGGCCGAGCACGGCGAAGAGCGCGCCCACGGCCTCGGCATCACGGGGTGGGACCGCAGGCGCCAGCACGCCGCCCAGCGTGAGTCCGAGCCAGACGGCTGCGCAGCCCTTCAGCACGTCGAGCAGGAAGGTGGCTGCGCCCAGTCCCTTACCCCCGGCCCGCAACACGTTGGTGGCGCCGATGTTGCCGCTGCCGACGGAACGGATGTCCTGATGGCAGAAGAACCGCACCAGCAGGTATCCCGTAGGAATGGAACCGAGCAGAAACGCGGCAACCGCAACCGGCAGAAGCTGAAGCAGCATAACGAGAGAGTAGCAGGTGAGGGCAGGGACGGAGCGGGCGGGGGATTTGCTCGTAGCGAGCGCGGCGGAAGGGAGACAGGGCAAGGCGTGCGAATCAGATCGATGCGCGGCCGTTTACACGATCGCCTTGCGGGCCGAGCGCACTTCGGCGGCCAGCACCTGCAGGATCTTCAGCGAAAGCGCCGGCTCCGACTGCATGAGCGACGTAAACGCCTTGCGCGGAACGAAGCAAACCTCTGCACCGGCGTGGGCGATTGCGGTGAGCGTGTAGGGCTGGTTGCCGGCCAGGCCGGGCAGGCCGAGCAGGGATCCCGGCGGCGCCAGTACAGTGAACGTCGAATCCGTGCCTTTCGATTCCATCCTCAGAGTGGCGTAGCCCTGTTTCAGAATGTACAGACCAACAGGACTCTCTCCCTCGCGAAACAAGAGGCGTTCCGTGTCGCAAAGGACCGGGGTGGAGCGCTTTTCGAGTGCAAGAAGCAGTTCGGGATCGGCGACAAAGGTCGACGGATCATATTGCACGAAGCGTTTGGATGCGAAACCGTTCTGAGCTGCTGCCATAACGCTTCGTATCGTGTCATCTTTGATGCAGGCGAGTTTGTGATGCGTGTCACCAGCGAGTGTTTACGCGGCACTTCAGTGTGATTTCGATCACCTGCCGTGACCGCGCCACCGGGGCCCCATCCATTAAACTGAAGGTGGGCTCGCAAGCTGTAGACCCGCTCCAGAGAGGCCGATGTCCGGAATTCTGCACAAGACACGCACGACGCTGGAGATGATCAAGTGGGAGCACTCGATCTTTGCGCTCCCGTTTGCGCTCACGGCGGTGCTGCTGGCCGCGCATGGCCTGCCCGCCGCGCACACTGTGGGATGGATTCTGGTGGCCATGGTGGCGGCTCGATCTGCGGCCATGGCCTTCAACCGCTGGGCCGACTCGGATCTGGATGCGGCCAATCCGCGCACGAAAAGCCGTGCGATCCCCGCCGGGCTCCTCACGCGGCAGTTCGTTCTCGGTTTCACCTGCCTGGCCGCGTTGGTCTTCATCGTAGCCGCGGGCGAACTGAACTTCTATACGCTCTGCCTCTCGCCCGTCGCGCTGGCGATTCTGTTCAGCTACAGCTACATGAAGCGGTTTACGCGCTGGTCGCACCTGGTGCTCGGGCTTTCACTCGGCATAGCGCCTTCAGCGGCGTGGATCGCCGTGCGCGGCTCGCTTGATCCGCGCATCCTGGTGCTCACGGCCGCGGTCACACTGTGGGTGGGCGGCTTCGACGTGCTTTACGCCTGCCAGGATTACGAACATGATCGTTCCGTGGGCCTGTACAGCCTGCCCCAGACGGCAGGCATACCGGCCGCATTCTGGGCCGCGCGGCTCATGCATCTTTCCATGCTGGGGCTGCTGGTCTGGTTCGGTTGGCTGTTTCACTTTCGCGCCATCGGCTGGCTCGGCATTGGCGCAGTGGGGGCACTGCTGGCCTACGAGCACTCGCTGGTGTCGCCACGCGACCTGCGCCGCCTGAACGCCGCATTCTTTACGATGAACGGCGTGATTGCGATGGTCTTCCTTTGTTTTGTGGCTGCCGATCTTTGGCTGCGGCGATAGAAACCCAAGCCAGGCAACCCATCACTTCTGCACAAAGAACTCCGCCATCGAGGGCGCTGTGGCTGCGTTTCCCGGAGGGTTCGGCAGCTGCAGCGCTTCCATCACCGTGCGCAGCATGCTCTCGTGCTGATAGACGGTGGTGGAAGTCTGCACATGACCGGCTTGCACGATCGGTCCCCAGAACGTGGCGACCACGTGTCCGCCGCCGTCGGTAGTATCGGTCTCAAGCGCTTCGTCGAAATCAACAATGAGCAGGCCATCGCCGCCGGGCTGGAAGGCCGCGTCATGGGAGAGCGGCGCAACGACATTGGCCTGGAGCCACGTGTCTGCCTGTTGCGGCGTGCCGTTGTGTGCGTCGTCGTTCACGTCGGGAACGATGAACGAGAACCGCGGCAGCGTGCCATTGGCCAGGTCCGCCGCGAATTGCGTAAAGGGACAGATCACCTGGTTCGCCACCTGTGGATTCGAAGCGACATCCGAGAGCATGGCGAAAGGATTGTGCCGAATGAGATAAAGCCCGGTATTGCCGCCGACATATCCCTGCGGGATGCCTTCGGCGTAGACCTTGAAGGAAACGCCCGCAGCCAGCATGCGGCGCGCAATGTTGTCGACGTTCCAGACTGTCGTGGAGCTGTCGTCCGTTGTGAGCAGCTGCCCGGTGGTCAACATGAAGTAGTTGCCGATGGAAGGATGCGCGTCGGCGTAGTAGTTCGTCGCCAGGGCACCGGTGTTGATCAGATTGTTCAGGTTGGGCCAGACGCTGCTGTTGCCGGCCACGGTTGAGTAGCTCTGGTTCTCTTCCATCACCAGAACCACGTGCTTGCTCAGGGGTGTTGCAAGCTGCACAGTCAAGGTTGCCTCGCCGGATTTGGTCGCGTCCTGCGTGCTGGTGGCCGTCACGGTCACGTTGCCCGCCGCAACCGGCGCGGTGAACAGCCCGCCTGCAGTTATGGTACCTGCACTCACAGACCAGGAAACTGCGGAACTGTAACTGCCGGCGCCCTGCACTGCGGCGCTGCACTGCGACGTCGCGCCCGCGGCAATAGAGGCTGGCGCGCACGAAACGGTGATCAAAGCCACAGAGGAGGACGGCGATACTGAGGGCGTGTTGACGACATGTCCGGTGCAGCCGCTCAGCGTGCACACCGCCAGAATAGCCGCAACAATCGGCGGGAAGGGAGAGAATCGGCGATTTCCAGGATGAGTCATGAGCCGGCACAAAAAAGAGGCGACGCTTGGTTCGCGGCAGGTGGATTTCAAATCGGGTCGATCCAGTCCGCTTCACTCCGCAATTCATCATTGGATGATTCAGGGTCAACCGGCAGGTTGCCTGCATGCTGCATGCCGGATCGAAGGCGTGAATCGGCAGCGAGTGCTGTGGTATGGTGCGAAAGGGAATTGGAGTTATCTCAAGTCGTCCGGGAGCAGTCAGTCAGCATGAAAATCGCAATCCAGGGAGAGCCCGGTTCATTCAGCCATGAGGCGGCGTTGAGGCTCGTGCCCGGCGCCGAGATCGCGCCCTGTCCGCTCTCGGCCGAGGTATTCTCGTCGCTTTCAAGCGGCGCCGTCGATGTGGCCGTGATCCCGATTGAGAACAGCCTCGCTGGTTCCGTTCTGGAGCATTTCGATTTGCTGCTGGCGCACGATGTGCAGGTGGAACGGGAGGCGCTGCTCCGCATCCGGCACAACCTCATCGCGATTGCGGGTGCTTCGATCCCCGAGATAAACCGCGTGTTTTCGCACCCAGTGGCGCTTGCCCAATGCCGGCGGTTCTTGGCCGCGCATTCCCACATGGAAGCATTTGCGGCCTATGACACCGCGGGCAGCGTGAAGCAGCTTGTGGAGTTGCGCGACCGCCGAGCTGCAGCCATCGCCAGCGAGGCTGCCGCGCGCTATTACGGCGCGCAGATTCTGCAAGCCGACATCGAGGACAATCCGGAGAACTACACGCGCTTCTTCCTGGTGCGCCGCAGCGCCGAAGCACAGATGGACCCCGAGGCCAACAAAATCAGCATTGCGTTCTCGGTCGAGAATCGTCCCGGCTCGCTGGTGGACGCGCTTTCAGCGCTTTCGGCGCTGGGAACCAACCTCACCAAGATCGAGTCGCGGCCCGTGCATGGCAAGCCATGGCAGTACGTGTTCTATGTCGACTGCCAGATCCGCTCCAGCGAAGAGGGAGCGCGCGCGCTGGAGGCGCTCCGCGCGCATTGCGGGATGGTGAAGGAACTAGGCCGGTATGTCGAAGCGCAGAGTGCGAATGCCGCTCCGGCGCAACTCGGCGCTTGAGTATTGTCCGCGCGTCTTTCCGACACAAAAAGGGGATGAGCCTTTGTGCTCATCCCACGTGTCGATGTGAAACAGAATTTGCGGCCCGCCTCAGAAATGATACGCGACGCCGACAACCGGCACGGAGATGTTGTACCAGCGGTTGGTGGCGAACTGGGAGTCACCGAAGGTGGGCACCTTGGTCACGAAGCCGCGATACTCGGCGCGGATATCGAAGCTGGGGCTGATCTCGTAGGCGATGCCGGCGCCGTAAAGGCCACCCACGTCAGTCTGCTGCTTGGTGTCGTGCGTCGTGGTGCCTGAGTTGAGGATGGGCAGGAAGATCATGGCGCCGGGGCCTGCTTCCACAAACGGATTCCAGTTCTTGAAGACGAACGATCGCACATAGGCGCCGGAGATCTCCTGCGTGCGGGTGAGAATCTTATAGTGGTTTGGGTTGACGAAGTACCCAATACTGTTCTCGTAAGTGATGCCGTAGTTCGCTTCCAGAGCGCTGGTGGGCGTCAACATGAACCGATAGCTGACCAGGCCGCCGTAAGCGGTGGTTGAATGCACCTGAACAGTAGTCGACGAGGCCATGAAGGGTTCAATGAGAGCTGTTCCGCTAAGGCTGATGTCTTGCCGGCTCTCCTGAGCGCGCGCTGCAACCACACCAACGGTCAGCAGCATTGCTAAAAGGGCGATCTTCTTCATTCGGTTCCTGAACCTCACCACTGCCCATCCGTCCACACAGGCGTCCGGCTGGCAACGAGCTTGTAAAAGAATTTGGGCGTGCCGGATCCCACCGGTCCCCGCTCTCAGCATTGTAACTGGCCGGAACGGGTCGGGGCTCGACCGCTGTGGAATCATCTGCGCATAT
>Ga0335072_10015236_pt1 | contig 10916 bp, 9 predicted proteins | sample Lox_Sample_21_FD_206725 | JGI IMG/M metagenome (GOLD analysis project Ga0335072, IMG submission 206725) | Soil microbial communities from Loxahatchee National Wildlife Refuge, Florida, United States - Lox_Sample_2.1 | ecosystem: Environmental > Terrestrial > Soil > Wetlands | place: USA: Florida... | reverse complement strand
CTGTGCTTTCCCACTCTTTCCGCAGAAAAAAGCGGAACGGGTGGGGCACGGTACATTCGTGAATCAGCTGGAGAAGAACCGAAGTGCCGCGGCAACCAGGCCTGGAATATCGGACGGATTCGCTTCTGCCGCCGGTTCCCATCCCTGCTCACGCAAGGTCTGGCTGGTGATGGGGCCGATAGAGATGGCATGCACACCTGCGAATGGAAAGGCGATGCCGGCTCGTTCTGCTGCTTCTTTCAGGTGCGTGACGCTCGAGGAACTGGTGAAGGTCGCTGCATCAATTTTCTGCGCCAAGGCGTGGCGGAGCTGCTCGGGAGCCGACTCCGGCAGTACATTGCGATAGGCATCGACAATGTCTACCCGGGCTCCGCTGGCGCGTAAAGCATCGGGGATCACGTCACGAGCCACGGCCGCCCGGGCTAGCAGCACCCGCTTGCCAGCGGTGTGCGGCTGGAGAGCTGCCACGAGGCCTTCTGCGACCTGAGCATCAGGTAGGAGGGTGACCGTGAGCTTGGCCTTCTGCGCCGCGGAGGCTGTGCCGGGACCGATCGCTGCCACTTTCATCGTCACCATCTGATCCAGCCTGATTTGTAATTGGGACGCTCGATCTAGCAACGCTTGCGCAGCATTCGCACTGGTGAGGATCAGCCAGTCGTAGGAATCGATATGCCTGAGGGCCTGATCCAACAGATCAAAGCTTTCGGGCGGCCGCATTTCGAGCACTGGAACTTCGATCGGCTCGGCTCCCAGAGCGCGAAGGCCATCGCTGAGCTTGCTGGCCTGGTGCGCAGCGCGTGTTACCAGCACGCTGCGTCCGGCGAGCGGCAGGGTCATTGCGTCATACCGGATGCGGCGGCGAGCAGCGGACCGGCACCCGCTTCGAGCAGCATCTTGGCTGCATGGCGGCCGAAGGCGCGCGCATCGTTCTGGCCGCGCACGGCATGATGGTGAACGCGGACCACCTCACCGGTATCGGGCGAGGCAACCACGGCGAAGATCTCGTCCTGCGGTTTGTGATGCTGCGTGAACTTCGCGCGGCAGTGCACACCGATAGGCACCTGACAGCCGCCACCCAGTGCGGCCAGCGCGGCGCGTTCTGCCTCGACGGCAAAGCGGGTATCCGCGTGGTCGAGAAAACCGACGGCCTCGAGCGTGGCGGTGTCGTCTTTGCGGGTTTCGATGGCCAGCGAGCCCTGGCCTGCTGCGGGACAGAAGTCTTTTGGATCAAGGCGCTCGCGGAGCCAGTCCGTCTTCCCAAGGCGTTCAAGACCCGCCGCGGCAAGCAGGATGGCATCGACCTGTCCTTCAGCGAGTTTGCGCAGGCGCGTGTCGACGTTGCCGCGGAACTCTACGATCTCCACGTCAGGGCGCATAGCCTTTAACTGCGCGTGGCGGCGCTGGCTGCTGGTGCCTACGCGCGCGCCTTGCGGCAGAGCAGCAAGCGATGAGTATTTGACGGAGACGAAGGCATCACGAGGATCCACACGCGGCGGTGTAGCGGCCAACGTAAACGGCTCCGGCAACTCCGTAGGCAGGTCCTTGAGCGAGTGGACGGCGAGATCGACGCGGCCGTCGGCAAGCGCCTCTTCAATCTCTTTGGTGAACATGCCCTTCGAGCCGACCTGGGCGAAGGTGACTTCCTGCAGGCGGTCGCCGGTGGTCTTGATGATCTCAATTTCGACCGAATGGCCCTGCTCGCGCAATAGCGCGGCAATGTGATTCGCCTGCCAGAGAGCGAGCTGCGAGCCGCGGCTGCCGATACGCAGATTCATCGGTGTGCCTCTACGCGGCGATCTGTTTCCACCGCTTCCGGCTGCTTTGGCTCGGCGGCCAGGGCAACAGGCGGTTCGGCTTCGCGGGGCACAGCCGCCGAGACAGCCCACTCTTCGCAGAGAATGTCGAGCCGTGCTGAGTCCCCTTCGCGTGCGGCCTGTTTGAGGGCCTGCATGGGCGGATGCAGAAACTTGTTCACCAGTCCCCGCGTGAGCGCTTCTACGGCGGCAAGCTGCTCGGGCGTGAGCGTGCCGAGGCGGGCATGAAGGCGCTGCAACTCCGCGACGCGAATCTCTTCAGCCTTGCGCTGCAGGGCCACGATGGCCGGGGCGGCGTTGACCGTGCGCTGGCGCTGATGGAAGCGCTCCACTTCGGCAGCAATGATGGCCTCGGCATCCACCGCCTGGCGGCTGCGTTCTTCCATGTGCGCAGCGGCCACCTGCTGCAGATCGTCGATGTCGTAGACGAAGATGCCGTCGAGCTTGTTCATCTCGGGATCGACGTCACGCGGGACGGCGATATCGATGAAGAACATGGGACGATTGCGGCGGCGATGCAGGAAGGCGTGGCCGTGTTCGCGGCGGAAGATGGGGTGCGGCGCGCCGGTGGAGGTGATGACGATGTCGGCTTCGCTCGCGGCGTCATGCAGCTGGTCGAAGGGGATCACGCGGCCATTGAAGTCTTCCGCCATGCGGCGGGCGCGCTCCTGCGTGCGATTGGTCACCAGAATCGCGCCTGCGCCCTGCTGCACCAGATGCCGCGCAGCGAGCTCGCTCATTTTGCCCGCGCCCACCAGAAACACCGTCCGGCCCTGGAGCGAGCCGAAGATTTTGCGCGCCATCTCGACGGCCACCGACGCCACGGAAACGGAATTCGATCCAATGCCGGTTTCGGAGCGGGTCTTCTTGGCCACGGAAAACGCGCTCTGCAGCAGGTGCTCGAGCTGGGTGGAGACGGTGCCCGCGGCGCGAGCGAGAGCAAAAGCCTCCTTCACCTGGCCGAGGATCTGCGGCTCGCCCACTACCATGGAGTCCAGGCTCGAAGCCATACGGAAAAGGTGGCTGACTGCTTCCTTGTCGTGGTACTCGAACAGATGCGGCTTGAGCACTGCAGCGTCGATGCCGAAGTGATCGCTGAAGAAGCCCGCCAGTTGTACATCAGGCGCCTCGACGGCAGCCACGAGTTCCACGCGGTTGCAGGTTGAGACGATCATGCACTCGGTTACGCCGGGTGTCGCGGCCAGTTCGTTCAGAGCCTCGGTCAGCTCGTCGCGCGCGATCGCGATCCGCTCGCGCAGCGCAATGGGCGCGGTCTTGTGATTGACGCCGAGGAGTGTCAGTGTCATTGCAGACCGAACCTGTGCACGTTGCTAACGAGGTTAAGGGCCCAGACTCCCATCATGGCCACCAGCACGGCGCCTGAGACATATGCCGCGCGCCGCCCGCGCAGGCCCGCGCTGCGCCGGACCAGCAGGAGAAGAACATAGAAGATCCAGCTTATGAACGAAGCGACGACCTTCGGATCGAGGAAATAGGCAGCACCGAGATCGGTTTCCTGCACCAGGACCGCGCCGATGATGAGCCCGACGGTCATACAGGGAAAGCCAAATTCCAGCGCGGCGTGGGCGATGCGCTCCAGGGTGTCGAGCGGCGGAAGCCAGTCAAAGAAGTTCTTCCCCGGCCCCGGCTTGGATTTGATGCGGCGCTCCTGCACCAGATAGAGCATGGAAGCGAGCAGGCTGAACGTCAGCGCCGCATACGCTAAGAGCAGCGCAATAATGTGAGCCACCAGCCAGCTGGTGCGCACGCCCTGCGACGGGAAGTGATAACTGCCGGCGCCGAGCGAGGGAACGAAGACCAGAAAAAATGTGGCCGGTAAAGCAAAGATCCCCAAAGAAATCGCGTCGTACAGCCACCAGAGGAGGAAAAACAGCCCAGCGATGGCAAAACCCAGCAAGGACTCTATTTCGCGTACACCCACAGGCACAAACCGGTGCGCCTGAACGAGCATTTCAACAACCGACACGAAGTGAAAAAAGAAGGCCAGCCCGCCAAAATGAACGCAGGCCTTGCGCCAGCGCAACGATCCGTGGAGCACGGCCGGGAACACGGCGATGGAACCTGCCGCATAAAGGACCGCCGCTACTCGTAGCCAGAGGAGAGACATCGTTATCAACACCTTACGGCGCTTAAGACCAGTATAACTGTGATGTAAATCACGCGACTGGAACAAGGACCCCGGCCCGACGGAATACCAGCTCACTCCCAAATGCTCGATCGAATCTGGGCCGGCAGAATCAGAGCTCAACATCTATAACAAGGATGTCCCGGAACACCTCAGGAAGCACCCTTCTCAATGATTTCCTGGGATGTAGCTCCGCGCTCGACTCCGTGTGTTCCATGAAGAAGCGCCGTCTCATCGAGATGCAGTGCGTCCTGGAGATATTCGCGGATGGCTGTGAACAGGAATGCGGCCTCCGCAAAGACGAAGATCCCCAGATAGTAGATGGAAAGCTCCAGCGCGTAGGGAATATCGCTCAGATCTGCGGAACTGAGCACGATATTGGTTGGCTGCATGACGCCCCGCTGGCGGAATTCCTCGAGCGAGTTGAGCAGAGTAGCGTGATAGCAGGAGATACATGCCAGCGTGAGAGCAATGAATACGAATGGCATCACGGCCAGAATACCGCTGGCAAACGAACTGCCGAACATCACCACGCTCAGCCGATGGCGAATTGAAAAGATCACTGCCATCAGGAGAAAACAGAGAAGAGACGCATAAACCGTGAGATAACCACGCTGCTGCGAGTAGATAGGAATGAGGCCCCAGGTCCCGATGGGAATGGGGATCGAGGCGGCCACGATCGTCGACACGCTCATGTAGCTCTTGAAGAAGTTCGCAAATACGGCAAGCCGCGTTCTCTTGCCCTGCGCCTCCGCATGTGCCAGTGTCTTCATCTCGATCGAGCTCCATTCTTTACTCGATGAGCAGGGGGCAATCGACGGTCGCCGTGCCGCCCACGATAACGGTTCTGGTCTCTGTTGTCCTGATTTCGGTGCTGGAGATCCGCTTCTCCGCACGAAACGCGTAGGTTCCCGGCGGGAAGGCTTTAGTGGCGGGGCTCGTAAGCCCTGGCAGACTGGTTTCCACCGTTTGCAGCGGACCTACCGGCATCCATTTCCAGAAAACCACCCAACCGTTCTCCGGCATTCCTGCCCGCACCGTGCTCACATTCACCTGAACCAGCCGCCCCATTCCAAACCGCTCGCAATCCTGCGCTTTGATGGTCACGTCCTGGAGCACCTGGTCCAGAATGGCCTTGCGGACCTTATCATCCTTTTGCTTCTTGGCCACGTCGCAGGCCATCAGGTCACGGTCCAGGCTGTCCAGGTATTCGGCGGGAGGCGGCGCCACCATCTGATCTAGAAGCGTCGGCCGTTGCGCCCAGGGACGGCCCTGGCTATAGCCGCTCAGCAATCCCTGGCGCAACCGGTTGATCGCGGTATTGCCCAGACCCAGACAGCCCTCCAACCCGGCAAGCTTCTCCCGGGTAGCGTGCAGATCCGCTTGTGCCGACAAAGCAGGTGGCGATTGCCAAAGACAAAAAAGGCAGAGAATCGCCCGGAGGAGGAAATGTGCAACCGTTCGACTTGCACGCGGCGGCATAGGCCTTATCACCACCTCCTCAACAAAGATCGCGAGGGGAAAACAGGTGCAGGACAGTCTAACGCAGGCCACGGACAGAGTCCATGGTATTCCAGGGCGCACCACTCGTCGCAAACAATCCGCCCCGGCAAGAGCGTTCCCCGCGCCGGCTCCTGCTAGCCAAGGCAAACAGATAACGATGCGGACGCGTTAATCTGGAAAGCAGCGTGATCAAAGAAGAAATCCAAGAGGACCCGATTTTCGCGCCCCCCGCCCCGGCGGAACCCGCTGCGACGCCGTCTGCTCCGGCAACACGCAATGATCCCCTGTCCAAAGCCCTGGAAACCACTGCAACGCCGTTCATGCGCCAGTGGTCGGCAGCGAAAAAGGAGCATCCCGACGCGCTGCTGTTCTTCCGCATGGGCGACTTCTACGAGCTGTTCTATGACGATGCGGCCGTAGCCAGCCGCGAGTTGGAACTGACGCTGACTGCGCGTGATAAGGAAAAGCTGATTCCCATGTGCGGCGTTCCCTACCACGCAGTTGAGGGATATTTGGCGCGGCTGCTCCGCAAGGGGTACCGCATCGCACTCTGCGATCAGATGGAAGATCCGAAGCTCACCAAGAAGATCGTCCGGCGCGAGGTGACGCGGGTGCTCACGCCCGGAACCGCATTCGATGCCGGACTCGGCCAGGAGCGAAACAATTTTCTGGGAGCTCTCTACGAGAGTACGCCGAAGAGTGGACGGGATGGAGCCGCAGTATGCGGGGTGGCGCTGCTGGACATCTCGACGGGCGAGTTCCGTACAGCGGAGTTCCACGGGCCGCAGGCGCACCAGCAGGCAGTCGAGGAGTTGCTGATGGCGGCTGTGAGCGAGGTACTCGTGGCTGCGAGCGCTGAGCTGCCCGCGCAGTTGGAAAAGATCTCTGCGCGGACACGCGTCGAAGACTGGGTGTGGACGCGCGATTTTGCCGTGCCGCTGGTGGAGCGGCAGCTGCGCGTGCGCTCACTCGAAGGCTTCGGCTTGAATGGGCACGAGTCAGCAGCCATCGCCGCCGGCGCAGTGCTGCACTATGTGCGCACGACGCAGAAGAACGAAGCGCTGCATGTGGACTCGCTGCGATTCGAGGAGCACTCGACCGCGCTCGAACTCGATCAGGTGACGGTGCGGAATCTCGAACTGGTCGAGCCGCTGTTTCAGGGCCAGGATGACCGCGCGACGCTCTTCCGCACCCTGGATGCGTGCGCGACGCCAATGGGCAAACGGCTGCTGCGCGCGACAATTCTGCGGCCGCTGATGGATGCTGCGGCCATTGAAGGCCGCTATGAGGCGGTAGCCGAAGCGCATGCGGATTTGCTGAAGCGCGAGGAGATGCGCAGGGCCTTTTCCGGCGTTCTGGATCTGGAAAGGCTGCTGGCGCGGCTCTCGCTCGATTCGGCCGGGCCTCGTGACGTGCGGGCTTTGGCGGCAAGCCTGGCGCGGCTGCCAGGATTGAAGGCTGCGCTCAGTATGATGACGGCTCCGCTGTGGCAGCAGATCACGGCGCGGCTGGATGCGCTGGAGGATGTGACCGCGCGGATTGCCAAGACACTCGTGACGGAGCCGCCGCTGACATTGGCCGACGGAGGCGCCATCGCCGCCGGCATCGATGCCGAGCTCGACGATCTGCGCTCAGTCTCTTCGACGGGACGGCAAGCGATTGCCGCCATCGAAGAGCGCGAGCGGCAGCGGACGGGGATCGGTTCGCTGAAGGTGCGCTACAACTCCGTCTTCGGCTACTACATCGAGATTACGAAGGCCAACCTGTCGCTGGCGCCGGCGGACTATGAGCGCAAGCAGACCCTGGTGAATGCGGAGCGGTTCACAACGCCGGAGCTGAAGGAGTACGAGCGCAAGATTCTCACCGCGCACGACCGGTGCATCGAGATCGAGAAGAGAATCTTTGCCGAGCTGAGAAAGTCTGTGCTAGAAAATGCTGGCCGCATTCGGCGCTCGTCGGCCGCCGTCGCGGAGGCGGACCTACTGGCCTGTTTTGCGCATCTTGCAGCGGCTCGGCGCTACGTACGCCCTAAGCTGGTTGAGGAGGCTGTGCTGGAGGCTGTGGCCGCGCGGCATCCGGTGATCGAGCAGTGGATGGAAGAGACGCGCGAGGGACGATTCATTCCGAATGATCTTTACTTAGGCGCGGCAGCAGACACTGCCGACGCGCAGGCGCCGAGCCTGCTACTGATCACCGGGCCGAATATGGGCGGCAAGAGCACCTATCTGCGGCAGGCGGCGATGCTGGTGCTTCTGGCGCAGATGGGCTGTTTTGTTCCAGCGGAGAGTTTGCGTTTCGGCCTGGTTGACCGCATCTATACGCGCATCGGCGCCAGCGACAACGTGGCGCGCGGCCGCTCGACCTTCATGGTCGAGATGACAGAGACGGCGACGATCCTGAACACTGCGACAAAGCGGTCGCTCATTTTGCTCGACGAGATGGGACGCGGCACGGCAACCTTCGACGGACTCTCGCTGGCTTGGGCGACGGTTGAGTATCTGCACGCAGAAACCGGCGCGCGCACGCTCTTTGCCACGCACTATCACGAACTGACCATGCTGGCGGAGAAGCTGCCGCGCGTGCGCAATCTGCGCGTGGGCGTGAAGGAAACGGCGGCGGGCATCGTCTTTCTACATCACATCGAGCCGGGAGCGGCGAGCAAGAGCTATGGCATTGAAGTCGCAAAGCTCGCTGGATTGCCGGCGGTGGTGATCGAGCGGGCGCGGCGCGTCCTGAAGCAGCATGAGAAGCAGGAGCGACAGAGCGTGCAGGTGGAGACAGCGCCCGAGCCGATGCAGTTGACGATCTTTACACCGCTCTCGCAGCGCATTGTGGATCGGATCGAGGCAACCGATGTGAACGCGCTCACACCGCTGCAGGCGCTGAATCTGCTGGAAGAGCTGCAGACCGAGTTGAAGAAGGGACTAACTTGATGGCGACAAATTTGCGCCGGGCCGCGGGCGAACTTTTGGTGGTAGGACTTGGAGGCACGGAACTCACCGGTTTGGAGCGAGCATGGCTGCGGCTGGTGCGCCCAGGCGGGGTAATTCTCTTCAAGCGCAACGTTAAGGATGTAGCCCAGACCCACGCACTGCTGGATGAAGCGACGGGACTGAGCGCTCCGCACAGTGTGCGCTGCGTGGACGTGGAAGGCGGCACAGTAAACCGGTTGCGCGACGCGCTGGGCGCGATGCCTTCTGCGCAAGCGGTGGGCGCGGCGATGCGCAGGCCCACCCTTTCGCAGGAAAAAAGGCGAAAGAATGGGGCACTGCGTGATTCGAGGCTTGCGCGGGAATTTGGGGAGCTGATCGCGCAGGGGGTGAAGGCGTTTGGCTTTAACACCACGCTGGCTCCGGTGGTGGACCTTGCTCTGCCCGAGGCAGCGGAGGTGCTGGGCTCGCGGCCTCCAGGGGCGATCGCGGCGGAGGTGGTGCCTTTTGCGCAGGGATTTCTGGAAGGTTTGTCTGCACAGGGCGTGATCGGCTGCGGCAAGCATTTCCCTGGACTTGGCGGCGCGACGGGCGACACGCACTTTGTGACGCCGGAGATCGAGCGGACCTGGCAGCAGCTCTGGAATGAGGACCTGGTTCCCTACCGCGACCTGCACGCGGCCATGCCGATGATCATGATGAATCATGCGGCCTATCCGCACACGCCCGGCGGAAACTGCCCCGCGAGCGCGTCCGCCTTCTGGATCACGAACGTGCTGCGCAAGCGCATCGGTTATCGCGGCATCATTCTCTCGGACGATCTGGAGATGGGCGGCATTCTCAAGTTCCTGCCGGTCGACGAAGCTGCCGTTGCAGCGGTGCGCGCGGGCAGCGACCTGCTGGAAATCTGCCATAGCGCGGAGCTGATCCTGCGTAGCTACGAGGCACTGATTTCTGAAGCGGAGCGTTCCGTGGCCTTTCGCAACCTGCTGCTTGCGCGGTCGCGCGAGGTGGCGCGCAAGCGGCAGCGGCTCTACAAGCAAGGCGTGGCGCGAGCGCTGACGGCGAAGCAGTTCCAGGCTCTGCAGGCTCGCGTCGTGCGGTTCCGCGAGAGGATCGCAGCGAGCGAGGCGGATGCCATCAGCCCGCGCGCCGTCGCACCGGCGGAGATCTCATGATTGCCGGGGCAATGACGGTAGCCGGCATCATGAGCGGGACCTCTGCCGATGGAATCGATGTGGCCGTGGTGCGCATCACGCGGGGACGCTTGAAACCGTCGCTGCAACTCATCGCCCACGAAGGATTCAAGTATCCCGCGGCATTGCGGCGCGCAGTACTTGCGGCAATGAATGCGGATTCGATTGCGACGCGAGAGCTGGCGCGGCTGAACTGGCGATTGGGCATCGCCTACGCCGAAGCTGTGAAGGAGACGGTCAACCGGCACAAGACAAAGCTCGACCTGGTGGGATGCCACGGGCAGACGCTCTATCACCAGGCGCGAGCCGAGTCTTACGCGGGGCGAAAATTTGCCTGCACCTGGCAGGCCGGCGAGGCGCAGGTGATCGCCACGGAGCTACGTGTTCCAGTGGTCTCGAACTTCCGTCCTGCGGATGTGCTGGCCGGCGGACAGGGCGCGCCGCTGGTGCCGCTGCTCGACTATGTTCTCTTTGCCGATGCGAAGCGTGGGCGCGTGCTGCAGAACATCGGGGGCATTGCGAATCTGACAGCGATTCCCGCGGGCGCAGGCGCGGATGCTGCAATCGCTTTCGATACCGGGCCGGGCAACATGGTGATCGATTGGCTGGCTCAGGAACTTCTTGGAAGAGCCTTCGACAGGAATGGTGCGCTAGCGTCGAAAGGCTCCGTGCTGAAGCCTGTGCTGGCACAGGCTCTGCGCAATCGCTATTTCCAATTGAAGCCGCCGCGAACGGCGGGACGCGAGCAGTTCGGGCGGGAGTACGCGGCGGAGTTGCTGGCAGCGTGCAGAGGGCATAGCAAGAAAGCCGAAGATGCGCTGGCAACCGCAACGGCACTCACAGCGGAAACCATCGCGGGAAGTTATGCGCGGTTCGTCATGCCCAAAATGAAGGGACGCGGTGTCGACTTCATCGTGTCCGGCGGCGGGGCGCGGAATCGCACGCTGATGGCGATGCTGGCGGCGCGGCTGGAGCCGCTTGGTTGCTTCTTGCGCGGCATTGATGCATTTGGCATGCCCGCCGAGGCGAAAGAGGCGGCGGCCTTTGCGCTGCTCGCATGGCACACCTGGAATCATCTGCCGGGAAATGTTCCCGCGGCGACGGGTGCGAAGCGGCCGGTCATTCTGGGGCAGGTGATGTATGGGTAGGTCCCGGGACGGTGGCCGGTTGAGAGTCGCGGTCTCCCACCCTTCCGCCGGAAAAAAGGGGAAAGGATGGGGCACGGAGGTTTTTGCCTGGCTCAAGATGCTCCGGATGGTGTCATTGCTTGGGATTGCATTGGTGGGGCTGGCTGGCTGCCGTTGGCAGCAGCACAGAGAGCCCGGAA
>Ga0335072_10015235_pt1 | contig 10917 bp, 11 predicted proteins | sample Lox_Sample_21_FD_206725 | JGI IMG/M metagenome (GOLD analysis project Ga0335072, IMG submission 206725) | Soil microbial communities from Loxahatchee National Wildlife Refuge, Florida, United States - Lox_Sample_2.1 | ecosystem: Environmental > Terrestrial > Soil > Wetlands | place: USA... | reverse complement strand
AGCGACGGACAACGAGGCGGATGCACACGGATGAAGACCCGGGTTTTAGCATGGCTTGCAATAATTCCGGCCCCATTCCGTGCAGGATCCTAAGTGGAAGTTGCCGCGATCGACGAATGCTTGCGCGTGTCAGCCGACCGCCGGCGCCACAGCAAGCCGGCCCCGGCGGCGAGCAAAAGGCCGATGCCGGCGGGCTCCGGTACGGTGACGGGAGGCGCCAACGGTGGCGGGGGCAGCGGCGCCGAAGTATTACCGAAATTCTGCATCAATAACATGATGGCGGAAAGAAGCCGGCGCAATTCCAGCGGTTCGATGACCACTCCGGTCGCGGCCGTCGCGACCCAGCGGCTAAAGCCTGGACGCGGATTGATAGACATGACCCACTCCCTTACCTGTGCGCTTAATGGATTTGGGCTACGTCTCTAATAAAGCAAATCGCCATCGTCTTTCGCATATTATTTTTATGCTTTTTCCATGGAATCACGGTTCATGACAGGGCGGGCTTTGTCCCGCCAGGACTGGCTGAAGGACGCCTCGCGCATTTTCGCGCGGTTATGCGGCCACCTTCCGCCCTTGAAGTGCTCTTGCCTTCCGCATAAACTCATTTGGTATCTCCTGCCCGGTGCGGAGTGAAATCGATTGAACGTGAAAGGATCGTGTCCAGATGATAAAGGTCAAGAGTCGTGGCAATGAAACCGTCGAGCAGATGCTCAGGCGGTTTAAGAAGATGTGCGAAAAAGAGGGGCTGACCAAGGACATCAAGCGCGTCGCGTATTACGAGAAGCCCAGCGAAAAGCGCCGCCGTCATACCCGTACCGGCAAGAAGCCGCCGCGATTCTCCCGGACAACGGCCTGACGCCATTTGTACCTTCCAGCCATTGCACCATGATTGCATCGAATAACGAGGCGGTTGAGACCAGCGGCCTGACCAAAATCTACCGCGATTTCTGGGGCCGGGATAAAGTCCGGGCCTTGGACGATCTGAACATGACCATCCATCGCGGAGAGGTCTTCGGCCTGCTCGGTCCCAACGGCTCCGGCAAAAGCACCACCATCAAACTCCTGCTCGGATTGATCTTTCCGACGCACGGCTCGGCCAGCGTCCTCGGCCAGCCGGCGGGGAATACGGCGATCAACGAGCGCATCGGCTTTCTGCCGGAAGAGTCGTACCTCTACCGTTTCCTCAACGGCGAAGAGACGCTGAAGTTTTACGGGCGTTTGTTCAAAATCCCGGGCCGCGAACTGAAGAAGCGCGTGCCGGCGCTGCTGGACGCCGTCGGACTGGACGCCAAGGCGCGCAAGCGCAAATTGCGGGAATATTCCAAAGGCATGGCCCGCCGAATCGGGCTGGCGCAGGCGCTGATCAACGATCCGGAACTGATTCTTCTGGATGAGCCGACGACGGGGCTGGACCCGATCGGCACCAAGGAGATGAAAGACCTGATCAAATCGCTGCGGGCGCAGGGAAAGACCGTTCTACTTTGCAGCCACCTGCTGGCGGATGTGCAGGATGTGTGCGACCGGATCACGATCCTGTTCCGCGGCAAGATGATGACGCTGGGGCCGGTGCGCGAGCTGCTTCAGGTCAAGGACGTGACGCAGATTCAGACGCGGACGATGACCCCGCTGCAAATCGAAAAGACGCAGGCGTTTCTGTCACAGCTTGGCGTGACCGACGCGACGGTGACGCATCCGACGACGAATCTGGAAGACCTTTTCCTGCGGATCGTGCAGGAGAACACGCCGGCCGGGCAGTCGTCCGTTGGCTCGGCCTGATCGATCATTGTTATGCTTGATACGTCCACTCCCGTTTACGTCTGGATTGCCGCCGCGATTATTGTGGCCATCGGGATTGCCTTTGGCTTTAGCGACCTGGTCCGATTCAGCTTGACGCGGGCCTGGGCGATCGGCGGAGTCAGCTTCCGCGAATCGATCCGGCGTCGGGTGCTGTGGATCATTCCGCTGGCGGTGATCGGCGTGATCATCGTCTCGCAACTCCAAAAAGCGGTGGACGAGCGCGACCTGGTGCGGGAGACGACCAAGTTCTGTCTCTTCGCCGCCGGCCTGGTGCTGGTGCTGACCTCGATCATCCTGGCGGCGACCAATCTCCCCAAAGAAATCGAAACGCGCGTGATCTATACGGTGGTGACCAAGCCGGCGACGCGGCTGGAATTGATCCTGGGCAAGATCATCGGGTTTTCGCGCGTCGCGGCGGTGATCCTGATCATCATGGGACTGTTCAGCTACGGATACTTAGAAGCGCGGGCGCTGAGCCAGGAGAGCCTGATGTCGTCGCGGCTGGCGACCGATCCGACCCTGGGGGACGCCGAGCGCAACCGGCTGGAGCATTTCCAGTCGACGGGTTTGTTGACGGCCGAATCGTACGTCAATCCCGATGAAGTTGAGATTACCGGCACGCTGCCCGGACCGAACCAGAGCATGCGGAGCATGTACGGTCAGGGGGATGAGGAACTGATGTTCCCGTTCAAGGTCGATCAGGCGAAGATGTTTGCCGATCCGGATAACCCGGACGGATTTAGCGGGCTGGGCGGGATCGGCAAGACGGGGATGCTGATCGGCCTGCGGATGCAGTGGCGGCAGTTCATTCCCGAATCGGCGGCGATGGTCAAGCTGCACCTGCCGCCGCCGGAGCCGAAGTTGACGCTGGATATCCTGGGAGCGGATCGGTATTTGATGATCGGCTCGACGTCGTTTTTTGATCCGCGTTATCCGGGGGCGAAATTGGCGCATACGGAACAACTGCCGATCCCGCACGACAACAAAGTCGGCTCGGCGCCGATGGCGAGCGAGCCAATCGTCTGGGCGTATCTGCCGCCGCACGAATGCGGATTGCTGTACAACCTGCCGGTGTTTTACATTCACCTGACGGGCATCGCGCGGGAGATTCAGTATTTCGCGGATGCATCGTCGGCGTTCATAGAAATTGCTCCGGAGATTCCGCCGGGGACGTACGCGCCGTCGGTCGCGCAGGCGGAAGCGGTGCCGGCGGATCAGCGGATCGCGTCGGACCAGCCGCTGGGGCGCGGGCGGCCCGACACGCGCGGGAACGAGGAACTGATTGGGAAAAAGGCGGAAGACGCCAATGTGCCGTATGCCGTTTTCCGTTTCCGCAATGCGGGGGCGGTGTTCAACCGCGTGGCGGCGGGGGAGGTTCCGCTGGAATTTCGAGCCACGATCCAACACGGCGGCGATATCGACGCCGACGAGGACGCGCCGACCGACGCGATCCTGACGGTCCTTCCGGCGGGGACGGACAAGCAGTCAGCGCCGGTCGGGATGCGGCTGGAAAATCAGCAGACCAATTACGGCGTGCTGCCGGCGGCGTCGATCGGCAATGGGGATTTCGACGTCATTGTTCGGTGCGATTCGCCGGGCAATGTGCTGTGCATCAACAATGCATCGCTGTCGCTGGTGTCGGGCACCGAGCCGTTTGGGTGGAACCTGGCCAAGAGCCTGTTCATCCTGTGGATGCTGGCGGTGCTGGTGGTGACGATCGCGGTGCTGTGCAGCACGTTTTTGTCCTGGCCGATCGCGGTGGTGCTGACGGCGGTGCTGCTGATGGGTCACTGGTGCGTGACGCAGGTGGCGGACACGGCCGACGCGACGCTGGGCCGTTCCATCGCCACGGACATGGGTCTGACCGATCCGAGCAAGGCCGAAGCGGTGGTGACATCGGTCAATGCGTTGTCTACCGGCCTGCTCGCGCTGGGGAAAGTGCTGCCGGATATCGATCAGTTCGCGGCGATCGACGACATCCAGCGCGGGGCGATCGTGACGGTTCAGACCGTGGCGGATGCCGGCAGCGTGCTGCTGACCTTCGCCCTGCCGATGGCGGTGCTGGCGTATCTGATCATGAAGAAGAAGGAAGTAGCGCCGTAAATTATCGATTACCAGTTATGAATGATGAAACAAATCCCTGGGAGGCGAGTGAATTGGATTAGGATGAATGCGGTTTTTCATAATTCATCATTCACAATTCATCATTTTCCGACTTATGTCTCGTGGCCGTCCATTCATTGTCGTGGTGCTGATTCTGTCGCTGGCCGTCGCCGGATTGGCGCGGCGGTGGGCGTGGGATGAGCGCAGTGTGATCAGCGCCGATCCGCTGGCTTCGTCCGGGGGGCGGAGTCGCCGTCAATCGGCCGCGGCGAGCCTGGGGAACATGGATAGCTATGCGCTGTGCCTGCTGCTGGGGGGATTGCGCGGGCCGCTGGTCATGTTCCTCTGGAGCAGCAGCGAAACGCAGAAGACCGAGCACGATCTGGAAGACTTCGACACGAAGGTCGAATGGATTCGCCTGCTTCAGCCGGAATTCGACACGGTTCACCTGTTTGAAATCTGGAACAAGGCGTACAACATTTCGGTGCAGATGGCGAATCTGCCCAACAAGTACGCGACGATTCTGGACGCGCTGGATTACGCGAACATGGTCGACGATCAGCGTCCGGACGACATCAACATCGTCTACCAGATCGGGATGACCTACGGGGACAAGCTGGCGGGGATGCAGTTGCCGCTGACCGAGCGGCTGTATTACCGGCGGCGGGTGATGCTGGACACGCAATGGCCGAGGCAGCAGACGCGGGTGACCTTGCCGGGGGAGCAGTTGCCGTCGTTCATCGCCGCGGCGCAGGCGGTGGGAATGGATCGGCCATCGCAGGATGTGGACACCGATGACGCGACGGGGATGAGCACGGTGACGCTCGATTCGACGATCGCCGACGCGCTGCGGTCGCAGTTTCCCAATGCGACCTACAAGGAAATTCCGCTGCACGCGGGGAGGCACAACCTGACCGTCAAGCGCACGCGGCTGGACCCGATGCTGGACGAGCGGGGAGATCTGCTGCCGGCGCTGCTGGAGCCGACGCATCCGCGGCCGCCGAATGTCGCGCCCGACGCGCCGTGGTATGACGGCTCGCGGCTGCAGGAGTTGAAGGCGTACGAGCCGTTTCCCTACGGCCTGACTCCCACCGCGATCAGCTACAACTATTACAAGCGGGCGCAACTGCTGGAGCGGCTGTATCACGAGGAGCACATTCAGACCAGCGATTTCGTGATCGACAGCCGGCCGGCCCTGGCGCTGAAGGCGTGGGCCGAGGCCGAAGGCGAAATGGGCCGGCGGGCGGAGTGCCGGCTGTTCGGCGATGACGACAGCGGCGATCGTCCGGACCTGGAGCTGCGCGCGCCGGCGACCAACGGCAGCGGCGCGGCCGATCTTGCGGCGCTGGACAAGCGTCCCGACCCGGCGGCCGGTCAGACGGCCATTTTTTGCTACGCCCGCGCGGCCCGGCTCTATCGCGACGCGCGGGCCGAATATGTGCAGCACATCCAGAATTTCCCAACCAGCCGCGACATATTCCTTTCGCACATCGCGGACACCGAGGCCTTCGAGCCGCTCTATCAGGCCGACAGCGATTTTCTGGATGGGCTGATGAATCCGGACCGCCGGGCCGATGCGTTCAAAAAGGCCATCGCGGAATACACGCAGGCGCGCCGGGCGATCGAGTTGGACGTGTTCCGCTTTTACACGGACGATTCGGTCGCGCAGCAGGTGTTTCCGCGCGATCCGACCACGGGCGAGCGGCTGACGCGCGAGAACATCGAGGATGAGCATCTGCTTCCGCCGGAGAAGCGCGATGCGCTGATGAAAGCCGTGGTGGCGGCGAACGCGGCGTACGCCAAGAAATACGGGCACGCCGACCAGTTCGCCGACGATCGGCAGGATTACATGAATTACATCCGGCGGACGGTTTGTCGCACGACCGTGATGGGAGGCTCTGTCGCCGTGACGGAGGGGAGGTAGGCCATCGGAGCGGAAGGGGTCCATCCATTAACCGCCGCGCGAACGCTGGCCATCGAGGCCGCGCGCCTGGCGGCGAGCACGCGCTGCCGCGATGTGGCGGTGCTGAACCTGATCGGCCTGTGGCCGGTGGCGGATTATTTCGTCCTGGCCACCGGCGCCTCGCCCCGGCAGATGCGCAGCGTCTGCAACCAGATCGAAGAGCTGGCCGGGAAACTTGGCAGCCGCGCGTTTTCGCGCTCGGGCTACGAGGGAGAGACGTGGATCGTCGTCGATTTTGTCGATGTCGTCGTGCACCTCTTCAGCGCCGAATCGCGGCAGTATTACGATCTGGACAACCTGTGGGGGGATGCGCCGAAGATTGAGTGGCAGGATTAGCGGAGCTGCTGGCGGAACGGCCGGGCGCGCCGCCCAGGGGCGGCCGCTAAACGCTATAATGCATCCGCATGGATATCACCACTCTCCGCCAGCGTCTGAAAAAGATCGGACAGGAACAGGTCCTGCGTTTTTACGATTCGCTCGATCCGGCCGGAAAGAGCAAGCTCAGCGGCCAGATCGAATCGCTCGATCTTTCGGCGATTTCCGAGCTGGCCGAAACCTACGTCCGCAACAAGCCGGCGGCGGAGTTGCCCAGGGATATTCAGCCGGTGCCGGCCTATCCGCGCACGCCGGATGAGGCGCGGCGGGAGCTTTATGCGAAGGCCGACGAGCGCGGCCGGCAGCTCGTTCGCGAGGGAAAGGTCGCGGCGTTTCTGGTCGCCGGCGGACAGGGGACGCGCCTGGGATATGACGGGCCAAAGGGGCAGTTTCCGGTCACGCCCATCAAGAACAAGCCGCTGTTTCAGGTCTTTGCCGAGCAGCTCATGGCCGAGGGACGCGCGGCCGGGAGGGCGGTGCCGTGGTACATCATGACCAGCGATGTCAACGACGCTCCGACGCGCGAGTTTTTCAAGGCGAACCAATACTTCGGACTGAGTGAATCGGATGTGAACTTTTTTCAGCAGGGGATGATGCCGGCCTTCGCGATGGACGGCAAGCTGCTGCTCGGCGAGCGCGACGGGCTGGCGCTGAGTCCGGACGGACATGGCGGATCGCTGCGGGCGCTGCTCAAGAGCGGCGCGCTGGCGGACATGCGGAAGCGCGGCGTGGAGCACCTGTCCTATTTTCAGGTGGACAATCCGCTGGTGCATGTGATCGACGCGCTGTTTCTCGGCCTGCACGACCTGACCGGCAGCGAGATGAGCAGCAAGATGATCGGAAAGGCGCACGCGCTGGAGAAGGTCGGGAATTTCGTCGTCGGCGACGGCAAGCTCCAGGTGATCGAATACAGCGACCTGCCGGAAGCCCTGGCCCTGAGAAAAGCCGCCGACGGCAAGCCCCTCTTCAACGCCGGATCGATCGGCATCCACGCGCTGCGCGTCGGTTTCGTCGAGCGCCTCAACTCCGGCGGCCGGTTGCGCCTGCCGTGGCATCGGGCGGAGAAGAAAGTTCCGTTCGTCGACGACGGCGGCAACGCCATCAAGCCGGAAAAGCCGAACGCAGTCAAATTGGAACAATTTGTCTTCGACGCAATTCCGCTGGCGGAAAATGCCATCGTGCTGGAGACGCAGCGCGGCGAGGAATTCAGTCCGGTGAAGAACGCGACCGGCGACGATTCGCCGGCGACCTGCCGGCGCGACCAGATTCGCCGCGCGGCGCGATGGCTGGCCGATCTGGGGACAACGATTCCAGTAAAGAACGGCGAGCCGGACGCGGTGGTAGAAATTTCGCCGCTCTACGCCGCCAATCCAGCGCAGCTCGCCACCCAAACCAATCGGCCAAGCAAAATCAATGCCGGGGAGTCAGTTTATCTGAGCTAACGCGGGCTATGCCGGCTCCGCTTCTTCAGGCTCTTCCAGGAGTGAGCCCTCTTCAACCGCAACCTGCTCATTCGAGAGCCAGGCCCAGGTCTGGTAGTCGTGGCCAACGCGATGGAATTCCACCTCGAAGACCATTTCCGGCGCTTGGCGTCGGGATCGTACCACGCCAACCTGACCGCGGCTGAGAGCTAACTCCGGGATGTCGCAGGTGAGGCGAACATAGTCGTCAATCATAGGGTGCCTCATGGGACCTCCTTGAGTTGCGACTCCAACTAACCCATTCTCTCACCAAGCTCCCATAATGTCAAATGGGAAATTTGGGATATCGCGGTTCTTTTTATCGAATGTAGGGGAGGCCCCGACACGGGGATCGTGGCGATTTATTTCTTCCGATCGGGCGGGTCGTCCAGATTGAAATCGACCAGGTCGTCTTCCGGCCCCTCGTCGTCGCCGGCGTCGAGGCCGGTGGCGGTGTCGGCGTTGGCGGAGGCGGCGGGTTCGATCGCTTCCAGTGTCAAATCGCCGTCGGGCGGATTGCCGTCGATCTGCACCATGAATTTGATCGGCCCGACCTGAATCACATCGCCGGCCGAAACCATGGCCGAACTGACGCGCCGGCCATTGAGGAATGTGCCGTTGGAACTGCCGAGGTCTTCGATCTCCAGCGTGTTCTCTTCCTTGATCAGCCGGCAGTGCTTGCGGGAGACATCGAGGATGCCGACGCGAACATCGCAATCCGGCTGGCGACCAATGACCGTGATATCTGTTGCCAGCGAAATGGTGAAGCGTTCGGCGCCGGGCTTGAAGATGGCCAGGACGACCTCCATTGCCGCCATATGATAGCGGCAAAATTATGAATTTGAATCGGTCGTCAGTTGCGAGTGAATGCCTGGCTTAAACGGACAACTGAAAACTGGCCACCGACAACTGATTTCCTACTGCTGATCTTTGATTTGATCGAGCAGTTGCTGAGCGGTGGCGGCAGCGGGGTCGTTGGGATAATCGTCGAGGATCGACTGGAGCTTGTCGCGGGCGAGGTCGTATTGCTGGTTGTTGATGAGGAGCTTGGCCATCGTCAGGAGATGGGCCGCCGGGCTTTCCGGCGGTGCGGCCGGCTGCGACGGATTGCCCGGCGATTGGGCGACCGGTGATTGGGTCTTTTCCGCCGACGCGGCGTCGAGGAACGGAAGAACCTGGTTCTCGAACCATCCTGTCGTGAAATTCACGTAGTGAAGATCGGCCTGCAATGATGCGCTGGCCAGCAGCAGATGCTGGAATCCGAGGGATTTCATGGCGGCCAATTTGAGCTGGCAAAAATTCCAGTTGCCCTCCTGATTGCCCTGGTCATCCAGCATCGCAAAGGCGCGGGGCTTGGCCCTGCGCATGGCCAGCGTATCCGGCGGCGCGAAGTTGGGGGGATAAAAGGAGCCGTTGGACATGGTGATCCGGCCGAAATAGGTCTCGTCGTACGTGAGCACGAAACCGGTGAAGACATCCGCCATGTCCAGCGACATCTGCGTGGAGTTTGCCCAGGCCATCATGTAAATGCGTTTACGATCGATGTTATATTGCTGCTCGAGGTTGTACACGGCGTCGAAGGCCAATCCCATCGACTGCCAGGCCGGCACGGCGGGGGCGTACTGTTTTCCGCTGTGACAGACCGGGGTGATGAAGATCAGATGATGCTTGTCCAGAACCGGCGCCCACAGCGGCGGGGCGCCGGTGGAATCCTTGTAGCCCAGATAAACGAAGATGCCGACGGGAACCGTCGGATCATAATTGCTTGGAACGTATGCCTTGTACGGCCGCTGGGACAAATCGTAATCGTCACCGAGCTGGGCCAGGGTCAGGCTTGTTCGCCTGGCCATCGCGGCCGGCGAACTCTCCGGGCTGCGCTGCGTGAAGGTGAGGTCCAGATTGCCCGATGGGGCGGGGGCGGTGGTCGGCGCGGCGAATGCGCATCGAGACGCCAGCAGCAGAATCGTCATCCGCGCGGCCAAGGTGCGGCGGTCCATGATGAGCATTCTACCGCGCGGCGGCGAACCTGGAGTAGAATGTGTTCGACGAACGATGATCCCCGGCCTCTACATCCACGTTCCCTTCTGCGCGCACAAGTGCCACTACTGCGATTTTTACAGCATCACGCGGCAGCCGGAGGAACGGCTGCGGCGGTTTGTCGATCTGCTGCTGGCGGAATCCGACGGATGGGCCGAATCGCTGCGACCGCGCACCGTCTTCTTCGGCGGCGGAACGCCGACATTGCTGCCGATCGACGAGATGCGACGGCTGCTCGTCGGCTTGCGCCAGCGGATCGATTTTTCAGATTGCGATGAGTGGACGGTCGAAGCCAACCCGGCGACGGCGAATCTCGAGTATTGCCAGGTGCTCCGCGAGCATGGCGTGACAAGATTGAGCATGGGGGCGCAGAGTTTCGATCGGGCCGAGCTGGCGATTCTGGAGCGGCATCATCATCCGGACGACATCGCCATCAGCCTGGCGGCGGCGCGGGAGGCGGGGTTTTCACGGCTCAATCTCGATCTGATCTACGCCATCTGCGGGCAGAGCGTCGAGTCGTGGATGCGCTCGCTGGAGGCGGCGGTGGCGTTTCAGACGGAGCATCTGTCGTGCTACGGCCTGACGTATGAGCCGAACACGCCGCTGGCGGTTCGCAAGCGAATGGGCCAGGTGAACGCCGTCGACGAAGAGGCGGAATTGGAGATGCTCCATCGCACGCGGCGGCGGCTGGCGGAGGCGGGGATGGCGGCGTATGAAATCAGTAATTACAGCCGGCCGGGCGCCCAGTGCCGGCATAACCTGCTCTACTGGACCGGCGGCGATTACATTGGCCTGGGTCCGGCCGCGGCGTCGCATACCGGCGGCCGCCGCTGGAGAAACCGGCGGCACCTGGGGCAATGGGAGCGGGCCGTCGAATTCGGCGAATCGGCCGCGGAGGAAATCGAGGATTTATCGCCACGGCAACGGGCGGGAGAACTGGCCATGCTCCTGCTCCGCCTCAGCGGCGGATTGCGGTACGATGAATTTATCAGCCGTACCGGAATGAACGCGCAGACGCTCTTTGCCGATCCAATCGACCGATTCAGCCGATTGGGGCTATTGGACGCGGACGATTCCTGCGTAAGACTGAGCGAAAAAGGACTGGCTGTCGCGGATTCGATTGCGGCGGAGTTCGTCGCCGGAGGCGAAGGGCTGAGGAATGAGGGCTGAGGACTGAGAGGA
>Ga0335072_10015234_pt1 | contig 10917 bp, 8 predicted proteins | sample Lox_Sample_21_FD_206725 | JGI IMG/M metagenome (GOLD analysis project Ga0335072, IMG submission 206725) | Soil microbial communities from Loxahatchee National Wildlife Refuge, Florida, United States - Lox_Sample_2.1 | ecosystem: Environmental > Terrestrial > Soil > Wetlands | place: USA: Florida... | reverse complement strand
GACGAGCTTGTCCCTGGCCGTGCTGAGTGCCGCCCATGCGCGCTGCTCGTCGGCCACGAGTGCTTCCCTGGCCTTCTCGGCAGCCGCGAGTTCGGTCTGGCGCGCGCTGGCCCTGTCTCGCGTCTTGTTGACGGCCTCGTCGGCAGCGCCGATCGCCTCGAGCTGGGCGGCTAGCTCGGCTTCCGCCGGGACCTCCGCCATGACCTGCGCAGCCTTGTCCAACCTGGCGCGGGTGTCAGTCAGCGACGAGCTCGCGCCGGCCGCGTCGTTGGCCGCCTTCTGATAAGCGTCCTGTGCCTTGCGCTGCGCCGATGTCGCGGCCTTGACCGCTGCCTCGGCCGCGTGCAAGTCGGCAGGAGCCTCGCGGGGTGGCAGCGTCACGATGCGCTGTCGGCAGACCGGGCAATCCTCGCCGGCGTGCAGCGTCACCGCCAGGTCCGCGGCTGCGTGTGCCCGGCGCGCAGCCGCCAGCGTGGCGTGTGCCTCATCGAGCGCTTCGCCTGCCAGCTTCAGCTGAACGGCAGCGTGCTGCTCGGCGGCGCGCCAGCGCCGCAGCGCCGCTTCTTGTGCTTCGGCCTCGGCCATCAGTTCCCGCCGCAGCGCGTGCATGCCGAGCTGCTGCTGTATCGCGGCCTTGTCCGGCAGTTGGGCCCGGGCGAGCCGGGCTGCCTCGGCGAGCTGTTCGGCTTCCTCGCGCTGCTGCCGGGCGGCAGCGACGAGCGCCTGCGCGGCGGCGATCTGATCGGACAGGCCCCCGGCCTCCGCGGGCATGCGGAGAGCCGCGAGTAGCGCCGCCTCGTTCCCGGTAGTTGTTGCGTTCTCCCGCGCTTGCTCTGCTCGCTTGTGCAACTCGGCCAGGTCACTCAGGTTCTTGTCCACCGCGTCGGTGAGCTTGCCGAGCTCGCGGAACCGGCTGGCCGCGTCGGCCTCCGCTGCCTCGGAAGCATCAGCGAGCTGATCGCGGGCCTGCTGCGCGAGGTCGAGCCGGTTCCTGGCGGTCTCGGCGCGCTCGCGGGCGCGCTGGCCGATCTCCTTGTAGACCCCGAACGCGAGCAGCTCGACGAGCAGCCGTTGGCGGTTCGCCGGCGTTGCGCGCAGGAAGTCCGCGAAGCCGCCCTGCGGCAGCAGCACCGACTGGGTGAAGTGCTCGTAACTGAGCCCGAGCAACTCCTGCACCCGGGCTTTGACGTTATCCGGGCCTTCCGCGAGCTGCTCGACGCTGGCTTCCAGGATGTCCTGCAGCGGCGCGTGCGCCGGGATGCCGGCGTCAAGCCGCTCCAGGCGCGCCGCTTTGGTCGTGACCTGGCCTTGCTTGCCGCGCTGCAGCGATCGAGCCGCGACGTAACGCTGGCCGGCCAGTTCGAAGATGAGGCTGACCCGGCAGGCGTTCGCCGACGGGGCCAGGGCGTTACGCACTTCTTTCTCGTTGTCCCAGCGTGGCACCGTGCCGTACAGCGCGAAGCAGAGCGCGTCGATGACGGTGCTCTTACCGGAGCCGGTCGGCCCGACCAGCACGAAGAAGTCGACGTCAGCGAAGTCGATCTCGGTCTCGTTCCGGTAGGTGCCGAAGCCGTCGAGCAGAAGACGTAGCGGTCGCACCGCACCAGTCTGGCGGAACGTGCCGTCATTCGTCGGCCTACTGCGGTGTCGGGCCGCCGGCGCCGGGCTGGGCGTCGGTCAGTTCGTCAAGCAGTTCGGCGAACATGCGCTCGACCCGCTCGTCGGCCACGTCCTGCTCCTTCAGGTAGTCGCCGAACAGTTGCAACGGCGTGCGCCCCGCCCGGCTCGGCATGTCGCTGCCGTGAGCGCCCGGCCTGGGCCGGTGCGCCTCGTCGAGTTGCACCTCCAGTGCGTTCGGCAGCTTTTCCCTGACGAGGTCACCGAGGCCGGCCCTGGCTGACTCGGCCAGGATGACCCGCAGGTAGGCGTCGCCCGCCTGCTCGCCGTCGGCGATGACCTGGTCGAGAGAGCCGCGGAGAGTGCGCAGCCTGCGCCCGCCGGTGATGGCCACCTTGCGGGCATCGGCCCGGATGCCGGGCGCCGCCGTCACGATCAGCACGCCCGGCTCGTTCGCTTCCTCGCCGAAGTCGATCGGCAGCGGAGAGCCGGAATAGAACGCCGGACACGGCGCGGGGATCTCCTGCTGCCTGTGCAGGTGCCCGAGCGCCGCGTAGTGCGCGGACGACGGGAGAATGCTCGACGGCACCTCGTACTCGAAGGTGGTCTGCACGTCCCGCTCTCCGCCGCCGCGGCGGCCGCCGAGCAAGGTCGCGTGGGCTGTCACGATGTTCACGCAGTCCGGACTGAACTCCGCGGTGAGCGCATCGATGATCGCGGCCACCCGGCGGGTGTAGTCCAGCGCGTGCTCGGCGGCCTCGTGCAGTATCAGTTCCGCCGCGCGGACGGCGTAGCGCTGGGACAGGAACGGCATTGCCGCGACGCAGGCTTGCTCGCCGTTGCGGACAGTCAGGCGCAGCGTGCCGCCGGACGCCGGCGCCTTGGGCGTGCCGAGGACGTGCAGTCCCAGTTCGCCGAGTACGGGCCGGTACACGCCGTCCAGCAAGGCGGCGTTGTCGTGGTTGCCGGCGATGGCGACGACCTGGCGACCGTCCTCCCGCAGCGCGAGCAGCGCCCGCATGACAAGGCCCTGAGCCGCCGGGCCTGGCGCCGACGTCTCAAACAGGTCGCCGGCGATCAGCACGAGGTCGACGTCTTCCGTCCTGGCCGTCTGAATGATCTCGCCCAGCACGGCCGAGTGCTCGCCGGAACGGTCCCGTCCCTTCAGCACCTTGCCGACGTGCCAGTCGCTGGTGTGCAGGATCTTCATCGCGGACAACCTCACTACCTAAGGGGTTCGCCTGGCCGGCGGCGGGGAAGGGCTGTAGCTGGTCGCGGACTGCCACCCTACGCCCGGCTCGTCCCGATCTGAGGCGCCTGGCAGACGGGGGCCAGATTCACGGCGCCTGATTCACGGCGCCTGATTCACGGCGCCTGATTCACGGCGCCTGATTCACGGGGGATTACCTTGAGGCTCGTCGTCGACCTTACGCGCTGTCAGGGATATGCGCAGTGCGCCTTCCTCGCGCCGGACGTGTTCACGATGCACGGGGACGAGGCCCTCTGGTACGACCCCGAGCCGGGTCAGTGGCAGCACGAACAGGTGCTCCGGGCGGCAGCCGCGTGTCCCGTCCAGGCCATGCGAGTCGACGGAGCATCGTTCAGCCACGTGTCCCGGGCCAGCATCCCGGCTGAGCGCAGCGACGGAGATGCCTTCCGGCGCACTGGCAGCATCGTGATCGTCGGCGCATCGCTCGCGGGCCTGGAGGCGGCGGCGACGCTCCGTCGCGAGGGCTTTGCTGGTTCGCTGACGTTGATCGGCGACGAGCAGTGCGAGCCCTACGACCGGCCGCCGCTGTCAAAGCAGGTCCTGGAGGGATGGGTGCCGGCGCAGCGTACCGCGCTGCCCGAGCCGGGCATGCTGGACGCGCAGTGGCGGCTCGGCGTCGCCGCGACCGGCCTGGACCTGGGTCGCAAGCAGGTCCTCCTCGCCGACGGCGAGGAGGTCGGGTTCGACCGGCTGATTATCGCCACCGGCGTTCGGCCACGGCCGTGGCCCAATCCCACCGAGGCTGCGCTCGACGGCGTGTTCGTCCTGGACACCCGGACGGACGCGGCCGGCCTGCAGCAGCGGCTGGCCGCCGGGCCGCGCCGGGTACTGGTCATCGGCGGCGGCTTCATCGGATCCGAGGTCGCTTCGGTATGCCGCGGGCTGGGCCTCACCGTGACTGTCGTGGAACGCGGCCCGGTACCGCTCGGAGGAGCGCTCGGCCAGGTGATCGGCGCGATCGCAGGGGATATGCAGCGAGATCACGGAGTCGATCTGCGCTGCGGCGTGTCGGTTGCCGCGATCGAGGGCGACGCCAGCGGCCGGCTGCACAGTGCGCAGCTATCCGACGGCACCGAACTCGACGCCGACGTGGCCGTTGCCGCACTTGGCAGCGTGCCTAACGTCGAGTGGCTCGAGGGCGCCGGCCTTGCGGTAGGCCCCTGGGGAGTCGCCTGCGACGCGGGCACGCGGGCGTTCACCGCGGACGGCATGGTCACCGACGACATCTTCGTGGCCGGCGACGTGGCGCGGTTCCCGCACCCGCTTTACAACTACCAGTTCCTGGCACTCGCGCACTGGGGCAACGCGGTCGCGCAAGCCGAGGTCGCAGCACACAACGCGATCAGCGCCCAGGCCGAGCGGTGGCCGCACCTGGCAATCCCGAGTTTCTGGTCTTCCCAGTTCGACACGGAGATCAAGTCCGTGGGCGTCCCTACCTTTGCCGACGAGGTCGTCATCACGCAGGGGTCGGCCGCCGACCGCAGGTTCGTTGCGGTCTACGGGCACCGCGGCCGGGTCATCGGCGCTGTCGCCTTTAACCAGGCGAAATGGCTGGAGTTCTATCAGGGCCTGATCGAGCGCTCGGCCCCGTTCCCGCCCGACTTCCGCGGCGTCGACCAGCCCGGCGACCGGCGACCGGTACCGGCAGGAATGCCCGGCAGGTCGACATTCAGCGACCAGGCCACCGCCGTGCTCACCGGCCACGATCCGAGCGAGCGACGCGCTCAGCTCGTCCGGCGCCGGCGCCGGCCCGGTGACAGGCTTCCGGAGGATCAGCGAAAGGGGCGTCATGCCGCGGGCCAGCGTCTTTGACCAGATCCTCGAGTTCGGGAACCGGGCGGATCCGTACCCGCTGTATGCCGAGCTGCGCCGGACACCGGTGAGCCGGGCCGAGGACGGCAGCTATGTCGTCAGCACATACCGTGAGATCGTCGCGCTGCTCCACGATCCACGGGTGAGTTCCGATCCGCGCAACCGCCCCGACTACGAGGAGGAGACTGACAGCGAGTCCATGCCGGGACTACCGCCGAACTTCATTCAGCTCGACCCGCCCGGGCACGACCGGATACGGCGCCTGCTCACCCGGCACTTCGGACCGCCGCATGAGCCGGACCGGATCGCCGCCATGACGCCCGATATGGCAGAGATCGTCGGAAGCCTGATCGACAATCTGGTCGGCCGCGAGGAGGCCGACCTGGTGGACGAGGTGACCTATCCATTCCCCGTCACGGTCATCTGCCGGCTGCTTGGCGTGCCGCGCGAGGACACCCCTCGGTTCCGCGGCTGGGCCGACACCATCGTCAGCGCCATCGACCCCACCACCGGTGACTTCGCCACCCGCAAGCGCCGGGGTGACCAGGCCCGCGCCGAGCTCGGCGCTTACCTGGGTGAACTGGCCGATGCCGACCGCGACCGTCCCGGCCACGACATGCTCTCCGAACTGGTCACCGAGGACGGAGCGGAGGGCCGGCTCTCCCGCGACGAGCTGATGAGCAACGCTGCGCTGCTGCTGATCGCGGGCCACGAAACCACCGTGAACCTCGTCACCAACGGCGTGCTCACCTTGTTGCGGCATCCGGAGGTCTTGCATCGCCTGCGGCGGCAGCCTGACCTGTCGGTTGCGCTACGAGCCGCCGGTGCAGTTCCTGCCCAACCGCGCGGCTCTCGACGACATTGAGGTGGCGGGCACGACCATCCCGCGCGGCGAGAAGATCACGCTCGTGCTGGCGGCCGGCAGTCGCGACCCGGAGCACGTTCGCCACCCTGATCAGTTCGACCCGGACCGGCCGCACAATGAGCATCTCGGCTTCGGCGGCGGGATCCACTACTGTTTCGGCGCGCCGCTAGCCCGGACCGAGGCACAGATCGCGCTGCCGGAACTTGTCCGTCGGCTGGAGAATCTGCGGCTGGTAAGCGATCCGCCGCCGTACCGGCCGAGTCCGGTCCTGCGCGGCCCCCGGCACCTGCCCGTCCAGTTCGACCGTGTCGCACCTGCGCCAGCCGTGCGCGGTCGCGAGCAGCGTCAGCTACACCGGGTGTGAGCGCAGCGCCCCGATCGGAGCGCGGGTTAGGCGGTCGCGCCGGCCGGGGTGAGCACGCCCCGGTAGCGGACCGTTCCGGCCACCATGCTGTCGTATGCCTGCTGCGCGTCGTCCAGCGGCGCGAGCTGGCTGATGCACCGGACGCCGGACTGCGCCGCGAACCGCATCGTCTCCTCGACCTCCTGCGAAGTGCCGGAGGCATGGCCGCGAAGCGTCTTCTCCCCGTCAATCAGCTGTGCCGGGCTGACTTCGATGTTCTTCGGTGAGACGCCGATAGTGACGAGTTCACCGCGTGCGCGCAGGCCGTCGACAGCGGCCGACATCGCTGCCGGGGCGCCGACGGTCGCCAGGACAACCTTGGCACCGCCAAGAGCTTGCAGCGCCTGGGCCATGTCCTGCTCGGCATCGTCAATGTAGTGCCGCGCGCCTAGCTGAAGGGCGGATTCCGCCTTGTCGCCGCCGCGGGCGATAGCGACCGTGTCGAAGCCCATCTTGTCGGCGAACTGGACGGCCAGATGCCCGAGACCGCCTATCCCGAGGATGGCGACGAGATCGCCGGGTTGAGCCGAAGTACGGCGCAGCCCGTTGAACGTTGTGACGCCAGCGCAGCCCATCGGGGCAGCCTCGACGAAACTCAGCTCGTCCGGGATGTGCGCCAGTGCGCTGACCGGGACGACGACCCATTCGGCGTACCCGCCCGGGTAGGCCAGCCCTGGTACCTGCAGGTGCTCGCAGTTGATCGCGTCGCCCTCCCGGCATTCCTGGCACGTGCCGTCGTTGCCCCCGAACCAGCCGACAGCAACCCGCTCGCCTAGCTGCCAGCCCTCGACGCCCTCGCCGAGCATGTCGATGCGGCCCGCGATCTCGTGTCCGGGAGTGAGCGGGAACGGCTGGTCGCCGAACAGCCCCTGCACCATGTTGGCGTCGGTCGCGCAGACACCGCACGCCTCCACCGCGATGCGGACGTGCCCTGGGCCAGGTGTGGGTTGCGGCAGGTCCACAACGCGCAGGGGCGCGTTGACCTGGCTGACCTGGACTGCCCGCATCGTACGGTCCATCGGCCGATCTCCTCCGGTTGGTCCCCTGGCGCTGAGGCTTCGCCCCGCAGCCGTTTTACCCCCGAGTCGCTACGCCATACGGCGCTTGAGGACCGAGATGAGGTAGGCGGTTATGGCATTGACCGTTATGAAGGAGGGACCGATACGGCGGGCAGCCGGTAGTTAGTGCTCCCACCAGGGTCTTACGTGGCCGCCTGTAGTGTGCGCGGCAGCGACGGGCTGGCCCATCGTCACGCGTGGCAGGGGTGCGGTTGCCGTTGCGTCGGCTGGCCCGGCTGCCGATGCGACCGCGTGCCTGGCCGGTGTCCCGTGCAGCAGATGTGCTGACAATGCCGGTCTTCCGTGCAGCAGATGTGCCGGCAAGACGGGTGTTGTGTGCAGATGTGCTGACAAGCTGCCCGCCTCGAAATGCAGGTCGGCCCGGGATCCGATCTTCGCGTAGCCCAGGAAGAGGATGCCGCTGACCAGGGCGACGATGATCCACACCGGGTGGCCGTTCACCCGGCTCCAGTCGTTGAAGCCGTGCAGGATGGCGGCGATGGCGACACCGATCCAGGCGACCTGGTACCACTTGTGCCGGCCGGTGGCCGCCAGGCCGATGAAGTAGCCGGTCAGTCCCGACCAGCAGGCATGGCTGATGGGGTCGGTGAGGAACCGCCAGACGAACTCGAGGATGAAGTACAGCACCGGGCCGATCAGCACGGAGAAGACCGAACTCGAGGGGGAGTGCCCGTGGTTGACCATTCGGTTGATGGACGGGGTGGCCGATCGCACGGTCGCATAGAAGGCGTCAACGCCGTTGACGGTGAAGTAGTGGACGACCTCGCTGGCCCCGAAGACAAGGCCGCTGACCGCGCCGAGGAACAGGTAGTCGCGGGGCATCAGCTCCCGCCGCCGCCGCCAGTAGATCAGCGTCACCACCAGGACCGGGATGGCCTTGGCGAGCTCTTCGGGGATGCCGACGGTGAAGATGCTGGGGAACAGGTTCGTGGTGCTGCCGTGCAGCGCGGTCTCCAGTGCGACAGCCAGCGGCACCTGCGTGATCAGCGCGACCACGGTCAGCACGACCAGCATCGGCCTGGTGACGTGCTCGGGGCGGATGATCACGCCCAGCAGCAGCAGCCAGGCGATGGCGAAGTAGGCAGCGAAAATCCACGCAACCGCATCAAAAGTGCCGATAGTCGGCGCCCTGCCCAGGATGACCAGGGCGATCGATGGCACGCAGATCAGCACCAGGAACAGCCACACCGCCCAGCTGCGCAGGGTGTGATGCCGGAGCCAGTCACCCAGCGGCAGCAAGTCGTTGACCTGCGCGCGGCGAGGCTCAGGAGACGGGATGGGAGGGGTGTTAACGGGCAGCATCGTGGTGGTCTCCCCAGCATTCGGGTCTGTTACCACTCAAACACGCCCTGCCCGAGCGGTCGCGCCCGGCATCGTGGTGTCCGGAATCAGAACAAAACGCCGGGAACGCGCGCTTCCAGGAGCTCAGCCGGCAGTCGTCGGCCCGGCGATGCGCCGGGCTCTCAGCTCGCTGCGGCGAAGCTTGCCGGCCTCGTCGCGCAGCGGCTGGTCGGTGTACTCGATGGACCGGGGAACCTTGTAGCGCGCGACTCGCTGCGCGGCAAAGGCCAGCAGCTCGGCCTCGGCCACGCGGCGCGGGTCGGCCTCGACGATGGCGTGCACGATGTTGCCCATGTCGGCGTCCGGCAGACCTACCACCGCAACCGATCGGACAGCGGGGTGTTCCTGAAGTGCTGCCTCGACTTCGGCGGGGTAGACGTTGGCACCGCCGGTAAGGATCATGTCCTGAAGCCGGTCGCCGAGGTACAGGTATCCATCCTCATCGAGCCAGCCCATGTCGCCGAGGGACTCCCAGCCGCCGGCGCGCGTGCGGGCAGTGGCACCGATGTAGCGGTACGTCGGCTCGTCCCGGAGATTCCGCAGCCATACCTCGCCTTCCTGGCGGGCAGGAATCTCGCTGCCGTCGGCATCGCAGATCATGACGGTGCCCGGAGCGGGACGGCCTACCGAACCACGGTGGGCGAGCCACTCGGTCCCGGTGATGATCGTGGCGGCCTGCGCCTCGGTCCCCGCGTAGAGCTCGAAGATGCGCTCCGGGCCCAGCCAGTCGATCCAGACCTGCTTGAGCCACTGCGGGCAGGGCTCGGCCAGATGCCAGACAGCCTGCAGGGACGACAGGTCGTACGAGTCCCGGGTCTCCTTGGGGAGCCGCCATATCCGTCTCATCATCGTGGGAACGAGATAAACGGTGTCGGCGTGGTACCGACCGATCGCGGCGAGAGTGGCCTCGGCGTCAAAGCGGGGCAGCACCACGACGTGACTGCCGTGCAGCCAGGCGTTGCATGACCACACGATGGGACCGTTGTGGTACAGCGGCGCCGGCATGACCATGCAGCCGTCGGCCGCGCCGAACCGGGGTGCCGTGCCCTCGTCAAAGGCGGCCGGATCGCCGGAAACGATCAGCTTGGGCCGGCCTGTGGACCCGCCCGACGTAGGGGCTTTCCACGCCGGCGAAGTGACGTCTGGCAGCGGGTCGTCGGGCACGCTCGCGTCGGGCCGGTAACCGGCCGGCAGAGCCCGCCGTCCCGGCGCCAGATCGGCCGGGATCCCGATCACGGCCGCTGGATCGGCGAGCGCGATGATGGCGCTGAGCTCGCGCTCGGGCAGCCTGGCCGACACCGGCTGCGGGATGGCGCCGGCCTTCCAGCACGCTGCTACGGCCACGTACCAGTCGGTTGAGTTGGGCAGCGCAATCGTGACCATGTCACCGAGCCGGACGCCTCCTGCCGCCAGATCGCGGGCCAGGCGGTTGGCCGCTGACTCAAGCCGGGCCCTGGTGAGGCTGTCCGCACCGCAGGTGACTGCCGGGCGATCGGGGTCGGCTTCCGCGAGGTCGGTCAGCCGGCGGCTGAAGGAGATCATGCCCACTGATACTGCCAGCTAGAGTGCCGCCGACAGGGCGCGGGCGCCGGAGCGGATTGCTTCGGACAGTACCTCGATGCGGTCCGGGCTGATCTTGCTGACCGGCACGCACATCGTCAGGCCGGCGCGGACCTGCCCGTCCGGACCGAAGACAGGCGCGGACAGGCACGAGAGGTTCGGCGACGACTCCTCCGACTCAGTGGCGTAACCGTTCCGCCGGGCCCGGCCGAGTTCCTGGCGGAACGCCTCCGGGTCGGTAATGGTGTTCGGCGTGAGGGCCTGCAGGCCAGCGGCGATCAGACTGTCTGCTTCCGCCGCGTCGCTGAAGGCAAGAATGACCTTGCCCACCGCGGTCGCGTGCGCGGGAAGCCGCCGGCCTACCTGGGTGACCAGCCGGACGGCGCGCGTGCTGTCGATCCTGGCGATGAACGTGACATCCGGCGCCGACAGGACGGCCAGCTGAATGGTTTCGTTGAACTCCGCCTGGATGGGGCCCGCCACCCGGTAGAACTCGCGGACCATGTCGGCTTCCAGGTTGAGCGGTGCCTTGGCGTACTCCAGCAGGCGGGCACCGACCTGATAGGTACCGGCGGCCGCGTCGTACCGGACGACTCGCACCCGGCACATGGTCGCAAGGATCCGGAGCGCGGTGGATTTGGGCATGCCAAGCTCCCGCGCCAGATCGCTCAAGCGTCCGCCGCCGGGACGTTGCACCAGCACGTCGAGTAGCCGGAAGGCGTTCAGGACGGCAGGGGACGAACCGCCGCTCGGCACGCCGGCCGCCGTCATGACCGGCCCGGTTCCGGAGTTGTCAGGTTGATGACGCCCCGGGCCAGTTGTCCGCTGGTCATGTCGCTGATTGCCTGGTTGATGTCCGCGAGCGGGTAAACGCGAGTAACCAGGCGATCCAGCGGGAGCTTTCCGTCGGCGTAGAGGTCGAGGATCATCGGCATGTCCAGCCGGGGACGGCACGAGCCATACAGGCTCC
>Ga0335072_10015233_pt1 | contig 10917 bp, 4 predicted proteins | sample Lox_Sample_21_FD_206725 | JGI IMG/M metagenome (GOLD analysis project Ga0335072, IMG submission 206725) | Soil microbial communities from Loxahatchee National Wildlife Refuge, Florida, United States - Lox_Sample_2.1 | ecosystem: Environmental > Terrestrial > Soil > Wetlands | place: USA: Florida... | reverse complement strand
GGCCCTGCAAAACGCAGCAAGGTCCCTCCTAGGTGGGCGCCCGTGGCGACATAAGCATGGGGTCAATGCTTATGTCGCCGGGGCGGGGGGTTCGGCCCGGGGTTTGGCGGTTTTTGCAGGGTGGCGGGGCCGGCCGAGCGATGATTTGCGGCCGGGTGTGGCGTCTAACTCACACACGGCGCCGGCAAGACGCCGATCATCCCTTGCCACCGATCCCCGTTCGCTATACAAGGACTCATATGGCACGAGCAATCTGGTCAGGCGCGATCAGCTTCGGGCTGGTCAACGTCCCGGTCAAGCTGTACACCGCGACCTCGCCCAAGACCGTCCGGTTCAACCAGCTCTCCAGCAAGACGGGAGCACGGATCCGGCAGAAGCGGGTAGACCCGACCACCGACGAAGAGGTCCCCTACGAGGACATCGTCAAGGGCTACGAGATCACGCCCGACCGGTACGTGGTGGTGACGAACGACGAGCTCGACGCGCTCGATCCGAAAGCGACGAAGACGATCGATATCGAGGAGTTCGTCGACCTGGCCGAGATCGACCCGATCTACTACGACCACAACTACTACCTGGCTCCGACCGCCGGCGGCGCCAAGGCCTACCGGCTGCTCGTCGACGCCATGCGCGAGTCGGGCAAGGTCGGCATCGGCAAGGTCGTGCTGCGCTCCAAGCAGCAGCTGTGCGCGCTCCGTCCGACGGGCGAGGTGCTGACGCTGACGACGATGTTGTGGGGCGACGAGGTGCTCTCGCCCGACCGGCTCGACGAGATCGGTGAGATCGAAGAGGCGCAGGCGACCGACCGCGAGCTCAAGATGGCCGAGCAGCTGATCGCGTCCCTTTCGGCACAGTTCGAGCCCGAGAGGTTCCGCGACGAGTACCGCGACCAGGTGCTGGCCCTGATCGAGCGCAAGGCCGCCGGCGAGGAAATCGCCGTCCAGCCGCAGGCCGAGGAGCCCGCGGCCGCGCCGGACCTGATGGCCGCACTCGAGGCGAGCCTCGCCGCCGTGCGGAGCGGCGACGACGATGAACCGGCGCCCAAGCCGCGCCGGCGCGCGCCGGCCAAGAGCGCCGATGGCGACGACGCGCCGGCCCGGCCCGCACGTAGCCGCGCCAAGGCGAAGAGCTAGCACCCGGCGCTGCTCTGTGCTGGACCCCAGAAACGGGTACGTACCAGTACCGAACTGGTACGTACCCGTTTCGAGGTGACCGGGGAGGCTGGCCAGCTCACGACGGCGCTCCCGCCACCGATCACAGGACGCTAACGGGGCTTTAACCACCGCTGGTACTCTTCGCCAACGCTCCTCGGAGCGGCTTCCGCGCCCGTCTGCACCCTCCTTCCATGTATCGACGCACCGCTCCGCCAGGGGCCACTGGCCTCTACGACCCCGCCAACGAGCACGATGGCTGTGGCATCGCGCTCGTGGCGAAGCTGTGGGGCGAGGCCAGCCACGCCGTGGTCGAGAAGGCGCTCGATGCGCTCGAGAACCTGGAGCATCGGGGCGCTGAGGGCGCCGATCCGAACACGGGTGACGGGGCCGGCATCCTGCTCCAGATCCCCGACGCGTTCCTGAGGGCGGCGGTCGCGGGCGTCGACCTGCCGGCGCCCGGGCGCTATGGCGTAGGGGTCTGCTACCTGCCGACCGAGCCGGAGCGGCGGGCGGTGCTCGAGCAGATGATCGAGGAGACGATCGAGGCCGAGGGCCAGCGCGTCCTATGGTGGCGCGACGTGCCGGTCGACGAGCGCCACGTGGGCGAGACGGCGAGGCTGTCGGCGCCGGTCATCCGCCAGGTGCTGGTCGCGGCCGCCGACGAGATCAAAGACCAGGACGCCTTCGAACGCAAGCTGTACGTGATCCGGCGCGTGGTCGAGCGTGCGGCCGGCCGGGATCTCGCGCTGCCCAGCTTCTCAAGCCGCACGATGATCTACAAGGGGATGCTGACCGCGCCTCAGCTCCCGCGCTACTTCACCGATCTCCGGGACCCGCGGGTGGCCTCCAGGCTGGCGCTGGTCCACTCGCGCTTCAGCACCAACACGTTCCCGAGCTGGGAGCTCGCCCACCCCTACCGGATGATCGCCCACAACGGCGAGGTCAACACGCTGCGCGGGAACGTCAACTGGATGCGGGCGCGTGAGTCGCAGCTCTCGTCCGAGCTGTTCGGAGAGGACCTGCGCAAGGTGATCCCTGTCGTCCGCGAGGGGGGCTCGGACTCGGCCATCTTCGACAACGTGCTCGAGCTGCTCGTGCTGAGCGGCCGCTCGATCCAGCACGCGGTGATGATGATGGTCCCGGAGGCTTACAAGACGCGTCGGGATCTCGATCCCGACGTCAAGGGCTTCTACGACTTCCACTCCTGCCTGATCGAGCCGTGGGACGGCCCGGCGGCGGTGGTGTTCACCGACGGCCGCGTGGCCGGCGCGGTGCTCGACCGCAACGGCCTGCGCCCCGGACGGTGGATCCAGGACACCGAGGGCTACGTCGTGCTCGCCTCCGAGACGGGCGTGACGACGGTGGCGCCCGAGCACGTGCAGCGCAAGGGTCGCCTGGCCCCGGGCAAGGTCTTCCTCGTCGACCTCGAGGAGGGGAAGATCATCGAGGACGAGGACGTGAAGCGACGCGTGGCGCGCAAGCGGCCCTACGGCGAGTGGTACGAGCGCTCGGTCGTCCACATCGATGACCTACCCGAGCGGGACCCGCGCACGCCGCGGATCGAGCCGCTGCGCTCCAAGCAGCTGGCCTTCGGCTACTCGCAGGAGGACCTGCGAATGATCATCGCGCCGATGGCCACCAAGGCCGAGGAGCCGGTCGCGAGCATGGGCAACGACGCCGCGCTGGCCGTCATGTCGGACCGTCAGCCGCCGCTGTTCGCCTACTTCAAGCAGCTGTTCGCCCAGGTCACCAACCCGCCGATCGATCCGATCCGCGAGAGCGTGGTGATGTCGCTGCAGGCCGGCGTGGGAGCAGAGGTAAACCTGCTCTCCGAGAGCCCCGAGCATGCCCACCAGCTCGTCATGGATCAGCCGATTCTGCGCAACCACGAGCTCGAGAAGCTCCGCCAGGTCTCGCACGAGATCTTCGATGCGGCCACGCTCGACATCACGTGGCCGATCGAGCAGGGACACGACGGGATGGCGTTCCGGCTCGACGCTCTGTGCGAGGAGGCCGCACGTTACGTCGACAACGGCGCGAACATCCTGATCCTGTCCGACCGCAACCTGGGCGCCGAGCGGGTGGCGATGCCCTCGCTGCTCGCGGTGGCGGCGGTTCACCACCATCTGGTTCGCCGCGGCACCCGGCTGCGCACCGGACTGGTGTGCGAGTCGGGCGAGCCGCGCGATATCCACCACATGGCCACGCTGATCGGGTACGGCGCGGCGGCGATCAACCCGTACGTGATGTTCGAGTCGCTCGACGAGCTGGCGGACCGCAGCCTCCTCCCGGTCGACCTCGGCCGCGACGAGGCCGAGCAGCGGATCGTCAAGGCGATCGGCAAGGGTCTGATGAAGACGATCTCGAAGATGGGGATCTCAACGATCCAGTCCTACGGCGGCGCGCAGATCTTCGAGGCCGTGGGCCTCGAGCGGGAGCTGATCGACAAGCACTTCACGGGGACCGCCTCACGGATCGGCGGTGTCGGCCTGGACGAGCTGGCCAAGGAGGCGATCGAGCGCCACTTCCGCGCCTATCCGCGGACCGACCGCGAGGTGCTGCCGGTGGGCGGCGTGCTTCAGTGGCGGCGCAACGGCGAGCTGCACGTGTGGAACCCGGACACGATCGCCACGCTCCAGCACGCGGTTCGGGAACCCGCCCATCCGCCCTCGGCCGATCGCAACGGCGACCCGCGCGAGACCTACGCCCAGTTCGCGCGCCAAGCCAACGACGAGGCGGTCCGCCACGGTCTACTCCGCGGGCTGATGCACCTGCGCCCGGCGGGAGTGCCGGTCGGGCTCGACGAGGTCGAACCCGCCACCTCGATCGTTCGGCGGTTCACCACGGGCGCGATGAGCCTCGGCGCGCTCGGGCGCGAGGCTCACGAGACGCTTGCCATCGCCATGAACCGCCTGGGAGCCCGCTCCAACACGGGCGAGGGCGGCGAGGATCCAAGTCGCTACACCTCCGACCCGAACGGAGACCTTCGCCGCTCGGCGATCAAGCAGGTCGCGTCGGGGCGCTTCGGGGTGACGGTTCACTACCTGGTCAACGCTGACCAGATCCAGATCAAGATGGCCCAGGGCGCCAAGCCCGGCGAGGGGGGCCAGCTGCCCGGCCACAAGGTCGACGAGTACATCGCGTGGCTTCGCAACTCGACCCCCGGCGTGGGCCTCATCTCCCCGCCGCCCCACCACGACATCTACTCGATCGAGGATCTCAAGCAGCTGATCTACGACCTGCGCTGCGCCAACCCGACCGGCTCGGTGTCGGTGAAGCTGGTGAGCGAAGTCGGCGTAGGCACCGTCGCGGCGGGCGTGGCGAAGGCGAACGCCGACCACGTCACGATCGCCGGCCACGACGGCGGCACCGGCGCCTCGCCCCAGTCCTCGGTTCAGGGCGCCGGCGTCCCGTGGGAGATTGGGCTGGCCGAGACCCAGCAGACGCTGCTCCTGAACGACCTGCGCTCGCGTATCGTCGTCGAGGTCGACGGCGGGATGCGGACCGGTCGCGACGTGGTCGTCGCTGCGGCGCTCGGCGCCGACGAGTTCGGCTTCTCGACCGCGCCCCTGATCGCGATGGGGTGCATCATGATGCGCGTCTGCCACCTCAACACCTGCCCGGTCGGAATCGCCACCCAGGACCCCGAGCTGCGGGCGCGCTTCCGGGGGACCCCCGAGCAGGTCGTCAACTACCTCATGCTCGTGGCCGAGGAGGTCCGCTCGATCATGGCCTCCCTGGGCGTGCGCCGTTTCCAGGACATGATCGGGAGGACAGAGCTGCTCGACATGGACGCGGCAATCGAGCACTGGAAGGCCAGCCGTGTCGACCTCTCGATGGTCCTCGAGTCTCCCGATCTGCCGGCCGGCACACCGCGGTGCCGCACGCGCCCCCAGCAGCCGGTGCTCGACGACGCGCTCGACTGGGAGCTGCTGCGCCGCTGCACGCCGGCGCTGGAGCGGCGCGAGACCGTGAAGCTCGGGCCGATCCCGGTCCGAAACGTGAACCGGGCCGTGGGCGGGATCCTGAGCGGGGAGATCGCCCGGCGTCACGGCGCCGGCGGGCTCGACGAGGGCACGATCGAGATCGCCTTCACCGGCTCGGCCGGTCAAAGCTTCGCCGCCTGGCTCGCTCCGGGCGTGACGTTCTCGTTGCGTGGCGAGACCAACGACTACGCCGGCAAGGGCCTCTCAGGCGGCGTCGTGTCCGTCCGCCCGCCTGAGAAGCACCGCTTCCGGGCCGAGGAGAACATGATCGTCGGCAACACCGTTCTGTACGGCGCGACCGCGGGTCGGGCTTTCTTCCGCGGCCTCGCCGGTGAGCGGTTCGCGGTCCGTAACTCCGGGGCTCAAACTGTCGTGGAGGGTGTCGGCGACCACGGCTGTGAGTACATGACCGGTGGGCGAGTCGTCGTGCTCGGGCGCACCGGGCGCAACTTCGCCGCCGGAATGAGCGGCGGCATCGCTTACGTCTACGACTTCGACCGGCGGTTCGAAGGTCGGTGCAACCTCGAGCTGGTCGACCTGGACGAGCTCGCCGCCGAGGACAACGACGAGGTACGCGAGCTGATCTCCGAGCACGCCGCGCGGACCGGCTCGCTGGTGGCGCGCAACGTGCTCGCCTCGTGGGACCGCGGCGCCCGCGAGCGGTTCGTGAAGGTGATGCCGCGGGACTACAAGCGGGCTCTGGCCGAGGCGGCCGTCCGCGCGCTCGGCGAAGCGGTGCAGGCCTGATGGGGGAGCTCGGCGCCTTCCTGAAGATCCACCGGGTCGGCTTTGACAAGCGCGCCCCGGCGCAGCGGGTGCACGACTACAAGCAGTACTTCTCGCTCCAGCCGGAGGGCGAGCTCCAGCGGCAAGGGGCGCGGTGCATGGACTGCGGCATCCCGTTCTGCCACGAGGGCTGCCCGCTCGGCAATCTGATCCCTGATTGGAACGATCTCGTGTACCGGGGCAAGTGGCGTGAGGCGATCGACCAGCTCCATTCGACCAACAACTTCCCCGAGTTCACCGGCCGGATCTGCCCGGCGCCCTGCGAGTCGGCCTGTGTGCTGGCCATCAACGATGATCCGGTCACGATCGAACAGATCGAGCTCGCGATTGCCGAGCGTGCGTTCGAGGAGGGCTGGGTGGCCCCCGATCCGCCCGACCGGCGGACCGGTAAGAAGGTGGCGGTGGTCGGGACGGGGCCGGCCGGACTGGCCGTGGCCGAGGAGCTCAACCGCTGCGGCCACTCGGTCACCGTGTTCGAACGCGATGAGGGCCCCGGGGGAATGATGCGGTTCGGCGTGCCGGACGCCAAGCTCGAGAAGCGGATCATCGACCGGCGCGTCGAGATCCTCGCCGCCGGAGGGATCGAGTTCATCTACGACACCGACGTGGGCCGCACCGTGAGCGTGCAGGACGTGAAGGACCGCCATGACGCGCTCGTGATCGCGACCGGATCGCGCGTGCACCGCGACCTCGACGCGCCCGGGCGCAGCCTGCGCGGAATCCACTTCGCGATGGACTACCTGTACCAGCGCAACCGATGGGTCGCGATGCAGGAGGGCCGGGCGTACCGGGCGCCCGCGCCGGGTACCGAGATCTCGGCCGCCGGCAAGCGGGTGATCGTCGTCGGCGGCGGCGACACCGGGATGGATTGCATCTCGAACTCTCACCGCGAGGGCGCGCGGACGGTCGTCATGCTCGATGTGTACGCGGCGCTGCCCGAGAACGGGCGCGACCCCCGGCACCCGTGGCCGCTGCCGCCCAAGCGAACCCTCTCGACATACGCCCTCGAGGAGGGGGGCAAGCGGCGCTGGGGCACCGAAGTGACCGGCTTCGGCGGCACCGACGGCGACGTCAGCCACGTATACGCCCGGCAGGTGACCGGCACCTCCTCGCGCGACCTGACTCCGGTGCCGGGCTCGGAGTTCGTGCTGGAGGCAGATCTCGTACTGATCGCGATCGGCTTCTCCGGCCCGGAGCGGGCGGGGATGATCGAGGAATTCGATCTCGAGCTCGACAAGCGGGGCAACATCCGGACCGAGATGACCTATCGCAGCTCGATGCCGGGGGTGTACGCGTGCGGGGATGCCCGGATCGGACAGTCGCTCGTCGTCACCGCGATCGCCGAGGGACGCAAATGCGCTCGCGTGGTCAACCAGGACCTCGGGGGCAGCCCGATGGACGCCGACCGCGAGATGCTCGCGATCGGGGCGTGGAGCGGCGAGGCGGATCGGACGCTGCGCCATGAGGCCGAGGCGGCCGGAACGGTCCGAGCCGGGGAGGAGTTCTTCAGCGGACCGGGCGCGCGCACGCGCTGACCCGACAGCAGGATCCAGGCTCTCTCCAGCGAAACCTGACGGGCGTTGCAAACCAACGGTTCCTCAGGTGCCGGTTTCGTCGGTGTTTGCTGGGGGAATGGTAGCCTTTGGCACGCGATTCGCGTGGCGGAGCGGCCTGCGGAGCGAATTTAGGTTTAGAGCGAGCTTGGGACGGGGAAACTCGCCCCTGTCGGTCAGGGAACTGCGCCCCCACTTCCCTGACTCTCCGGGGGACCCAGATGGATCTGGGTCCCCCGGGCTTTTTAATGGGTGGCATGCCCGCGCTCGGTGCAGCGGTGGTCTTGGCGGCGAGCGGCCACCATTCGTCGTCGATCGGCTCGACGGTCGAGAGCCTGATCGACTCGATCGGCACGTTCTTCTCCCAGCTGGCGAGCCTGAGCTGGGGAGACCTTCTGCTCGGGCTGGCCCTGTACTCGGTGTACCTGCTCCTGCGCTCGCGGGCGCTGTGGGGCGCCCTGCGGGCCGCCTATCCCGACGAGCGGATCCGCTGGCGCGACGTCTGGGGCGCGTACATGGTGGGCTACGCGATCAACAACGTGTTCCCGCTCGGCGGCGGCAACGTGGCGCAGCTGTTCCTGACTCGGGTCGCGATCCCTCGGGCGAGCTATCCGACCGTCGCCACCGCTCTGTCAACCGGGGTGATCTTCGACTGGTTCATGGGCCTGCTCGTGATGTGCTTTGCCTTCACCCAGGGGGTGTTCCCCAAGCCGCCCGACTTCTCGAAGCTGCCTGCCTTCGACATCAGCTTCTTCGCCTCGAACATGCGCTTCACGCTCTTCCTGCTGACGCTGCTCGGGATCGTGTTCCTGGTCGCCTTCGCGCTGCTCTCGGCCAAGGTCAAGGCGTTCTGGCAGCGGGTGCGCCAGGGGCTGGAAATCCTGCGCGACCGGCGACGCTACCGCCGCGACATGGCCCGCTGGCAGTTCGCGAGCTGGATCGCACGCTTCGCCTCCTACTGGGCGCTGCTCGACGCGTTCCACATCGGAGGCTCGGTCCGCAACGTGCTGCTCGTCCTCGGCGTCCAGGTCGTCGCCTCGGTGTTCCCATTCACTCCCGGTGGCGCGGGCGTCCAACAAGCGCTGCTGTTGACGATCTTCGCTCACAGCTCCTACGTCGCGTCGTTCTCGGTTGGCCAGCAGATCGCCACCGCCGTCTTGACGACGGCGTGCGGCTTCGGCGCGCTGGTGTTGATCTTCCGCTTCCGGAGCTTCCGCGAGGTGATCGCCCGCGGAAAGGCCGACCGGCGTGGGGGGAGCGGCCCGGAGCCCCGCGAGGACGTGGCGCTCGGGACGTGATCATGCCCGGATCGCTTGTGTTACCTTCGTCCGGTGGCTGACCTAACGAGCGCGCGCGTCATCGGCGCCGGCTCGTCGGGGATCGCGGCACGTGCCCACTCCGTGCACTCGGTCGGCCTGGAGACTGCCTGAATGCGACCCACATCCGTTCCCTCCGGTACGGTCGCCGACATGAAGTCGAGCGGCGCGGGCCAAGCGACGGCCGCATCCGCTGAGCCGCACACCGCGGGAATGCTTCGCCTGGTGCTCACCGGCTCGGTGGACGACGGCAAGAGCACGCTGATCGGGCGGCTGCTGTACGACTCCAAGCAGATCCTGACCGACCAGCTCGAGGCGCTCCGCGCCGCGTCGCAGCGGCGCAACGGTGAGCACGGGCTCGACCTGTCTCTGCTGACGGACGGGCTGAGGGCTGAGCGCGAGCAGGGCATCACGATCGACGTCGCCTACCGCTACTTCCAGACCGCGCAGCGCAAGTTCATCATCGCGGACACGCCGGGGCACGAGCGCTACACGCGCAACATGGTCACCGGCGCATCGACCGCCGACCTGGCGGTGATCTTGATCGACGTGCGACAGGGCGTCGTCGAGCAGACGCGGCGCCACGCGTTCATCGCCTCGCTGCTTGGGATCAGACATCTCGTCGTATGCGTCAACAAAATGGACCTCGTCGGCTACGCGCAGGCTCCGTTCGAGCAGGTCGAGCAGGAGTTCCGCGAGTTCTGCGCCCGGCTCGAGACGACCGACGTGACGTTCATCCCGATCTCGGCCGTTCGTGGTGAGAACGTCGTCGAGCGCTCCCGGGAGATGGCCTGGTACCAGGGCCCGGCGCTGCTCTACCACCTCGAGCACGTCCACATCGCCTCCGACCGGAACCTGATCGACTGCCGCTTCCCGGTGCAGTGGGTGATCAGGCCGAGCCCGGGATCAGCTCCGGCCCCGGCCCCCGAGCCCTCGATCTGGCCGGGCGCGGGTTTGATTGGAGATTCTGCGCGCGCCCACGCGGCTCGCGAATACCGCGCGTACGCCGGTCAAATCGCCGCGGGCGTGTTCCGGCCCGGCGATCCCGTCGTGGTGCTGCCATCGGGCGAGGAGACGCGGATCGCGTCGGTCGAGACCTTCGACGGGCCGCTCAGCGAGGCATGCGCGCCGATGTCGGTCGCGCTGCGACTGATGGACGATCTCGATATTTCGCGTGGGGACATGATCTGCCGACCCCACAACCGCCCGACGGTTGAGCAGGACATCGAGGCGATCGTCTGCTGGATGACCGACGCGCCGGCGATGACCGGCGGCGTGTACGCGATCAAACACACGACGCGCTCGGCCCGGGCCGTGGTGGAGGACGTCCGCTATCGGATCGACGTCAACACGCTGCGCCGGGACGAGAACGCGGGGCAGCTCGGACTCAACGACATCGGCCGCGTGCGGCTGCGGACCAGCGTGCCGCTCATCTTCGACGAGTATCGGCGCAACCGGACCACCGGCAGCTTCATCCTGGTCGACGAGGCGACCAACGGCACGGTGGGCGCCGGCATGATCATCGAGACGCACCTGGAGCGGGCCGATGCGAAGCAGGCCGACATCAGGTGGGACTCGAGCCGCATGGCCCGCAGCGCGCGCTGGGCGCTGATCGGCCAGCGTGGCGTGACCGTGTGGCTGACGGGGTTGCCGGCCTCCGGTAAGTCGACGATCGCCGCTGCGCTCGAGGAGCGGCTTGCCCGCGACGGTTTCCGCGCCTACCGGCTCGACGGGGACAACTTGCGCTACGGCCTGAACAGCGACCTCGGCTTCGATCCGCGCGATCGGGCCGAGAACATCCGCCGGGTGGCGCACGTGGCCAGTCTGTTTGCCGACTCGGGCATGATCGCGATCGTCAGCGTCATCAGCCCCTACGCGGTCGACCGCGAGCTGGCGCGCAGCGTCCACGACCGGAACGGCCTCGATTTCGTCGAGGTGTTCGTGGACACGCCGCTCGAGGAGTGCGAGCGCCGCGACCCGAAGGGGCTTTACGCGCGGGCTCGGGAAGGGAAGGTACGCGGCTTCACTGGCGTGGACGCGCCGTATGAGGTCCCACGCGAGGCCAACGTCGAGCTGCGCCCGTGCGAGCAGCCGCTCGACGAAATGGTCGAAGGATTGGTCG
>Ga0335072_10015232_pt1 | contig 10917 bp, 6 predicted proteins | sample Lox_Sample_21_FD_206725 | JGI IMG/M metagenome (GOLD analysis project Ga0335072, IMG submission 206725) | Soil microbial communities from Loxahatchee National Wildlife Refuge, Florida, United States - Lox_Sample_2.1 | ecosystem: Environmental > Terrestrial > Soil > Wetlands | place: USA: Florida... | reverse complement strand
CCGGCGATTTGCGCGGCCAGCCCAATGACTTGGTCGATCCCGCGGCCCAGGGAACGGCCCTGGGCCGCTTATTCATTTGCTTTCGGGTTACAATTAGGGGCAATTTGATCGATCAGCCCTTCGTGACCTCCGCCAACCTCAAGCTCAAGTACGCCAGCGCCGCGTTCGCGGTCGTGCTGGTCGTCGCGGCGGCGGTCATCGGCCTCTTCGTCTGGAGGCATCCGCCGGATTGGCTCACCGTGCAGGCCGTGGCCGCGCTGGCGGTGCTCGGCAGTCTTGCCGCGGCGGTGCTCGCCTGGAGGGCCGCGCACGGCATCCAGTTTTCCACGGCGGCGCTCATCCGCAGCGCCGACCGGGTCGGGCAGGGCGACTACACCCGGCAGATCGAAGTGCGCCGCAGCGACATCATCGGCGAGCTGGAGCAGGCCCTGGAGCGCATGCGCTCGCGGCTGCGCCAGTCCACCATCCACAAGAATTACCTCCACAGCGTCCTCAACAGCATGACGGACGCCGTGTTCGTGACCTCCCCCGACGGAGTGGTGAAGGTGGCCAACTCCGCCGCCTGCAAGCTCCTCGGCTACAGCGAGGAGGAGATCCTGGGACGCAGCATCATCGCCATCCTCGACGAGCGTGAGCGTGACGGCTTCGACCTGCTGCAGGCCGCGCAGGAGACGCGGGAGACCGTGGTGCGCACGCGGGCCGCGCAGACCATCCCCGTGGCGCTCACCGGCTCGCGGATCGAGAGTGCCGATCCGCAGTTCCAGGGCAACATCTTCGTCGCACGCAACATCACCGACCGCAAGCGCGCGGAGCGGCGCATCCGTTATCTCGCCCGTTACGATGCGCTCACCAAGGTCGCCAACCGCATGCAGTTCCATCACGTGCTGCAGCAGACCCTCTCGAGGGGGCTGCGCAGCGGGCAGTCGGTGGCGCTCCTCTATCTCGACATGGATCGCTTCAAGGAGGTCAACGACACCTTTGGGCACGGGGCCGGGGATCGCGTGCTCGAGGTCCTGGCCGAGCGCCTGACCGGCGCCCTGCCGAAGGGAGCGCTGCTCGGGCGCCTCGCCGGCGACGAGTTTGCGCTCTGCATCGACGGCCTGCCCGCGGAGGGCGACAACCGCGGCCCGATCGCGCACCTCGCGCGCGCCGTGCTCACGGAAGTCAGCCGCGCCTTCCAGCTCAACCAGCACGAGGTCTTTCTCACCGCCAGCATCGGCATCGCCTTCTGCCCGCGGGATGCGGAGAACGTCATCGATCTCATCCGCAATGCCGATGCGGCGATGTATTACTCCAAGCAGAACGGCGGCAACACCTTCGCCTTCTACTCGCCCGAGATGAACGCCGCGGCGGTGGAGCGGCTGATCCTGAAGAGCAAGCTGCGCCGCGCCCTGGAGCGCGACGAGCTCGTCATCCGCTATCAGCCCAAGGTGGATCTCGCCACCGGCCGCATCATCGGCGCCGAGGCTCTGCTGCGCTGGCGCCTGCCCGGCCATGGCGACATTCCGCCCTCGCAGTTCATCCCGCTCGCGGAGGAGACCAACCTCATCCTCGACATCGGCGAGTGGGTGTTGAATCGCGTGTGCATGGACTACCGGCAGATGCACGGCGAGATCGGCGATCCCGGCCGCATCTCGCTCAACCTGTCGCTGAAGCAGCTGCGCCAGGCGAGCTTCATTCTGCGCTGCCGCTCCGTGTTCCGCCGGCACGGGGTCTCGCCGACCGCCTTCGAGCTCGAGATCACGGAGACGACGCTGATGGCGGACGCAAAGCGGACGCTGCGCCTGCTCGATGAGCTCTACGCGATGGGCCTGCATCTCTCCATCGACGACTTCGGCACCGGCTACTCCTCGCTCTCCGCCCTGCAGCAGTTCCCGATCGATACGCTCAAGATCGATCAGTCCTTCGTCCGCGACGTGGGCGAGAACGCCGGCAACGCCACCCTCGTGCGCACCATCATCGAGATGGGGCGCAACCTGGAGATCGACGTCATCGCCGAGGGCGTCGAATCGGTCAGCCAGCTGCAGTTCCTGCGCCACAGCGGCTGTCACTTCGCGCAGGGGAGGCTCTTCGGCGAGCCGCTGAAGTCCGAGGAGCTGCTGGCTCTGCTCCAGCGCCAGGCGGCGTCGGGGCCGGCGTTCAGACGGTATGTGCAGGATGCGAACAGTGTTGCCGTCGGCGACTGAATCGCCGGGCCCGGGACGGCCCGGGCAGCCCATTTGCTGACACCGTTGCATGCTCACTCTTGCGGGCGTTCGCCTGCGGCGCGGCCCGCAGGTTCTCATCGATGAGGCGAGCTGCGGCATCTTCCGCGGTGAGAAGACGGGCATCGTCGGCCGCAACGGCTGCGGAAAATCGACCCTGCTGGCGCTGATCCGGGGCGAGCTGGCGCCGGATGCCGGCGAGTATCGGGCGCCGCCCGGCCTTGCCATCGCCGCCGTCGCGCAGGAGTTGCCCGAGACCGACGCCACGCTCGTTGACTATATCCGCGGCGGCGACCTGGAGCTGGCGGCGGTCGAAGTCCAGATGGCCGCGGCCGCCCGCGGCGGCGGCGCGAGCAGCGCCAATCGTGCCGCCGGGCATGCGGCCGACCCTGGGGCGGCCGAGGGTACGCGCCTGGCGATGCTCCATGCGGAATACGATCAGCTGGGCGGCTATGCCGCGCGCAGCCGCGCCGCCCAACTCGCCGCCGGCCTGGGATTCCCGCCCGACGACCTGGAGCGTCCGGTTCGCCATTTCTCGGGCGGCCTGCAAATGCGGGCAAACCTCGCCCGCGCGCTCATGCGCCGCTCGGATGTGCTGCTGCTCGATGAGCCGACCAACCACCTCGATCTCGATGCGGTGCTGTGGCTGGAGAGCTGGCTGAAGACTTATGCCGGCACGCTGTTGCTGGTGTCCCATGACCGGGAGTTTCTCGACGGTGTCGTCGGCCGCATATTGCATATCGAGGGCGGCCGCCTGCGCAGCTACGCGGGCAACTACAGCGCCTTCGAGACGCAGCGCGCCGCCGAGGCCGAGCGCACACAGGCGATGTTGGCGGGCCAGGCGCGCGAGCGGGCGCGTGTCGAGAGCTTCGTCACCCGGTTTCGAGCCCAGGCCAGCAAGGCGCGTCAGGTGCAGAGCCGCCTGAAATGGCTGGCCCGTCTGCCCGACATCGCGTCGCTGCAGGTCGAGGAGGGTTTCGAGTGGGAATTCGCCGCGCCCGCGAAGTTGCCGTATCCCCTGCTGACGTTGGAGCACATGGCAGCCGGATACGGAGAGCGCCGCGTGTTGGAAGACGTCTCCCTGAGTGTCAACCCCGGCGATCGCATCGGCGTCCTGGGCCGCAACGGCGCCGGCAAGTCGACGCTGATGCGGGTGCTTGGCGGACACCTGCAGCCGCTGGCCGGCAGCGTGGAGGCGGCGCCGGATGTGGCAACGGGTTTCTTCGCGCAATTGGAGCTCGAGCATCTCGATGCGGACGGTACCGCGCTCGGCGAGCTCGAGCGGCGCGGCGGCGCAGGCCAGGCTCGCTGGACCGAGCTCGAGCGGCGCAATCACCTGGGGCGATTCGGCTTCCGCGGCGACCGGGTCTTCGAGCCGACACGACAGTTCTCCGGCGGCGAGCGCGCCCGCCTGGCGCTCGCCATTCTCGTCGCCCGCAAGCCCAACCTGTTGCTGCTTGACGAGCCGACCAACCATCTGGATCTCGACATGCGCCACGCCCTGCTCGTGGCCCTGCAGGACTTCGCCGGTGCGGTGGTGATCGTCTCCCATGACCGCGCCCTGCTGCGGGGCGCATGTGACCGCTTTCTCCTGGTGGCCGGCGGCGCCGTGACCCCCTTCGACGGCGATCTCGAGGACTATGCGGCGTGGCTCGCGCGCGGCGCGGGGGCTGCCGGCGGGACCGCCGCCCAGGCCGACGGCGGGACTGCCCAGGGCGACGACGCGGGCATGCCGCCCCCGGCTTCGCGCCGCGAGCAGCGCCGCCTCGCAGCCGAAGCCCGCAATCGCCTGACGCCGCTTCGCGCCGAGCAGCGCAAGCTGGAGCAGCTTCTCGAAACGCTAACGGCCGAGCGCAAGGACATCGAGGCCCGTCTCGCCGACCCTGCCACTTATGCGGCCGCGGACGGCGGCGAGCAGCGCCGCCTCAGCGCGCGTCACCGGGACCTGACGCTCGAGATCTCGATGACCGAGGAGCGATGGTTCGAAGTCGCCGCGACCCTGGAGAGCGAGTCCATGCCTTGAGGCGGTGACGCCGGCCTGATCCGCCATTTCTACACAAACAGGGTCGATTCTCCGGGGGCCTGATTTCGGCGCCGGTGGCTATGCTCGCGGCCCATGAGCATGGCCCCGAACCTCGAGATGATCCGCGCGAAGCTCGCGCGCTGCCCCGGGCTCACCGGCGATCACGTGCACGCCCTGGCGGCGGAGGCGGGAGGAGACTTCGAGCGCATCTGCACGCCTGAAGTCGCCGCGCGCGTGGATCTGACGGAGTCGGCGCGCGAATTTCTCCGCAGACCCGATGAGGCGGCGATTGCGGCCGATCTCGAATGGCTGCGCGCGAGCGGTGCCCGGCTGATCCTCTGGGGCGACGAAGACTATCCGCTGCAGCTCGCGGCCATCGCGGGGCCGCCCGCAGCGCTCTATGTGTACGGCGAAGTCGCCGTGTTGCAGACGGCGCAGCTCGCGATGGTCGGCGCGCGCCGGGCCTCGCCTCTGGGGCGGACGATTGCGCGGGAGCTGGCCGGTGCTCTCGCCCAGAGCGGTCTCACCATCACGAGCGGCCTGGCGGTCGGAATCGACGCGGCGAGTCATGAGGGGTCGCTGGCCGGCGGCGGCCGCACGGTCGCGGTGTTCGGCACCGGGCTCGACCGTGTGTATCCGCCGGAGAACGCGGCTCTGGCATCGCGAATCCGCGTGGCCGGGGCTCTCGTGTCCGAATTCCCACCGGGGACCGGGCCGCAGCCGCAGAACTTTCCGCGGCGCAACCGGGTCATCAGCGGGCTGGCGCTCGGCACTCTGGTGATCGAGGCCGCCTGCGGCAGCGGCTCGCTGATCACCGCCCGGCGGGCGCTCGAACAGGGCCGGGAGGTGTTCGCCGTGCCGGGGTCCATCCGCAGCCCGCTGTCGAAGGGCTGCCACCAGCTGATCCGGGACGGCGCACAGCTCGTGGAGGGGCCTGTCGACGTACTGGACCAACTGAAAGTTTCCCAATCTATTCAAAATGTTAAGTCGATGTGTCGGGGTGGGCGGGGAGGCCGGGGAGTGGCGCCGGACGGCGACACCCCATTGGACAAGGAGTATGAAATGCTGTTAGATGCGCTCGGTTTCGAACCGGCGACCATCGATACGCTCGTGACCCGCTCAGGCTTGTCCGGCGAGTCGATTGCCTCGATGTTGCTGATTCTCGAGCTTGAAGGGCGCATCGCGCCGTATCCCGGCGGCCTGTACGGCCGAATATCCAAATGACCACCGGCAGTGTTCTGAAAGTGCTGATTTACGTCTACGACCACTACATGCTGGCCGACCCGGCGGACGTGCCGGAGCGCCATCACATGCTGGAGGACCTGCAGCGGCGGGGCTTCTCGGTGAGCGAGGTCGTGCACGCGATGGAGTGGCTGTCGGCCCTGGTGGGCGATCAGCGTGCCGCGGCCGGGCCGGCCGACCCGGATCCCGGCAGCGAGGCGCTGCGCGTATTCGCCGATGGCGAGCTGTCGCGTCTCTCGGCAGACTGCCGCGCCTTCCTCACGCTGCTCGATCGGCAACACGTGCTTACCCCCCAGCAGCGGGAGCTCGTCATCGAACGCGCGCTGGCTCTGGATGTCGACGAGGTGGACGTCGAGCAGCTCAAGTGGGTGGTGCTCCTCGTTCTCTCCAGCCAACCGGGACAGGAGTTGGCCTTTGCCCGCTTCGAGAGCGTCATGTCGACCGTCGGCGGAACCGTCCGGCACTGATGGCGCTGAGGAATTCGCTGACTCATGGCTGAAAATCTGGTCGTGGTGGAATCGCCTGCCAAGGCGAAGACCATCAAGAAGTATCTGGGCAAGGATTTCGAGGTGCTGGCCTCTTATGGGCACGTGCGCGACCTGGTGCCGAAGGAAGGCGCGGTCGACCCCGAGCGCGGCTATTCGATGCGATACCAGGTGCTCGAGAAGAACGAGCGGCACATCGAGAGCATCGCCCGGGGTCTCGCGAAATCGAAGTCTCTCTACCTCGCCACCGACCCCGATCGCGAAGGCGAGGCGATCGCCTGGCACCTGAAGGAGATCCTCGAGTCACGCGGCGATCTCGACGGCAAGGCGGTACACCGGGTGGTCTTCTACGAGATCACACGCAACGCGGTCCGCGAGGCGGTGGCCCAGCCGCGCGGCCTGTCGCTCGACCTGGTCAACGCCCAGCAGGCGCGGCGCGCGCTCGACTACCTGGTCGGCTTCAATCTCTCGCCGCTGCTGTGGAAGAAAGTACGGCGCGGTCTTTCCGCGGGCCGGGTGCAGAGTCCGGCGCTGCGGATGATCTGCGAGCGCGAGGAGGAGATCGCGGCCTTCATCGCCCAGGAGTACTGGACGCTCGAAGGCGAAGGCACGCATCAGTCGCCGCCATTTCCGCTGAAGCTCACCGAGTACGCGGGCAGGAAGGTCGAGCAGTTCTCGTTTACGAATGAGACGCAGGCGCGCGAGGTCGAGCGGTCGCTCCTGGCCGCGGCTCGGGCCGCGGCGCCGGGAGCTGCCGCGCCGGGCCATCTGGGCCAACTGCGGGTCATCGCCGTCGACCGCAAGCAGCGGCGGCGGACACCGGCTCCGCCCTTCACGACCTCGACGCTGCAGCAGGAGGCCGCCCGCAAGTTGGGTTTCAACGCGCGGCGAACGATGCGGCTCGCGCAGCAGCTCTATGAGGGTCAGGATCTCGGCGAGGGCAACATCGGCCTCATCACATACATGCGCACGGACTCCGTGTCGCTCGCGGCCGAGGCGGTCCGGGAGATCCGCGAGGTCGCCGGACGTCTCTATGGCGCCGCCGAGGTTGCCGAAGAGCCGCGCGTCTACAAGACGAAATCGAAAAATGCGCAGGAGGCGCACGAGGCGATCCGACCGACTTCGGCTGCCATCACGCCGGCCGACGTCGAGGGCAAGGTCGAGAACGATCTCTACAGGCTCTACGCACTGATCTGGAAGCGCGCCGTCGCCTCCCAGATGGCGCAGGCGGTTTTCGACACGGTCGCCGTCGATATGCTCGCGGGGCAAGACGGCCCGGAGCGTCACGTGCTTCGCGCCAACGGCTCGACGCTGGTGAAGCCAGGATTCATCGCCGTCTACCAGGAGGGTGCGGATGACGTCAAATCGGACGAGGATGATCACGTGCTGCCTCCGTTGCAGGAGGGCGATCTCGTAGACCTCGTCAAGCTGCAGGCGGATCAACACTTCACGGAGCCGCCGCCGCGCTACTCCGAGGCGTCGCTGGTGAAAGCGCTGGAGGAGCACGGCATCGGCCGTCCTTCGACCTACGCCACCATCATCTCCACCCTGCAGGACCGGGAATACGTGGAGATGGACAACCGCCGCTTCATACCGACCGATATCGGCAAGATCGTCAATCGCTTCCTGACACACCACTTTCACCGTTACGTGGAGTATGGGTTCACGGCGGCGATGGAGGATGAGCTCGACGCGATTTCCCGCGGCGAGGAGGAATGGACGCAGCCGCTCGACAAGTTCTGGAAGCCCTTCATCCGCCAGGTGGCGCTCATCGAGAAGAACGTCTCGCGCGAGGAAGTTGCTCAGGCGCGCGAGCTCGGCAAGGACGCCGCGACCGGCAAGCCGGTCACCGTGCGGATGGGCCGCTACGGCCCCTTCGTGCAGATCGGTACCAAGGACGATGAGGAGAAGCCGCGCTTCGCCGGCCTGCGGCCCGGACAGAAGATGGACGCCATCACGCTCGCCGATGCGATGGAGCTCTTCAAGCTGCCGCGCACGCTCGGCGAGACCGCTGCCGGCGAGACGGTAGTGACCAACGTCGGCCGCTTCGGTCCCTACGTCAAATACGGCAGCAAGTACGTATCACTGAAGGAAGACGACCCCTACACCGTGACCCTGGAGCGGGCGCTCGAGGTCATCAGGCTGAAGCAGGAAGCCGATGCCAACCGCATCATCGCCGACTTCGGCGTCGACAACATCCAGGTGTTGAATGGCCGCTACGGCCCCTACATCACCGACGGCAGGAAGAACGCCAAAGTCCCGAAGGACCGCATCCCGAAATCCCTGACCCTCGAGGAGTGCCGCGCCCTGCTGGCCGTAGCCCCCGAGCGCGGCAAAGGCCGATGGGGCCGAGGCAGGCGCGGCGCCCCCGCTGCAACCGCCGCCGCCAAACCCGTGCCAGCCGCACCGGCGGCGCCTTCATCCGGTCGCGCGCAGCCTCCCGGCCGACGGCCGGAAGCTGCTCACACCGCCGCGCCGCGGCGCGCGAAAACCACCGCGGAGCGCAGCAACGGCAACGGCGCGAAGCCCGAGAGCGCCCGCCGGCGCCCCGCCACCGCAGCCAAGAAATCCGCAAGGAAGAAAGCGGCCCCCCGCAAGGCAGCTCGCAAGACGACCGCGGCTCGCCCGCGCGGCGTGAAATAAAGCAGCTTGATTCAACACCAGGCACAGGATGTGCCCCGCCGCCGCAGGTGGCGGAGCTTCGGGCAAAAACCACGCTTTTTGCCCGAAGCAGCGCTGGGCCGGGCAGGATGCCCGGATCCAGCGCCATCAACTAAGGATTGTGGACGACGTCCCCGACGGAGAGGGTGTTGGAAGCTCCGACCAGCAGCCCGAAGCTGACCTGGGGATACACTTTGAAAACGAGCAGCGTACCCGCCCGCTCGTCCGGCAGCCGTACGCGCGGCGCGAACGCCGGGCCCAGATCGCCCAGGCGGTTAAGCAGCCCGCCGTGCGCTTCGGTATCGCGCACCACGCCCCCGACCTTGTCCACTTCCAGGACGTTGCCCGGCTCGACGCCGGCATCCGTGCCCCGGTTGATCACGACGATGTCGTACTGGCCCGCCAGGTCGGTGACGCCCGTGTCGCCGACGATCCATACGATCTTGCCGTTGACCTGCGTGTCCGGCGCGCGGGGCACGAGGTTGAGCGGCGGCTGGATGTCCGAGGAGATCAGCTTGTCACCGCGCAGCGTTTCGCGCGCCGTGTCGATCAGCGCCGCCCGCGTCGCCGGGTGAGTCGGCGGCTGAGTGATCAGCGCCGTGGCGGTATAGATACCGAGATAGCCCAGCACGTGTCCCGTGTCGGGGTCGCGCAGCCGCTCGCTGACGTGAATCACGCTGTAGCGGCCGTGCGGATCCGCACCGAGCCCGCTGATATAGGCGATGACACCCGAGCCCGCGATCTGGTGATCATCGCGGAACGCGATGATGTGCGGCGCGTCCTCCGCCTCGTCTTTCGTCAGCACCGTGGGCCGTGACAAAAACGAGGAGATCGCCGAGTAGGGAATCGTCGGGATGGCAGCCGCAATCGGCGTGCTGCGCAGCCGCGGCTCGAGGCGCAGCGCGCTCGCCTCGACCAGCCGCACCTGCGGCCGGCCGTTGCTGTCGTACGCCAGGGCCAGCTTGTCGCCCGGGTAGATCAGGTGAGGGTTCCTGATGTTCGGATTGATGTACCAGACCTCGGGCCAGTCCCAGGGGTCGCGCAGGTACATGGAGGCGATACCCCAGAGGGTGTCGCCGCGCTTGACGGTGTAGGTCAGCGGCGCATGGGGGTTGACCTGGGGAACCGGGGCCGACGAGGCCTGCGGCTGCGTATCGGCGGCCGAGATCGCCGCCTGGGTCGCCGTCTGGCTGTCGCCTGCCCCCTGTGCCTGGGCGGCGGCGGGCGGCGCAGTATCCTGCGTCGCCTCGGGCTCGGTCTTGGCGGAGCCATGCCATAACGAGCAGCCGGTCAGCATGACCGACAGGACGAAGCCCGCTGCGAGGCGGGCCCTGAGAGCTGAATTAGAGACCATCTCCACCCCTTCGTGTATCGGCCCAAAGTCGGCTGCGCCGCTTTAGGCGAGCGCGGCCGTGTGACTCTGTCGACCTCGCGGCCCAGGGAACGGCCCTGGTCCGCTTACTCACTTGCTTTCGCACGGTTGCGGCCGGCTGCGACCAGCTTGAATGGGCGGGCTATAATCGCATGCCGCTATCGGGCGCAGGGTGGCTTAATGTCAAGTTGTGCGCTCGGTCACGGGTCGGACTGGCCGATGCAACCCCCTTGAACCGCTGTCTCCGCGCCGCAATCGAACCCCCCATGGCGATTAGAACGATTCTCGAATTCCCCGACCCCCGGCTGCGCACCCGCGCCCAGCCCGTCACCCGGTTCGATGCCGACCTTCACCGGACCATCGACGACATGCTGGAGACCATGTACGCCGCACCCGGTATCGGCCTGGCCGCGACCCAGGTCGACGTTCATCAGCGGCTGGTCGTCATCGACATCTCGGCCGACCGCAACGATCCCCTGGTGCTCATCAATCCGGAGATCCTCACCCGGGAGGGAGAGATCGCCACGGAGGAGGGCTGCCTCTCCGTACCCGGCTATTTCGATGAAGTGAAGCGGGCAGCGAAGATCCGCGTCCGCGCCCACGATCGCGATGGCAACGTGTTCGAGCGCGACTGCGACGACATACTCGCCGTCTGCGTCCAACACGAGATGGATCACATCGACGGCAAGCTGTTCGTCGACTACCTCTCGAGCCTCAAGCGCGAGCGCGTGCGGAAAAAGCTGGAAAAAGAGCGTAAGGAGCGCGCCAGCTCATCCGCGCCCGAGCGCCGCCGCCGTGCGCTGTGATAGTGATTAATTGGCTGAAAGTCGCCTGCGGCGCTTTCAGCGAGACCCCACACGATTTCCGCAGGCGCAGGGAACGGCCCTGCGCCTGCTGTGCTTGATCACGTGCGAATAGCGTTCGCCGGCA
>Ga0335072_10015230_pt1 | contig 10917 bp, 11 predicted proteins | sample Lox_Sample_21_FD_206725 | JGI IMG/M metagenome (GOLD analysis project Ga0335072, IMG submission 206725) | Soil microbial communities from Loxahatchee National Wildlife Refuge, Florida, United States - Lox_Sample_2.1 | ecosystem: Environmental > Terrestrial > Soil > Wetlands | place: USA... | reverse complement strand
GGGCGGCCAACGACTCCCCGGCCAGGACCAGCTCGTGCGGGGGCACCGCGGCCAGTTCGGCCACCGTGTTGCCCAGACCGCGCTCGGCCGCGATGGCCGCCCCCACGGCGGCGCCAAGCTCACCGGACAGGAACGTGCCGGGCATGCTCTGCACGATCGCGCGCCGCAGCAGGCCGTCGGCGCGGGGCATCGCCAGCAGGGCGGCAACGCAGCCGGCCCCGGCCGACTCGCCGAAGACCGTCACCCGGCCGGGATCCCCGCCGAACGCCGCGATGTTGTCGCGGACCCACTCCAGGGCGGCGACCTGGTCAAGCAGCCCGCGGTTGGCCGGGGCGCCGTCGATCACCGCGAAGCCCTCGATCCCGACCCGGTGGTTGAACGTCACAACCACCACATCGCCCTCCCGGGCGATCCGCTGGGCGTCATATCCGGGACTATCGGCGGATCCCACCTTGTAGGCACCGCCATAGACCCACACCATGACCGGCCGCGGTGACGCGGGGCCGGCCGACGGCGTCCACACGTTGACCGTCAGCCAGTCGCCCGGACGATCGCGCTCGCCGGCGACCGGGTCCCAGTCCGGCGGCAGCCGGTCGCGGAAGCCCCCCACGTCCTGCGGCGGCGGCGGCCCGAACTCGACGGCCTCGCGCACACCGGTCCACGGCGACGCGGGCCGCGGGGCCGCGAACCGAAGATCGCCCACCGGAGGCTCGGCGAACGGGATGCCGCGGAACACATCGAGCCCATCCTCGCGACGCCCGCGCACGGCCCCGGCGGACGTGCGAACGGTCGGCCCGTCGTCGTGCCCGGCCATCAGAACACCGGCGGCTGAGGCCGCAGCTTCACGTAGCCGCCCGCATCGACCCGCATCTGCATGCCGGTGACGAACTTGGACTCGTCGCTGAGCAGGAAGACCACGGTGTCGGCGACGTCCTCCGGCTCGATGTAGGGGTCGCCGGTGGCGGTCATGGTCGGGAACACCGGCAGCGCGTCCTCCAGGGTCGGCGCGCCCAGGTCCGGCCGGAACGTTTTGTACATGACCTCGTTGTGCATCAGGTCGGTGTTGACGTTGGTCGGGTGGACGGCGTTGGCGCGGATGCCCTGCGGCGCCAGCACCACCGCGAGATCGTGGACCAGGGAGGCGACCGCGCGCTTGGCCCACGAGTAGCCGAGGCCCCCTGATCCCTTGGCCGCGTTGTCGAGCGTCCCCGGGATCAGCGCGGCCAGGCTCCCGGTGGCGACGATCGAGGCGCCCCGGTCTAGGTGCGGCAGCGCCACGTCCACGGCGTTGAAGACGCCGCCGAAGTCGACCGCGATCGCGTCGACGAACGCCCGCGGCTCGGTCGTCCCGAGCGGGCAGATGCCGGCCTGGGCGACCACGCCGTCCAGCCGGCCGAGCTGCGCGACGCCGTCGTCGACGGCGGCCGCCAGGGCCGCCCGGTCACGCACGTCGGCCACCCGGGTCACCGCCCGCCCGCCGTGCTTCTCGACCAGGCTCGCGGTCTGGTCGAGGTCCTCCCGGCTCGCCATCGGGTAGCTGTTGGAAGCGATGTCGGCGCAGATGTCGACCGCGATGACGTGGCCGCCTTCCGCCGCCACCCGCACCGCCTGCGCGCGTCCCTGCCCGCGGGCCGCCCCGGTGATCAAGACTACCTTGCCATCCAAGCGTTTCATAATATTAGATTAATCAGTAATCCGATCTTACTGAAGGGGCTGACGCCCATGACTTCGCTGACATACCGGCTCTACATCGACGGGGAGTGGCGCGACAGCGAGGGCGACGCGGTCCTCACCGTGCTGAACCCGGCCACCGAGGAGGTTATCGGCGCGGTCCCGGACGGCACCGCGGGCGACGTGAACCGGGCCGTGGCCGCCGCCCGGCGGGCGTTCGACGAGGGCCCGTGGCCCAGCTTCAGCCCCCGCGAGCGGGCGGCGGCCATGCTCCGGATGGCGGACGCGATGGAGCGCCGGGCCGGGGAGCTCAAGGAGCTGGCCGTGCGCGAGGCCGGGGCGACCCGGGCGCTGGCCGACACCCTCCAGGTCAACATCCCGCTGCTGCACTTCAGGGACATGGCCGAGCGGGTCCTGCTGCAGTTCCCGTTCGAGAAGCCGATGCCGCCGACGGTGGGGCCCACCCTCGCCCAGGGCGTCGTCCGCCGCGAGCCCTACGGCGTGGCCGCGCTGATCTCGGCCTACAACTTCCCGCTGTTCCTCAACATCCTCAAGCTCGCGCCGGCCTTGGCGGCCGGGTGCACGGTGGTGCTCAAGCCGGCCCCCACCACCCCGCTTGAGGCGTTCGTCCTCGGCGAGATGGCCGATGAGGCGGGGCTGCCGCCCGGGGTGCTCAACATCGTCACCGGCGACGTGGCCGCCGGGCAGGCGCTGACCACCCACCCGGGGGTCGACATCGTCAGCTTCACCGGCTCGGACGCGGTCGGCCGGCTGGTGTACTCGCAGGCCGCGCCGTCGCTGAAGAAGGTCGTGCTCGAACTCGGCGGCAAGTCGGCCAACATCATCACCGCCGACGCCGACCTCGAGCGGGTCGTCCCGACGGTGATGTTCGCCATGACCACCCACGCCGGCCAAGGCTGCTCGCTGCTGACCAGGACGCTGGTCCACCGCTCGCGTCTGGACGAGCTCGTCAGCCTCGTCAAGTCGGCGCTGGACCAGGTCACGGTCGGGAACCCGGCCGACCCCGGCGTCACCATGGGCCCGCTGATCAGCGCCGCCCAGCGGGAGAAGGTCGAGGGCCTGATCCGGACCGGGCAGGCCGAGGGCGCCCAGATCGCCTACGGCGGCGGCCGTCCGGCCGGCCTGGACCGGGGCTTCTTCGTCGAGCCGACGCTGTTCGTCGACGTCGACAACGCGATGACCATCGCCCGCAAGGAGTTCTTCGGGCCGGTCGGCGTGGTCATCGGGTTCGACGACGAAGACGAGGCGGTCCGGCTGGCCAACGACAGCGAGTTCGGCCTCGGCGGCGGCGTCTGGGCCGCCGACCCGGTCCGCGCCTACGAGATCGCCAAGCGGATCCGGGCCGGGATGATCTACCTCAACGGCGGCGGCGCCGGGTCGAGCCCGCACACTGCCTTCGGCGGCTACAAGCAGAGCGGGCTCGGCCTGGAACGCGGCGAGTACGGGCTCGACGAGTTCCTGCTCTCCAAGAGCATCATCTGGAGCGCCCGCTGACCGGGGCCGGCCCCAAGACCCTGGCGGTCGTCACCGGGGCCTACGGCGGCGCCGGCCGGGCGGTCGCCCGGCGGCTGGGCGCGCGCTACCGGCTGGTGCTGACCGGGCGCGACCAGCCGAGGATCGCCCGGCTGGGGGAAGACCTAGAGGAAGAGGGGTACGACGTCGCCGCCGCGGTCGCCGCCGACGTCACCAGCGAGCGCGGCGTGGCCGACCTGGCGGCGGCCGTGTCGGAGGCGGGCCTCCTCGGCGCGCTGGTGCACACGGCCGGCCTGTCGCCGGTCCAGGCGCCGTGGGAAACCGTGGTGTCGGTCAACCTCACCGGGACCGCGCTGCTGCTGGCCGCGTTCGGCCCGCTGGCCCGGCCCGGCAGCGTCGCGGTGTGCCTCGGGTCGTCGGCCGCGTACACGATCCCGGTCTCCCCGGCGGTCGACGCGCTGCTCGACGATCCGCTCGCCGCCGACCTGATCCCCAAGCTCGAGGCCCTGCTCCGGGAGACCGGCGGCGAGCAGCCGGGCTACGGCTTCGCGGTGCGCGCCTACGGCGCCTCCAAGCGGGCGATGCTCCGGCTGGTCGAACGGACCGCCGTGCCGTGGGCCGAGCGCGGCGCCCGGGTCGTGTCGGTCTCGCCCGGCCCCACCCTCACCCCGATGGGCCGGGCCGAGCTGGCGGCGAACCCGCTCGCGGTCGCCGCCGCCAGCGCCACCCCGCTCGGCCCGGTCGGCCGCCCGTCCGACATCGCGGCCGCGGTCGACTTCCTCACCTCCGACAGCGCCGCCTACATCACCGGCTGCGACCTGCGCGTCGACGGCGGCACGGTCGCCGCCCGGCTGCACCGCCAGCCCCTCAGGTAAACAAGGAGCCCGTCATGCTAACCGAAACCCCGCGCCGGTTCGAGGGCAAGGTCGTCTTCATCACCGGCGCCGCCCGCGGCCAGGGCCGGGCCGAGGCCGTCCGCTTCGCGGCCGAGGGCGCCGACATCATCGCCCTCGACATCTGCGCCGACCTGCCGACGACCACCTACCCCGGCTCGTCCCCGGCCGACCTGGCGGAAACGGTCCGGCTGGTGGAGAAGCACGGCCGGCGGATCGTCACCAGCATCACCGACGTCCGCGACTACGACGGGGTGCGGGCCGCGGTCGAGCGCGGCGTGGCCGAGCTCGGACGGCTCGACGTGGTGGTCGCCAACGCCGGGATGACGACGGCCGCCCGCGCGTGGGAGATCCCGCTCGAGAGCTGGGACGCGACCATCGGCATCTGCCTGACCGGCGCCTACTACACCGCCCGGGCGGCGATCCCGATCCTGATCGAGCAGGGGACCGGCGGCGCCATCGTGTTCACCAGCTCGGTCGCCGGCCTGGTCGGCCTCCCCCTGATAGCCGACTACGTCGCCGCCAAGCACGGCGTCACCGGCCTGGCCAAAACCCTCGCCAACGAGCTCGGCCAGTACCGCATCCGGGTGAACTCGGTCCACCCGTTCGGGGTCAACACCGGACTCAAACCCGGCCTGCGGGAACTGATCGACCGCGACCCGGGACTCGGATCGCTGTACACGGGCACCCTCCCCGACCCGGTGAGCGAGCCCGAGGACATCGCCGCCGCCGTCGTCTGGCTCGCCTCGGACGAGGCCAGGCACGTCACCGGCATCCAGCTCCCGGTCGACCTCGGCCGCACCAACCGGTAAGGGATCATCATGGGCAGCATCCACTACGAAGCCAAGCTCGACGTGCCCGCCGACGTGGCCTGGGACTACCTCGACCGGTTCGCCCGGGCCGAGGTGCTGCCGTTCTCCTCGGCCGCGGCCGCCCGCCGCGAGGGCGAGTACCGCGTGGTCACCATGCCCGGCGGGTTCGAGGTCCGCGAGCGGATCGTGACCGTCGACCAAGCCCGCCGCCGCACCTCGTACACGATCACCGGGCTCAACGACGCCGAGCACCACCACGCCGAGATGCGCCTCGACGTAGCCCCCGACGGCGCGGTGACCCTGGTCTGGGTCACCGACTACCTCCCGCACGACCTCGCCCACCAGCGGGCCGCAGCCTACGCGGCCCTCTTCGACGAGCTCGTCGCAGCCGTGAACAAGCACGGCCAATCAAACCCGTTATCCCGAACGGACCCGGCCGACTCTCCTCAGCCCGGCCAACCCCACCAGCCCCCGCGATCGCACTCACCGTGTGCCTTTCGCGTCGCGCATCGCCGCGCCCGGCCGCGCACCTGCCAGAACGTGGTCCCTTCCGGTCGCCGGCTGCCCCAAACTCCCCACGATCAGCCGTTTTCCGGCCGAGCCTAGAACCCATGAGGCTGGGGTTGAGGAAGGGACATTGAGTAGGCCGTTCTACATCACACGCATAGTCGCTTCGACATTTAGCGCACACCAGGGAAGTTGCCGCTGCACCTGCTCGCGGGCGGCACGCGCTTGGCTGCTTCTCCGGGCCCTTCAGCGTCGCGCAATTCCCGCAGGTGCGCGCCGCCTGAGCGTCGACGGGCACGCCAGGTCATTCGTGTCGAGGTGTTATTTCCCATCCAAGCCCACGGTTCATGGGGATCGTCCCCTCGGCGCGGTGGCTTTGATGGCAAGCGGCCTGTGGCAGGGCAAGGTCTCGGACGACGAACTCGAACCGCCGATGTTGCAACGCTCACTCCGGGCCCGGTACTCAATGGTCACGCTGGGCTGAGTGCGTATGCGATAGTTTGATATGAGACGTGGTTGGGCATTATGACCCCTCGGAACGGGTGTGACGAAGCATCATGGGCGAGCTTGGTGGGACTGTTGAATATTTGTACTGGTCAACTCGGCGCACAGGTCGCTTAATGGAAGACAACGATCTCAGCGTTCGGCCAGTTACGCGAACATTTACAAGCCCAGCCTTTGGATGGTTGCCTACATTTTCGCGCACCACGACGAGTGTGAATGGAACACGCCCTCAGATAGCTAAAGAGATCGAAGATGCTTTGGGCCAGACGGCTGTTGCAAAGTTCAATGCGCCTGGCCCTATTCGGTATGCCAAGGGAACGGGTACGGTAGTTTTCGGGGACTTTATCAGTGCAACCGAACAAGAAGATGAATCCCCCGCCGTAATGTTCACGGTTGCAGACCATTCGCGACGGCGCCGCGATGGAGTCGCGGTCTGCCTTTTTGGAAGCATGGACAACTTCCCCGAAGTTATTCGAGAAAGCGGCCCGCGCACAGAGTGGGGATGGAGTTCGTCGGCAGCGCGATCCGTATTTAAATTTCTCAAGTCCCAAGGTAAAGAAATAGAAGATTACGGATTTCTGGATACACCTGGGGATATATGCTATGCGGCGCTCCAGATCGCCCGAGATCAAGGGATCTACAGGGCGTCCTGGGAGTGTACATATGGGTTGGACAGGCCGTGGGAGCGGGCGTTCACTTACGGCGATGCCAGAGAAGCGCAGTGGTTGGCTCAGATCTATCTTGATATGACACGCAAGGATCTCGAAGCAGATGGCTTTGACTTTCCTCGTTGGGAAGAGGCTATCCCTTATCAACGCGTTTTGATAGGTGCACCATTGTGGATCCGTACCCCGGGTCCACAAGCTATAACGCTCTATGCAGGCCGCGAAGGCGAGCTGTGTCAGTCGACTGGTATCAGGTCGGCGACGTCGGCGTGCAGCTTGGCTAGGGCCTGGTCGAACGTGGCGAGGCGGGCCGAGTAGGAGCGAGCCAGGTGCGCCAGGTAGGCGTCAGTTACCTGACGGTGGCCGACAATGCCGGCTACCGGGATGTCGTGGTAGGAGGCGTTGTCGGGCCAGAACTCGTGCCGGGGGCTGCTGGCGATTCCTTGCAGTACCGAACGAGCGGCCTCGGCGCTCTGGCCTTCGCGGATCAGCAGCCTCATCAGACTGCCCTGCGTGATGGGACAGGTGGCGAAGCTAGTTCCGGTTGCCGTGAACCACGCTTCGGCGTGGCCATGGTGGACGTGGGTGTCGACGACGAGCGCGATCAGCACGTTGGCGTCGATGAGCACGGCTGGCATTAAGTCGTCCTCAAGCGAACGGACGTCTTCGGTGGTGATCATCCGGCCTAGGCGCACGACGGGCAGCCCGGTAGCGGCGCTGTGCGTCAGTTCGCTCGGCTGGCCCTCGCCGAGCCCGCGGCGCATGAGCAAAGCGACAGTGTCGCTTAGCGTCCGGTGCGTGTCCCGGGCGATTGCCACCGCCTGCGCGTGAAGGTCGGCCGGAAGATCCACTGTCGTACGCATGAGCTCATCATATCATCACTGCATCATGATGCGTATGCTGTTAACCGGGCCCCTTAGCGGAGCGCAGCCATCAGCGTCTGCTCGTGCGCCCGGATGAGCTCCTGGTCAGCGGTAGCCCACCTGATGGCCTCGTCGGCCCAGGCGCGCTGGGCAGCCGGATACCTGGAGTCGTGGATTGCTTGCTCGGAATGGTGCACGATCCGGTCCTGGCTGCGGATCATCGCGTCGATCAGCGCCTCCGCCGGAACCGGACCATACGCATCACGCAGCTCGCGCAGGTGCGCCGCCTGGGCGTCCACCGGCACGTTTCCCGAGGACTGGATGCACCAGGTCCAGGCCAGGTACCCCAGATCCTCCAGCCGGCCGCCCGGACGGCACGACGTCCAGTCGATGAACGCGACCGGCATCCCGTCCTGGCAGATCGCGTTGAACGGCCCAGGATCGCCGTGCAGCACGCACTCCCGGCCCAAAGCGAGCGGATGCCCGGCGGTCAGGTCGTGCAGCTCCCGGAGCATCACCGCCGCCTGGGCGTAAGCCCCGTCCGCCCGCTGAGCTGGATGATCGGTGGTCCGGCCGGGAATGTAGGTCAGCATGTCCCGGCCCCGCTCGTCGACGCCCAGGTAACGCGGCGCATACGGATACCCCGACGCCTCCAGGTAGCCGAGCAGCGAAGCCGCGAACGCGCTGCCCGGCTCCGAGGCGCGCCGGACCGTATCGCCGACGCGCACCACCTCGCTCGCGTTCCGCCCGCCGGTCAGCGGTTCCTCGCGCACCAGAGGCCGGCTAGCTGACCGGGATCGCCAGCGACTTAGTCTCGAAGAACTCCTCAAGGCCCGCGGCGCCGCTCTCGCGCCCGACACCCGACTGCTTATACCCGCCGAACGGCACGTCGGGGCCGAACCAGGCGCCGCCGTTGACGCCGATGGTGCCGGTCCTGATCCGCCGCGCGACCGCCAGGGCCCGCTCGTCGCTGCCGTACACGGCGCCGGACAGGCCGTAGACCGAGTTGTTGGCGATCCGCACGGCGTCGTCGTCGCCGTCGTGCGGGATGACCACCAGCACCGGACCGAACACCTCCTCCTGCGCGATCTCGCTGTCGGGGTCCACGTTGGTGAGCAGCGTCGGGGTGTAGAAGTAGCCCGGGTCGACCTTCTCGCCGCCGGTCACCAGGGTCGCGCCGGCCGCGACCGCGCGCCGCACCATGCCGTCGACCTTGTCCCGCTGCCGCTCGCTGATCAGCGGGCCCATGTAGTTGCCCTGGTCGGCCGGATCGCCGTAGGTCACCTGGCCGAGCGCGGCGGCGACCTGCTCGACGACGGCGTCGTGGAGCTGACGCGGCACCAGCATCCGGGTCGGGATCGCGCACCCCTGCCCGGCGTGCGAGCAGGTCGCGAACGCCGAGACGCCGATCGGCCCGGCGAGGTCAGCGTCGTCCAGGACGACAAGCGCGGACTTGCCGCCGAGTTCGAGGAAGACCCGCTTGATGGTGGCCGAGGCGGCCGCCATGATCGCCCGGCCGGTCGCGGTCGACCCGGTGAACGTCACCGCGTCCACGTCGGTCGAGGTAGTCAGCGCCTCGCCGACCGCCGCCGAGGAGGAGGAGATCACGTTGACCACGCCGGCCGGCATGTCGGTGTGCTCGGCGATCAGCTCGCCCAGCGCCAGCGTGATCAGCGGCGTGTCCGGCGCGGCCTTGAGCACCACCGTGCAGCCGGCCGCCAGGGCGGGTGACATCTTGACCAGCGCGAGGTGGTTGGGGACGTTGTAGCCGATGATCGCGGCGACGACGCCGACGGCCTCCTTTTCCACCCAGCGGCGGTGCCGCTGGCCGCGGAATTCGGTCAGGCCGAGGTCCTCCGTCAGCGGGTAGCCGGGAAGCAGGTCGGCGTAGTACCGGACGAGCTCGATCGGCTGGTCCAGATGCGGGCCGTAGGTCATCGCGCGCGGTGAGCCGCAGTCGGCGATCGTCAGCTCCCGCAGCTCCTCCTTGTGCTCGGTCAGCGCCTGGTGCAGCTGGTCCAGGCAGCGGGCGCGGAACGCCGCGTCCGTCGCCCAGCTGGTGGTGTCGAACGCGCGGCGGGCGGCGGCGATGGCGGCCTGCGCGTCGGCGACCGACGCGTCCGGTGCGTTGTCGAGCACCTGGCCGGTGGCCGGGTTGACCGACGGGTAGGTCCGGTCGGCCTCGGCCGCGACCAGCTTCCCGTCGATGAGCATGCGGTGCATCGATGATCTCCTTCGCGCCGATGGGGGCTTCCATAAGAGTAATATCAGAGTACTATTTACGCTTGAATAGCGGATGTACCGACTGGTCGAATTTTAGCGAGAGGAGCGTCGATGGGACGCGTGCAGGGCAAAGTCGCCTTCATCACCGGGGCCGCCCGCGGCCAGGGGCGCAGTCACGCGGTGCGGCTGGCCGAGGAGGGCGCCGACATCATCGCGGTCGACATCTGCCACGACGTCGACAGCCTCCCCTACCACCTGGGGAGCCCGGACGACCTGAAGGAGACCGCCCGCCAGATCGAGGCCCTGGACCGCCGGGTGGTCACGGTGCAGGCCGACGTGCGCGAGCGGGCCCAGCTGGTGGCGGCGATCGACCGCGGTATCGCCGAGCTCGGCCACCTTGACATCGTGGTGGCCAACGCCGGCGTCATCGGCCAGAAGAGCGAAAAGCCCCTGCAGGCCTGGGCGGACGTGTTCGACACGAACGGGATCGGCATCATCAACGCCGTCCACGCGGCGCTGCCGCACCTGCAGGCGGGCGCGTCGATCATCGCCACCGGCTCCACCGCCGCGTTCATGAACACGCTGCCGATGCAGAAGGTCGGCACCGACTCCGGCGGCATCGCCTACATGGTGGCCAAGAAGATGGTGTCGAGCTTCATGCACGACCTGGCCCGCGAGCTGGCCCCGCGCGGCATCCGGGCCAACGTGGTCCACCCCACCAACGTGAACACCGACATGATGCGGGTCGATCCGATGTTCCGGTCGTTCCGGCCCGACCTCGAGCACCCGACCCTCGAGGACGCCCTGCCGGCCTACAAGGTGCAGCAGGCGATGGACATCTCGTGGGTCGAGCCGGTCGACATCAGCAACGCGGTGCTGTACCTCGCCTCGGACGAGGCCCGCTACGTGACCGGCGTGCAACTGCGGGTGGACGCGGGCGGATACCTCAAGTGGTACGACTACCACGCCTGACGAAGAACGACGACGGAGCCACAGTCAGCCGGGCCCGTTCGAGACGAAAAGAAAGGGAAACCCAACGTGAAGGTGCAGGTTGATCCGGACCGGTGCCAGGGGCACACGCTCTGCTCGATGATCGCCCCCGCCCTGTTCACCCTCAACGACGAGGACGGCCACTCCACCGCCGTCGACGGCGAGGTTCCGGCCGACCTCGAGGCCAAGGCGGCCGAGGCGGTCCGTTCGTGTCCGGAACAAGCAATCTCGGTCATCCCCTAGCGGGGCATGGAGGCACGCGCATGAGCACGGAACCGGTTACCGACGACGACCG
>Ga0335072_10015229_pt1 | contig 10918 bp, 9 predicted proteins | sample Lox_Sample_21_FD_206725 | JGI IMG/M metagenome (GOLD analysis project Ga0335072, IMG submission 206725) | Soil microbial communities from Loxahatchee National Wildlife Refuge, Florida, United States - Lox_Sample_2.1 | ecosystem: Environmental > Terrestrial > Soil > Wetlands | place: USA: Florida... | reverse complement strand
ACTGTTTTTCGTGCCGTCGCAATCGATGCTGGACGGTTTCGCGGACGACGACGCGCCAGATGACGATGACACCGCAGACGACGACACTGCGGACTCCAACACCGGGAGAAGCGGCGTGACCAGCGACGCCGGCAACCGCGCACCGACCAGCACCGACGGCTCACTAAAGATCGGCAGCCTCCGAGGAGACGCATCACGATGAACAACCTGCACCGCGAGCTAGCCCCGGTATCCGACGAGGCGTGGGCCCAGATCGAGCAGGAAACGGCGCGCACGCTGAAGCGCTACCTGGCCGGGCGTCGCGTCGTGGACGTCAGCGGTCCCGGCGGTGTGGCGCTGTCAGCCGTCGGTACCGGGCACCTGACCTCCATCGATCCGCCGGCAGACGGCGTCCAGGCCCGGCAGCGCCAGGTGCTGCCGCTGGTCGAGCTGCGGGTGCCGTTCGCGCTGAACCGCGAGCAGATCGACGACGTGCTGCGCGGATCGCAGGACTCCGACTGGCAGCCGGCCAGGGATGCCGCGCGGCAGATCGCGTTTGCCGAGGACCGGGCCATCTTCGCGGGCTACCCGGCGGCGGGCATCGGCGGCATCGTGCCGGGCGCCAGTAATGCGCCGGTCAGCTTGCCGGCCGATATCGCGGCTTACCCGGTCGCGTTCGCGCAGGCAGCTAACCAGCTGCGGGAAGCCGGCGTGGACGGCCCGTACACCGCGGTGCTGTCCGCCGAGGCGTATACCGCGGTCAGCGAGGCAAGCGACCAGGGTTACCCGGTCATCCGGCACCTGCGCAACGTGCTGGACGGCGAGCTGATCTGGGCCCCGGCCATCACTGGCGCAGTTCTGGTGACGGCGCGCGGCGGCGACTTCAGCCTGCACCTGGGCCAGGACTTCTCGATTGGCTACCTGTCGCACAACGACGGCGAAGTCATGCTTTACCTGCAGGAGGCGTTCACGTTCCAGCTGATCACGCAGGAAGCGGCAGTCTCGCTGACGCCAGCCCGCTAGTTCTGCCAGCTACTTAACTGCCAGCTACCTAATTCTGGCTGTACGGCGCGTACCGAAGGTCTGGCGCCGGCGTGGCGGTCAGCGAGCGGAGCAACTGCATCTCCCTGGTCAGCAGCGCGCGCTCGGCGATCAGCCGCTGCAGCGCGTCAGGCTCCTCCAGCAATCCCTGCTTCACCGGCAGGTCAGCAACGACCGCAGCCGCGATCAGGTAAGACATCAGGATGGGTTCGTCGGGCAGTTCCGGGATCGATATCTGGGCGCCGCCGCGGTCAGCAAGCAAACCTAGATAAGACCGGAACGCGCGCTCCACCGTCGGCAGTACTACCCTGGCCTCGGCCTCGTCGCCAATCTCGTCGGGCAGCAGCTCGACGTCTCCGCTGAGGTAGGTGCTCTCGTCGCCGGCTTCGCGGGAGTGGCTGAGCTCGCCCTGCCCGGTCAGCTGAACCGGCTGGCCAGGGCCGGTCAGGCTCAGCAGCCTGAACCGCTCCGCTCCGACGGTGACCAGGTCGTACCGCCCGTCGTCATGACGCTCGGCGCTCTGCAGCACCGCCGTGCACCCGGTCCCGAACAACGCCGAGACTCCGTCGATGCCCGTCTCACGGCCGTGCCGGATGGCTATGACGCCGAACTGCCTGGGCTCGGGTCCGGCCAGCAAATCCGCGACCAGCTGCCGGTACCGCTGCTCGAAGATATGCAGCGGCAGCACTAGCCCCGGATACAGCACGGTTCCGAGCGGGAACAGCGGCAGCGTCATGCTCATACCTGCAGACTATTGCGGTCCCGGCAGGGCAAGCGCCGGCAAGCCACTGTCGTAGGCATGCGGCAAGCTGAGTCCGTGGTAACCACCGACGACGTCCGTGCGTTCGCGAGCAAGCTTCCGCGTGCCTACGAAGCGCTCGTCCGGGACCGCGTGAAGTTCCGCGTCGGCCGGATCGTCTTCCTGGCCTTCTCCAGGGACGAGCAGACGATGGGCTTCGGCTTCCCTAAGGAGGAGCGGGTTGCGCTCGTGGCGGCAGAGCCGGACAAATTCCTGATGCCGCTGCAGTCCGACATGCGCTACAACTGGGTGCGCGTCCGGCTCGCCGCGATTGACCAGGAAGAGATGCGGGAACTCGTGCTCGACGCCTGGCGCATGTGCGTACCGAAAGGCGTGGCGGCTGCATACCTGGCGCTGTCGGCGTCAGCCGCCGGTCAAGCGGAATCGCCGTGATGAGCGTCCGGTGGTTCGGCTGCCTCGCGGCGCCGCCAGTCCGCTGGCAGCGTGGCCTCCAGCACGTCGTCGACGGTGATGATGCCGATCATCGTCCGCCGGTCGTCGACCACCGGGATCGTGATCAGGTTGTAGTCGCTCATCAGCACGGCGACATCCACGATGTCCGTGCCTGCACCGACCCTGACCGGATCGGCCTCATAGATATCGGTAAGCCGGGCTGAGGAGGCCGCCTGTACCAGCGAGACCAGCCGGACAACGCCGCACAGCCGCCCCCTGCGATCCAGCACGTGCACGCTGGTCAGCGCTTCGGGCTGCAGGCTTGGCGAGTCAGCGACCGCGGCCATCGCCTCCTGCACGCTGGCATGCTCGGGTACGGCCAGGAAGTCGACGCCCATCAGGCCGCCCGCGCTTGACGGGTTGAACCCCATCAGCGTCAGCACCTTGGTTCGCTGGCCAGCCGGAAGCAGGTCAAGTACCGGCTGGCGGCGGGCCTGAGGGAGTTCAGCGACAGCGTCGGCCGCGTCATCAGCGCGCATCCTGCCGAGGACCTCGGCTATCTCTGCGTCAGTCCGGGCGCCGAGCAGCCGGGTCGCCAGGTCGTCGTTCAGCTCCTCGAAGACGTCGGCTTCAAGCTCGGGATCGGCGTGCACCTGCCCGAGAATCTCCGATTCCTCTTCCCTGGACGCCTCCTCCAGCAGGTCAGCGATCTGGGCAGGCTTGAGCCTCCGGATCCGCGCAAACGGCCCGCGCAGCAACTGGCTGCCCGAATGCCCGATCAGCGGCTCGAACGCCGCCCACTCGCGATACCAGCGCTCGTCCCCGTCGCCGGCTGCCGCTCGCGATCCGAACAGCCGGCGTGGCCGGCGATGCGTGTCCACGCCGGACACCGCCCACTCGCCGTCGCGCTGCTCCAGTTTCAGGTCCGCAGCCCTGATCAGGTGCGCGTGCTCTACGTCAATAAGCCGGTGCCCGAGCACGTCCGAGCGCAGCAGGACTTCTCCGTGCCGTCGCTCGAACCTGCGGAGGTCAAGCGTGGCGCTGGTGAGCCGCAGCACCTGATCGGCGAGTGAGGCGAGTTGCTCGACCGGAACGAATACCTGGCGGCCCCCGACCGTGGCGACCAGCCCGGTGACCAGCGGAAGATCAGCTCCCCGCAGCCGCACGATGACGTCGGCGAGCCGCCCTACTGGCTCACCCCGCCCGTCCGTGAGCGTGCGCCTGAGCAGTTCTGACAGGTGAATCGCCCGGCCGGCTCCCTTCTGCGGAGCCGGCACTGCCGGTGTGCTCATCGACTAGCCTCTCCGGCCGGACCGGCCGTTACAGCAATCCCGTGCCGCCAGCCCCGCCGCTGCGGCTGATTCAGTCATCGTCGCACTTCTTGTCCCCGGTCCGCGGAAAGCCGGCCCGGTCGCTCGGTGCGAGCGGGGCGATCACCTCGTTCGGCGGCATAACCGGCCGGTGCCTGCTGGCTGCGGACGGGTAATTGCCCGTTTCCTGGCGAAAAAATCGGACCAGCCGGACGACGGCGATACTCAAGAGCGACAGTTGTCAGGACCGGCTAAACTTGCTGGCACATGGCGATGATCCGGCTATCACCGGGGAGCTTCCGGAAGAAAGGGCCTGCTCAGCGAGCGGGCCTGACTAGAACCGGGCGGGTCTGGCCCGTCACAGCCGGACAGATGAGCGGTCGCAGGTTAGGCCTGCGGCAAGCGAGGTGGTACCGCGGTACGCCCGCGCGGGAGCGGGCGCGTCGTCCTCGCGCTAACCGTGGTAGCTAGCGCGGCGAGGACGTACCACCTGATGAGCGTTTACCCGAGGGCCGAGACCGCCAAGGCGGCGGGCCAGGCCGGAAGCGGAGTGCCCGCCCAGCCGAGCTTTCCCGATCTTGAGGAAGGCGTGCTTGGCTACTGGGCCGCGGGCGACACGTTCCGCAAGTCCGTCGAGCAGCGTCCGGCTGCCAGCGAGTTCGTGTTCTACGACGGCCCGCCCTTTGCCAACGGCCTGCCGCACTACGGGCACCTGATCACCGGCTACGTCAAGGACGTCGTCCCGCGCTTCCGCACCATGCAGGGCCGCCGCGTCGAGCGCCGCTTCGGGTGGGACTGCCACGGCTTGCCCGCTGAGGTCGAGGCCGAGCGCATCCTCGGGATCTCCGGCAAGGCCGAGATCGTGGAGATGGGCATCGGCAAGTTCAACAGCGCGTGCCGCGATTCCGTGCTGCGCTATACCCGCGAGTGGCGCGACTACGTCACCAGGCAGGCGCGCTGGGTCGATTTCGACAACGACTACAAGACGCTCGACGTGAGCTACATGGAAAGCGTCATGTGGGCGTTCAAGCAGCTCTGGGACAAGGGGCTGGTTTACCAGGGCTTCAAGGTGCTGCCGTACTGCTGGCGGTGCGAGACCCCGCTGTCCAACCACGAGCTGCGGATGGATGACGACGTCTACGTTGAGCGCACGGACCCGTCGGTCACCGTCCGCTTCAAGCTGGAAGACGCAGATGACGCGGCGGGCGGCGCCTGGCTGCTGGCCTGGACCACGACGCCGTGGACGCTGCCGTCGAACGAAGCCGTCGCGGTCGGCGCCGATATCAGCTACACCGTGCTGGCGAAAGACGGCGAGCGTTACGTGCTCGCGCGTGACCGGCAGGCGGCCTATGAGCGCGAGCTCGAAGGCGCGGCGATCGTCGGCTCGCTGACCGGAGCCGAGCTGGCCGGGCGGCGGTACGAGCCGTTGCTGCCGTACCTGACCGACGCCGCGAAGTTCGGCACCGGCGACGCGTTCCGCGTCATCCTCTCCGATGACGTGACGACCGAGGACGGCACCGGCGTCGTGCACATGGCCCCGGCCTACGGCGAGGCGGACGCGCTGGCGAGCAACGCGGCCGGCATCCCGACCGTGCTGACCGTCGACGAGCAGGCCCGCTTCACCAGCGTGGTGCCTGACTTCGAGGGCCAGCATGTCTTCGACGCCAACGCCGGCCTGACAGCCAAGCTCGCCGAGCAGGGCAGCCTGGTGCGGAAGGAGGCATACACGCACTCCTACCCGCACTGCTGGCGCTGCCGGAACCCGCTGATCTACAAGGCGGTATCGAGCTGGTTCGTCGAGGTGACCAAGTTCCGGGACCGGATGGTCGAGCTCAACGATCAGATCACCTGGGTGCCCGGGCACGTGAAGGACGGCCAGTTCGGCAAGTGGCTGGAGAACGCGCGAGACTGGTCGATCAGCCGGAACCGGTTCTGGGGCTCGCCAATCCCGGTCTGGCAGAGCGACGACCCGAACTATCCGCGCACTGACGTGTACGGGTCGCTGGACGAGCTCGCGCGTGACTTCGGCGTGCGGCCAGACGACTTGCACCGGCCTGGCATCGACGAGCTGACCAGGCCGAACCCGGACGACCCTACCGGGCGCTCCACCATGCGGCGGGTGCCCGAGGTGCTCGACTGCTGGTTTGAGTCGGGGTCGATGCCGTTCGCCCAGGTGCACTACCCGTTCGAGAACGCGGACTGGTTCGACAGCCACTACCCCGGCGACTTCATCGTCGAGTACATCGGCCAGACCCGCGGCTGGTTCTACACGCTGCACGTGCTGGCGACCGCGCTGTTCGACCGGCCCGCCTTCCGCAGCTGCGTCAGCCACGGCATCATCCTCGGCAACGACGGCCAGAAGATGTCCAAGAGCCTGCGCAACTACCCGGACGTGAACGAGGTCTTCCAGACCTACGGGTCCGACGCGATGCGCTGGTTCCTGATGGCCAGCTCGGTCGTGCGCGGCGGCAACCTCGTGGTGAACGAGCCGAGCATCCGGGATGCCGTCCGCCAGGCGATCTTGCCGCTGTGGAACTCCTACTACTTCTTCGCGCTGTACGCGAACGCGGAGTCGTATCAGGCTCAGGCATCCACGGCGAGCCCGCACGTGCTGGATCGCTACATCCTGGCTAAGACGCGCAGCCTTGCTAGCCGGCTGACTGCGCTGCTCGACGAGTACAACGTGCCGGGCGCCTGCCAGGAGCTGCGCGAGTACCTCGAGGTGCTGACCAACTGGTACATCCGCAGGTCACGGGACCGGTTCTGGGTCGGCGAGCGGGACGCGCTGGACACGCTGTGGACTGTGCTCGAGGCGGTCTGCCGGCTTGCCGCGCCGCTGCTGCCGCTGACCACCGAGGCGATCTGGCGAGGACTGACGGGTTCGGAAAGCGTGCACCTGGCGTCCTGGCCGGACCTGGAATCATGGCCGGCTGATGATGAGCTGGCAAGCGCGATGGACCTGGTGCGCGCTGTCTGCAGCACCGCACTCGGGTTGCGTAAGGCGCGGCAGCTGCGGGTTCGGCTACCGCTGGCGCGCTTGGTCGTCGCGCACCCGGATGCGCCGTCGCTCGCGCCGTATGCCGAGCTGATCCGCGACGAGGTCAACGTTAAGGAGGTCGTGCTGTCGGCTGACCCGGCTAGCCTCGGCACGTTCGAGCTGGCCGTCAACCCGCGCGTGCTCGGACCGCGGATCGGCGCCCAGGTGCAGGAGGTCATCAAGGCCGTGAAGGCCGGAAACGAGGTCCGCTCCGGCGACTCGATCATCGCCGCGGGAGTGCAGCTTGAGCCCGGTGAGTACGAGGTACGGCTGGCCGCCGCTCATCCCGAGTCGACGTCCGCGCTGCCGGGCAACACCGGCCTGGTCGAGCTTGACCTGTCGGTGACGCCTGCGCTCGCTGCTGAGGGCGTCTCGCGCGATGTCGTGCGCCATGTGCAGGAGGCGCGGCGGCAGGCCGGGCTGGCGGTGTCAGACCGGATCAAGCTGACGCTCGGCGCCGACGGCGCGGTGGCCGACGCGGTGCGGGCGCACGCGGACTTCGTTGCCGGTGAAACACTGGCTGTGGAGGTCGCGGTCGTGCCTGCCGCTTCGGTTAATGCTGCGGACCAGGCGGTCGGCGACGGCGGCTCGGTGCGGGTCGTGGTCGCGGCGGCGTGACTGCGCGCCGCGCTCTCAGTAATTCGGATATTCAGCCCAAACCACCCCACGGCAGTCGGGTCCTGCCCACTTAGCACTCGAAACTGCCCCCTTCGTCAGCCTTAATGCCCCGTATGCCGGGTTCTGGAGGGCCGTTTCGCGTGCTAAGTCAATCGCGGGCTCGCCACGTCGCCGGTCAATGGCCCGGTGCGCCAATTCTCTGCCCTTCTTAGTTACGCTGCGCAATGGCACATAGCTCGATGTAGTAGTCGTTCGCAGCGGGGGGCACGATGACGGACTTCCTTGGCCAGCCGGACACGGCCGATGACAGCAGCGCGGGCACCAGCGGAACCGCGCGCAGTGGCGCCTATGCGAGAACCGTGCCACCGCAAGGTCAGCCCCGGCGAGACTTCCTGTTCGCCTCGGGAACCGCTGGCGCGGCTCTCATCGCGAGCAGGCTCCTCGGGCCAGCTAACCGCGGGGACGCGGTGGCTCGCGCAGCCACTTCGGCGCGGCCAGTCTGGCTGCAGCGACCTGGCACAACGCCCTCCGAAGCTGACTGGCGCGCACTGCGAAGCGCCATTTCGACGCACAAGCTCATCCGGCCGGGGCAGTCCGGCTATGACTTCGCCAAGGAGTTGTTCAGCCCGCAGTTCGACTCGCTCAGCCCAGCGGGCGTCGCATACTGCAAGCAGAACGCCGACGTGGCTGCGTGCGTGAATTTCGCCAGCAAGTTCTCGCTGCCGGTCCGGGCACGATCTGGCGGTCATAGCTATGGCGGCTGGTCCAGCGTCACCGGCGGCCTCATCATCGACGTCTCCGAGATGAACTCGATGAAGTTCGGCACGAACACGGTGACCGTTGGCACCGGCGTCGACCTGATCAACTTCTACGCAGGGCTCGCGGCTCATGGCAAGGCTGTTCCGGGAGGTTCCTGCCCGACGGTCGGCATTGCCGGGCTGACTCTCGGCGGCGGGGTCGGGGTGCTGTCGCGGATTTACGGCCTGACCTCCGACAACTTGCAGTCGCTCGACATCGTCACGGCCGATGGCAGCACGCTGACCTGCAACCACGGCAGCAATCGGGGACTGTACTGGGCGAGCAGAGGTGGCGGTGGCGGGAACTACGGTGTCGCCACGTCCTTCACTTTCGGCACTCACAACTTGACCAGCCTGGTGCTCTTCGGCCTGAGCTGGCCGTGGTCGCAAGCCAGGAAGGTAGTCAGCGCCTGGCAGTCCTGGGCACCGCACGAACCGGACGCGCTATGGTCCAACCTCCACCTGTCCGCGAACTTCGGCGGCGCACCGTCCATCGGCGTCGGCGGCAGTTTCGTCGGCTCGGTGGCCGGAGCTCACACTGAACTGGACAAGCTCTACCACCTGGTCGGTACCGGGCCGTCGAGGTCAGTGGTCGGCGAGAACTCGTATCTCAACGCAATGCTGATCGAGGCAGGCTGCACATCGGTCAGCGGCTGCGACACACCGCCCGGCGGCAGCCTCCCGCGCGTTCCGTTCTTCGCCAAGTCGGACTTCTTCAGCAAGCCGCTAGACAGCGCCGGGGTCAGCGCGCTGCTCAGCGGCATCGAGCGTCTTCAGCACATCAGCGGCGCCGCTGGCGGCGGGGGCAGTATCGCGTTTGACGCTCTCGGCGGAGCTGTCAACCGGGTGAAGCCGACAGACACTGCGTTCGTTCACCGGACGTCGCTGTTCCTGGCGCAGTACTACACCTCGTGGAACTGGCCCGGCTCGAGCACCGGCGTGGCCAGCCAGCGGGCGTGGATTGACTCCTACTACAGCGCAGTCCATCCGCATGCGAATGGCGAGGCCTACCAGAATTACCCGGACCCTACCCTGACGAACTTCGCCGAGGCCTATTACGGGGCTAACTACCCTCGGCTGTCACAGCTCAAGAAGCAGTATGACCCGAAACAGCTGTTCAACTTCCCGCAGGCGATCCAGCCCCCGATGAGCGTGGCCTGCGGCATAGACGGGGCAACAACCGGGCCGGACTGCTAACCCGCCCGGGTACCGGGACGACTTGACGCGGAGGGCGGCCGCGTCTAAACTCCTCGGTTGTACAACCAGCGAGTTGTGAACGGGGAGTCAATCATGATGAAGCTCATCGCGGCACACCGCTCCGCTCTCGCCGAGGCGCTGTCGGAGCTGTCCGCCTCACAATGGCAAGGCGCCTCGTTGTGCGCGGGATGGACGCCTGCTCACGTCCTCGCGCATGAGACCATGCCGTTCCGCATGTCGGAGGCCGAGTTCATGGCAGGGATGCAGCAGTGCGGCGGTGACTTCACCAAGTTCTCGGACGAGATAGCTGAGCGCGATAGCAGCATCCCGCCCGCCGAACTCGTCAGCGTTCTCCGCGAGAATGTCGAGAACCCGTGGGCTCCGCCAGGCGGTGGACTATCCGGCGCGCTGAGCCATGACGTCATCCACGGACTGGACATGACCTGGCTACTCGGATCGGCATACGAGATACCGGCCGAGGCGATGACGGCCGTCCTCGGCTCGATCACCGGACCGCTGGCGCTCGCCGACCACGCGGTCGTCGCTGCTGATGTGGAGCCCAGCACCAAGCAGACGAGCGTGTTCGGTTTCCCCCTGGAGGGGATCAGGGTGATCGCTACCGACCTGGACTGGTCCGCGGGGCAAGGCGCGGAACTGCGCGGACGCGGCCGGGATCTGCTGCCGCTGCTGGCCGGCCGGACGATTCCGCACGAGTTCTTCAGCGGGCCGGGCGCTGACCGGGCCTGGTCTCTTGCCGCGCGGTAAGCGATGAGCACAGCCGTCGACGAACTGACCGCCACGTTCGCTGCCCTCGCGGATCCGACCCGGCGCGCGATCCTCACCCGGCTGTCAGCCGGCGAGGCGACCGTCAGTCAGCTGGCCGAGCCCTTCGCGCTCACGCAACAGGCGATCTCCAAGCACATTAAGGTGCTGGAGCAGGCTGGCCTGATCTCGCGATCCCGGTCCGCGCAAGCTCGGCCATGCCGGATCGAGCCGGGTGGGTTCGAGATCGTGGCCGACTGGATCGTCCGGCATCGCAAGCTCTGGCGCGAGCGGTATGACCGACTCGATGCCTACCTGGCAGTGCTGCAGGCCGACAGACCGGACGACTGACGGTCAGACGACTGACGAGCCCGACGACTGACGAGCCCGACGACTGGCGAGTCAGACCACCGCCGATCCAGAGCACTGACGGAAGGGTCACATGACGCAGCCAGGCGAGTTGACCTACCGGCGGACCCACAAAGCCAGCCGGGAACTGCTGTTCGACTGCATGACCAAGCCCGAGCACCTCAGTCAGTTCTGGGGCCCCGACGGCACCACGACACCGCTCGATGGCATCACTGTGCAGCTGCGGCCTGGCGGCGTGTTCGAGACCGTCATGGTGAACATCACAGACGGCAGCCAGTACACGATGCGCGCCGTGTTCCTGACCGTCGAACGCCCTGCCAAGCTGGCCTGGACCGAGCCTGGCATCGAAGGCGGCATGGTTACCACGGTCACGTTTACCGATCTTGGCGACGGCCGCACAGAAGTCGTGACGCACCAGACGAACGTTCCGGCCGCATTCGCCAGCCCGGAGGCGCGCCGCGGTTTCGAGACCAGCCTGCGCCGCTTCGACCAATACATTCGCAAGCTAACGTCCGGCTAAATCCGCAGGCGACCCCACAATCAGCGGGTAGGCCACGAGATTCCGCGTTGTCGTCTCAACGCCACGCCGCTCGCCTCAGTCAGCGGGGCATTACCA